>Ga0154020_10005038_pt1 | contig 15676 bp, 14 predicted proteins | sample Klosneuvirus_201_FD_109709 | JGI IMG/M metagenome (GOLD analysis project Ga0154020, IMG submission 109709) | Active sludge microbial communities from wastewater, Klosterneuburg, Austria - Klosneuvirus_20160825_MG | ecosystem: Engineered > WWTP > Aerobic digester > Activated sludge | place...
AGCTTGTCGCGCGCGGCTTCATTGCGCGCCACGAAGCCGCTTTGCAGCGCAAGGTCGAGCACGGGATAGCCGCACACGCAAAGTTCAGGCGCGAGGCAAAGCTCGGCGCCGGCTTTGACGGCCTTGCGCATCGCGGCCTCAATGAGCGCGACGTTGCCGTCAAAGTCATTGACCGTGGGGTTGATCTGGAGCGCGGCTATCTTCATAGAGCGAATGATTATGCTACCCTGCCCGCCCTTTTACAGCGGGCGTGGCTGTCCGCGACCTGCCCGGCCTTTGCAGTGCTCACGCAAGAGGTGAACGATGATCGGATATTACGCAATCAATCCCGGCGGCGGCCAGAACGGTCCCGAAGACGCCTTCGGGGCGCGCTTCTTCAAGACGCGCTTTTACACCTGGGTCCGCGAGGCCTGCGCGATTGACAACAGCGTGCCGGTGCTGGAGCTGTTGCTGACTTCGGGCCAGGTGCTCGATGTTTCGCACATCGTGGATCTGAAAGAAGACCACATGCTGGTGTGCGTGTTCACTGACGTTCGCGATTGCTCGAACACATACCACACGTACATCCGCTACCAGACCATCTTCAGCATCAACGTGCTGAAGTCGGCGCACAACGAGCGCAGCATGGGTTTCAACATGGACAAAGAGCCGCACATGATCCAGTCCGACTCGCGCGACCGCGTGGCCGCGGAAACGGCCGAGGAATACACCAAGCGCATCGAACGCGCCGGCAACGACGGCAAGCAAAAGCCCAGGCGCAAGAAATCTGAGCCCGTGCACAAGGGCCGGTAGCGTCAGCGCGTCAGTGCTGCATGCCACGCCGCCACCGCGCGCGGCCAGCCGGAGTTTTCCTCGTACCAGCGTTTACCGGCGAATCCCGCCGCTTTGAGCACGTCGGGGTTCGCCAGCGCGAGTCTCTCGGTGATGCCCCGACCGTAAGTGAGAACGGGCGGCCCTCCGGATTTCGCAATTCCAAGCGCAATCACCGCGCAGCCGTGTGCAAGGGCCGCCATGGCCGCCCCGGACTTCCAGACGTAAGCGGCCTCGTAGGGACTGAGCAAGGCGTTGCACGCTGCAAGGGCTTGCGAAACAGCGGCGTCGCTTGCGGCATTGCCGTTGTTACTGCCAATCTCGCGGATTTCGACCCGCCGAGAGTTCTTGGCGAGCGCAGCTATCAGCCTCTTGTGCCCGGCCAGCGCCTTGGCCCGCGTTGCGGGCAGGCCGAACACGCCAAAGACCACCGGGCTCTCGTGCGCGCTGCTATGTAGCGGTTCGATGTTGGAGGGAATCGCGGCCAGCACAACTTCGTGCTCAGTGGCCTGTTGCAGCGCCTGCCGGCGCTCCGGGATTCCCGTCAGTGCGACTTCCGCGATTTTGCATAGCCGCTTGGCGAGGGCTTCCTGCTTGGGCTTGCGCCAATGCGCGCGACGCCAGATGGCGCCGTCGTAGGAAACCTCGTGAAACATCACGGCCAGCCGCGCTTTGGCGGTGCGCTTGAACAGTTCCAGGCCATCCGCAAGCCAGGCAGGGATACCGTCACGCGCGTATCCATAGCAGGTGTATTGCAGGCCGATTGCGTCGGGCTTCAGCGTAGCGAGTGCGCGCGATAATGAATCACCGCTGCGCTCGATTCGCACCGCGTTCGCCCCGGGCCACCCATAGCCCTCTTGCGTGCAAACCAGCGTCCACTCGTCTTTCGTTGGCCAATGCTCCGCCAGCTTGCGCGTGTAGTCGTACACGCCGCAGACCGTCGGCGGCAGGTTCGGAACGATCATCGCAATCTTCACGGCTTTTGTGCTTTGCTGAACAGGTTCATGCCCAGTTGAAAGGTGCGGCAGCGCACGCTGACAAAGCCCGCCGCGGCGAGCAGGCCTTCCATCTCGCGGCGCCCGATGTACTGCTTGTGGTCGATGATCTGGTCTTTGCTGACGATGCCGAGTTTGTAAGAAAGAAACTCAAGCACGGGCTTGGCGCGCGGCGTGGGGTTGGTCATGAGCAAGAGCCCGCCCGCTTTGAGCACGCGAAAGGCCTGGGCCAGCATGTGAGGCGGGCTATCAACGTGTTCGATGACGGCCAGCGAAATCACGCAATCCATGGAGGCGTCGGCCAGCGGCACGCCCTCGCACAGGTTGCCCGGCAGCACGCTTACGTTTCCGAACTCGGCTTTGTCAGCCGTCAGGTCAATGCCAACGCCTTTTGAAATGCGCGCACTCATGCGTTGCAGGTTTGCCGCCTCGGGCCCGCAGCCGAAGTCGGCTACGACTGCGCCGCGCGGCACATGCCGCGATATGCGCCGCAAGCGCAGATTGGCCAGCAATGGCTCAAGCAGCGCACTCTTGCGCCTTGGTGCGAGGGCCTTCTCGGTCATCCGAAAAGCCCGTAGCGGAGGATGCACCAGAGCGCGCGAAAACCATCCTTCATGCCGATCTTTTTGCCTTCGGCGTAAGTGCGACCGGCGTAGGAAATGCCGACTTCGTAGAAGCGAGGCTTGGGCTTGAGGCGCGCGAGCTTGATCGTCACTTCCGGTTCGAAGCCGAAGCGTTTTTCCTTGAGCCTGAGCTTTACGAGCAGCTCGCGCTTGATGAGTTTGTAGCAGACCTCCATGTCGCTGATGTTGAGGTTGGTGAATACATTGCACATGTTGGTGAGCTGGCGATTGATGATCGAGTGCCAGAAGTAAAGCACGCGCCGCGACTCGCCCGAAATGAAGCGCGATCCGAAGACCACGTCGGCGTTGCCCTCGAGAACCGGCTTGAGCAGCCGCGGAATCTCGGCCGGGTCGTATTCAAGGTCCGCGTCCTGGATCAGGACGTAGTCGCCCGTAGCCGCGGCAAAGCCGGTGTGCAAAGCACCGCCCTTGCCCTGGTTTTTTTCGTGCAGCAGCAACTTGACGTCGGGCTGCGATGCCATGGCCTGTAGTTTCTCGCGCGTGCCATCCTTGGAGCAATCGTCAATGATGATCAGCTCGCGCTCCACGCCATCAGGCAACTTCACACCACGCACACGCTCAATCACGCGCTCAATGTAAGCGACCTCGTTGTAAACCGGCATGACGATGGTGAGCTTCATTGGGATCCGGGAAAGAACAATCGTGCTGTTCGCGCTGCGCTCAGGGCCAACGCAATAACCGCCGCACCCCATAAACTCCACACAACATACACAATCCACGGCGAAAGCATCTGGCGCGCTCGGATTCCACCCGCAACGCGCCATGGCGTCAAGTTGGGCCGCGCGGCTACTTCAAAACTCTCCGGCGAAAACTGGTTCACGCTGCTTTGTCCAAGTTCTCTGGGGAAGGAATACTCCAACAGTGTTCCGTCCGCCAGTCTGAGTATGTTGGCAAACCGTCGCGGCAGAGCGGCTGCTGGAGCCGTTTCAAGGCCTGCCGCCGCTCGCGCTCTTTGCTGCATGTTCTCGAGTTCACCCGTAAACAGCACACACGATAATTGCACGGCCATCGAGAAGGCCAGCACCCCCGCAATAATCGGCCTGGCCACAGGCCAACTGCGCCAGACCCGCAAAGCCCCGACCCACATGAAGGGCGACAGCGAAATGAGGTGATGGCAAACAAATCGCGGCCCGGCGCAGCCTTCCCCGCGCGCCCAGACATAGACGCCGGCAAGAAAAAGGACGTGAACGACCAACGCAATCACCAGCGTTGCGACGCCCGTGCGCAGAATTCCGCGACTGCGCCAGCACGCCAGAAGCAAGAGTGCGGGCAACCAGAAGAAGAGCAGACCGTAATCGCCTCCGGCCAGCAGGCGCATTAACTCAGTGGCGTCAAAACTCCATGCGCTGATCTGACCTTGCTGCATGGCCGCGTGGTACCCGCTGCGCAATACGCCGCCAAAACGTGCGTGGTTGTACCACGCGGCAAGACAAATCCAGGGCGCCATGGCGCAAATGCCAGCCGCCGCAAACCGCACTCGTTTATTTGTGTTTCCCAGCGCAAACCCAATCCAGATGCACAAACCAGCAGCGGCAAAAACGCCGTTGTATCGAACATTCGCCAGAAGCCCCATGCAGACCCCGTACCAGATCGCGTTGCGCCACAGGCTTCCGCCTTTTGCGGCCGCGAGTCCGGCCAATGCAGCTGTGCTGAGCAGCAGTGCCGCAAGGACTTCCTCTTGAAGCGAACGGCCCCACGTCAGCCATTGCGTACTCAGCAGCAACACAGAAACACCCAGCGTCGAAGAACGCGAAGACAGGCCAAGTCGTCGCTGAAGCCTGAACAACGCCAAGGCGAGCAACACGTTAATGACCACCAAGTAAGTTCCTGCAATCAGCGCGTCCTTCAGGTAATCAGCGCTAGATTCGCTGCCGCGCCAGCCAAGCGCACGAGAAAACTGCACCAAACCCTCGGATGCTAGTTCAAGAGGAACAAAGATCAGCGACTGCCCGATCGGGTAAATGCTGTAGTGGCGGCCGTCAACGCCGACAGGCGCCAGCACCGCATGATACGCCGGCGGTTCAATATCAATGTTCGCGCTCCAGAGCATCGATCGCGTCACGGCAAGACGCACCTTGGCGTCGAGGCTGTCCACCTGTGGCGGTGCGAGAACCGCCACCACAAGCGCGACGCAGCCCAGCAGCCAGAACATGCGTTTTCGCGGGGGTCTTGAAGTCACTTCGAGCCCAGAGCGTGATAAAGCGCGGCATGCATTGCAGAAACGCGGCTGGGTTCGAATCGGGCGGCGTTGGCCCGGCCGCGCTTGATCAGCTCGATGCGCAATGCTGCATCGCCCAACACTCTCTCAGCGCCGGAGCGAATGGACGCGATATCGAGCGGATTCACCAGCACGGCAGCGCCGCCGCTGGCCTCGGGCATGGAGCATGCCTCGGAGGTCAACACGGGCCGGCCTGTCGCTTGGGCTTCGACGATTGGCAGGCCAAACCCCTCGTAGGTGGATGCAAACGCGAGCAGGTCACAATCACGGTATGCGCTCACCATTCCAGCGCGATCCAATTCAGGTGAGTTACGCCACGTAAGACCACTGGAAACCAGCGCGCGCACTTGCGTGTCGCTCAGTGTGCCGACGATATGCAGCGTTACGCTTAGTCCGGCCAGCGCCTGCACCATGCGTACAATGTTCTTGTTCTCCTTGGTTCCCACCATGAGCACGGCAGGACGCTCCGGCCAAAGCCGCGCCGGGCTGAAAGCGAACTCGTCGCCCACGCAGCAAGGGATCAGAACCAGCTTGCCCTTCACGGCCGGCACCAACGCCTCAAGCTCGCGGCGCGTGGCCTCAGAGATCACTGTTACCACGGCTGCACGCGGCACGGCCCACTCATAGAACAACTTGCGGATGAACAGGCGGCGCAGGCCCGAAGTCTGGCGCAAGAACACGCAGTCATGCACGGTGAGCACCGTGCGCTCGCGCGGCAAGAATCGCGTCAGGTAATGCACGTCACCGGTCACATGATAGACGTCCGCCTGTACAAGCGCCGCGGCGCGCGCATTGGAGAGGCGCGGCAGCACACCCTTGCTCAAGTTGGGGCATACCCAGGGCGTGCATGCGATATCGTGCGGCATGTGGCGGCGAATCAACTCAAATTGGCCCTCAATGCTGTAGTAGCCGGGGAATGGGCGGCGCTGTAGGTGTGCGACGTTCAGTTTGTTCACCGTGCAGCCTTGTAGGCGGCCATGGCGGCGGAGAGGGCCTCGGCGTATTCATGCAGAAAACGAGGCATTCCCCAGCGCCGCACAGCCTCCACACGCCAACTTGACGTGTCAAGACCGTGCGCCATGCGCTCCAGCCAGAGGCGGGCGGCGGCAACGAGTCCTTTGACGTCGCCCACGGTCACCAGCGTGCCGAACTGAGGCAGGCACCACTCACTGATGCCGCCGCTGTCGTAGGCCACGACGGGGCAGCCTTGCGCGATGGCCTCGGGGCCGATCATGCCCCAAGCTTCAAACCAGCGCGAAGGGACAAGGGCCAGCGCAGCAGAGGCAAACAACTCAGACACCGTCTTGCGGTCGTGCCAGCCATGAATTCGAACGCGCGCCTCAAGCCCCGACATGCGCACCTGTTCTCGCATCGCCGCCAGCGATGACCCATCTCCGCATACGTCGAGAGCGCATTCCTTCAATTCCTTCAGGACCGGCATCAGATCAAGGACGCCCTTGAAATCTTCGATCCGTCCCGCAAACACGACTCGGTTGAAATCGCGAACCGCTTCGCTTGCCGGCCCGACTTCCAGCGGTGGCCAGATCACCCGGGTCTGTCGCGGCTTGCCAACCCATTTGGTGTAAAGGCCGGCCATCGCGCTGCTGTTGAACGTCACCATTGACAACAATCGCGCCTGAGCAGAGTTGCGCCGCAGTTGCATCAGTGACCGCACGCGCTCGCGCCAGTTGAACCGGCGGCCATCCTGGTAGCTCAGGCAATCCTCGCTGCGGTCAATGTTCAAGCATGACAGCCCGGGCGCATGGTTGCAGTCCACAGACGAGCGCCGCAGATAGCGGCTGCGCGACGGGCAGGTGTGTTCAGGCGTGTAAACGCTCAGCATCGTGGGCAAACGTCGAGACAGGGCGCGGCACAGCGCCGTGGGCGCGACGCGCTGAAATTCCACAACGTCTGCGCACGCGGCGATTTCATCGGCGAGTGCGGCGACTGCGCCAGCCTGCCGAAGGCGCGACCAGGGGCCCATGGAATCGCGCAGCGCCTCTAGACGAGTCTCAACGCCGGGGACGCCGGCGTCAGCGCTCGACGCGCTGAAGACCTTCACAGTCGCTCCCGCCTCACGCAACGCGGGCAGAAGCATCTGGAGCTGGCGCTCGGAACCACCGTGCGCCGAGAACGACGGCACCACCAGTGCGACGCGCAGCCCCTTAAGCGATGCGACCGCCGATGTGTTCTCAATCGTCGCGTGTTCAGACATGCAGCGTAGCGGGCGTTGCCGTGGCCGGCGTCGCCTGAGCTCCCAGTAGTAACGCGCGATAAGCGGCGTCAAAGCGCTCGCGACGGAAGAATTTGTCCGCCGTGGCAAAGGCCGCGGCCGAAAGTGCGCGGCGCCGTTCAACGTCTGGGGCCAGGGCAAGAACAGCCTGGCTCATTTCGTGCACGACACGCGTCTCGTCGGCGGCATCAAACAGCATGCCGTTGAGGTCGTGCTCCACGCGAAAGCGCAGGCCTCCCACGTTGGTGCACAGCGGAATGCAGCCTTGCGCCATCGCCTCCATCACGACAAGCGGGAAGCCCTCGGTGCTGCTGGTGAGCAGGAGCAGATCGTTTCGCGCGTAAATCCCGCGCAGCTTCACCGGGTCGGAGATCGGGCCGGGCAGCGCGCAATTCGAGCGATCGCCGGCGTCGATCCATCCTTCAAGATCGCCCACAAGCGTGAAGACGGCACCGGGCAAGATCGCCCGACAGGCCGTGGCGATGCGGCCTGCAAGATGCGCCCGCTTAACTTTGTCGCCGCGGCCGACGAACAGCACGCGCAGCGGCCCGTTGCTTCTCGCGGGACAAGCCGCAGGCACTTCGCAGCAGTTCTCAATCACGCGCAGGCGGGCCTGCAACTCTTCGCGGATGCCATGTTTGCGGTAAAGCGCGCGCAAATCTTCGAGCGTCCTAAAGTTGATCAGCACCCGTGCTTCCAGCTTTTCCACGCTGGGCAGGCTCAGGTTTTCGAAGCGCCAACCCACATTGTGCAGGATGTCAAAGCAGCGCACGTGCGGATCGAGGAACGGCAGCATGCGGTAAAAGAAGTCGCTATGGCCGCCAAACACCACGGGCGCACGGCGGGCATTGAGCGCCGCTGATATGCTGCCCACCCGCATGTAAAATCCGGCGCGGCTTGCCGTATTGCCACTAATGTCCTCGACGCGCGCATGGCGTTCGTATTCCGGCAGCAGTTCGCTTGAACGCGGGCGCTCCGTGAAGAACACCGTGGCTTTGGGCGAGCCCACCGCGCGCACGATGTCGGCGTGAACGCGCTCTGCGCCGCCCAGGCACGGCGTCGCAAAGAAAAAATTGAGATCCGAGATAGCGGGCTCGCGGTTTGCGCCACCGCGTGCACGACCCACGGCCGCCAGCGCCCGCCGAGCCAGGTTGGCGCCAATCAAGCGCTGCCCCTTGAGCCGCGCAGCTTTCGTGTGAAGCGAAGCAGCGCCATCGGCGTGAGTGCGCGCGCGAAGGCCCAATATCCTGCCTTGGAAAGCGGAAAGCGCGCGATCAGTTGCGCGGCCGTCTTGAGGCTGCGCCAAGGCAAGCCGCGCGTCTTGAGTTCGCCCGCCAGCACGGTCATGTGATCGCGCAGCGCGTCGCGCCAGCGCGGGTCGTGGGTCTGAGCGGCGATGACTTTGGCCGCCACGGCGCCCACTTCGTCGCCGCGGGTGCGCGTCAGGCTGTCAGCGAAATCGCCATAGTCGCACATCAGGCGATCCAGATGCACCAAGCGGCCAACGCGAGAAAGACGAAGCCAGTAGTCATAGTCCTCAACAAGTTCAACGTCGGGATTGTAATCGCCGACCTTCACGGCGATCTCTTTTCGATAGAGGAAACAACAGCCCACTATGTTGCGCCGAGACAGGTCCTTTACCGGCCCGGTGATGACCACTTTTCCTCGATTGCCCCGCTCATCCACGATCTGGTAGTTCGCGAATACCAAGGCCGCGTCCACGTCTAAGGACAACTCGCGCTGGAGCGCATCCAATACTCCATGATGGAATGCGCAATCGTCCGATGTCCACGTCCACAATTCGCCGCTTGCACGGGCAAAGCCGGCGTTCAACGCGCGCGGCAGGCCGCCATGCTCCGCATTCACGATCATCAGGCGCGGGTCGGCGCGTTCTCGCTGTAGGCGCTCGAGGGTCTCGCGCGTCGCATCGGGACTGCCGTCGTTGACGACGACCAGTTCAAAGTTCGGGTAGTCCTGTGCCAGCACCACATCAATGGCCTTCTCGATCAAATGCGCGCGTTTGTAAGTCGGCAACACCACGCTGATTTTCGGGCGTTCCTTTGCGACCAACCAGCGATACAGCGCGGCTTCGCGCTGCTCCACGCGCGCGACATCGAAGGGCTCCGTTGCAGACCGGGCATTTGCTGACAATTTCGCGCGCAGGCCGTGCTCGGCAATCGCCCGTTCGATTGTCGCGGCCAGCGCGTCCACAGAACGCGCGTCGCAGGTCAGGCCGTTGTGGCCGTCGCGAACGAGCGTATTCATGGGCGCGGAATTGGCCGTGATGCAGGGTGTGCCGCACGAGAGCGACTCGGCCAGAACGATGCCAAAACCCTCGCACAGGCTGGGCAGCAATGTCCAGTCGGCCCAGCGGTACCACATCGGAAGTTCGGCGTTGGCGATGGCATCAATGTGGCGCGCAAAGGGCCAGCGCGACCAGTCGCGTGCGCTCTTGCCCGCGTGAATGAGCACCAGCCCGGGATGGCGCTCAAACACGCGGTTGCACGCCTCCAGTACCCGGTCGAGATTTTTCTCGGCGCTGTCTCGCGCCACGCAGAGCAACTTCGGCGCCCCCTGAGGCGCGTTCTCGGGCGTGGAGCCATCGGGCGAAAACAGCGCTCGATCAACGCGATCGGAAATTGTCACTACTTCGCTGGGTCGCGCGCCGGCTGCGATGCACTTCGCGGCCACGGCCTCGCTTACGGCGACAACGCACGATGCGCGCTGCATGGTCTCTGGCGCGATTCCGCGCAAATCGTGGCAACTGGCCACGGAGGGTACGCCCAAAGCGCGTCCCACTTCTGCCGCAAGCAACCCGCACCAGCCTGCGCCGTAGCCGCGCACCAAGTCGGGGCCGAACTCGCGTATTGCCTCAAGCCAGCTTGGGGGCAGGGGCGGCAATCCCTCAATGAGCGCACCACGAGCCGGCGCATCGACACCGGCGAGGCGCGCAGCAGAGGCAAGCCAGGCGCTCATTGCTGCGTCAGCAGGAACGTTGAGTAGCGTGTGGCCAAAACCCGGCCAGTGAAACTCGCGTTCTTCGTGAACGTTGAGCAACCGCACTTCTTTGGCGACGTTGCCGGGGTTGTAATAACGGCTGATTTGTTCGGCGCCCAAGCCAACGGCGCGAGCTTCTGCGAGTGTGTTCAGCGTGATCACGAGCAGTTTCAAGAAACCTTGGCCTCCACCGGCAGCGACCACGCCTGGCGGCAGTCAATCAGGGCGCGGCCATCGCTGAAGGGCGCGTGATTGACTTCAATGCGCGCGGCGCCATCGAGCACGAACAGCGGCGATGCGTAGTCGCGTTCAAACAGCGTAACCTTGGCGCGGTAGATGCCCGTGGGCAGGCGCATTGCGTCAAGGCTGAGTTCGGCCACGCCTTTGCCGCTGAGCGTGACGTCCTGAAAAGTGCCCGCACTGAACGCGCAGAACAAATGGTGATTGGGAACGTGCAGTGGATAGCGCACGTCGTCGTGGATCAATGCGAACTCAAACACGGGCGAGGTCAGCGGCTGCGGGCAATCATAGAACAGGCGCACGCGGAGCGGCTCGTCGTGGCCGAGGGCCGAAATCTCGTGGCCTGCACCATCGAGAATTTGCACACGCTCAATGCGCATCCCGCGCTGGCCCTCGGCGGTCACGACGCGCGAAACGAGGCTGGCCGCGAGCTCCGTCTGATAGCGGGCAATCACTTCCTGCGGGCTGCCCGAGGCAACTACTTCGCCCGCGTTGAGGTAGAGGCATTGGTCCGAGGCGCCCACCTGATAGAGGTTGTGGCTCACCAGCACGACGGTGAGCCCTTGCCGGCGTTGTTTTGCCAGCCAGTCGTAGCACTTCATTTGAAAGGCGTTGTCACCCACGGCCAGCACTTCGTCCACCAGGAGCACGTCCGGGCGCGCGTGCGCGGCTACGGCAAATGCGAGCCGCGCGTACATGCCGGAGCTGAAGTTCTTGACCTGCAAGTCCATGAACTCGCCCACGCCGGCGAACTCGACGATGCTGGCGTACTTGTCACGAAGTTCGCGCTGCGAAAGGCCGAGAATCGCGCCGTTGATGAACACGTTCTCGCGCCCGGTGAGGTAAGGGTGGAAGCCCGCACCCAGTTCAATCAGCCCGCCGACGCGGCCCTGCACGCGAACTTGCCCGCGCTCGGGGCGCAGGATGCGGTAGAGCAGCTTGAGGATTGTGCTCTTGCCGCTGCCATTGGGGCCGACGATGCCGAGCATTTCTCCTTTGCGCACTTCGAAGGAAACATCATTGATTGCCCAGAATTCGTGTTCCAGCAGGCCGCCGGCATCACGTTTTTGCAGCAAACGGCGCGGCCAGCCCAGCACCAGCTCGGCGAGGGTGCGAGTCCTGTTGCCGCGCGAAAAGCGCTTTGAGACGCCGTTGAATTGAACGGAGGCGTCGCTCATTGTTGCCCAGCTTCCAGGGCCAGTTGCCAACAATCGGTTTGCGAAGGGAGCAGGAATCGAGCGAGACGCAACAGCGCAAAACCCCACTTGCGGCGCAGCAGTCCCAGATGATGCCGATAAGAAGGGAAGTAGAACACTTCGCCACGCATCTCGAGAATGTTGAAGCCCGCGTCTTTCACGAGACGCCGAAGAGAACGCCGGTTGTAGAAATGAACGTGGTCGGTTTGCGCCGGTAGCTGGGGGTTCACAAAACGGTAGTCAAAGCGGGTACTGAGGCAGCCTTCGTTCGGCGTCAGGAGCAACAGCACTCCCGAGGGTGCGAGCCAGCTTCGGAGGTGACGCAAGGCGCCTGCGTCGTCTTCAATGTGCTCAATCACGTGGCTGAAAATCAGGACGTCTGCGCCGTTCTCAATTGGGCACTCAGGCCGCTTCGCCAGATCCAGCGGCGCAAGCGCCGCAGCCGGGACAAGCTCGCGCGCGCGTTCAAGCCTCAACTCGTTGTAGTCGTAACCATAGAGTCGGCAGTCGGCAGCCGCGCCAATCCGGAACAGGTTAACGCCATCACCGCAACCGACTTCGACCACGTTCAACGGACGCCGCGCGGTTCTCTTCTTGGCACGCTCAATCCAATCGAGCATGAAGGTCTGGCGCAGGGCGTGAACATACTTCGCGACGCCAAAACTCCATTCGAACTGGCTCGAGGTGTACCAGTGGTCGTTCGCGGCGATGCGCTCTTGCACCTGTCGGGGTTCGGCCACTCCCATCACGCCAGCTCTCCGAACGCGCCTTCGACGCGCCTGAACCAGCGCCACGAAGCGATCAAGAATGCGGCGCTGAACAGCGACGCACCACCAAACGCGGGAGACAGTGACAGCGAGCCGCCAATGACGGCGCTGCGCCAGGCGTCCAGAATCGGCGTCATGGGGTTGACCCACGCCAGCCAGGCCAGGTCGCCGCTGGCAGGAATCGGGTACACCACGGAGCTGGCAAACATCCACAGCATCATTGCCACCTGCAAGATGAACTGCACGTCGCGATAGAGCAGGTTGAGCGCCGAGAGCAGCAGCGCCAGCGCCGTCCCCAGGCACAGTTGCACCGCAAGAATCACGGGCACCAGCAGCAATCCCGCGCCGGGCGGCACTTTGTGCCAGGCCATCAGCGCACCCGTAAGCAGCGCCGCCACGGCAAAGTCAAACAGGGCCGAAACAACGGCCGCCAGCGGCAGCACCTCGCGCGGGAAATAGACTTTGGTGACCAGGTTGCTGTTATCTGAAAGCGAGCGAGCGCCGTTGTTCACGATGTTCGCGTGCAACTGCCACGACACCAGTCCCACATAGGCAAACAGCGCGTAGGGCACACCGCCCGTGTTCACCTGCGCCACGCGCGAAAACACGGCCGTGAATACCAGCATCAGCGAAAGCGGCATGGCGATCGCCCAGCCCAGGCCCAGCACCGCGTGCTTGTAGCGCACGCGCACTTCACGCATGGCCAGTGTCATGACCAGTTCGCGGTAGCGCAGCACTTCGCGCAGGTCGGCAATCACGCCAGGCCTCCGCGTCGCGGGCAGACTCCGTCCCCGTGGGATGCAGGGCTCCCTGAATTGACCAATCGCATGAGTCCGAGATTATACATCCATGCGTGATTAGCCCTCATCCCAACACCCGCCGCCTTTGGCAATATGTGATGATGCCCACGCTGCCCCCGATGCCGGATCGCTCGCCGCAAAGCGTGCTTGAATCGCCGCCGCGCGCGCCCGAGGCGTGGTGGGTCCTGCGCACCAAGCCGCGCCAGGAGAAAAAGCTCGTGCGCTGGCTGGGCAAAGCCGCGCTGCCCTACTACCTGCCGCTTCGGCGGCGCGTGCGCAACTGGCGCGGGCGGCGGATCAAGAGCGAAGAGCCGCTGCTGGCCGGATACGTGTTCATGCGCGGCGATGAAGGCCAAAGCGCACGCACGTTTTCCTCCGGTGCCGTTGTTGAGCGATTGCCCGTGAAAAGCGCGGCTACGCTCTATTCCGAACTCAAGGCGCTGGACACGCTGTGTTCGCTTCAGCGCGAACTGCGCGAGTTGCCGGGCGTCATCGAGGGACGTGAAGTCGAACTGCTGGCCGGGCCGATGAAGGGACTGCGCGGCATCGTGACGCAGAGCCGCGCTTCGTTTGTGGTGCGGCTGGAAATCCTGGGGCGCGTACTGGAAGTGGCGCTGGACCCCGCTGAGGTGGAGCCCCTTTGAACCAGAGCGAACAGCCGCGCGTGATTCAGCGACCCATGCTTTGCGTGGCGTTGGTGCTGGCCGCCTACGTTCTGGCGTTTGCGTGGTTCTACCCGACGGTATTGACCGTCTCGGACGAAACGGCCTACATGCGCCAGGGTTGGGCGCTTTCACTGGGCGCGACCACCGTGGAAGAAGTCGATGCCGCCACAGGTGAAAGGCTGCGCGTGGCGCCCAGCGATTATCCGCCGGGCACGGCCCTGTTGCTTGCGCCGCTGATGGCCGTTGGCGGATGGCGTGCGGGATTCCTGCTTGGCGCGTTTTGCTGCGTGGCCACTACGCTGGTGCTGGCTTCAATGCTGCGGCAACAGGGCCGCTCGCCCTTGTGGGCGTTGCTGTTTGTGGCCTATCCGCCCACGCTGGTGATCTCGCGCAGCGGCATGAGTGACCTGCCCACGGCTTTGTTCGTGGCTGTCGGGATGCACCTGTTTCTTTCGGGCGAAACAATGCGCCATCGGTTTGCGGCCGGGTTTGCCGCAGGCTGCACGCTGCTGTTCCGCGAAACGGCCCCCCTGCTGTTTGTGTTCCTGTTCCTGGGTGCTTTGCTGCGGCGGGAGCGCGCGCCCATTGCGCTCGTGTTGGGAGGACTCGTCGGCGTTGCGCTCAGGCTGGCGGCGTCGCTGGGCGTCTATGGCGATGCGTTGTTCCTCAAGCAGACGCACCCGGGTTTCTCGCTCGCCGCAGTTGGCGAAAACGCCTGGCTTTATGCCATCGCCCTGATGGTGTTTGTGCCCTGCGGCTTTGCCCTGGCGCTTGCCTACCGCGGTGCTCGCCGCCCGGAGCTGCTTTGCACGCTGATCGCCTTCACGCTGCTGCACCTCTTTTACACCTACAGCGGAGCATCCAGTGGAGGGCTGAAGCAACTGGTGCTTGGCCCGCGCTTTTTCATTCCACTGCTGCCGATTTTGATTCTGGCCATGGCCGAGAGTGGAGAACGGCTTTGGGCTTCACTCTTGGCGCGGCTTGGCGTTGAGGGCAGAGTGCGCGCGCTTGCCGCCCTGCGTCTGGGAGTTGCGGCGCTGGCGCTGGCCGTTGCCGCGGAAGCGGTACTGACGGGCTATGCGCTTGCGCGCTGGCAATCCGGCCAGCGCGCGATCGTGATTGCGCTCTATGCGTCCACCGAGCCCGGCACGCCCGTGGCAACCAACCTGGACGCGACGAGCAAATACATCAACGAGCTCTACGCCGGCGAGTTTGGCGAGCGCATCGTGGACGATTTCGCAACCCTGGACGATGCGCGAGTGGAGGCGCTGCTGCGCCGCCATGGGCGCATCACACTCGCACTCCTGACGCGCCGCGACAGCGAACACTGGCGGCAGAAAGCGGCGCAAAATCAGGCCCGGGTTGAGGCGCTGGGTCGCGCCTACATTGTAAACGCCGGGGGCAGCACCGTGTTTGCAGATGGCGAGAAGCTGGAAGTGTTCACACTGAGCAAGCGCCCGTAAGACGGGGCCTATCGCCCGTAGAACCAGGTGTCGGCACGCTTGCCCTCTTCCTGCAGGGCCTCTTCACCGTTCGTGTAGCCTCCGGCCAGCACCATGCGCAGGTTAGCTGTATCAAACACCGCGTTGTGCGCCCAGCGCGGCTGGGGCAGTGCTACGGTGGAAGTCAGCGGACTCCAGGAGAGCGGGAAGCCGGAGCGCAAATCAAGCATCCAGGCATCGGAGCGAGCGCCATTGCTGAAGCCGCAGAACACAATCATGCGCTCCTGGCCCAGCGTGGAATCAAACACCGCGCTGTGGAAGTAACGGCCGCCGGGCGCGCCGGCCACCGCCAGCTGCGTCCAGGTGTCGGTGGCGATGTTGTAGGACCAGAGATCGTTGACGCCATCCGTGCCGCCATACTTGCCGCCGAACATGACTATGCGCGCCGAAACCGCGTCATAGATCGCACTGTGGCCATAACGAACCACCGGCTTTGTTGTAGCCGTGGAAGCCGTCCAGGTCATGGAGCCCAAGGCGAGTCGCCACACGTTATTGGTGCCGCCGCCGGTATTGAGCTGGCCGCCGAAATACACCGCCGAGTGGCTCACCGGATCATAGACCACGCTGTAATCAGCCAGCCCCGCCGGGCCGCCGCCAAGGCTGAGCAGC
>Ga0154020_10005041_pt1 | contig 15673 bp, 12 predicted proteins | sample Klosneuvirus_201_FD_109709 | JGI IMG/M metagenome (GOLD analysis project Ga0154020, IMG submission 109709) | Active sludge microbial communities from wastewater, Klosterneuburg, Austria - Klosneuvirus_20160825_MG | ecosystem: Engineered > WWTP > Aerobic digester > Activated sludge | place...
ACGGCTCGTCGAGGAGGAGCAGCGAGGGCCGGGCCATCACCGCGCGCCCGATGGCCAGCATCTGCTGCTCGCCCCCCGAGAGGGTGCCTCCCTCTTGCGCGAGGCGCTCGCCGAGGCGCGGGAACAGCTTCACCACGTCCTCGAGCGACTCCTGCATCGCCTGCTTGTTGCGGTGCAGGTAGGCGCCGATCTCCAGGTTCTCGCGGACCGTGAGGTTGGGGAAGATCGCGCGACCCTCGGGCACGAGCGAGATCCCGAGCTCGGTGACCTCCTCGGTCGAGAGCGGCGAGAGATCGACGCCGTTGAACGTGGCGCGGCCGGCCGACCAGGGCACGACGCGCACGAGCGAGCGCAGGGTGGTGGTCTTGCCGGCGCCGTTCGCCCCGATGAGCGCGACGACCTCGCCGCGGCGGACGTGGAGCGAGACCGAAGTGAGCGCGCGGATGCCGCCGTAGCGCACCTCGATCCCCGCGACGTCGAGCAGCGGCTCGTCGCGATCGGGGGGCGGCGGTCGGAACGGGTGCGCGGTCCTCATGCCTCGGCCTCCGCCTCGTCGAGGTCTTCGCCCAGGTAGGCGGCGATGACCTTCGGGTGGCTCTTGATCTCGGCGGGGGTGCCCTCGGCGAGGGTGATGCCGTGGTCGAGCACGTGGATGCGCTCGCACACGCCCATGACCACCTGCATGTTGTGCTCGACGAGCACCACGGTGAGCTCGTAGCGGTCGCGCAGCGAGCGGATCTGCTCCTTGAGGGTCTCGGCCTCGCCGTAGTTGAGGCCCGCGGCCGGCTCGTCGAGCAGGAGCAGCTTCGGCGCGAGCATGAGGGCGCGCGCGATCTCGAGGCGCCGCTGCGAGCCGTACGGCAGCGAGGTGGCCATCGCCTCTTCTTGCCCCGCGAGGCCCATCGCCGCGAGCAGCTCGGCGGCGCGCGTGCGCACGAGCTCCTCGTCCTCGCGGGCGATCTTGGAGCGCGCGATCTCGCCGAGGAAGTGGGAGCGTCGGCGCAGCTCGCCCGCCACGAGCACGTTCTCCAGGACGGTCATCGAGGCGAACAGGCGGATGTTCTGGAACGTGCGCGCGACGCCCGCCGCGGCGATCTGCGCGGGCTGCAGCCCGACGAGCTCGCGATCGGCGAGCCGGATCGTGCCCTGGTCGGCCTGGTAAACGCCGGTGATCAGGTTGAAGACGGTGGTCTTGCCGGCGCCGTTCGGGCCGATGAGGCCGAAGATGCCGCCCTCGGGCACGTCGAACGACACCCCGCCGACCGCGCGCAGACCGCCGAAGCGCTTCTCGACCGACGAGAGCCGGAGCAGGTCGGTCATCGCGCGACCCTCTTCTTCTCGAACAGCTCGCGCTCGCCGAACAGCCCCTCGGGTCGCACCAGCATCACGATGACGAGGGTGAGCGCGAAGAGCGCCATGCGCAGCGCCGCGGCGTCGACGTTGGCGAGGAACCCGACCCCCGCGCGGGCGGCCTGGTTGAGCGCCTCCTCGCTCAGGTAGAAGACGGCGGTGTAGAGCACGGCGCCGATGGCGGCCCCGGACACGCTGCCCGAGCCCCCGAGGATCACCATGGTGATGACCTCGAACGACTTGTCGAACCGCATGTTGGCGGGGCTCACGATGCCCGGGCCATCGCGCTTGATGGCGAGCAGCGCACCCGCGATGCCCGCGCCCGCGGCGGCGAGCACGAACGCGGTGACCTTGTAACGGGCCGGATCGACACCGACGGCGGAGGCCGCGATCTCGTCCTCGCGGACCGCCCGCAGCGCGCGCCCGAACCCCGAGCGCTTGAGGCGCAGCGCGAGGAACACGGCGAACGCCGCGATGCCGACGGTCCAGAACGGGCCGGCCACCGAGGGGATGCCCACGAAGTCGCCGTCGAGCTTGGGGCCGCGATACCCGAGCGAGCCACCGAGGGCCGCGATGGCCTTGGTGATGGGGTTCTTGGCCGTGTCCTCCACCGTGCCGAGCACCGTGAGGCGCAGGATCTCGCTGAAGCCGAGGGTGACGATGGCGAGGTAGTCGCCGCGGAGCCGCAGGCTCGGGAGGCCCACGACGAAGCCGACGGCCGCGCACACCACCGCGACCGGCACCACCACGCATGGCACGATGATCAGCGATTGCACGAACGACAGGTTGTCGTGCAGCGCGGCGAGCGGGATCTTCATGGCGACCGCGACGTACGCGGCCACCGCGCCGCCCAGGTACGCGCCGAGGCCGACGAACCCGGCGTGGCCGATGCTGAACTGGCCCGCCATGCCGTTGACCACGTTGAGCGCGGTGGCCGACAGGACGTTGATGGCGCAGGCGACCGCGATCATCAGCCAGAACTTCATGCCGCGGTCGGCGGCGACCGTGGCGCTGTAGGCGTAGTCGAGCCCCACGCACACCGCGCAGCCGACGAGGACGAGGACCCAGGCGGGGACGCGCTTCAAGGCCGCTCACGCTCCTTCGGCGCGCGGCGCGCCGAGCACGGCGACGGCGGCGGCGTGATAGGCAGCGAAGGTGTCGGGGTCGAACAGCGAGAAGCGCACGACGGCGGGACCGCCGCTCGCGAGCGCGCGCTTCACTGCGGCCACGGCGACCTCGGCTGCGGCGGCGACCGGGTAGCCGTAGACGCCGGTCGAGATCGACGGGAAGGTGATCGAGGCGAGGCCCTCGCGGCGCGCGATGCCGATGGCCTGCACGTAACAGCTCTCGAGGAGCTCGGCGGCGCGCGCCGGGTCGTGCTCGGCGTAGATGGGGCCCACGGCGTGGATGACGAACCGGGCCGGCAGATCGAAGCCGCCCGTGAGGACAGCGCCACCCGCGGCGAGGACGCCGCCCGGCAGGGTCTTCTTGAGGGCGCGGCACGCTTCGAACAGGCGCGGCCCGGCCGCCTTGTGGATCGCGCCGTCGACGCCACCACCGCCGAGCAGGAGGGCGTTCGCCGCGGAGACGATCGCGTCGGTGCTCTGTCTGGTGATGTCGCCGACGAACAGCTCGAGGCTGTGCGTCTCCCCCACCGCGAACGTCGCTTCCATCTCGGATCGCCGCGTTCTACTGCAACCACGGCCCTCCGGCTACTGCTTCGGCTGCCCGGTCACAGGGGGCCTTCGTCGAGGCCGTAGATGAACTGCTTCACGGCCGGGATGGCGCTCGCCTTCACCTCGTCGGTCGTCCCGTCGAAGATCAGCTGGCCCCGCAGCATCATGCCGACGCGGTCGGTCACGGTGAGCAGGCGGTCCACGTCGCTCGACACCATCACCACCGTGGCGTTCGACGCGCGCTGCTCCTCGCGCAGGAGGTTGAAGATCTTCTGCGAGGTCACCGGATCGAGCCCCGCCGCCGGCTCGTCGTAGAGGATGATCGGCGCGCGGGTCACGGTGGCGCGGGCGACGCCGATGCGCTTCTTCTGTCCGCCCGAGAGGCCACCCACGGCGCGCTGCTCGAACCCCGAGAGGGCCATGCGGGCGAGGCGCTCGGCCACGCGGGAAGCGATCTCCTCCTCGGGCAGGTCGTAGAGCCGGCGCAGGGGGAACGCGATGTTCTCGGCCACGGGCAGGTAGTCGAAGAGCGCGTTGTTCTGGAACAGCATCCCGAACTTGAGGCGCAGCTTCTGGAGCTGCATGTCGTCGAGCTTGGTGACGTCCTCGCCGTCGACCAGGATGTTGCCCTCGTCCGGGCGCAGGAGGCCGACGATGCACTTGAGGAGCACGCTCTTGCCGGAGGCGCCGGGCCCGACGAGCCCGTAGAGACAGCCGTCGGGCACCTGGAACGAGACGTCCTTCAGCACCGGATGACCGAACGACTTGGACACGTGCTCGATGCTGATCACGCGGCGGGCTCCGGCGCTTCGCGCGAGCGGCGCAGCCGTCCGGCGAGCGTGAGCACCGCGACCGACAGGAGCAGGAGGAGGCCCAGCGATCCGGCGAGCACGAGCTTCAGCGTGCCGAGCGAGCCGCGGGTGACGGCGATGGGGCCCACGTGGGCGATCTCGCGATCGCCCGCCTTGGCGGCGGCCGCGATCGGCACCACGACGACGGCGACGTCGGCCGCCGCGAGGCCCGACACGGCGCCGGCCACGAGCTTCTTGATCTCGGCGTCGGCGATCGGCGAGGCCGCGCCGCGGTGACGGAGCAGGACCGACGCGGTCGGGTGCAGGGACTTCCCGTCGCCCGCGAGGGCGGCGCCGAGCGGATCCACGACCGGGACGTCGAGGTGGACGCGCGCGTCGTGCACGCCGTCGATCGAGGCGAGCGACCGTTCGAGCTGCGCCGCCGTCGCGGCGATGCGGGCCGCGCGGTCGGCCTCCGGTGAAGTGACGAGCGACGAGCCCTGGGCGATGGCCGGCGCCTTGGGCCGCGGGATCTCCTCGCCCGCCAGCACCGAGATCGCGAGGGTGGCCTCGTCGCGCCCCACCACCAGGCGGAAGCGGCCCTCGCTCGTGGGGTCGACCTCCTTCTCGGCGTCGACGCCGGCCCGGGCGAGCGCGACGACGCCGCGGTTGGCGTCGGGCTCGTCGAGGCCCGCTGCGACCTCGCGGGTGCACCCCAGGGTCACCGCCGCCCACAGGGCGAGCGCGGCGGCGCGACGGTGCTGCTCGGCGGGCATCGGGCGCATTCTTGCCCCGCGGGCGCGCGGCTGTCGAGTCGCTAGGTGCGCAGGAGCGCGGAGCCCCAGTGGAGGCCGGCGCCGAGGGCGAGGAAGCAGATCAGCTGGTCGGGCCCGAGGCGGCCCTGCTCGGCGAGCTCGTCGAGGAGAATCGGGATGGTCGCCGAGGAGGTGTTCCCGAGCTTGGCGATGTTGCTCGGCACCTTCTCGGCGGGCAGCTCGAGCGCGTTGCGGACCGCGCCGTTGATCCGATCGTTGGCCTGGTGTGCCACGAAGAGGTCGATGTCCTCGAGGCGGGTCTGGGTCTTGTGGCAGAGCGCGCGCACGCTCGCCGGGAGCCGCGTCACCGCGAGCTTGAACAGCTCGCGACCCTTCATGCGGGGGATGTGGAGGTCGTTCTGGACCATCTCGGCGGTCTGGTAGGGGCGGCGCGTGAAGCCGGAGGGGATGTGGATCTCCTCGAAGTGCCGTCCGTCGGAGTGGACGTCCACGCCCACCACGCCGCGGCGGTCGTCGTCGGTGCGACGGAGCACCACCGCGCCGGCGCCGTCGCCGAACAGGATGGCGAGGCCGCGGTGCTCGGTGGCCCGGGCGAACGCCGCCTCGTCGGGCGCGCTGCCGCCCTTGCCCGTGAGGTAGTCCCAGTCGTTCCAGGGCATGAAGCCCGCGTGGGCCTCGGCGCCGACCACGAGGATGGTGCGCGCCTGGCCGGCCATCATCAGCGCGTGCGCGAGCTGCAGCTGGTAGACGAACGAGGCGCACTGCTGGCGCACGTCGAGGCAGGGGGTCGAGTGCAGGCCGAGCTTGGCGGCCACCATCGCCGCCGGCCCCGGGAAGTGGTGGTCCGGGGTCATGGTGGCCATGATCACGTAGTCGAGGTCTTCGGGCGCGAGGCGCGCACTCGCGAGGGCTCGCCGGGCCGCGGCGGCGCCGAGATCGCTCGCGCCCTCGCCGTCGGCCGCGAAGTGGCGCTCGTGGATGCCGGTGCGCTGACGGATCCACTCGTCGTTGGTGTCCATCACGCGACCGAGGTCGTCGTTGGTGACGACCGTTTCCGGGAGGTGCCGCCCGGTGCCGGCGATGACGAGGCCCATGCGCGGGCATTAGCGCACGGAGACCGCATGATCGAAGGAAATTCGCAGGCGATCTGGTGATACCAGTGTGGTGATACCAGTCGTTCGCCGGCCCTTCACGGCGACGAGACGTGGAGCGTCGGGCCGCGGATCGCCTGGTCGATCGTGCTGCCGGGCCCGCTCGTCGAGGCGCGCGTGCCGTTCCCGTAGAGGCCGAAGATCATCTGGTAGTCGCCGGCCGGCACGCTCGGCACAGTGAATCGATGCGCATCCCGCACGCGCTGCCCGTCGCGCCACTTGGTGCTCGGCGTGAGGCCACCGCCCGGGGTGTGGTCGGCCGAGAACACCCGTCGCCCACCCGCGTCGACGAAGTGCACGAACAGGGTCCAGGGCTGCAGGGTGGCCTTGTTCACGTCGAGCCAGCAGCGCACGACCACCTCGGCGCCCGGGCGCACGACGCTCGGGGCGACCAGCGTGCAGCCGCGGCTCGTCACCTCGTTGCCGAGGACGACGCCCGCGCCGAGCGCGTCGGAGGGAGGCTCTCCCATGGCGCGCAGGTCGTCGACGACCGCGCGCACGATGCGGGTGCGCTTCTCCATCGCGGCGCCCACGCTCTCGCCGTACAGCGTGGCGAGGTAGAACGCCCGCGGGAACTTGGCGAGCGAGCGCTCGTAGCGGCGCAGGATCTCCTCGGGCTCCGGCCCCGCGCCCTGGCGCTCGAGATCGACGGGTACGGCCAGCGAGCCCGCGGTGACCGAGAGGCCGGAGAGCCGCGACGGTTCGCGCGCGAACTCGATCGGCCACTGCTCGTAGAGCTCCAGCGCGACCGGCCGCAGCCGGACCACGGCGTCGAGCAGCGGGCCGCTCGGCCGCCGGAACACCCGCCACGAGGCGTCGCGCACCACCGCGGGCGTGAAGAGGCCCGCGGTGTCGAACACCCGCGCGTCGACGTAGTAGCCGACCTTGCCGATGTCCCGTCCGACGTACCAGCTGTCCGGGAGGGGATCGGCCGACGCCTCGAGCAGGCGGTAGTTCTGCGTGATCATGCCCATCTGGAACGCGTCCATCGCGGCGACGTGCGCCGGCTCGCGGCGGCGCAGCGCGGCCCACGTGTCGCTCCACAGCGAGAGCGACTTGCGCTTGTTCCAGCGCCCGTCCGCGAACGGGTCCTGCACGTTGCGCGCGTCGACCCTCGCGACGACCAGCGCGGCGCTCCCCACGCAGGTGACGAGGCCGACGGCCGCGAGGGTCGCGAGCAGGTGCCGCCTCCGGAGGAGCTCGTGCGCGGCCCACGCGAACCCGACCGGCGCCACCACGGTGAGCGGCAGCAAGTGGCGGAGGCCGGGCATCCAGTCCTTCTCCACGTGGACGGTGAACGCCATCGTCGTCAACGCGATCGCGATCCCCGCGAGGCGCGCCCGTCGGACCGCCGCGACCGCGAGGAGCACGGCGCCACCCAGGAACACGAAGCGCTCGATCGGCGCGGAGCCCTGCCCGTAGAGCGGCGCGAGGCGCGCGAGGTCGCGCGCGGCGTCGGCGCCCTTCACGAGGTAGGTGTTGGGCAGGAAGGCGCCATAGTAACCGCGGCGCGCCAGGAGCAGCGCACCCCCCGCGAGGGCCACGCCGAGCGCGAGGGCGGCCCAGGCTCGTAGCCGCGCCCGTGCCCCGAACGGCGTCGCCGCGAGCTCGCAGCCGAGCACCACCGCGACCCACAGCGGGCCTTCCGGGCGCACGGTCGCGAGGCCCACGAGCGCGGCGAGCGCGGATCGGCGGCGAGCGTGGCCCTCCACGTGGCGCCGCACGAGCACGAACGACGCGAGGATCAAGGCAGAGACGAGCGGCGTCTCGAGCCCGAGCCCGCTCCACGCGAGGAAGAAGCTGTTGAAGCCGAGGAACGCGTTCGGCAAGAGGGCGAGCACGCCGTCGACGCCGAAGAGCTCGCGCACGAACCGGTGCAGGGCGAAGTGCAGCGCGACCAGCGAACCGAGCCCGAGCAGCTTGGTGAACAGCACGCCCTCGACGCCGAGGCGCAGCCCGACGGCCTGCAGGAGCACCCACAGCGGGCTCGAGAAGCCTTCGACGCGCTCGCCGACGTTGAAGACGAGGCCGCGCCCGTGCGCGAGGTTCTCCGCGTAGCGGAGCGAGATGAAGAGGTCGTCGACGACGCGCGGCGCGTAGTACAGCGCGTGCGCCAGGGTGAGCACGGCGATCGCGGTGGCGACCGCGGTGGTGGACTTGACCCGCGCGGCGAGCAAGCTCAGCGCGAGGGGACGCTCGAGGACGGCCATCGCCCTCCCCAGTCAGGAATCACGCCAACGCTCGAATTCGCCTCGACGCGGGGTGCGTGGCACGCCCGCCGCCGACGCCCCGATCGCGTGTTGTGCCAGTCTGCGCGCCGCCTGCGTGACAGGGTGGTGTCGAACGGGGCAAACCGATTGACACTGCGCATTGCGCCGGCCCACACTTCCGGGGTGACACGCTTTCGCTGCTTTTTGGCTTCCTCTGCGCTTGCGTTCGGCTTGTCGCCCGCGATCGGGTGCTCCTCGGACGACCCTCCGCCCGCGACGCCGGATACGGGCACCGTCGGTGACACGGGCGGCGACGCGCCGACCGACACGCCGGTCGTCAAGGCCGAGGGAACCGCCGACGTCACGTTGCTCACCCTGACCGCGTGGCAGGGCCAGCTGGATCCGGTCACGGTCACGACGACGACGACGGCCACGACCTACGGGGGCCTCGCCACCCTGTCCGCGTATTTCAAGGCCGAACGCGCGGCCACCAAGGACGACGTGCTCCTGCTGACGGCGGGTGACGAGTTCGGTGGTACGCCCGTCCTCTCGTCCGCGTTCGACGACGAGCCGGCGATCAAGGGGCTCGGTCTGCTCGGCCTCACGGCGACCACCTTCGCCAACCACAACTTCGACCTCGGGATCCCGGGCCTGCAGAAGCTCGTGCCGCTCGCGACGTACAAGTTCGTGTCCTCGAACCTGCTCAACGTCGGCAAGGAGCTCGGCGACAAGGTGCAGGTGCCGTACTGGATGACCGAGGTCGGCGCCACCGCGCCCAAGCCCAAGGTAGCAATCCTCGGGATCACCTCGCCCACGCTCCTCAAGATCCAGTTCCCCGGCAAGGTCGGGTCGATCGAGGTCGAGGAGCAGATCTCGGCGACCAACCGCGCGGTCAAGGCGGCGCGCGACGCGGGCGCGGCGCTGGTGGTCGCGCTCGTGCACGGCGGCGTCGACAAGGTCGACGGTGGGGTCCCGACGGGGGCGATGGTCGACCTCGTCAAGGCGGTCACGGGCGTCGACGTGTTCATCGGCAACAACACCGATCTGCAGGTCGCGTCCGAGGTGAACGGCGCGCTGCTCCTGCAGAACAAGAAGCGCGGGCAGGCGTTCCACGTCGCCAAGGTCAAGATCGTCGACGGCAAGGTGACCGCCAAGTCGGCCGTGTCCAAGGACGCGATCGGCACCGTGGTCTCGCTGCCACCGGTCGGCGCCAGCTGCTCGCTGCCGACGGAGTGCGCGAGCGGCGCGTGCACGGGCGGGAAGTGCGTCGTCAGCTGTCCCTCGACGGCGTGCGCCGACGGCTTCTCGTGCAAAGCGGGCGCCTGCGAGAAGGTCGTCATGGCGGGCGACGCGGCCGCCGACACGCTGCTCGAGCCCTATCGCAAGTCGCTCCCCGACAAGTTCGACGTGAAGCTCGCCGTCGTCGATCAGGAGTACAAGCGCGGGGGCACGCCGCAGATCGAGCGCGTGGGCGAGACCCCGCTCGGTGACCTCCTGGCGGACGCGATGCTCTCTCGCTGTGCCCCGCTCGGCGCGAAGATCGCGATGGTGAACGGCGGCGCCCTCAAGGCCGCGTTGCCCTCGAGCTATGCGCCGGTCGACAAGACCCTGCGCCGCACCGCCGTCGGCTACGCAGCCGGTCCGCCCTACGACATCGTGCTCGGCGACGTGTTCAACATGCTGCCATTCGGCAACGCGGTGGTGGTCCGCAAGATCAAGGGCTCGGTGCTGTGGTCCGCGCTCGAGAACGGCTTCGCGGGTCTGCCCGCGGCGGTCGGCGGCTTCCCGCAGATCGCTGGCTTCAAGGTCGTCTACGACGCCAGCGCAGCCTCCGGGTCGCGCGTGGTCTCGGTCACGCTGGACGACGGCACGGTGATCGCGAAGGACGATGCGAAGGAGATCGGGCTCGTCACCAACGACTTCATCAACGCCGGCGGCGACGGCTACTCGATGCTCATCGAGCCCGTGCCCTCGCCCACGCTCCAGCTCCTGACCACGGTCGTCGCCGACTACCTGCGGGCTTCCACGCCGCTTCCCGCACCGAAGGGTGGGAGACTGGTCCCCAAGGTGTGACGTGGCAGCAGGTGTGCGGTCCCGGGCTTGCTTTCCCGCATGCCCCAGCGGTGATAATCCATTCAGTTGCGATGCGAGCCGGCGAGCAAGTCACGCCGCAGGTCCGGTTGGTCCGGGCCATCGGGGCGGGAGGAATGGGCAGCGTGTGGGTGGCGGACCACCTCACGCTGAAGACCCAGGTCGCCGTGAAGTTCATCCTCGCCGGGCGCGAGAACGAGACCGACGCGCGGGAGCGGTTCTCCCGCGAGGCCGAGGCCGCCGCCCAGGTGAAGAGCCCGCACGTCGCCCAGATCTTCGACCACGGGGTGACCGACGACGGCATCCCGTTCATCGTCATGGAGCTGCTCGAGGGGGAAGACCTCGGGCGTCACCTGCAGCGCAACCACCGCGTGCAGCTCCGCGAGGCCGCCGCCATCGTCACGCAGGTCTGCCGCGCGCTCGGTCGCGCGCACGCCAAGGGGCTCGTCCACCGCGACGTGAAGCCCGCCAACATCTTCCTCTGCGACGTCGGCACGCCCGAGCGCTTCGTGAAGCTGCTCGACTTCGGCGTCGCCAAGGTGATGGGCACCGATCCGGCTTCCGTCACCAAGAGCGGGAGCATCACGGGCACGCCGGCGTACATGGCCCCGGAGCAGCTCCTCGGCAACAAGGACATCGACCATCGGGCCGACCTGTTCTCGGTCGCGATCCTCGCCTACGAGCTGCTCACCGGCCGGCGCCCGGTCGTGGAGGACACGGCGGTCGCCATCGCGCTGCGGCTGCACACCAAGGGGATGCCGCCTGCATCCGAGGGCATGCCCGAGCTCTCGCCCGAGCTCGCGCCGTTCGTCGACGAGTGGTTCGCCAAGGCGTGGGCGATCGATCCCAAGGAGCGCTACGACTCCGCCACGCCGATGGCCGAGGAGTTCGACGTCCTCGTGCGCCGCATCTACAAGGAGCAGGGGTTCCCCTCGCAGCCACCGTTCCTCGCGCCGCTGCCGCTCTCGGGGTCCGGCGCAGCCGCCACCGTACGTGACGTCTCCGAGCGCACGGACGTGGCGACGCTGGCCTCGGGACGGGGCCCGGCTCCCCTCGGCACGCTGTCTTCCTCCGACCGTGCGCCGTCGTCGTCCGCGACGCTCCCGAGCGCGGCGCTCCACACCGAGAGTCCCCTCTCGAGGACGCCGCCCCCCACCAAGCCCTCACAGGACGTCGTCGCGCAGCAACGGGCCAACCGGCACGTGCCGCTCCTGGTCGGCGCGGTGGCCGTGCTCGCGATCGCGATCGTCGTGCTCGCCCGTCGCGGGCCCGAGACGGCGAAGGCCACGGCGCCCGTTCCGTCGACGCCAGCGCCGACGGTCTCCACCCCCGTCGTGCTGGTCGCTTCGGGCGTCGCGTCGACCCCCGCGCCGAGTCTCGTGGCGAGCGCCAGCTCCGTGGCGCCGACGGCGACGCTCGTGGGCGCACCGCCGCACTCGGCCAGTGCGAAGAAGGGGCCGACCCTCGTCGGCTCCGCCAAGGCGACGACCGCGCCTTCGGGCTCCGCCCCCGCTCCGTCCGCGGCGCCGACCAAGAAGCTCGAGGACATCGAGTGAAGCCGCTCGCCCTCGCGCTCGTGCTGTCGCTCGGCACGGCGACCTTCGGCCTCGTCGAGGTCGCCTTGGCACAGACCGACGCCGAGAAGGAGGCAGCACGCATCCTCTTCACCGAGGGCAAGGAGCTGAGGGATGCCGGCAAGGTGGAGCTCGCGCTCGACCGCTTCAAGCGAGCCCACGAGCTGGCGCCGACACCGATCACCACCCTCGAGTTCGGGCGCACCCACGCCATGCTCGGCCACCTCGTCGAGGCGAGGCGTCTCTACCGCTCGATCGAGGCGATGGAGGTGAAGCCCGGCGAGTCGGCCAAGGCGACCGCCGCACGCGAGGAGGGCAAGGTGCTCGCCGCGAACCTCGACGCGCGGATCCCCACCATCCTCGTGAAGGTGCTGCCGCCCGATGCGATCGTCTCCGCGACGCTCGACGGTCACGCGCTCGACCCGAAGAGCCTCGCGGCCGCGATCCCGCTCGATCCGGGCAAGCACGTGCTCGTCGTGCAGACCGGCAAGGAGACGCGGGTGCCGTTCGAGGTGGTGGAGGGCGAGAAGGACCGGGTCATCACCGTCGCACCGGCGAAGGACCCCCCACCGTTCGTTCCCCCGCCGAAGCCGCCCGAGCGCGGGTGGAGCCCCTTGCGCTGGACGTCCGTGATCGTCGGCGGCGTCGGGTTGCTCGTGGGGGCCGGGGCCGGGATCCTCACCCTCGGTGGGGCCTCCTCGTTGAAGCAGAACTGCGCTGGCGGCGTGTGCCCGCCCGACCGCCACGCCGATCTCGACGCCACCCGGCGCTGGGCGACCATCTCCAACGTCGGCTTCGTCGTGGGCGCCCTCGGCGCGACCGTGTTCGTGATCACGCTGGTTCGCGAGCCCAAGAAGAGCGAGGTCGCGGCCGTCTCGCTCGTGCCCTATGCTTCGCCCGCTGGTTTTGGTCTCACGGGTCGCTTCTGAACTCTGCCGTCCTCGGACGGCGCGCCGCGCGTTGTCTCTGCTCGCGCTGGTCGCGACCGCGTCTTGCCTGCAGATCTCCGGTGTGCAGGGCTTCGAGAAGGGCGCGTGCGAGGGCCCGTGCGACGCAGGGCCCGAGGCCGAGGTGGCGAGCAAGTGCCCGAGCGGCATGGTGTTCGTGCCCGGAGGCTCTTACAGCCCGCGCACGGTCGGTGGCCTCGTACGGGTCGACGACCTCTGCGTCGACGCGACCGAGGTGACCGTCTCGGCGTTCGCCGCGTGTGTCCTCGCGGGCAGCTGCACGCCGCTATCGAGCAAGGTGTTCTGCAACTACGGCGTCGGCGGGCGCGACAGCGATCCCATCAACTGCGTCGACGTGGGGCAGGCCAAGACGTTCTGCGCGACGCTCGGCGCGCGGCTCCCGACGGAGGACGAGTGGGAGTGGGTCGCGAGGGCTGACAAGTCCGGCTACGACTACCCCTGGGGCAACAACCCGCCCAGCGCCGCAGACGCACCCGAGCGGTTGTGCTGGCAGGGCAAGACGAGACACGACGACGACACGGCGTGGTCCGCGCGTCCGACCGGCACCTGTCCCGTGAAGTCCTTTCCTGCCGGCGCCCACGACGGGATCTACGACATGGTGGGCAACGTCTGGGAGTGGACCAGCACGGCCGAGGGATCGAGCTTCGTGTTCCGCGGAGGCAGCGCGTTCGATACCCCCGACGCCGCGAGCATGACGGTCAAGGCGCGGCGTACGGCGGCCTCTGCCGGGTACTCCGGCGTCGGCTTCCGTTGCTTCCGCGCGCCTTGAGCGCTGCTCCTCAGTGCGTCTTGAAGGTGCGGATGCAGCCCGTGGCGCCCGGGACGCTCCTCCAGCTCAAGCCGCCGATGGCCGCCGCGATGCACGAGTTGACACCGGCGTTGGGCGGGTCGGTGGTGACCGAGACGCCGAGCGCCTTGCCGTTCTTCACGTAGTACTTGGCGGTGGCCTTGCCATCGAGGCCGCAGTTGCCCGCGATGCTGCCACCGACCGGCGCCGCGCACTCGGCCATGCTGAGGGTGTCGGCCTCGGAGTCGCTGGTGGTGCTCTTCATGGCCTCGTCGTACGACTTGCCGCCCCAGCCACCGCCGCCGCCACCACCCCCGCCGCCGCCAGCGACCTTGGGCTTGTCCTTGGCCTTGCCCTTCACGCTGCCCTCGCCCGCCACGACGAGGGACTCGTCGGCCTTCTTCTTGGCCTCCTCGGCGGCGGCGCTGGCCTGGATCCGCCACACGACGATGCCGACGACCGCGATGACGGCCACGACCACGATGGCGCCGATCGTGCCGGTGGCCGCGCCGGTGGCCTTCTCGCGCTTCTCCGCGGCGACGACGGCCTTGGCCTCGGCGACCTGCTCGCGCTTGAGGTTCGCGTGGTGGGCGAAGCGAGAGAACTCCGGGTGCTCCTTGATCGCGAAGCGGGTGTTCTCGTGCGTGTCGACGAGGAGGTCGTCGGGCGCGAAGGTGTCGCTGGCGATCTGCTGCAGCAGCTCGATCGCCGCGAACGGGCCGTGGTCCATCTTGTCCTTGACCACGATCCAGCGCGGCGCCGTGTCGGCCTCGAGGCGCGCCTTGAGCGCGTGGAGCTCCTCGACGGCCTTGTTGGAGCGCGGAGCGCTCGGGGCGGAGGCCCGCGCATCGACGACGTTGCCGAACGGGTCGTCCGGGATGACCGGCACCTTGGGCGCCGCCGGTACCTCGATGTCCACCTGGATGGGGAGCATCGAGCTGCGCATGTCGATGTCCACCTCGAAGGCGTGCTCGTCGACGGCCGGCGGGGGCGCGATCGACTGCGGGGCGAAGTGGTGGATCGCCTGGGCGAACGCCGGGAGATCGTCGGGCCTCTGCGCCGGGTCTTGCACGAGCGCCTTGGCGAGGATCTGGTCGACCATCGGCGGCAGACCCGCCACGATCTGGGTGGGCGGCTTCATGCCCGGGCCGATGGGCTGGAGCGTGAGCATCTCGTAGACGATGGCGCCGAGCCCGAACACGCTCGAGCGCGGCGTGCACGTGCCCTGCTGCGCGAGCTCCGGCGCGATCGCGGCCGCGTCGTCGGGGCTCGTGGGCTTCTGTCGGGCGAGCTGCGGCACGAGGCGCGGGAGGCCGTCGGCCCCGGCCCCGATCGAGGACGGGTGCACGTAGACCGTCTCTCCGCGTTCGTGCACGCCGGCGAGCTCGGTCGTGATGGGGACCACGATTGCCACCACCTCGTTGAGCTTGAACCGCTCACCCGATTGCTTGCGTTGGTCGAGGAGCGTGCGGAGGGTGATGGGCGGCTGCACGTCAGCGGACTTCGACGAGTTTTCGCTCATGGCTTGCGTCATGGGGAGTTGGGCATGGTAGCCGAGAATCGGAGCGGCGGCAGCGCACCGCGTCGCGGCCAGCCCCCCTGGATCTTTCAGGCAGGATTCCGTGGCCGACGCATCGCCTGTCCGACCACTACGGGTGGGGGTCGGCGTTCACTTCGACGTCGGCGCGCCGGCGGATCAGGCGCGCGTAGGCCTCGGCGAGGATGGTCTCGGCGGCGTCGCCGACGCGCCGGTCGCGCCGCGGCGTGAGGATCTGCACGACCGCGCCCGGACCCGCCGCCGGATCCTCGAGCAGGGTGCGCGCGGCCTCTCGCACCGCCAGCGGGATCGGGTGTGGGTCGTCGGCGTCCATCACCGCACCCTCGGCGAGCGCGACGAGGTGCTCGACGTAGGTGCGACCGAACACGGCCGGCGGCTCGGCCTCCAGCGCGAGCACCGCGTTCCAGGCCATGCCGGCCGCGCGCCGCGCCGACGCCAACGCAGGTCGCGCAGCGTGGCGGGCGAGCTGTCCGCGCGCCTCGCCGAGCTCGTGGAGGCCGGCGTCGAGCCACTGGCGAGGAGTGAGCCTGTGCAACCAGTCCGTCACGTCGGGGAATCTAGCACCCGCGGCGGCAGGGGTCGTCGAATGCACGTCGCGCGACGGGCAACCCATCGGGACATGATCGGCAAACCCCTGCGCGGAGGCGCGGGCGGGGTTCGTCTCGTGCTGGCCCTCTCTTGCTTCGCGCTCGGCTGCGGAGCGGCGAAGACGGACAGCAAGAGCGCGCCCCCGTGCGTTCC
>Ga0154020_10005042_pt1 | contig 15671 bp, 13 predicted proteins | sample Klosneuvirus_201_FD_109709 | JGI IMG/M metagenome (GOLD analysis project Ga0154020, IMG submission 109709) | Active sludge microbial communities from wastewater, Klosterneuburg, Austria - Klosneuvirus_20160825_MG | ecosystem: Engineered > WWTP > Aerobic digester > Activated sludge | place...
AAATCCGGATCGGATAAAACGATTTGAATTTGTGATGCCCGCGTTAAGTAACGATCAATCTGTGCGCGACTCATTTTTTGAATCGCTGAAGCAAGGAAAAAATCGTGAACATGAACCTTGGGTGCTGGAAGGCTTGCACTATCTCCATCATCCCTTAAGAGCAAAAGATGCTCAAAAATATTTGCTGCCCTCCTTAGAGTTGCTTCAGGAAATTCAATTGACCGGTGATATCTTTTTTCCGCAGCGATGGTTACAAACCACCTTTAGCGGGCACTCATCGGCAGAGGCGGTTAATGTGGTTGATTCTTTTCTGATAAAAAACCCAAACTATCCTCACTTTCTCAAAAATAAAATCCTTCAATCCACAGACTTGATGAAAAGAGCGGTGACGTTGCAAGAATCATCGACTATCAAATAAAAGGTATTTTCCATTCACCCATCTGTTCTAAAAATATCCGGATAGAGTCGGGATAGAAAATAATACAATAGATAATTCCGAAAAGGGATCCGTATAAATGGGCATCGTGGTTAATTCCATCGGCTGATTTTTTGGAACGATAGAATGAGTACCCTAAATAGCCAAGGCCAAGTACAAATCCCGGAAAACACAGTACACCATAAAAACAGATATCCCGCAAAGGCAAAAATAAAATACAGGCAAAAACAACAGCTGAAACAGCGCCCGAAGCGCCTAGTGAATTGTAGTAAATATTATTTCGATGTTTAAATACAGTGGGAAGATCGGACACAATAATGCCCATCATATACAGAATGATGAAATGTACCTGACCTAAACTTCCAAATATTTCCTTGAATATGTATTCCAGTTGGGTTCCAAAAAAATAAAAAGAGAACATGTTAAAGATCAAGTGCATGTGATCACGATGAATGAAGCCAGACGTTAACAGGCGGTAATACTGACCGGAGTGAACAACCTGATAAGGATTATTCATGAGCTTGTTTAGCACCTGCGGTTTTTGCATGGTGTATAGGCTAACTCCTACGGTAATAAGGATGATGACAAGCGTGAGCGTAAGTGGCATCGCGCAAAATACGATTAATTGTACTGAATTGAGATTCTGTTTATGACTGATTCTTGGGATGCTGGTTGCTCGTTTCTGTGCCCATCCAGTTTCTAGCGACTAGCGTCCTGTGTCAGATGGTAATTGCGCTGCGCGAATATTGGTTTCGATAATTGAGAGACCAACCAGGGGAGATTCTTTATATAGATGAACGTGCTGCTCCGAAATAGCGCAGTTGTTTTATTATTTTTTTTCCGATCTTTAACAAAGGCTTTGAAAAAAATTAAAAAGATTATCCTATGAAGGCATCCCCACTGATTATCGTTGTCCTAGTACTGGCATCGTGTGTAAAGCCATCAGAAAACACGACATCTGATATCAATCATCGGGTAGATTCTGTATTGAATCTAATGACGTTAGAAGAGAAAATCGGACAACTTAATCTTCCTTCTGCGGGAGCTTTTGTAACGGGCTCAGTAGAAAGCTCTGATATTGCAAAAAAAATTGAGCAAGGAAAAGTGGGTGGGCTCTTTAATATTAAAACAGTGGCCAATATAAAAGAGATGCAAAAAATTGCTGTGGAGAAAAGTCGATTAAAAATTCCATTAATCTTTGGTATGGATGTAATTCATGGATACGAATCTGTTTTTCCTATTCCGTTGGGATTGAGTTGTAGCTGGGATATGAAGTTGATTGAACGCAGTGCACGCATTGCTGCGCAAGAGGCAAGTGCCGATGGTATCAACTGGACATTTTCACCCATGGTTGATATTTCACGCGACCCACGATGGGGCCGAATTTCCGAAGGAAGCGGTGAGGATCCATATCTCGGATCAGAAATCGCGAAAGCCATGGTAACCGGATTTCAAGGCGATGATCTTTCAGCCAACAATACAATCATGTCTTGTGTAAAACATTACGCACTTTATGGAGCCTCTGAAGCGGGTCGCGATTACAATACGGTTGACATGAGCCGACAAAGAATGTACAACGACTATTTTCCACCATACAAAGCAGCCGTGGATGCAGGCGTAGGGAGCGTGATGGCTTCGTTTAATGAAATTGATGGTATTCCGGCAACGGCCAACAAATGGTTGCTTACCGATGTGCTTCGTAACCAATGGGGCTTTAAAGGTTTTATAGTTTCGGATTATACAGGCCTGAGCGAAATGATCAACCATGGCATGGGCGATCTGCAAACTGTTTCGGCTCGTGCATTGGATGCCGGACTTGATATGGACATGGTGAGTGAGGGCTTGTTAACAACTCTTGGTAAATCTGTTAGCGAAGGAAAAATAACAGAACAACAGATTACAGAAGCATGCAGAAGAATTTTGGAAGCGAAATTTAAACTGGGCCTTTTTGATAATCCGTATAAATATTGTGATGAAGGCCGTGCAAAGAGCGAAATTTTTACTGACGCCAATAGGGCAGAGGCGCGAAGCACGGCTACACAAAGTTTTGTGCTATTGAAAAATAAGAACGATGTTTTGCCAATAAGTAAATCAGGCACTATTGCCTTGGTAGGTCCGCTAGCCGAAGCAAAGGAAAATATGACGGGCACATGGAGTGTTGCTGCACGATTTTCAGAGTCAATTTCTGTGCTTGAAGGTTTGAAGAAAGCCGTTGGCACCAAGGCTAAGCTTGTATATGCGAAGGGAGCAAACTTAACCGAAAGCGAAGTGTTGGAAGCAAACTCAACGTTGTTTGGAAAATCCCTCCATCGCGATAAGCGAACCGCTGCCGAGTTGCGCGATGAAGCTGTTCGCATAGCAAAGAATGCAGACGTAATTGTTGCGGCTGTTGGTGAAGCTGCTGAGATGAGTGGTGAAGCGGCTAGCAGAACAAATATTGAAATTCCTGAAACACAAAGAGAACTATTAAAAGCATTATTGAAAACTGGTAAGCCCGTAGTGCTGGTCTTATTTACCGGCCGGCCGTTGGTATTAACCTGGGAAGAAGAAAATATACCATCCATTCTTAATGTTTGGTTTGGCGGAAGCGAAGCGGGTGATGCTATTGCCGATGTGTTGTTCGGTGACGTAAATCCATCTGGAAAATTATCGACTACATTTCCACAAAATGTAGGGCAGGTGCCTATCTACTATGCCCATAAGAACACGGGTCGTCCGTTAAGGGGCCCTTGGTTTCAAAAGTTTCAATCCAACTATCTCGATGTATCGAATGAACCTTTGTATCCCTTTGGTTTTGGGTTGAGTTATACTCAGTTTGGATATGATGAGATTAAACTAAGCGCTACGGAAATGGCTTCATCAGATTCTTTACAAGTCTCGATTGACGTAACTAACCAAGGCAAGCGAGACGGGAGCGAGGTAGTTCAGCTTTACATTCGCGATTTGGTAGGTTCGGTGACAAGACCCGTGAAGGAGTTAAAGAAATTTCAAAAAATCAATCTGAAAGCAGGCGAAACCAAGACTGTTAAATTTATGCTCGATGTAGATGACCTTTCTTTTTATAATTCAGAGTTGAAGTTTGGTGCCGAGCCTGGTAAATTTCAAGTGTTTGTCGGTGGTAATTCAAGAGATGTAAAGCAGGCGGAATTTTCGCTAAAATAAGAGAAGCCTAATCTAAAGTGCTTAGTTAGTTTTTCTTCTTGCTGCTCTTTGATTTTGTCATACTCTTATTTTTGCCACTGGTAGAGCGGGGTTTGGGCAACGAAGATTTTAAAGCAGCGGCTGGCTGACCGGATGACTTGGTCTTGTAATGTTGTTTAGTCTGAATGATTCTGGAAATTCCAAAGGAGGCTGAAAGAAAGAGTTCTCTCCGTTGACCGTATAAATCAGGGGCTCCCGGTTTTCCGTTGATATCAGGCGGGCCAGCCGGATTTTTCAATTGATCCAGATAGGCTGATTTGCGGGTATCAAAAATGCCAAAGTTAGCACGGCCGTCAAAGTTGATACTCCAATCATCGTTCAAATCAAAATCAGATCGCAAACCTACTGCAGCAAAAAGTTGAAACGCATTGTACTTATCCTTCGAAACATAGACTTCCTTATCCATGTCCGGAACGAATACGCCATCATAGGCAATTTCGTATCCTGGGTCGGTTGGCACACTAACCCCGGGTGGGTATTTAAGTTTAGTTGATTGCCCCGGTGAGCTGATCGTATACGTTTCCTGACCTTTAATTAAAAAGCTTGGTGCTATAGAAGCAACCAGGCTTAATCGAAAGAAAGACATGTCGTTAATGTGAAGTTTAATAGCAACGGGTACACTGAAATAATTCATTTGTACATCCCTTGTCCCTACTTCACCACCGGTTGTATTCTTAATAATAAATTTTTGGCCAGTCCGTGTATAATTAGGTGTAAATAATACTCCAAAGCCTACGCGGTCGTACCCATAAGAAAAGCCAACCGGGGTGGATCGAATGGTTAGCTTGCCATAGAAGCGAGGATCTTTGCCTAATCCCTGATCAATCGTAAAGGGAAAATTGAACCCACCGAAAACTCCGAAGGCCTCTACATTTTGTGCGGAGGCCTGGGTAAAAATAATTAACAAAAAGCCTGTAAATACGGCCTTCATTGGGGGAGTTAGGTTGGGTTATTACCTTCTAAAATTAAGTCAAAAGCAAGTATTTTGTTTTTGGCAGAACTACAAATCTAATCTAATTGGGCAAATAAAGTACATCCTTTTTTCCACATTTGGCGTACTTTTGAGCACTTTTAGCGGGTTTACTTATTTTGAAAATGAAATACTTCAGTGTACTGACGGATCGTGTGAGAGGGAAAGGAAATATTTACGTGGCTTTGCTCTTAAGCCTGCTTTTAATAATGTGTATATACTCGCTCAGCCGGATGGGCTTCTATTTCTATAACGCAGATTTCTTTTCGGGTATGAACGCTGGGCGTCTTGCACGGATTATGTTGGGCGGACTAAAGTTTGACCTATCTGCCATACTGTATTCAAACTCACTTTTCATTTTGTTGATGATATTACCGATCACATTCAGATTTAAGAATTGGTATCAACAAATACTGAAATGGATATTTATTGTTACAAATTCAGTGGCGCTTGCAGTAAATACAGCTGACTTCGTTTACTATCGTTTTACACTGAGAAGAACTACCGTGAGCGTTTTTAGCCAATTTAAAAACGAGCAGAATGGGGCAGCGCTCTTTTTTCAATTTGTGTGGGACTACTGGTACATGGTTTTGTTTTGGATGGGGCTAGTTGCTATGCTGATTATAGGCTATAAGAAAATAAAATATGTTGGGCCTCAATTAGAAAATCGCTGGTCCTTTTATATCAGCAGCTTTGCCATGATGGCCTTGATCGCTTATCTGTTTTTTGGCGGGGCACGGGGAGGCTTTCGTCATAGCACGCGCCCCATCACATTAAGTAATGCCGCTGAGTTTGCAAAAGAGCCAAAAGATATTAACCTCGTTCTTAATACACCCTTTGCATTGATGCGAACAGCCAAGACTACAGTGATTGAGAAAGCAAATTACTTTCAAACGGATGAAGAATTGAATCGGGTATTTAATCCATTAATAATTCCAACGGACACTATTCCTTTCAAATATGATAATGTGGTGGTGATCATCATTGAAAGTTATAGTAAAGAATTTGTTGGTAAGTATAATGCATGGATGGACCCTTCACGGTACAAAGGGTACACACCATTTCTTGATTCGTTGATTGGCGTAAGCAGGGGGTATCAATACTCGTTTGCCAATGGCCGTAAGTCGATTGATGCGATGCCATCAGTAATCTGCAGTATTCCTTCTATTGAGGTGCCTTATGTACTTTCCCATTATTCGGCAAACAAAGTGAATAGCACAGCCAGCCTATTAAAGGAGAAGGGATATTACTCAGCTTTTTTTCATGGCGCACCAAACGGATCGATGGGATTCAATTCGTTTGCTAACCTGGCTGGCTTTGATGATTATTTTGGAAAAGATGAATACGACAATGACGATGACTATGATGGCATCTGGGGAATTTGGGATGATAAATTTTTGCAATTCTTTGCGCAGAAGGTAAATACATTTAAACAGCCCTTCTATACCACGCTGTTCACGGTTTCATCCCATCATCCATACAACTTGCCGAAGGAGTTTAAAGACAAATTCAAAGGCGGTGATCGCGATATCTATAAAACAATTGAATACACGGATTATTCTCTGAAAAAGTTTTTTGAAACCGCTTCTAAAATGGATTGGTATAAGCACACGCTGTTTGTCATTACGGCCGATCACGCTTCCGCAGAAATTGCTTACCCGGAATACAATACGGCCTGGGGCTATTTTTCAATACCTGTTTTCTTCTATCAACCAGAAAATGATTGGCATGAATTTAAACCCGAGATCATTCAACAAATTGATATTATGCCTACTATTTTAGGTTATCTGCATTACGATAAACCCTATGTTGCTTTTGGTCGCGATATTTTTAAGGAAAATGAGGAGCCCTCTGCCTTTAACTATGTAAATCCGATTTATCAATTTTTTCAGAGTAATTATCTCTTGCAATTTGATGGTAAGAAAGCAGTAGGCCTTTATGATTTTAAGTCAGATCGCTTACTTAAAGATAATTTAGTTATTCAGCTTCCTGATACGGTTGCTAAAATGGAGACACACCTGAAAGGCTTGATTCAACAATATAATAATAGAATGGTTGACGATGATTTAACGCGGGAGGGAAGTCAAATTAAGAAATCAATTGGCACCCACTAATGTTTTGAAACTTTAGCTCTAAGCTAAGTTGTGATAAACCGTTTGCACATCGTCATCTTCTTCTAAAGCACTTACACATTCCATTACCTCATCTTGTTCGGCTTCACTTAGTTCTTTGGTAGTAGCAGGAATGTATTGCAGTTCAGAACTCTTGGGTTCCAGATTTTTTGATTCGAGGAATTTTTGCATATGACCGAATTCCGTGAATTTGGTATAGATGATGATTTCTTCCTCGTCACGTTGAATATCTTCGGCCCCGGCATCAATCAAGTCAAGCTCCAGTTCATCAAGATTTAAAAGAGTAGGATCGAATTTAAAAACTCCTCTTCGCTCAAATAAAAACATCACCGAGCCTGAGTTGCCCATGGCACCCCCATTCTTTGAGAAAAGCAGCCTTATATTGGCCACGGTTCGGGTTGGATTATCAGTAGCACACTCTACAACAACGGGTACCCCATGCGGAGCGTAACCTTCATAAATTACTTCTTGAAAATCCTTTTCTTCTTTGCTGGATGCGCGTTTGATGGCCGCGTCAACCCGATCCTTGGGCATGTTTATCCCCTTGGCATTTTGAATAGCCATGCGCAAGCGCGGGTTGTTATCGGGATTGGGGCCCCCTTGCTTTACTGCAATGGCAATATCCTTTCCAATTCGTGAAAAGCCCTTGGCCATGCGGTCAAAGCGGGCAAACATCTTATGCTTTCTTTTTTCAAAAACTCGTCCCATAGTGCTGACTAAATTCGGAGGGTAAAAATAGGGAATCTGATCTACATCGACATCTTTTTATCGTTCGCAACCGAACATTTTTGTCCGATTTTAAATCAGGCTTAAGTGTCATGCAACCTTATTAGGGTTAGATTCATCTATTTATTCAACTGGCATTGTGATTGCCTAAAGATTGCAAAACCAAACCCCTCATGCTTTATAATTATCTGAAGATTGCCTTTCGTACGTTGTTGAAATTTAAGGGCTATGCCAGCATCAACCTGGTAGGACTTGCCTTTGGTCTTACGGCTGGAATCCTCATCATGACTTATGTACTCGATGAATTATCGTTTGATAAATTTCATGTTAAGGGGGATCGAATATATCGGGTAAACACAGCATTCCTGACTGCCGAATCGGGAAGCGAAGGTACCAACGAAACCAATGCCTGGCCGGTTGGTAAAGTATTGGAAAAGGACTTTCCGGAAATAGAACAGGTCTTATACGCACGGGATGCATCTTTCCTTTTAGTTAATAAGGATGATAAACACATTCGTCAGCAAATTCAATTTGCAAGCCCCGAATTCTTTACCATGTTTTCATTTCCACTAACAAAAGGAAATGCAGCCAATGCGTTGAATGAACCCAATAGCATGGTGATCTCGGAAGAGATGGAGAAAAAATATTTTCCAGATACAGATGCCTTGAACAAAACATTGGTATTGGCCGATACATTGAATATGGTTGTAACCGGAGTAATGCGCATTCCGGCAAACTCGCACATCCAGGCTGATATGATTATCTCCTTTTCAACGTATGAAAACTTAGAACCTGATTTTAGCTTTGATACCGGATGGGGAAATATCAACATGCATAACTATATTTTATTAAAGGAAGGAACCAATTTTAATTCTTTTGTCAATAAGGCTAAAGATATTTACATGGCCCGTGCGGGGGAGATGCTTAAAAGCTGGGGCGTAACAGCCTATTTAAAATTTGAGCCGCTCACACAAATTTACCTGACGTCCAAAAGTGGTAATAGTATAGGACCTATGGGAAGTATAGACCGTATTTACCTGGTATCGGGTATTGCCATTTTTGTAATCTTATTAGCCTGCATCAATTTTATAAATCTGGCAACCGCACGATCTGTATATCGGGCCAAAGAAGTAGGATTGAGAAAAGTGGTTGGGTCATCTCGTAAAGGATTAATCACACAATTCTTAAGCGAGTCGTTTGTGCTCACGGTACTTTCGTTATTGCTATCGTTCATACTCTTGGGTTTCTGTTTGCCATTTTTTAATCTGTTGATTGGTAAGAATTATGAATTAACATCACTATTCAATGTAACGATTGTCGCAGGGATTCTAATCTTAGTGATTATCATCTCCGTGTTGGCTGGTTATTACCCCGCATTAATCATGTCGGCATTAAAACCTGCCGAAGTTTTGAAAGGGAAAATGCAAACCAGTTATCGAGGCGTGCAGTTAAGAAGAACATTGGTTGTATTTCAATTTGTGATTTCAGTTGGCTTGGTAACGGGCACCTGGATTGTAGTTGATCAACTCAACTTTATGCAAAAACAAAATTTAGGTTTTAATAAAGATGAGGTACTGGTTGTAAATGCAGCGCGAGCCAATGCCTCTAATCCCAATGCTTATGAAGCATTTAAGACACAACTGGCTTCCATGGCTATGATTGATGGTGTTACCTATACTAATTCCGTTCCTGGACATCCGGGCTGGGTGGGTCAAGTGGCCTATCCGGAAGGGAAGTCGGGTGATGATGCGGTGAGTGTGGAGTACATGGCCGTAGACGAAAAATATCTTGATGTACTTGGATTGGAGTTGATTGCAGGGCATGGGTTTGATTTACAGCGGGAAAATGATTTGCGCGAAGGATTAATCTTAAATGAAGAAGCAGTGTCTGCATTTGGCTGGTCATCGCCAACAGAAGCAATTGGCAAGAAGATTACATCGCCCTCGGGTTCGCCCGAAGGTGAAGTGATTGGTGTGATAAAAAATTATCATCAGTTAGGGTTACAACAAAAGATTGGTCCGGTCACATTAGATTATGCGCCAAACTACAGTTATCTCTATGCTGTAAAGTACAAAGCAGCCAACACACAACAATTGATTTCCACAGTGGGGGAATTGTGGTTAAAGAATTTTCCTGGGTATGATTTTAGTTATTTCTTTTTAGATCAGGACTTTGAACAACAATATCAGGCAGAAAAAAGACTGGCTGATGTCTTTGCCATATTTGCGGGTATTACTATGGTTATTGCCATGATCGGCTTGTTGGGGTTGGTATCTTTTATGGTGGTGGCTCGCACAAAAGAAATTGGTATTCGTAAAGTATTAGGTGCTGATGTATTTGGTATCACCAATTTGCTAAGTAAGGAGTTTGTTATGTTAGTTATTATCGCAAACGTAATTGCCTTTCCGCTGGTATGGTATGCGGCCAACGAATGGCTCACCACATTTGCTTTTCGCATGAAGATTAATCCGTGGCTCTTTATGGGCACCATGGCATTGGCCGTTGTTTTTACATTAATTGTTGTGAGTATTCAAACCATAAAAGCTGCGTTGGCTGATCCAATAAAATCTCTTCGCTATGAGTAAGTAGTCAAATCTCTTTTCCAGAACCCCGGAAAAAGATACTTTCGGGTAAACATTTGCCGTATGGGAAAACAAGATAAACGCGTAGACGCCTACATTCTTAAATCGGCCGATTTTGCTATTCCTATTTTAACTCATTTGCGAGAACTCGTTCATCTGGCTTGCCCCGATGTAGAAGAAGCCATGAAATGGAGTTTTCCGGTTTTTGAACATAAGGGGATCATGTGCAACATGGCGGCCTTTAAGAACCATTGTTCTTTCGGGTTTTGGAAAGCATCATTAATGAAAGATAAAACCTTGGTTAAAAATGCGGAGAGTGAGTCTTCGATGGGACATTTGGGTGCGTTAAAATCGCTCAAAGATTTGCCCTCCGATAAACTTATGATCCAATACATTAAAGAGGCTGCCAAGCTAAACGAAGCAGGTATTAAGGTGGAGAAAAAGAAACCCGTAAAAAAGAAGTTGGTCATACCTCCTTACTTTATCAAGGCCCTGAAGACCAACAAGGCTGCCCTAAAAACATTTGATAGTTTTAATTATTCCAACAAAAAGGAATATGTGACTTGGATTACCGAAGCGAAAACAGAAGCTACCCGAACAAGCAGAATGGCTACTGCTCTTGAGTGGATAGCCGAAGGTAAAATCAGAAATTGGAAGTATCTTTAATTGAACCATTCTGGTTTTAGGAGTAGCCGAAGGGAATATCAAAACTCAATTGATGCCGGACTTAATAAATTAGTTAAATTGATACCTGTTTATGATCCAGCGTCAAGCAACTAGTATCCAGCCACTTCGTGATAACACTCTTCTCTTATTCTCTATCCTACACTGAACTATCCATTGTTTTGTTAGTGGCCTTGTTCATTGGTATGGCCAAAACAGGTGTGCATGGCGCAGGTATTTTAGCCGTACCACTACTGGCCACTGTATTTGGTGGGCACCGCTCCAGCGGAATTTTATTACCGATATTAGTGATGGGCGATATTATGGGAGTGATTTACTATCACCGTCATGCATCCTGGAAACATTTAAAGCTATTATTTCCATGGGCTGCTGTTGGTGTTGTTTTAGGCACGGTAGTAGGGAGTTATATCAACGATCAGATTTTTAAAATGATCATGGGTGCCATCATAGTAATCAGTGTGTTTATTATGATTTGGATTGAGCAGGGTGGGCATCAGGACAGGGTTCCTACCAATAAGTTGTTTGCCAATGGTATGGGAATAGTGGGTGGCTTTACTTCTATGGTAGGGAATCTAGCTGGTTCAGTTATGGGTATCTACCTATTATCAACCCGATTACCCAAAAACGCTTACATCGGTACTGCGGCCTGGTTCTTTATGGTGGTTAATTGGTTTAAATTTCCTTTTCACATTTTTGTGTGGCGTACGATTTCGGTCAACACAGTATTATTTGATTTGATCCTGTTACCGGTGATCCTTTTAGGAGGGTATATAGGGATACTAATCATCCGAAGTCTGAGTGAAAAATTTTACCGGTGGTTTATTATTGTTATGACACTGGTTGCTGCTATGGGTATGATTTTTTAATCTTTACGGTATGAAGCCTGTTAATATTAAAGAGAAGTTTAGTTTATTTTCAGAAACCTGGACACCTAAAATTATTGGTGAGTTAAACGGCCAGTATGTGAAGTTAGCCAAAGTGAAAGATGAATTTGTCTGGCATAGCCACGAACAGGAAGATGAACTGTTTATGATTTTTAAAGGCACATTATATATAGACTTTCGGGACAGAACGGAAGTGATAAGAGAAGGAGAAATGATTGTTGTACCCAAAGGGGTAGAACACAATCCCCGAACCAATGGCGAAGAAGTATGGGTTTTGTTATTTGAGCCGAAAGAAACAGCTCATACGGGAATAGTTGAGAACGAGCGTACGGTGCATAATCAGAAATGGATCTAAGTCTTAAGAATTATCCCGATATTGGTCTTTATTAAAATTTGAATTATGAGAATTATCCTGTTGGGATGCCTATTAAGTTTTGCACTTTTGCTTCAGGGGCAAGATCCCTTGCGCTTCGAGAAAGAAGTCAAAGAATTGGTTGCCGGGGATACTGCTATTAATGAAAGAAAACTCATTCTTTTTACGGGCAGTTCCAGCATTCGCTTTTGGAAAAGCTTAAAATCAGATTTTCCGACATACAACACATTGAACCGCGGGTTTGGTGGTTCCGAGATGACGGATCTGCTTCATTATGCTGATCGACTTATTATTAAATATAATCCTAAGGAAATATTTATTTACGAAGGCGATAACGATTTAAATTCCGGTAAGGATGTCTCTGAAATTCTGAAAACTGCCGATCAGCTGTTGACTCTTATTCGGGCACAACTTCCTAAAAATGTGAAAGTATTTTTTATTTCGGCCAAACCGAGTATTGCGCGGTGGACATTGAAAGAAAAGTATCTCGACTACAACAAGCAATTAGAGGCTTGGACTAAAACTGAAAAGCGAGTCTACTTTGTGAATGTATGGACACCGCTGGTAGATGCGCAAGGCGAGGTGTTGAAAGATATTTTTATTGCTGATGGCCTCCATTTAAATGAAAAGGGTTATAAAATTTGGGCCGATGCGATTAAAAAATTTCTTTAAGATGTATCCCCATACTCATTCTTTACAGGCCCATTCATGCATCTAAAACTTTTTAGGCTGCTTCTGTTGTTTTTATTTCTCCCAATCGTGCAGGGGATGGCACAGGATAATGTTGAGCGCCCTATGCCGGCTATGATTACGCATCTTACAGCAGCCCATCGCGATATTTTGAGAATAAAAGATGCCCCTAAGCACAATATTTTTCAAAAAATTTTATGTTTTCAGGTTAACTGTCGTAGAGAAGCTGGTTGGTTGAAGTCTCAAAAAGAAAGAAGATTTAATGACTATAAGGATGTACCACAGGTTCGGCATGCCAGAAAAATGAAGAAGCCAGAGCCAGAAGCCTTGGTTCATACCACCGAGCCACCGGCCCCTAAGCCTGATACGGCAGCAATAAAAAAATTAATTGAACCCATGATTCAAAAAGAAGTAGCCAAGGAAAGAAGGTTTACACTTAGTGAAGTATTGTTCGATAAGAATAGTCCTGAAATTAAAATGGAAGTTAGCTCGCGCCTGGATACGCTGGTGGATATTTTAAAGAAGAGTCCAAACACGATGGTCACAATAATTGGCCATACGGATAACACGGGCCGCGAAGCGTATAATGTTCGATTATCGACCAGCCGGGCCGAAGCGGTAGGCAATTATTTAATTGATCATGGTATTGCCTATGGTCGCATTCATTTTGAAGGCCGGGGAAGTTCAGAACCCATTGCCGACAATACTTTTGAAGAAGGCCGTATGAAAAACAGGCGGGTGGAGATTATTTTGAAGGAGTAAAGGTTGTACTAAAGCACTCCCAAATAAAGCAACAGCAAATAGTTTATTTCATTTGTAACATTTTACTACAGGAAAAGTCTTAGTTTAGATTCTCTCTCGTATCTATGTTACAAAAGATCGGTAATTCATTTAGACTGGCATTTGCCAATATCCGGTCAAATTTATTCCACACATTTCTTTCGGTTCTGGGTATTGTTATTGGGGTGGCATCGCTTGTATCGATACTTTCCTTGATAGATGGCATGGAGAAACTGGCGCGCGAACAGATTTCCAGTACCACTTCGCTCAATGCAATTATTCTGCAAACCAATCTTTACAGAAATGTAAATGACGTTCGTATAAAACGCGACACGTTTCAGGTAATTGATTATGATCATTACAAGCAACTGAATGGTATTCTCACCAAACCTGCTAAGGGCGTCTTCAGAACCTCCCTAGTGGGCGAGGCAAAGTTAACGGATAGCCTTAGCATTGGCACGAATGCCTGGACAAGTGCCACCGCCATCCGCGATGATACCGCAAAATTTACTGGCGCCATCTACCAAGTTACCGATGTAGATCAAAAGAAAAAGATTGTAGTGGTAAACCATGCATTTTTAAAGGCAACCCAGTATGAAAATGAGGCGCAATTGATTGGCAAAAAAATCAATTTCCTTGGGCTGGAGCTTGAGATTATTGGTATTGTGCCAGAACCAAAAGTGAAGGCCCCACAAATTTATTTCCCTATTTCTTTATTGTCGCTTTCAGAATTACAATCGCATCCGCCCATGATATATTTTGATGCAGAGAAAACGGAAGATATTCCTACTCTCAAAGAGGAGATTACTTCTTGGTTAGCTAAAAATTATAAAGTATCTACCGAAAATTTCATAATTCAAACTAATGACGCCCGGATCGATCAAACAACTAAAGCATTTTTAGTCTTTCGGATAGTCATGGGGTTGATTGTGGGAATCTCAGTGATTGTGGGAGGTATAGGGGTTATGAATGTGCTCTTGATTTCGGTGACGGAACGCACGGCCGAAATTGGCATTCGCAAAGCAACAGGCGCGAATCGAAAAGATATTATTCTTTTATTTTTGGCTGAGTCAATCACCGTGTCAGCCTTTGGTAGTTTTTTAGGTTTGGTGTTAGGTGTTTTAGGAACTATGGCCATCATTCCCATTGTACGGGCAGTTACCGAAGTCCCTTTTCAGGCAGCCTATACAATTAATACCTTCATCCTGATTTCTATTATTTCTGTTTTGGTCGGTATTATCTTTGGAACCTATCCCGCCATTCGGGCTTCGCGGCTAAACCCTGTTGATGCTATCCGGCACGAATAAAAAATTGTTAAAAAAATCTTGAGCGGTAATAGGGGTATCGCGGGTCTGGCTTGTCTTTGGGGTATAAAATTCAATAGTATGAAACCCCGATTCTTAGTTATCCTATTCTTAGCAGGCATGGTAGCGTTTGCAGCTTCAGCCCAGGAAGTTCAATCAATTTTTAAAGGCGCAAAAACCACTGGCGGATATGGCGCGCTATCCAATAAATTCACTACCATTCAAGGTCAGTATGCCAATTTGTGCGAGGTATATGGTGGAGTATTTCTTAACCGAAAGTGGATGCTAGGTTTATCCTTTGCGGGATCTACCAATTATATAGAAGTACCTTTCGAATACAGTGCTAACCCTTTGCAGCCTATGACTTATCAATATAGTCAGGGCGGGTTGATGTTGGAGCGTGTAATTGGCTCCAACAAATCAGTTCACCTTGTTTTAAATTTATTTACTGGGGCCGGATTTACCATGCAGTATAATCGCAATTACTTATATGGGTATGATTACGACTATCCGAATGCTATTCATGACGAAAATTGGTTTTATGTTATAGAACCAGGGGCGCAACTGGAAATTAATCTCTTTCGTTGGATGCGCCTGAGCCCTGGAATTTCTTACCGGGCAACCTATGGAAGTTCGGGTCTTGGCTTATCCGACAATAGTCTGAGTAACTGGTCATACAATGCCACCTTAAAATTTGGCGGTTTTGGTAAACGAAACAATAAAACAGACTAATGGCCCTTTACACATTGTAATCCAAAATTGTCAGTTAGGGTACAATCAGTTGACAAGGTTGTATCACTAATCATCTGGCTGTGTATTATTGATTACCTTCGATCAAAAAATTGGTATGAAATATACGGTGATAACAATCTTTTCTATTGGTGCTTTAATATTTCTTAGTCAGTGCAC
>Ga0154020_10005043_pt1 | contig 15669 bp, 13 predicted proteins | sample Klosneuvirus_201_FD_109709 | JGI IMG/M metagenome (GOLD analysis project Ga0154020, IMG submission 109709) | Active sludge microbial communities from wastewater, Klosterneuburg, Austria - Klosneuvirus_20160825_MG | ecosystem: Engineered > WWTP > Aerobic digester > Activated sludge | place...
CCTCACGGCGAGCTGCTACGGCGGGAAGCCGGAGCTGTGCAGCAAGGCCCGCGACCTGCTCCTCGCGTCGAAGTCGTGGGAGGAGTTCGTGGGTCGTCTGCGGGCTGCCGGGTTCGTGGTGGAGGCACGATAGCCGAGCGTCGAATCGGCGCCGCCCGCGCTGAACCGGTTGCGTCACCCGCGTGGTTCGGGCGCACTCCGAGCTCCGTCCACCGCGAACTCGAACTCCGCTTGCTGCGGCGCGTCGACCACGGAGGGATGCCAGGTGTCAGTAACGAGTCCGCTCCTGTCGAAGCGGAACAGAACACACCTCTCTCACCTGTCGTGCTGTTGCCTGAAGACGTGCTTGAGCCCAACATGGCGCGCGGAGCGCTGCGCAATTACTCGACCAGGGAGAACGCGATGACTCATCGACGTGGAGTCACTTGTCAGATCACGGCTTTTGAAGTTCCGAATCCCCCATCCGATCCCGACGCCATGGCGCGCAAGTGGGTGGCGGTTGCGACCGCTCATGTCTACGATCCGGACGTCGACGTGCCCGGACTACAGCCGGGGCAAGGGGCTCTTGTTGGAGAGACGATGCGAGTCCTCAACGGACGTGCATTTGCGGACACGGAAGCACAGGCGATGAGGGCGGCTCTCGAAGGCTTGTTGTTCGAGTTGACGGCCAAGGGTTTCTCGGCCAACCACGACGTGAAGGTCTGGTGAGCGAGACGAGCACTACTGGTACTTCGGTACTTCATAGTCGACAGGACTGACTCAGCGCAGCGAGAGACCGGCCGGACAGTTCCTGACGAACGCGGCTCGCCTCACGGCGCGTCGCGGACGGCCTCGGCCTCCGGCCGCCGGAACCCCTTCGGGAAGCGCGCGAGGTAGTCGATCGCCGCCGCCCGCGCCCCCGCGGTGTCGCTCGCGCGCTGCGCCGCGACGATGCGCAGGTACGCGGCGTCCTCGGCCTTCGGGTGCGCCGGGTGCGCCACCACGAACGCCGCAAACCGCTGCGCCGCGCCGGCCGCGTCGCCCGCCCGCAGGGTCGCGATTGCCGCCTTCAGCTCCGCACTCGCCGGGTCGCTCTCCACCGAGGCGCTCGGCGCGGGCGGTTTGTTCACCGCGGCGATCGTCGGCACCGTCGCGGGTGGCGCGGCGGCACTCGAGACCGCAGGGGCCGCGCTCGTCACGGTCACCGTCGGTGCCGGGCGCCACTCGCTCCCCGCCTTCAGCGAGACCGGCGGCGCGCCCACGAGCCGCAGGATCACCTCGCCCTCCTGCACCGCGACGTACGTCGTGTGACCGGCCTGCACCGTCACCACGAACCGCGTGCCCACGTCCTCCAGCACGCCGTCCGGCAGCGTGACCAGCAGCCGGCGGTGCGCCGTCGCGTGCACGACCTCGATCGCGAGCGACCCTTCGCGCAGGTCCACTCGCTCCACGTCGCCCTCGGTCTTGCGCGACCAGCGCGCCTCGGCGCCGGCTTCCACGCGCGCGCTCGCCACCACCGCGACGCTCGGCGGAACGACCACCGACCTTCGCCGCACCCCGACGAACACCAGCAGCGCCGCGACCGCGAGGAGCACCGGCACGAGCACGCGCAGCGAGTACCGCGAGCGCTCGCTCGCGCCGTGCGCCGCCGCGAGCAGGCGACCCCGGGCGCGTCGCACCGCGACCTCGTCGACCGCCGGCTCCGGCAACGCGCGCAGCGCCGTCCGTACGCGCCCGAGCTCGTCGCGCGCGGCGCGGCACTCCGCGCACTGCGCGAGGTGACGCTCGTGGCGCGCGGAATCCCCCGCGTCGAGCCGCCCGTCGTGGGCCGCCGTGACCTCCCAGAGGCGCGAGCAGCTCATGGCGTCTCCTCGGGGAGCTTGGCGGCGAGCTCCTTGCGTGCCGCGTGGAGCCGGGTCCACACCGTGCCGACCGGGATCGACAGGTTTCCGGCGATCTCCTCGCCCGAGAGCCCCTCCACCTCGAACAGCAGCACGACGACGCGCTTCTCGAAGCTCATCGCGTCGAGGGCCGCGGTCACCCCGTGCAGCGCCTCGCGCGCCTCGAGGGCCGACTCGGGCGCGGGCGTCGGGGGATCCGCGCCGAACAGGCGGTCGAGGAACCGGTGGAAGCGGGCGCCGGCGCGGCGACGCTCGGAGAGGTGCCGCGCGGCGATGCCGAGCAACCAGGGACGACAGCTCGGTCGCCCGTCGTAGGTACCCGCGATGCGCGCGACGGTGAGGAACGTGGTGTGGGTGACGTCCTCGGCGTCGGCCTCGTTGCGGCTCGCGCGCGCCGCGAACCGCAGCACCGCCGCGTGATGCCGATCGTAGAGGCGACCGAGCGCGGAGAGCTGGCCGGCGGCCACGATCGCGAGCAGGTCGGCGTCGGTCTGCTCGACGGTCTCGCCGGCGCGCGCGCGGTTCACTTGCCGCCCCACAGGAGGCCGAGGGAGAGGGTCGCGCTCGTCGAGGGAAAGGCCAGCAACCCTGGCGCGGGCTCCTGCGAAGTTGGCCAGCCGGCGGTGAGGTCGAGGCCCAGGTAGCCGCGCAGCGAGGCCGCGCCGCTGTCGGAGAGGCGCAGCGAGGCCACGAGGCGCGGGTCGAGGCGGGTCGAGCGGACCTCCTTCTCGCCCGGGGCCTTGAACTCCTGCGAGAGCGCGACGAGCCCGAGGCCCGCCAGCAGATCGAGCTGCATCGACCCGAGCAGCAGGCGCCGCCCGGCGACCGCGGCGACGCTCATGGACATGGTCCGGAAGCGACCGCGCGAGTCGGTGTCCGCGAGCGGGCCGCCGAGGGGCTCGTACCGGACCACCACGCCGAGGAGGCTCGGCGCCACGTGCAGCTGGGCGAGGCCTTGCAGGCCGAAGCCCGCGAAGCCCGGCGCGCCGGAGAGCCCCGCGGTCGCCGCCGCCGCGAACTCGAGCCGCGGCGTCGGCACGCTCGCAGACGCGCTCGCCTTCGGTGCCTCGTCCTTCACCACGGGGGTGAACCGCGGCGCCACCGCGGGCTCGTCTGCCGGCGCCGCCGTCACGGCGTGGGTCGGCACGAGCACCAGCGCGTCGACCGCGTCGAGCAGGTCGTCCACGTCGTTCGCGCGCCGGATGGCCGTGCGGCCGTCCTTCAGGGTGACGATGACCACGAGCTTGCCGCCCGTCGCGAGGACGTGGACCCGTGCGCACGGATCGGAGCCCGCGAGGTGGGCCTGCACCTTTGCTTCGAGGCCGGGGTGGAGGGCCTTGGCTTCGGCGTCCACGTCGAGCTCCGGTCCCGTACACTCCGCCGCGTGACCTGCCGACGCAGAGAGGGACCCGATCACGCACGCGGCGGCGGCGAGCCACCCCGTGAGGGGGGCCCCACGCTTCTGCCAGCGGGCGGTGCCGAGCGCCATCTCTCCCTGTATTCGCCGCACGGGGCGAAAACCTTCATGGGGTCGCGAAGGTCGGCCGGGGCACCGGCCAACTCCCTTTCATGTACCCCGACCCGGGGGGGCCGTCGATCATGGCCCTCCTCGCGGACCCGACCTTCCGGCGCCGCCTCGTCCTCCTCGCCACCCGCGTCGTGCGCGATCCGACCGAGGCCGAGGACTGCGTGCAAGAGGCCGCCCTCGTCGCCTCCCGCGCGGCCGAGAGCTGCACCTCGCAGCCCAGGGCCTGGCTCACCCAGATCGTGGTCAACACCTGTCGCATGCGGTTGCGGGCCCAGCGTCGTCAACGTCGCGGTGGGGGCGTGCACCACGTGACGCTCGACGACGCCCTGTCCGCGGGCCCCTCCAACCCCGAGACCGATCTGCTCGCCAAGGAGTTCGCCGAGCAGGTGCAGCGCGGCGTCGAGGGGCTCCGCGAGATCGACCTCGCCATCCTCGAGCGCTCGGCCGACGGCGAGGCCGCCGCGACCATCGCCCGCGACCTCGACACCACCGTCTCGGCCCTGAAATCCCGCCTGTTCCGGGCGCGGCGCTCGATCTCCGCGCAGCTCGGGGCAGACGTCGCGCGGCTCGCCGTGGCCTCGGCCCTCGCGTTCGCCGCGGTCTCGATCGTCCCGAACGCGCGCGCGCAGGTCCCCACGACCAAGGACAAGGCACCGAAGGCCGTGCTGGTCGCGCCGAAGCTCACGTCGGACGCCGACGTCCCCTATCCAGCCGGCGCGAAGGGCGACGCGGTCGTCGTGCTGGTCCTCGTGATCGAGAAGGACGGCTCGGTGGGCTCGGCGAAGGCCGAGGAGGGCGAGGCGCCGTTCGTCGAGGCGGCCGTCTCCGCCGCGCTCACCTGGAAGTTCGAGCCGGCGACCCGCGATGGCGCGCCCATCGTCGCGACGATCCGCTTCAAGGTCACGTTCACCGAGCCCGTCGTCGTCGCGCCGCCGCCGCCCGATCCCGTGGTGGTGCCCGACGCGACGCCCACGCCGAAGCCACTGCCGCCGCTCGTCCCGAAGAAGAAGGCCGAGATCGCGCCGATCGTCGACCTCACGGTCGAGGGCGAGAAGCTCCCGCCCGCCGCCACGTCGTTCACCCGCGCCGAGGTGCGCGAGCTCCCTGGCGCGTTCGGCGACCCGTTTCGCGCGATCGAGGCCATGCCGGGGGTCACGCCCATCGTCTCGGGCATCCCGTTCTTCTACGTGCGCGGCGCGCCGCCCGGCAACGTGGGCTACTTCCTCGACGGCATCCGCGTGCCTTACCTCTACCACGTGGGCCTCGGCCCCTCGGTCGTGCACCCGGGCATCGTCGAGCACGTGGATCTGCACCCCGGTGGCTACCCGGCGCGCTTCGGTCGCTACGCGGGCGGCATCGTCACCGGCGAGACCACCGAGCCGCGCACCCAGCTGCACGGCGAGGCCAACATCCGCGTGTTCGACCTCGGCGCGCTCGCCGAGACGGGCTTCGCCGACGGCCGGGGCACGGCGCTCGTCGGCTTCCGCTACTCGTACACCGCGGCGGTGCTCTCGCTGATCGCCAAGGACACCAAGCTCGACTACCGCGACTACCAGGCCCGCATCACCTGGGACCTCGGCCCTCGCGACCGACTCACCGCGTTCGCGTTCGGCGCCTACGATCTCCTCGGGCGCATCCAGGACGACACCCTCGGGATCCTCTTCGGCTCGGAGTTCTACCGCCTCGATCTGCGCTGGGATCACCACGCCGAGGACGGTACCCGGCTGCGCGTCGCGGTGACCGGTGGCTGGGAGCAGACCCGCATCGAGGAGCAGCGCAACGCCAGCGATCGCCTGCTCGGCACCCGGATCGACCTGCGCAAGCCGCTCTCCAGGAAGGTGCTCCTGCGCGCGGGGGCCGACTTCGTCTCCGACCGATACGGCGCGAGCACGCCCACCTACGCCGACCCGGACGACCCGACGACGAAGCGCGCCGCGGCCTTGTTCCCCCCGCGCACCGATCTCGCGGGCGGTCTGCGCTTCGACGTCGTCGCCGACCTCGGCGGGGTGGAGGTGACCCCGGGGGTGCGGGTCGACTTCTATCGCTCGGGCACCACCACCGTCCCGGCGGTCGACCCGCGCCTCGCCCTGCGATTCCCGGTGGGAAAGCGGGCTCGCATCGTGCAGACCTATGGCCTCGCCCACCAGCCGCCCTCGTTCGTGGTGCCGGTTCCGGGCCTCGCGCCTGGCACCTTGGCCGATGGGCTGCAGACTGCACTGCAGGCGAGCGCGGGCCTCGAGTTCGACCTCCCCCTCGCCTTCAGCGCGACGACCACCGTGTTCCACAATGCCTTCTTCGCCATGACCGACGCGATCGGCACCGCCAACGCCAACGTGGACGCGGGCGCCCTCGGGTCCCAGCGCAGCGCGGGGCGCGCCTACGGCCTCGAGGTGTTCGTGCGCCGCAGGCTCACCAAGAAGCTCGGTGGCTTCGTCTCGTACACGCTGTCGCGCTCCGAGCGGACCCTGAACGGGCTCACCTTCCCCGCGTCGTTCGACCGGACCCACGTGGGCAACGCCGCGCTCGCCTACGACCTCGGTCGCAACTGGCGCGTGGGCGCGCGGCTCATGTTCTACACCGGTGCGCCGAGCCTGATCCGGTCGCGGGGCCTCCTGACTCCACCCCCGGTGCAGACCCCGGATCGCGACCCCTCGTTCTATCGGATCGACGTGCGGCTCGAGAAGCGCTGGTGGATCACCGAGAAGGCGTGGCTCTCGTTCGTGGCCGAGATGCTCAACGCGACGCTGCACAAGGAGGTCGTGAGCGGCCAGGAGATCGGCCCGGTCAGCATTCCGAGCCTCGGGCTCGAGGGGGCGCTGTGAGCCGGCGCTGGTTGCTCGCGCTCGTGTTCGCGCCGTCGTGCCTGCCCGTCGACACGCGCCCTCCGCCGAGCGAGGTGCTCGTGCGCTTCGTCGGCAGCGCCGCGGTCGACAAGGGCCTCGTCACCGCCGACGGCTGGGCGCTGACGTTCGACGAGTACCTCGTCTCGTTCGGCAACCCGACGCTCGCGGGGGACGGCTGCAACCAGTACTCCGACGCGGGGTATCGACGCATCTTCGACGGGCGCGTGGTCGAGCCGCAGAAGGTCGGCCTCGGCTACGCCCTCGGCTCGTGCTTCGCGCGGGTGCGGCTGGCCAATCCGAACGGCGATTCGCTCCTCGGGATCAACGTGACCGAGGCGCACAAGGCCTTCGTCCGCACGCCCGGGGTCGACGCGTTCAACGCCGAACCCGCCGGCATCACCGTGTGGGTGAAGGGCAAGGCCGACAAGGCCGGCGTCACCAAGACCTTCGCGTTCGCCTGGCGGACGCGGCGGGTGCAGCTGCAGGACTGCGCGCGGACGGTCGGCGCCAAGGCCGAGCCTCTCGCGCTCACCGGGGCGCCTCTCACGCTCGATTTCCATTTCCACCCCGAAGCGCCGTTCCGCGCCCACCTCGACCCCGCGAAGCCCGAGCTCCACTTCCAGCCGTTCGCGCGGGCTGACGACGAGGGCGACAAGAACGGCGAGGTCACGCTCGACGAACTCGTGGCGGTCCCGATCGAGAAGCTCGGCCTCCCGCCCGACGATCTCGTCCCACCCAACGACGCGGGCGTCACCACGAGCCCGTTCAAGACCTTCGCCGACTACGTCTGGGTCGGGATGTTCCCGCAGCTCATGACCTACGGACCCGAGGGCCCCTGTCAGGTCCCCCTCACGACCAACCGTCCGGGTGGCGGCGGTCCGTTCTGAGCCATCCCGACACAGCGGGGCAATCCGGAGCGGAGGACCGGACGGGGACGGTCCGGGAGCGACGAGGTCATCGGCCGCGGCGACCGCTGTCGCCTCCTGCATGCGCGACGCGATCACGGCGCGGCACGACCGGTGCAGCCCGCCCGGCATGGACCATGTGACCTACGGGCTGTTCGACGAACGACGTCACGCTCTGCGCGCAAGGGACGCGTTGCTCGCGCTCCCGGTCGGCGCGCACCACCGCTGTCGGGTCCTCGTCGAGCACGGACGCCTCGACGAAGGATTGCTCGGCATCCTCGAGACCGGGGCCACGCAAGGGCTCCGGCGCGGCGCGCTCCTCGGCGGTCTCCTCGGCGCGGTGCTCGGAGTGTTCGCGGCCGACGCGATCGGAGGCCCTTTCGGCGCCGTCGGCCTCGCGCTGTTGCTCGCCACGCAGGGCGGGCTCTGGGGTGCGTTGACGGCGGCTGGCTCGAACGAGCGAACGCTCGAAGAGCTCCGTCCCCAGATCGCGAAGGGCAAGACCTTGTTGATCGTCGAGGCGCCCACCTTGGCCGTGCTCGAAGAGGTGGACGCGACGCTGTTCCGCCACGCAGGACTCGTCCGCCACAAGGCCCCGCTCTGAGGTGGAACGTTCGTTGCTCGAGAGAGAACATGGGCAAGCTCACCCTCGGCATCGCGGTCTTCGGAGCCGGTCTGCTGATCGGGTTCGCCTTCGGGGTCGGGCTCCCGCGCACCGCTCACCCCGCGCACGTCACGCTCGCTTCGACCGAGGTGACCTGGCAGCTCCTCCCCGTGCTGGTCGAGCCACCCTCGGAGCACCCGCCGGCCTCGCGGGTGCGGTCTCGCGGGGAGGGCGCCGTGCTGCCACCGGCGTCGAGCGGCGAACCACCCGACGTGTTGTCGCGACCCCCGGACGCGTAGCGAGCACCTCGCCGCGGGTCGATCCGAGGCCGAAAGATGGCCCGGCCCTGACCGCCCCCTGACAGCCCGATCCCTACCTTGGACGCCCATGAGCGGCGTCGTCGAGGAGCAGGCCGAGGGACCGGGGCGTCACCGCATCGCGTGGCTGCGGTCTTCTCCGTTCTTCATCGTCCACCTCGCGGCGGTGATCGGCGTCGCCAAGCTCGGGTGGTCGTGGAAGGGCTTCGCGCTCGCCATGGCCCTCTACTACGTGCGCATGTTCGGCGTGACCGCCGGCTACCACCGCTACTTCTCGCACCGCTCGTTCCGCACGAGCCGCGTGATGCAGTTCCTGTTCGCCGTCCTCGCCGAGACCAGCGCGCAGAAGGGCGTGCTCTGGTGGGCGAGCCACCACCGCGTCCACCACCGCTTCTCCGACCAGCCCGGCGACGTGCACTCGGCCAAGCGCGAGGGGTTCCTGTGGAGCCACCTCGGGTGGATCCTCTCGTACCGCTACGAGGCCACCGACCGCGACAAGATCAAGGATCTCACCAAGTACCCCGAGCTCGTGCTCGTCGATCGCTACTGGTGGGTCCCCCCGACCGCGCTCGGCGTCGGCCTGTTCCTCGTCGGCGGCTCGTTCGCCCTCGTGTGGGGCCTCTTCGTCTCCACCACGCTGCTCTGGCACGGCACGTTCGCCATCAACTCGCTCACCCACATGTTCGGGCGCCGTCGCTACACGACCACCGACAACAGCAAGAACAGCCTGATCCTCGCCCTGATCACCATGGGCGAGGGCTGGCACAACAACCACCACTACTACCAGCGCGCCGCGCGCCAGGGGTTCTACTGGTGGGAGATCGATCTCAGCTTCTACGTGCTCAAGGTGATGGAGGCGCTCGGCCTCGTGTGGGACCTCCACGCACCGCCGGTCCACGTCCGCGAGTCGAACAAGATCGCCGGGCTCGCGCCGATCAGCCCTCCCTGAAGCGACCACGCGCCGCGTCTTGAACGGCGCGCCAGACTCGTGTTGCGATGCTCCAGGTGCGCCGGGGGCTCTCCGTGTCCATCGTCACGCTGCTCACGGCGTGCAGCGCGGGCTCGCTCGAGGGCGACCCGGCGGACGTCACTCCCGACGCCGCGATCGAGGTCGGGAGCGACGCGGTCCCCACGGACGCAGCCACGGACACGGGCCTGGCGCCCATCGACCCGCCCGTCGTGAGCAAGCTCTTCACCGAGGACACGACGCCATTCCTGAACCCCGGGCGCGGCCTCATGGAGGGCGCTGGCATCGCCCTCACCGACGGCGCGAGCTACGCCGCGCTTCGCGGCCAGGGATACTCCCTCGCCTACGCGAAGGTGCGCCTCGACGCGTACCGCACCAAGAAGCTCGACCCGGTCTTCCTCGCGGCGCTGGATGCCGGCTTCGATCGCGTGCGCGCGGCGGGCCTCCAGGTGGTGCTGCGGTTCGTCTACAACGATCCGTCGACCTACCCGTCGACCGACCCGGACGCCTCGCAGGCGCAGATCCTCGCGCACCTCGCGCAGCTCGCGCCGGTGCTCGCCAAGCACGTCGACGTGATCGCCGTGATGGAGGCGGGCTTCATCGGCCTGTGGGGCGAGTGGCACGGCTCGTCGAACGGCCTCGAGACCAAGGCCGCGCGCACGGCGATCCTCGACGCGATCCTCGCCGCGCTGCCCGAGAGCCGGCGGGTGCTCGTCCGCGCGCCCCGCTACAAGAGCGAACGCTTCCCGGCGCCGGTGGGCGCCGAGGTGTTCGGCACGACGCCCGCGGCGCGCGTGGGGCACCACAACGACTGCTTCCTCGCCACCGCGAACGACCAGGGCACGTACACCTCCGACGCCGATCGCGCCTACCTCGACGCGGACAGCCAGTTCCTCCCGAACGGCGGCGAGTCCTGCGAGCCGAACCCGCCACGCACGTCGTGCTCGAACGCGATCGCCGAGCTCGGTCGCTACCACTTCGCGTTCTACAACCCGCTCTACCACCCCGACGTGTGGAGCGAGTGGGGCAAGGGGGGCTGCCGCGACGAGATCACGCGCCGCCTCGGGTATCGCTTCGTCGTCGATCGCGTGGTGTACCCGCCATCGGTGCGGCCAGGCGGCGTGATCCCGCTCCAGGTCGACTACCGCAACGTGGGCTTCGGCACGATGTTCAACGCGCGCCCGGTGCGGGTCGTGCTCGACGACGGCGCAAGGCGCTGGGTCGCGCCGCTGACCGGCTACGACGTGTTCCACCGGCTCGCCGCGGGGAGCCCGGCGATCGTCGTCGCGCGCCTGCGGGTCCCGGCGACGGCGAAGCCGGGCAAGGCCAAGATCGAGCTGTGGCTCCCCGACGCGTCGCCTTCGCTCGAGGCACGCCCGGAGTATTCGGTGCGCCTCGCCAGCGTGGGCACCTGGGACGCGGTGCACGGAACCAACGTGCTCGCCGAGACGACGATCGATCCGGGCGCACAGGGTACGGTCGACGGATCGGCGACCGCGTTCACCCTGCTGCCCTAGGACGCCTCCACCTCGGCGAGCGCCACGTCCTGGTAGGCGTGCACGAGCGCGCGGCACGCCTGGTCCCAGCGGCGACACGCCTCGATCGGGAGCGCCTCGAGCGGGACGAGCTCCTCGAACGTGGCGGCGATCGGCGCGACCACGCCGGCGTCGGCGCCGCGCAAGAGGCCGGTCACGAACTCGCGGGGCGCGAGCTTGCGCGACGCCCGGTGGAGGTCGCGGTGGATCTGGGCGAGCAGCACGTTGCGCGGCCCCTCCCAGAGCTCGTTGACGGCGGAGTCGCGGAACAGCCGCGGCAGGCACGAGAAGTCCTCCATCACGCCGTGCCCGCCGAAGATCGCCATGGCCTCGCGGATGGTCTCCGTCGAGTCCTCGGACGACGCGAACTTCTGGAGCATCACGAGCTCGCGCGCCTCGAGGGTGCGTCGCTCGTCCTTGTCGGGGGCGTGGAAGGCGTGGTGGATCTTGAACGCGCCCGCGGTGGTGCGCCGTGACGCGCGGTCCATGTCGGCGAGCTGGGCCTGGACCATCGGGAACCCGGTGAGCCGCTGCCCGAACGCCTCGCGGAACTCCGCGTAGACGGCGGCCTCGCGCGCCGCGCGGCGCATGCTCGCCGCCGAGGCGATGCCCACCGTGAGGCGCGAGAGGGTGAGCACGACGCCGACCACGTTGGCGAGGCCCCGGTCGAGCGGCCCGACCGGGTAGGCGAACATGCCCTCGAAGGTCATCTCGGCCGTCGGCAGCTCGCAGGTGCCCATCTTCCACTTGAGGCGATCGACGGTGAGGCCGTTGCGGCGCTGGTTCTCGTGCCCGGGCTGCCAGAGCGGAGCCACGAACAGGCCGACCGCCTCGCTGCCCCGCGGCTTGGCCGTGACGACCGCGTAGTCGGCGTGGGCGACCGAGCAGAAGAACTTGGTGCCGAAGAGGCGCCACGCGCCGTCCTCCAGCACCGCCTCGCACACGTTGGCGGGCACGTCGGAGCCGCCCTGGATCTCCGAGAGGAACTGCGCCCCGACGCCGAACCGGCCGTCGCGGCCCTCCTTGACGTGCTCGAGGATCGCCTTGGCCTCGGGCGCCTCGGCGTGCGCGTCGAGCACGGCCACCATGCCCTCGGTGCACACGAGCGGGCAGGCGGTGCACGCCTCGCCGTTCTCGTAGATCAGGAACATCTTCACGATGCGGGTGAGCGGATCGGTGCGCCTCGAGAACAGCCCCTCCGAGAACACCTCGCTCTCGAGGGTCAGCGCCTCGGCGGGGCGCAGCACGCGATCGACGCGGCGGTGGTGGGCGTCCCAGGTCTGCAGGGTGGGGCGCTGCTCGAGGCGGGCCATCGCGTCGGCGAGGTCGCGCCACCGGTAGGAGGCCTTCTGCGACACGGCGCGCGCCGCGGCGTCGATCCGGGCGAAGTCGCCCTTGGCGAAGTGGCGCACCACCTGCTGCAGGAACGGGTCGTCGGCGTAGTAGTCGATCTTCGCGCGCCGCTCGAGGTAGGGGTCGAAGCGGTAGGGGTTGTGGCGGTTCGGCAGCGACATGGGGGCTCCTGCGCGGGCGCGCGCGGAGATCATGCGCGGCGACGGCAGCGACGCAAACCCCTCGAGTGGCCCCCCCGAGTGGCTACCCGAGTGGGCCTACCGGTGACGGGACGTCAGGCCTTGACGTACTTGTCGATGATGAGGGCGCGCTTGACCTCGGCGATCGCCGCGTCGACGTCGGCCACGACGATCGTGAAGACGATCTCGTACCAGACGTCGAGGGTCTTGGTCTTGTCGCCCGGATCGAGCATGGGGAGCTCGCGCGCCTCGTGCTCGCCGTAGGCGAGGCCGGTCGCGAACAGCTCGGTGCGCGCCGTGGCCCGCACGCGATCCCACGCCTTCTCCTTGGAGTCGTTGGGGAAGTCACTGCGCTGGGCGCGCAGCACGACCCGCACCTCGAGCGTGCCGTCGTTGGCCGCCGGGCGGACGCTGATGCCCGCGTCGAGGATCTGGTTGTCCCGCGGGCGCTCCGCGAGGTGCACCGCGTCGGGACGGGTGCGATAGACCTCGAGGCCCGCTTGGACGAGTGCCCGCTTGAGCTCTTGAATCGACGGAGGCTGGGAGGACGCAGTCATCCAGGGGCACCCCAAGATCACGAACCTGAGGGCTCACGTCAAGCACGACGCGAGCGGAGGGATTCCCGGCTTTGGGCGCTCCCGGAGTCGGACGAAGGGCGCTACCATGTCCGGCCCATGCCGGACGCTACCCAGGTCACCCGTTTCACCAGCTCGGCCGAGGCCACGGTTTCAGGCGTTTCTTCGCAGATCGAGAGCCGGAACCCGGCGACCGGCGAGGTCCTCGGGCGGGTCCCGGTCTCGTCCACCGAAGAGGTCCGGGCGGTCGTCGCCTCCGCCCGGCGGGCCCAGGAGGCGTGGGCGCTGCTCCCGATCGAGGAGCGGACGGTCCGGCTGCTGCGGTTCCGGAACGCGATCGTCGACCGCGGCGAGGAGATCGTGGAGCTGCTCTCGCAGGAGAACGGCAAGACCCGGCACGAATCCCTGCTGTTCGAGGTGTTCCCGGTGGCCGAGGTCGCCACCTACCTCAGCAAGCACGCGGCCGAGATCCTCTCTCCCCAGCGGGTCACGCTGGGGCTCGCCAAGTACCGCACCGCCTACCTGCAGTACGTCCCGCGCGGGGTCGTCGCCATCATCAGCCCCTGGAATTTCCCCTTCGTCCTGAGCCTCGGCGACACCCTGTTCGCCCTCGCGGCCGGCAACGCGGTCGTGCTCAAGCCGAGCGAGGTCACGCCGCTGGTCCTCGCCAAGGCCAAGGAGATCTGGGACGCCACGGCAGGGTTGCCGCGCGACCTGTTCCAGGTGGTGCAGGGGTACGGCAAGACCGGCTCCGACCTCATCGACGCCCAGCCCGACATGGTGGTGTTCACCGGCGGCGTCGCCACCGGCAAGCGCGTCGCGGCGATGTGCGGCGAGCGCCTCATCCCGTGCACCCTCGAGCTCGGCGGCAAGGCACCGCTGATCGCGTGCGAGGACGCCGACATCGAGCGCACCGCGCGCGGCATCGTGTTCGGCGGGTTCGCGAACAGTGGCCAGATCTGCATCTCGGTCGAGCGCGTGTACGCGCACGCGCAGGTCCACGACCGGCTCCTCGAGCGCGTCGTCGGCCTCGTCTCGGAGCTGCGCCAGGGCGACCCGATGACCAGCCTCGACCTCGACGTCGGCGCGATGACCTTCGACAAGCAGGTCGACGTCGTCGAGAAGCACATCGCCGACGCGAAGCAGAAGGGCGCCGTCGTGCGCACGGGCGGCACCCGCAAGGGCATGTTCTTCGCGCCCACCGTGATCGCCGGGTGCAACCACGACATGACCGTGATGACCGAGGAGATCTTCGGGCCCATCGTCCCCTTCATGAAGGTCGCGAGCGAGGACGAGGCCATCGCCCACGCCAACGACTCCCACCTCGGCCTCAACGCCTACGTGTTCACGGCGGACCGCGAGAAGGGCCGCCGCATCGCCGAGCGCGTGCTCGCGGGCAGCGTGGTGGTCAACGACGTGTTCGTGAACTACGCGATGGCGGAGGCGCCGTTCGGCGGCGTCAAGCAGTCGGGCATCGGGCGCGTGCACGGGCCCGAGGGCCTGCGCTCGTTCTGCCACGTCAAGCACGTGAACGTCGACCGCTTCGGCACGATGGACCGCGAGCCCACCTGGTACCCGTTCACCAAGGGCGCCTACGGCGGGTTCCAGAAGGCGGTCCGCGCGCTGTTCGGCGGGGGCTCGCTCGCCAAGCGCCTCGGCGACCTGCTCTGACCGGCGCGCGCCGTGTAGACTCACGGGAATGTCGCGGCTCCCTCCGTCGTGGGTCCTCCTGGCGTTCGTCGGGGCCTCGGCCGGGGTCTCGGGCTGCAACGCGCTCACCGGCGTCTCCGACCTCGAGGCGGTCGACTGCCTGACGGACTGCGTGGACGGCGGCGGCGACGGCGCGGTCGCGGTGGACGCAACGCCTGACACGCGCTCCGACACGGCCGACGCGGCGGCCGAGGCGGCCACCGATGCCGCCGATGGCGAAGTGGCCGACGACGCGGCCGACGCAGGCGCCGGCTCGTGCACCGACAAGGCGCAGAACGGCACCGAGAGCGACGTCGACTGCGGCGGCAGCTGCCCGGGCTGCGCGGTCGGCAAGAAGTGCGGCGTGGCCGCCGACTGCCTCTCCAAGGTGTGCACTGCCAAGGCCTGTGTCGCCGCGCGCTGCGACGACGGGGTGCAGAACGGTGAGGAGACCGCCATCGACTGTGGCGGGAGCGCGTGCGCCCCGTGCGGCACGCTCCTGTTCACCGCGCCCGGCACCGACGCATCGATCACCACCCCCAAGGTGATGGGCACCCTCAAGGCCTACGCCGGCAAGCGCATCCGCATCGTGAAGGTGGGCATCTGCGGCGACAGCGACGCCACCTCGGGCCCCAACCGCTTCGTGGCGACCGATGGCGCGGCCATGAGCTTCAGCTGGGCCGCGGGTCAGACGACGGTGGCCATCCCCGGCACCACCACCTACCGCCTCGCGCCGACCCCGCCGGCCTCGGGCTCCGCGCGCGGCTTCAGCTACCAGGTCGTCTCGCACCTCGGTGCGGTCGGCCAGCCGATGACCGTCAGCTGGGACTTCCACGCCGACTACGACGGGCTCCTGTGCGGGGCTCTCGACGAGGACGGCGCCTCGTACTCCGACCCCGCGTCGAGCGTGCGGGTCTGGCTCAAGTACCGCTACGAGTGAGCCTCACAGCGGACGATCGCGGTCTTCGGCCTTGTAGCGGGGCTTGTAGTCGGTGTGGCACCCGGTGCACGACGGCTTGGCCGCGGCGACGTTCTTGTCCTTGGCGAGCGCGGCGACCCCCGCCTTCACCCACTTGTTCCAGTCGGTGTAGCCGGGCGGACCGTACTTGGCGGATTGCTCGAGCGCCGCGGTGAGCTTCGCTGGGTCGTTGCCCTTCATGGCGGGCTGCATGACCTCGGCCATCCACTTCTGCAGGGGGCACTTGGGGAGCCCGGCGCCGCCGCAGGCGAACGTCTTCGGTCCCGACGCCGACGGAGCCGGGGTCGGTGCGGACGAGGCGACGGGGGCCGACGC
>Ga0154020_10005044_pt1 | contig 15667 bp, 18 predicted proteins | sample Klosneuvirus_201_FD_109709 | JGI IMG/M metagenome (GOLD analysis project Ga0154020, IMG submission 109709) | Active sludge microbial communities from wastewater, Klosterneuburg, Austria - Klosneuvirus_20160825_MG | ecosystem: Engineered > WWTP > Aerobic digester > Activated sludge | place...
GAGCCCGGCGTCGCTGCTGAGCCCGGCGTCGCTGCTGAGCCCGGCGTCGCTGCTGAGCCCGGCGTCGCTGCTGAGCCCGGCGTCGCTGCTGAGCCCGGCGTCATTGCTGAGCCCGGCGTCATTGCTGAGCCCGGCGTCCGTGGACTCCTGCGCGTCGCGTAGGGTCGATCCTCCGTCCGGGCTCGTGCTCTCGCTGCACGCGACGCACAGGAGCAGACCAGCGATCAGCCAAGGTCGCATGGGGCGCTTATGCCAGAGCACCACGGATCCGTATAGCCGTGGACCAACGACCGCCCGTTCAGGCGGTCACATGGTGCAGCGCGTCTTTACCTCGGGGCTGGGCCGGCAGGCGCTCATTCCCTCGGGACAGACGGGGCATAGGCCGATGTACAGTCCCCGGACAGTCCGCCCGAGGCTTGCTGGAAAACAGGGCCTTCCGTACGCTGCGGCCCCTCATGAGCGAGCACCCGATCTACCCCCACGGCGCGCTGGTCGAGTTCGCCCCCGGCCTCTGGCAGCTCAAAGGATCGCTCCCCGTGCCGCTCCCTCGGAACATGACCGTGGTGCGGCTGGCCAGCGGAGGTCTGCTCATCCACAGCGCCATCGCGCTCAACGACGAGGGGCTGCGCGCGCTCGAGGCGCTCGGCCAGCCCGAGGTGATGGTCGTGCCCCATCCCTTCCACCTGATGGACGCCCCGTTTTACAAGGTCCGCTATCCCCAACTGAAGGTGGTTGCGGCCCAAGACGCCGAGCACAAGCTCGACGGCAAGGTCGCGATCGACGGCCGGCCCGAGGCCATCTTGCCGGCAGTCGGGATCCGCTTCGAGATCGCTCCCGGGATGAAGGTCCAGGAGATCGTGCTGGATCTCGACGTCCCGGGCGGGCGCGCGCTGGTCTTCACCGATCTCTTCGGCACCGGCATCCCCGGCCTCTTCGGCAAGCTGCTCGGGGCCCCTGGCGGCGTCGGCGTGGCGCGCATCGTCAAATTCCGGCAGGTCTCCGATCGGGCCGCCGTGCGAGCCTATCTCCGCCACAAGGGCGAGGCGGCCGACTTGAAGTTGATCTTGGTCGCCCACGGAGAGGCGCTCCAGAGCGGGTGTGCCGAGGCGCTCAAGCGCGCGGCAGAGCGAGTGTGAGCTGGCGTGCCTAACCTCGATCTCAAGGCCAAGACCAACCTCTCCTCCTTCCGGCGGATCGCGATCGGGACCTGGCGCAACGCCTACGACCCCAGCGTCTATGGGACGATCGCGCTCCGAGCCGACAAGGTTATGAGCTACCTCGAGGCGATCCGCGAGCGGAGCGGTAAGCGCGTCACCCTCTCCCACCTGATGGCCAAGGCGGTGGCGATCATGCTGTCCGAGATGCCCGACGCCAACGCGATCCTTCGGATGAACCGCATCTACCTCCGAAGCCAGATCGGCGTGTTCTTCCAGGTGGCGATGGAAGATCCCGAGACCGGCGAGGTCGATCTGAGCGGCGCGACGATCTTCGACGCCCACAAAAAGTCGCTGCTCGAGATCGTTGCTGAGTTCGAGGCCAAGGTCGGCACGGTGCGGCGGCGCGAGGACAAGAACCTGGAGGGTTCGCGCAGCCTGTTCAAGCGGGTCCCCTTCTTCCTCCTGAATCGGCTCCTCGATTGGATCAGCTTCTTCTCCTATACGCTCAACCTCGATCTCCGCTGGGCCGGCATCCCCCAGGACCCCTTCGGGTCGGTGATGGTGACCAACATCGGCTCACTCGGCCTGGAAGAGGCCTACGTCCCGCTGGTCCCCTACAGCCATGTCCCGCTCCTGATCGCGCTCGGCGCGGTGAAAGACGAGGCGGTGGTCGAGGGAGGTCAGATCGTGGTGGGCAAGGTGCTCCGAGCCTTCGCGACCTTCGATCACCGGGTCCTGGACGGCATGCACGCCGCCAAGATGAGCAAGACGATCACCCGCATCTTCGCTGACCCGGAGCGCGAGCTCGGGCCTCTGCCGCCGCTCCCCTAAGCGCCTCAGTTTCCCCAGGCCGGGCCGGCGGTGGTGACGACCAGCGGACGCACGTCGCTCCGCAGCGGCGCTAGGCTCGGCGCGCCACTGGCGGCATAACCGAAGCTCCCTCCGACGCTGCTGAGCCCCGCTTCGAAGCGGACCACCGCGGAGCCCCGGGTGGGATGGCTCAAGGTCAGCGTGTGCGTGGTCCCGCTCGTGCTGAGGTTCAGGCTCAGGTCGGGGTCGGCGCTGCCGCGAGCGTGCAGCACATGGAGGAAGGTGCTCTCCACCGCGCCGGTGGTCTCGATCTCGGCGCGGAACTGCCCGATCGTGTTGCCCTCGGTCACCACCCGCCGCGTCGTCGTCGCGGGGAGGAGCGTGCTCAGGCGCAAGGTCTGGCCACCGATCGACGCTTGGTAGGTTTGGGCGTCGACCCCGGTCGGTGCGCCCGGGAAGTGCGTGACAAAGGTCTTCACCGCCCCGGCCGGGTTGGTGCCCTCCGAGGACAAGCGATCGAAGACCACCAAGGCCTCGAGGGGCCGGATGAAGAGGAGCTCCCGGACGATCGTGCCCGCGCTGGGATTGCCGACCTCTTCCTCGCGATGGGCCCAGTCGTCTGCGACCTCGTAGGCGCCGGTCAGATCGAAGGCGATGTAGCTGAAGTCGGGCTGCGAATCGAGGCGCAGCGTCGTCGGGCGGTGGTGGTGGTAGCCGATCGGACCGATGCCGTTGAAGAGGATCCCGTTGTGACCCACGGCGTTTCCGCAGTCGACGGTCCCGCTGCCCGCGTAGCCGGCGATGCTCTGCGCGTAGCCCACGGTCTCGCGGGTCAAGAAGCGCCCGTTTCGCCACAGCTGAAAGGAGCCCGCGTCGAGGTGCTCATGACCGACCGCGACGGGGGTGCTGGCCTGCACGGTGTACAGCGTCGCGTCCGCGTTCCATGAGGTCTTCGAGTACAGCGAGCCGAGGCCGCTGGCGTAGTAGTCCAGCGGCAGCGCGCTGAAGTCTAGGGCGGCGACCGGAGCGCTGGTGGGGTTATAGGCATACTCGGCGAAGCGATCGTCGACCACGTGTCCGGTGAGCTCCAAGAATCGCTGGATATAGCCGGCGATCGGAGTGCCGGCCCAGTGCCCCCGGAGCGGGGCCAGATAGGTCCCGAGGGTGCTCTGCGCGGTGTTGTAGGCCGGATCGCGCTCGAGCCAGCGTTCGTCCTCATTGAAGGGGAAGGTCTCGAAGACGACCTCGCCGTTGTCCATGGTGGTGGGCCCCGGCGTCGTCGAGTAGATGATCCAAAAGACCGACTCTTTGAAGTACGGCGTCTCGTTCCACAGGTCGCGGCCGAGCTGGCTCACCGCGGTGAAGGGGATCGTCAGATACTCGAAGACGCGCCGCCCGTAGGCCGAGCCCTCGTGCGGCTGCCCGCCCTTGGCCGCGCCGTCGAAGTAGGGCCGCAGCGACTGCTCCCAGCGGGTGACCAAGCCGTAGTTCAGGAAGCCGGCCGCCTCGTTGTTCTCATGGTAGGAGGCGATGGCCCACTCCAAGGTGTTGCGGAGATAACCGAGGTAGTAGTTGTTCCCTTCCATCCCGATGCCGCCCCACGGCTTGGCATTCAGGTCTGCGGTGTACGTGTTCCAGCGGGTGGTGAAGGTGGCGCGTTCGCTGGGCGTGAGCTGGTCGTAGCACCAGTCGAAGGTCACGATCGCGCCCTCCCCGTCCCAGCGCGCGGGGTCACAGGAGACGCCGGGGCAAGAGAACTGCACCGACATCGCCCAGGCGATCGCGCTCCGGCAGGAGGCGGCGCTGCCGGTGATCAGACCGTGCGCCGCAGCCTCCAGCGCTGCGTTCGGATCGCCGATGCTCGCGTGGGGGGTGTAGGGGTGCTGCGCGAACCACGCCTGCGCCGCGCTGAGCCGCGGGCCGTCGAAGAAGAGCCGTGGATGCGCCACGGGGATGTTGAGCGTGCCAGCCATGATCGCCGTGCACTGGGTCCCGCTCGGCTGGTAGCCCGGGTCGCAAGTGCAAGCTGGGTTGCCGCCGATCGCCACGCAGCTACCGTGGCCGGAGCAGCTCACGCCGAGGCAGGGATCCGGTCCGGCGTCGGGCGTGGATCCCGCGTCGGGCGCGGCGCTGGCGTCCATCGCGGCGCTGGCGTCCATCGCGGCCCTGGCGTCCATCGCGGCGCTGGCGTCCATCGCGGCGCTGGCGTCCATCGCAGCGCTAGCGTCCCTCGCGGCGCTGGCGTCGACGAAGGCGGCGTCCAGCGGGGAGGAGGCGTCGTCGCGGGATGCCGAGGCGTCGAGCACCACCAAGGCGTCCGTGTCTGGCTGCGCGTCTGGCGCCGCCGCAGCGTCGAGCGTGCTCGTGGCATCAGCTGCGGTGTTTTGGCCACTGTCGACCAGCGGCGCGCCCGCGTCGATCTGTAGCGGCCCTTCCATGTTGGTGGTGCAGGCGCTCGAGGCCAGCAAAAGCAGGGAGATCCAAGCTCGGTTCGACATCGTGTCCTTGATTCTCCGGCCCGCCGGCGCCGCATTGAAAAAAGCGACCTCAGGGGCGCAGCAGCCCCGGAGTAGACACGCCGCTGCGGCATTGCCAGTTGAAGGACCGCACCTGGCCAACCTCTCCCAGGTTGGCGAAGCCATCGGCCAGACGACGCGCGGCCTGATCGAGCACCGGGTCGCTCCGCCCCGACAACAGGTCTGCCAGCGCCACCACGTAGGCGGTCTCGCCCCAGTGCTCGTGGTACTCGTCTGGCACGCCGAGCCCGTCCACCCCGAGCACGTAGTGCGGCTGGCCCTCGGGGCTCACGTCATCGCTGGCGGCCAGACGTCGGCCGAGCGAGACGAGCGAGGCCTGCACCCGCGTCGCCTCCGCGCCCCCGACCTCGCTGGCGTAGGTGTCCAGCGCGTCGGCCAGGATCGCCGACATCCAGGGGCTGCAAACCATCGTGGCCGGGTAAGGATCATTCTCGTCCGCCGCGACTTTGTCGTGCCCGAAGCAGCGGGCCGAAGCGGCGCTGTTCGCTGGTGTCTCGCTATAGCTGGCCTGGACGGCGAGGTAGGCCGCGACCCGCCGCGCCGCGGTCGCCCACAGCTCGGCCGCGCGATCGTCGCTGATGATCGCCGCATGCACCGCCGCCAGGAGCGTGAAGCCCGCGTGGCGCTCCGTCCAATGTTGACCGGAGGTGTACTCGGGGTCGAACAGACCGTCGGCCAAGGTCGCCAAGCCTTCCGCGGCCTCGCGGTAGCGGTCATCGCCGCTCAAGAGGTAGTGATAGGCCAGGCCCTGCGTGTAGACATACTTCGCGTCGGTGCCTCCGCCCTGCGGAAGGTCCAAGGTCGCGGTCCCGCCGCGCAGGCTCACCCGCGCAAAGTAGAGGCTGGCCTCGCGATACGCGCTCTGGAGCGTGGGGAGGTCCCCGCGCCGCGCGTAGCCGCGGTAGAGCACCGTGGGGCGGTCGTAGAGCCAAACTTCTCGGGCCGTCAGCGCCCCCCCGCTCAGGAAGGCCTGCGTATCCCACCGGCCATAGTCGCAGAGGCGGGCCCAGGCTGAGGCGGGTGCAAGCTGGCTTGCGCTTTCGGGGATGAGCCGACCGAAGACCCCGCTCCCGGACAAGGTCTCGGCCTCCAGCGTCGCCCAAACCGCGGGCACCGAGAAGGTCACGCCGCCGAGTTGCTCGTCGATCAGGGTGTCAGCCACCGGGACCAGGGGCAGCGCCGTGCGCGCGGGCCCGAGCTCGAGCTCGATGGTCTGCGTCGCCGGCACGTCGACCTCCGTCTGGACCGCGAGCGACCGCCACGACCCGTCGGGCCAGCGCGCCAGGCCGCGCGATCCGGTCGGCAGCTCAGCTCCGCCGGCCAAAGCGCGCAGCTCGACCTGCCGGCTCTGCCCCGGCGCGAGGGGCAGCGCGAAGCTCACCCGCTGGCGCCCGCTCACGCCGGGTCCAGGGCTGAGGCGCACGGTCCAGCGGCTCGGGCAGGTGGTGCAGCCGGGCCCGGCGTCGGCAGCGGCTCCGGCGTCGGCAACGGCTCCGGCGTCGGCAGGGGCTCCGGCGTCGCCCCCCAGCCCCGCGTCGATCGCGCGCATCCCCGCGTCGACCCGCGCAGCCGGACCCGCGTCTACCGCCCCCATCGCGTCAAAGTCGATCGCCCGGTCGAGGGCCTCTTCCGCGTCATGGGCGGGCCCCGCGTCGGAGGGCTGTGCCCGGCCGGCGTCGGGCAGCGGGCCCACCGGCTCAGCGTCCGGGCGGCTCTCCACATAGCGCGGTGGCTGGGGCACGCAGGCCCACAGCAGGGTCAGCGTCAAGGCGGCGAGTTTCTTGGACACGACCTTGATTCCCCGGCCGGGCCGGCCCGCATTGAAAAAAGGGAGCGCTCAGGGATCGCGGCAGCAACGGAAGCCCGTCCGCTGATAGCGGGCGCTGGGCGCGTTGGTGTTCGCGCTGCCGCAGGTCGAGTTGTCGCCGCTCGAGAGGGTGGTCCCCCCGCGGGCCACTGCCTGACCGGGATCTTCGTAGTCGACCCACTCCTCCACGTTCCCCGAGAGGTCGAAGACCGCCGCCGCGCTCTGACAGGCCGTAGCGGTGCCGGTCCCTTGGACCAGATCGGAGAGGCCGCTGGTCCAGCAGTCCGCGCCGGCCTGATCCGCCTGATCAAAGCGCTGGCCATAGGGATAGCGGGTCGCTTGGGCTTGATTCTGACAGGCGGCCCGCCACTCCGTGGCTCGGCATAGCCGCTTCCCGGCGCGGACGCAGGCGCCGGCGGCTTGGTAGTAGCTGAGCTCCGCAGGGATCTCACCGCGCGCGCTCTCTGCGACCACGGTGGTGAGCACGACGCCGGTCTCGTCATCGTCGGCCACCCAGCCATGGCTGCTGGCGTGCGCGGCCGCCACCTCGGGGTCAGCGATCTTCCCGTCGTCGTCCTGATCCTGGTCTTCGTCGCCGACGACCCCGCGCCCCAGCACCAGCGAGGCCTCGTAGCGATCGATCCAGAAGGAGTCGCCGGCCAGATCGGTGAGCTCGACCATCTCCGGCGGCAAGGGTGGGCGTCCGCCGTCGGGCGACACCCCCAGGCCCTCCACGTAGAGGGTCTGGGTACAGGCCGACACGAGCGGGAGCCACCATAGCGCCTCCCTCATGGGGCCTCCGCGCACGCGGCGAGGCCGGCCTTCGCGGCGCGCTCCGAAGCCGGCGAGAGCTTCCCTTCGAGCGCCGCCTGATAGGCGACGCGGGCGGCGCGACAATCCTTGCGCTGACGCTGCAGATCTCCCAGGAAGCGGCGCCACTCAGCGCGCCGTGCGGCCTGGGCCGGATCGCGTATCAGGAGCTGCACCGCAGTGATCGCCTCCTCGGCCCGGCCCGCCTTGGCGAGCGCCTCCGCGCGCAGCGCCCGGGCCTCAGGCGCGACCGCTGCATTAGGCCACTGGCCGAGCAGCAGATCGAGCTCCCGCAGCGCGCCAGGTGAATCGCCGGCCGCCAGCGCGCGCTTGGCCGCCTCAAAGCGCTCGAGCTGCGCCTTGAGCCCATCGATGGGCGGCGGGTTCACGCTCGGCGCCGGGGTGATCGCGGGAGCACGGCTCCGCCGCGGACGGGCCTCGCGCGCTGGCGCCGCGGGCGTCGGCGGCGGCTCGACCGTCACCTCTGGCTCGACTCTCACCTCCGGTACGACCGGGAGTGGCGACGCGCTCGTCGGCGTCGGCCTGACCGTCGGCGCCGGGGTCGCCACGGGTTGGCGCGCGACCCACAACCGCTCGGTCACCGCCGCCATCGCGGTCGCCGAGACCAAGACGCCCAGGACGAGCACGAAGCGCAGCCTCGGCCGGGGAGCCGGGGCCTCGCCCTGCGCCAGGCGACGCTCGACGCGCGCCAGCACAGCCGCGTCGGGCCGAGCCGCCTTCACCGCCGCGATGTCCGCCGCATAGGCGGGATCTTCGGCCAAGCGCTGCGGCGCCTCGCTCATGGCCTCTCCTTGGCGCGGCGGCGCTCGAGCTGCTTTTTGAAGCGCTCCCGGGCTGCGCGCAGCCGAGTCCAGACGGTGCCAAGAGGGAGGGCCAGCAGCTCCGCGATCGCCGCACCCCCCTGCTCCTCCAGCTCGTACAACACGAAGACCTCTCTGAGCTCGAGCGGCAACGTCCCGAGCGCCTCATAGAACATCTGCCGCCGCTCCGATTCCAGCGCTTCCTGCTCTGGCGAGGCGGGCGATGGGGACTCCGGCAGACCGCGCAGGCGGTCCAGGAGCGCAAACAAGCGCCGCTTGCCGCGGTTGTGGCGCAGGCTCAGGTTGCGAGCGATGCCATAGAGCCAGGTCCGGACCGCCGCGCGCCCGTCGTAGCGCTGCCGTTTCCGGTGCGCGACGATGAAGGTCTCCTGCAGCAGCTCCTCCACATGCGGCCCTGGCCCGGTCAGGCCTTGGATCACGTGGGCCACGAAGCGCCCGTGGGCCCGATAGGCCTCGGCCACGTCCACCCCGGGTTCCGCCGCCGCGCGGGTCTCCCAGCTCACCAGGGCCAGCACTCCTCTTGTTCTCCGGACCCGCCCCGCGGCATTGGAATTCTCACAGCTCGACCGAGAGGAACGGCCCGAGGCGCAGCGGCGCAAGGCGGCGGGTCTCGCCTCCTCGGGTGCTGAGCTGGCGATCGAGGGGCGAAGCGGAGACGCTCAGACCCAGCCGCACGGAGCCGATTCGGTAGTGAAGCCGGATGTTTCCTTCCAAGGAGAAGGCCACCGCCTGGGCGTTCTCGGGGTAGCCCAGGCCGGCGACCCACAAGGCCCCTGATCGTACGCTCGCTCCGACGCCAAAGCGCCCCTCCTCCCACTGCCACCCGGCCTCCAGCAGCACCAGGCCCGCCAGCGGGGTCCCTGGGCCGAGGCTCCCGCTGTAGGCCGAGGACGCCCACAGCCCGAGCACCAAGGCATGCGGCCCCTCTCCGTAGAGGGCCTGTAGGCCGAGCTCAACGCTCCCGGCGATCGGGACCAGGCCGAGGCCCAGGCCAAGGCTGAGCCGCCCGCGCAGGGGGGCGGGGCCCGGCGACGGCGGGACCGACGCTGGCGGCGCGCTCTTGGTCCAAGCTTCGATTGGAAGCCCACGGATGGCGGCCTCCACGACGGTGAGCCCGAGCTCGAGCGCGCTCGGACAGGCGCCGGGCTCAAGATCGAAGCGTCGATCGACCAGGGTGCTCGAGGAGGCGTCGACGCCGATGATCGAGAGCCTGGTGCGATCGCGCTCTGCCTCGGCGACCACGCTGAGCTGGAGCGCGATCTCAGCCCCGCCAGCATAGTCTTGGAGCAGCGCCTCCAGACGCTCGGACCACTGGTGTGCGTCGACGCAAGGCGAGTTGCTCCGCACCAGCACCTCCGCCTGCGCTGCCTGCGCCCAGCCGGCAGCGAGCAAGCCGGCGATCGAGGCGGCGCGCATCATCCGGTACGAAGCTACCAAGGGACCCCGGGCCCGGCCACAGCAGATTCGCGAGGGCGCGTGACAAGCGGGCCTGGCCGAGACGTCGGAGTCACCCTTCGCGCTTGCGCGCATCGCCTCCGGGAGCGGATGGCACAGCCTTTGAACACGGAGCCGCCGCGATGAAACGCTCGTGCACCCGTACCACTCCATCCGTGCTCTGCCTGACGACGGAGCGCGCGGACACCGGCACCTCCTCGGCTGCAGGGCAGCTTGCAGATTCGGGGGTCGACGGAGCGATCTGCGTGGCCAACACCTCGGAGCCGCAGACGCTGCACTGACGCTCCACCAGCGAGGTCCTGGTCACGAGCTTTGGGGCCACCCTATCGATCGGAGGGCTCTGAGCCGGGCTTTCGCAGCAGCGCCAAATCGCCCACACTCGCGCCGTGACCCACGCCCGCAGCCTCCTCTCGATCTGGGCTCTGATCGCTGGCTTCGGTTGCCAGCGTCCTCAACCACCCGCGCCAGCGCCCTCGCGCCCGGCGGTCAAGAGCAGCTCAGCGGCGATCGACTGCGCAGAGTTCTGCGAGTGTTGGAGGCTCTGTAGCCCATACGCCGCCGAGGATCCCTGCCCGCAGTGCAAGGTGAAGGGATGCAGCGCCCGGGCCTGTCCGCCGGTCCCCTAGGGCTGCCCGAGCCCCTGCGCCGACCGGGACCGGGAGGCGGTGAAGCCCCCTGCTCAGTCGCTCCAGTCCAGCCCAACCCTCGCCCACACCGAGAGCGGCAGCACCCCTTCCTGACGCGCGATGGTCGGCGAGTAGCCGACGCTGCTCTCGAGGAAGAAGCGCTCCCACTGAAACCGCGCCAGCAGCGCCAAGCCCGCCTCGCGCGCGCCATCAAAAGTCGCGAGGTCGACGACCGCCGCCACCTCGAGCCCGCCGACCGTGAGGCTGGGGCCGGCGCGCAGCGCGGCATAGTCCTCCACCCAAAACTCCGCCCAGCCCGCGCCCGCCAAGGGCACCACGTACGGATTCAGGCCGCCGAGGCGAGTACGGGTCAGGTCGTCCTCCGACTCGGCTACCGCCGCGCGGATCTCGATGAACGGCGCGAGGACCCAGCGAGGCTTCAGGCGCGCATAGGCGGACAGGCGCGGCGCGGCCCGTTCGTGCCCGAGGTCGGCGTGGAAGCTGATCTTCAGCTCGGCGCTGTCGCGGTAGTAGCCGAGCACCAACTCCGGAGCGAAGAACGGGATGGTGCCGAGCGACTCGATCCAGTAGACGCGCAGGCTCGCGCCGAGCCCTGCATAGAGCCCGTGGCCGAGGTAACGCACCCACTCACCGTCGATGCCGCCATACCCAGCCAAGCGACCGTGGCTCGGGTCGGGAGCGCCGTCGCTCCAGGGAGCGCTGAGCAAGAGCGCGGCAGGGGCTTCGACGCGCGCGCCAATGTTCGCCCGCCCGTTCACGCTTTCCACGGCGTATCGGGCGTCGAGGGTGTCGGTGTACAGCGCCAAGGTCCAGGGCCCTTGGTTCACCGCGAGATCGAGGACTCCGTGCGAGGAGGCGTTGATCTCGGCGCCTAGATCCGCGCGCCAACGCCAGTCGGCCATCAGGGCCAGGGCCAAGCTCACCGCCAACATGGTGGATCAGCTCTTGGGCGGTGGCGGTTTGCTGGGACGATCGACCTCGTCGGTCGGCAGGTCGCCACCCATCATCTTGCCGCTCATCAGCTTGCGGATGACCAGCATGACGACCACGACAAAGACGCCCCATCCGGCGAGGACCCACAACATTCGGTCGTCCACCCCCGCATGAGACGCCTGGGCTCGGACCGCGTCAATCCAGGAAACCCGCGCGCTGTGCGGCAACAGAGCGCTTCACGTCGAAGTTCGAAGGAGGTATCGAGCCTCATGCCAAAGTGGTCCTGGGTGCTCCCCGTGTTCGCCGCATTCGTCACCCTGATAGCGGTGGCTGACCCCGCGGCGCACCTCGTTGTGGAGCGCGCCTGGAGCCGGGCCACCCCGCCCTCCGCTAAGAACGGCGCGGGGTATCTGACGATCATCAACCGCGGAAAAGCCGTCGAACGCCTGCTCCGGGCGGAGAGCCCGGTCGCTGAGCACACCGAGCTCCACCTGATGGCCATGAAGGACGGCGTGATGTCGATGCGTGAGCTCACCGAGGGCGTGGAGATCCCCGCCCAGGCCTCGCTCGTGCTGGCCCCAAAGGGAACCCACCTCATGTTCATCGGCCTGCACCATCCGCTCGCCGAGGGCGATCAAGTCCCAGTGACGCTTCACTTCGAGAAGGGTGGAGCACAGAAGACCAGCCTCGTGGTCTTGTCGGTCGGCGCCGCGGGGCCCAAGCCATGAGGTCCAAGGCCCTCTTGGCAGCCCTGATCGGTGTCGGCCTGGCGGGTCTAGTGGCGATCGCCGCGGGGCTCGTCGTCAAGAGCCACGCCCCCACGGCGATGGCGTTTCGTCTCGTCGACGTAAAGTCGGGGCAGCCCTTCACCGAACGTTCGCTGCGCGGCGAGGCGAGCGCGCTCTTCTTCGGTTTCACCGCCTGCCCCGACGTCTGCCCGACGGCGCTCACCACGGTCGGGCGCTGGCTCAAGGCACTGGGCCCTGACGCCGCGGGCATCCACTTCCGCTTCATCACCGTCGACCCCGAGCGCGACTCACCCGAGCAGGTCGCCACATACCTCAGCGCTTTTGATCCCCGAATCGGCGGCCTCTCCGGCCCGCGCAGCGAGATCGATCGCGTGATCGCGGCCTTCAACATCACCGCGCGCAAGGTCCCCGCCGGGAGCAGCTACGTCTACGATCACACGGCGTTGATCTTGCTTCTCGACGCCGAGGGGCATCTCCGCGACACCGTCGACTTCGATGATCCCGAGGAGAAAGCGCTGGCCAAGCTGCGCTCGGTGATGCGGCCCGATCGGCCGCGGGTTCAGACGTCGACGTTGCCCGCGCAGTAAAGCGGGCGCTGACTACTGACCGAACTTGCGGACGGTGGCGCGCAAAGCGGCGATGACTTCCTTCTTCCCTTCGAGGTCCGGGTTCGGGGGCATCAGCGGCGACTTACCGACGGCGGCGCCGCCGAGGAGGATGATCTTCTCGATGTGCTCGTCGGTGACGGTCTTCTGCCACTCCTTGTCCCCGAACGCGCGAGGCTTGGGGTTGAGCGCCGCGGCGGCCGGGCCGTCGCCCTTGCCTTCCACACCGTGGCAGGTGAAGCAGCGGGTCTTGAAGATGGTGTCGGCTTCGGCGACCGGGTCCACGGCAGGGGCGGCTGACGCGGGAGCGGCGGCGGCAGGAGCCGGCGCGGCGGGGGCTGCGGCCTTGGCAGGAGCAGCGGCCGTGGCCTCGGTCTTCTTCTCGGCGCAGGCCACAGATCCGGCGCTGAGCGCGAGGACAACAACCAGTCTTGGAGTCAGTTTCATGCGCGCACGCTGCGGATTCCGGCGCCGAGCGTCAACTGCAGCCGAATGCGGCGCAATGACGCGCTGAGCCTTCTCGGACGTTCAAGGCAACGTTGAGTCAGCGAGGACGACGGGCTCGACGCTGGCCGCCGCGACCGGATCGCGGCGCGGAGGCTCGTGGGCTCGCAGCCGGCGAAAGAGCAGGAAAACCAGCGTTCCGATGACCGCCAGCGGCAGCAAGGTCATCATCGCAGTCATCCAGACGTAGGCCGCTTGGCTCCTGGCCGGGGCTGTCCCGCAGACCGGGCAGGCCCAGACCGCGTTGGGCACAAGCACGAGCAGCAGCGACACCCACTTCATCATTGTTCGCTCAGAAGTACAGGCGACCGTAGATCACTGGCCACAGAACCACAACGAAGTACCAAAAGGTCTCCGCGGTGTAGAGGTGGCTCGCCTTGAGCGTGCCGCGAGTCGCCTGCCAGAGCACGTAGCCGAGGCCCCCCAGCGCGGCGACCGCGTGCAGCGCGTGGGTGCCGACGATCAGGTAGAAGAAGGCGCCATGCGCGCTCGACTGCAGCGTGAGGCCCTGGGCGAGCATCCCCACCCACTCTTTGCCCTGCAGTCCGACGAACGCGGCCCCAAGCAGGATCGCCGCGAGCAACGGCACCTTCACGGCGGAAGGCGAGCGCCGAAAACGCCAATGCGCGATGGCCAGGATGATCCCGCTCAGGATCAGGGCTCCGGTGTTGACCAAGGTCTCCTCGGTCGGGAGGCGCGGCTGCCCGGGCGGGGGCCAGACTCCCATCACTGCCGTGGCCCGGGTGATGGTCACCGAGCTGATCAAACCAGCGAAGAACATCGTCTCCGCCATGATGAAGATGAGCATCCCCACGACGCCGCTCGGCGCGACCTCGCGGCGCTGCGCCGGCGGTACCAAGGGAGGGTTGCTCACCGAGATCACGGGTGGGCCTCCCCGGCGGGTGCTTCGCCGTGCGCCGGAGCCGCGGGGGCCTCACCGTGCGCGGGAGCCGCGGGGGCTCCGTGCGCCGGAGCGGCCTGTCCGGCCGCGCCGTGGGCCGGCTGGTGCGCCTGCTCCTCGAGGTGCCCTCGGATGCTCTCCTTGGCCGCGACGTTGTTCCAGTGGTGGCCCTCGTGCTTGAGCACATCAGGCGCCACACCGGCGAACATCAGGGCCATGAAGGCCAGGGTGGTCACCACGAAGTAGGTCACGAACTTCGGCTCACGGTCGATGTGCATGAACTTCACTGCCACCAGATAAGCCTTCACGAAGGCGATACCGAAGGCCGTGATCAGCGTGATCGTGGGGTGCCCGAGCTCGGGGCCCAAGATGCTGACGATCAGGAGCACCACCAAGATGCCCCAGATCTTCACATAGTTCGTGTGCGGGTGATGCGCGGCTGCTGCAGCTTCTGACATAGTGCGACCTCGGCTACTTCGCGATGTAGAGGAGCGGGAACAGGAAGATCCACACGATGTCCACGAAGTGCCAGTAGATGCCGATGTACTCGACCCGCTGGAGCTCCTGGTTTCGCTTGGCGTAGCTAGCGATCCACAACATCAGGATCGCGCCGGCGATGACGTGGCTGGCGTGGATACCGGCCGCCAGATAGTAGAACGACCAAAACCCGCCGCTCTGCAGCGTGAAGCCGATGCTGATCTCATGGCTCCACTCGAAGCTCTTCACGATGAGGAAGATCAGCGCCCCCAGCACCGTGAAGTAGAGCAGCCGCGCGGCCTTCTTACCGTCGCCGTGCTCCGCGGCCTGGTGGGCCAAGACCGCGGACAAGCTCGAGGTGAGCAGCACTAGGGTGTTGAGCGCGCCGGCATAGGTATTGGTATGCGACGCCGCTGCACCCCAGTCCGGATGGCCGAGGCGGTGCATCAAATAGGCGGCCAAGACGCCGCCAAAGATCACAATTTCGGACGCGATCACCCACCACACGGCGAGCTTGCCGGTGGACATGCCGGTGACAGTACGGGTCGTAGCAATCGGTTTCATCGATTCTGCTCCTACTCAGCCCGGCAGGTTCTGAGGCCAATAGTCCTCGGTCTGGCTGGGGTGGCCGTACTCGTACGGTCCGCGATAGCACGTCGGCATCTCCGCGAAGTTGCCGTGGGGCGGCGGCGACGGCGCCACCCACTCGAGCGTGTTGGCCTTCCAGGGGTTGGGCCCGGCCTTGGGGCCGCTCCGCAGGCTCTTCACCATGTTGATGACGAAGAAGATCTGCGCCGCGATGAGCACCAAGAGCGAGATCGTGGCCAACATGCGGAGGTTCTGCAGCGCCGGCAGCGACTGCTCCGCGAAGTGAGCATAGTTGTAGATGCGGCGGTGATCGCCCGCCGCGCCCGTGAAGAACAGCGGGATGAAGATCCCGTTGAAGGCCACGATGGTGATCCAAAAGTGAATCTTGCCGAGGCGCTCATCCATCATTCGGCCGAACATCTTGGGGAACCAATAGGTGATGGCGGCGAACGTCGCGATGAAGGCGATCGGGAAGAAGGTGTAGTGGAAGTGGGCCACCACGAAGTAGGTATCGTGGAAGTAGATGTCCGCGCCGGCCGCGCCCAGGAAGATGCCGGTCACGCCGCCGAGCAAGAACTCGCCGATGAAGGCCAGCGCCCAGAGCATCGGGGTCGTGAGGCGGATCGAGCCGCCGTACAGCGTCGCGATGTACACGAACATCATCTCGGCGATCGGCACGGAGATCAGCAAGGTCGTCACCGTGAACAGGCTCGCCATCCGGGGGTCGATGCCGGCGATGAACTGGTGGTGGGCCCACACGAAGAAGCCGATGATGCCGGTGGCGGCCGCGGTGTAGAGCACCGTCTTGTAGGCGAAGAGCTTCTTCCGCGCGAAGGTCGTCACCA
>Ga0154020_10005046_pt1 | contig 15664 bp, 12 predicted proteins | sample Klosneuvirus_201_FD_109709 | JGI IMG/M metagenome (GOLD analysis project Ga0154020, IMG submission 109709) | Active sludge microbial communities from wastewater, Klosterneuburg, Austria - Klosneuvirus_20160825_MG | ecosystem: Engineered > WWTP > Aerobic digester > Activated sludge | place...
TCACGTGACCGCCTCGCCGTGGGAGCGCGCGCGCCTCCACCTCGAGCTCGCCCGCCTCACCGCCGCCTACCACGTGCTCTGCGCCTGACCTAGCATCCTCGCCGCCGTGGCCAAGGTGCGGGTCGATCAAGCGCTGGTGGATCGCGGGCTCGCGCCCTCGCGCACGCGCGCGCAGGCGCTGATCATGGCCGGCGCCGTCTACAGCGGCGAGCGTCGCGTCGACAAGCCCGGTGACCTCGTCGCCGCCGACGCCCCGCTGCTCGTCCGCGGCGAGGATCACCCGTGGGTCTCGCGCGGCGGCGTGAAGCTCGCGGGCGCGCTCGACGAGTTCGGCGTCGATCCCGGCGACCTCGACGCCATCGACGTCGGCGCCTCCACCGGCGGCTTCACCGACGTGCTCCTCGCGCGCGGCGCGCGGCGGGTGTTCGCGGTCGACGTCGGCTACGGCCAGCTGCACGACAAGCTGCGCCGCGACCCGCGCGTCGTCGTGCTCGAGCGCACCAACGCGCGCACGATGACCCCGGCCACCCTCGGCCTCACCGGCCCCACGCTGGACCTGTGCGTCGTCGACGCGTCGTTCATCGGCCTCGACAAGCTCCTGCCGGCGATCGCGGGCGTGCTCCGCCCGGGCGCTCTCCTCGTCGCGCTCGTGAAGCCGCAGTTCCAGCTCCGCCGCGACCAGATCGGCAGGGGCGGGGTGGTGCGCGACGACGCGCTACGGCTCGAGGCGAGCGCGCTCGCGGCCGACGCGGCGCGCGCAGCGGGGTTCGAGGTGCTCGGCGAGACCGACTGCGTGCTCGCCGGGCCCGAGGGCAACCGCGAGCGCTTCCTCCACGCCCGTCGGACCTGAGGCCGCTGCTACTCGGGGACGTCCTCGCCGGTCGCGAGCTTCTGCTCGCGGAGCTCCTCGATGGCCTCGAGGAACGCCGCGGCCACGTTGCGGTCGAACTGCGTGCCGGAGCACCGCTCGATCTCGGCGATGGTGACCTCGTGCGGCAGGGCGCGGCGGTAGGCGCGGTCGCTGGTCATCGCGTCGTACGTATCGGACACGGCCACGATGCGCGCGATGAGCGGGATCTCGTTGCCCGAGAGGCCGAGCGGGTAGCCCTTGCCGTCCCAGCGCTCGTGGTGGAGGTGCACGCCCGGGACGAGCGGCTGCAAGAACTTGATCGGCTCGAGGATGTCGCGCCCGTGCGAGGGGTGACGCTTGAAGGCCTCGTAGTCGTCCTGGGTGAGGCGCCCCGGCTTGTTCAGGTTGAGCACGCAGCCGATCTTGCCGATGTCGTGCATGAGCGCGCTCTGGCGCACGATCTCGACGAGCTCCGGCGGCAGCGCGAGCTTGATGGCGAGCATCGTCGCGTACATGGCGACGCGGTCGCTGTGGCCCGACGTGTACCGATCGAGCCGGTCGAGCGCGCGCGCGAGGCCCTGGATGGTCTGCTTGAAGGTGGCCTTCAAGTCCTCGTAGAGGCGCGCGTTGTCGATGGCGGCCGCGGCGCGCGAGCCCACGATGGAGAGCAGCTTGCGCTGGCCCTCGTCGAACCGGCGACCGGGCGAGAAGGAGGCCGCGAGGATCCACCCGATGAGGCGCGGAGAAGCGCCGCCGGCGCGCAGCGGGACGGCGATGACGCTCTGCGCGGGCTTGCCCGAACCACCGCGGAAGAACCGCTGGCAGCGGACGCCGTGCTCGATGAGCATCGGATCCATGGAGAGGTGGGCGCGCACCACGTCGGCGTCGACGTCGTCGAGGACGGGCTCGGTGTTCGGGTCGGTGCTGACGAGCGGGCCCTCGACCCTGGCGGGCTCCGGGGAGAGCGGATCGAAGTACGCGTGGTGGGGGTGCACCGAGCCCCGCGGGGGCGCGATCATGCGGTTGCGCTCGAAGAAGCCGCCCTCGCCGTCGTCGAGCCAGGTGGACACGAAATCGGCGCGGATCTCCTGCAGCGCGGTGTCGCACACCGTGGCCATCACCTCGTCGAGCGAGAGCGACGCCGCGATGGCCTCGCTCACCTTGTAGAGGGACACGGCCTCGCGCAGGCGGAGGTTCTCGGCCGAGAGGCGCTGCTTCTCGAGCGCGCGCTGGATGATGTGCACGACCTCTTCGACCTTGAAGGGCTTGAGGACGTAGTCGTACGCCCCGCGCTTCATCGCATCGATCGCCGTCTCGACCGTGCCGAAGCCGGTCATGATCACGGTGAGGACGTTGGGGTTGCGGCGCCCGATCTCGTCGAGCAGCTCGATGCCGCCCATCTTGGGCATCTTGAGGTCGCTGATGACGACGTCGTAGACGCTGCGCGACATCTCGGTCAGCGCCTGCTGCCCGTCCTCCGCGGTGCGGACCTCGTAGCCCTCCATGCCGAGGAAGTCGGCGAGGATGTCGCGGATGAACTTCTCGTCGTCGACGACGAGCACGCGCGGGCGATCCTGCATCGGCGGCAGGATCGAGAACGGCCCCTGACCGCCGTGGCCGACCACCGCGATCGAGGGATCACCCATGACGTGCACGGGCGACGCCGCCCGCGGCCCGTGATCCGACAGCGAGGTGATCCCCGACGCGGAGGGCACGGCAGGCGAATTCGCAGGCGCCGGTTGCGGCGGAAGTTCGTCCCGCATGGAAGGGCTCAGTATAGGCCCGTCGGCGCCACAGAACGAAAGGAACCGCAGGACGGCCCGAAAGAGCCGCGTTCCGCCGCGTCGGATCGTCGGTTACGAGATGAACGCTTTGGTTCGCGTCGCATGCTCGTCCAGCATCTTCTCGCACGACATCAAGGACTCCTCGATGGCCTGCTGCACGATCGTGTTCATGGTCACGGCCGACGACTTGAGCGCCTCGTAGTACCGCTGGCGCTCCGTGTGGTGGATGATCGCCGGCGGACACCCTGCGCGCAGCAGGAGCATGTTCATGAACAGCCGGCCGACCTTGCCGCTGTCGGTCTGGAACGGGAAGCAGCGGACCAGGTCGTAGTGGGCCTTGGCCGCGATGCGCACGCCGCTCCGGGTGCGCTTGGTCTCGGGGTCGGCGAGCCAGTCGAAGACCTGCTTCACCTTGTAGTGGATCTTGTCGGGCGCCGCGTACTCGTGGAAATACAGCCGGTGCTGGGGGATGTCCTTGCGGTACTTGACCGTCTTCAGGTCACCCTCCTCCGGGTGGAGGATCAGGTAGATCTTCTTGAGGTTGTCGAGCGTGATGGGCTGCCGCTTCTTGGAGGCGTAGTCCCGCACGTAGGCGATGGCCTCACGGTGCCGGCGGATCTCCTCGCAGATGGGCTGCAAGGACGAGTCGGGCACGACCGTGACGTTGGGGTCGATGGCGGTCCGCAGCTCGGCGAACGTGTAGACCGTCCCCTCGAGCGCGCTGTCGTGGAAGATCCACGACATGTCGAAATTCTCGAGGAATTGGGCGCGAAAGCCCGCGTCCACGCTTTCGATGCGGGACTCGATGCTGGCCCAACGCTCTTCGACCGAGCCTCTCGACGCCATGGGGGCCCGGAGCCTAGTTAGGCCGATCCCGCCTGGTCAATGTAAATTCCTCGGGGTGGCAGGCGGCACCCTCTTCGGGGCCGCCGTCGGGACGTTCCGCCCCAGCCCCACACTCGCTCAGACGTTGAACCGGAAGTGCATCACGTCGCCGTCGCGGACGACGTACTCCTTGCCTTCGATGGCGAGTTTGCCCTTCTCCCGGGCCCGCGCCTCGCCGCCGAGGCTGATGAAGTCCTCCCACCAGATGACCTCGGCCTTGATGAAGCCGCGCTCGAAATCGGTGTGGATGACGCCTGCGGCGCCCGGGGCCAGGGTGCCGCGGTGGATGGTCCAGGCCCGGACCTCCTGCACACCCGCCGTGAAATAGGTGATGAGGCCGAGGAGATCGAAGGCGGTTCGTGCCAGCTTGTGCAGGCCTGGCTCGGTCAGGCCCGCGCTGGCCAGGAAGTCGGGGCGTTCCGCGGGATCCAGCTCGGCAATCTGTGCCTCGATGGCGGCGCAGATCGCGACCACCTTGGCACCTTCCGTGTCGGCGAAGGCCTTCAAGGCCTGGAAATGTTTGTTCTTCTCGGGGGCCGCGAGGGTCGCCTCGTCGACGTTGGCCACGTAGAAGGTGGGCTTCGCCGTCAGGAGCTGCATCTCGCGGACGATCTGGATGGCCGTGTCGTCGTCGCCGAAGCTCAGGCTGCGGGCTGGCTTGCCCTCGTCCAGGTGCTTGCCGAGCACCTCGCAGACCTCGGCGGCCTTCTTCTCGAACTCGCCCACCTTACCGGTGGCCTTGGCGCTCTTGCGGGCGCGCTCGGCCCGCTTCTGCACGGTGTCGAGGTCCTTGAGGCAGAGCTCGGTGGTGATGGTCATGACGTCGGCCACCGGATCGACCCGGTTCTCGACGTGGATGACGTTGTCGTCGTCGAAGCAGCGGGCGACCTGCATCACCGCGTCGACCTCGCGGATGTGCGAGAGGAACTGGTTGCCGAGCCCCTCGCCCTTGCTCGCGCCGCGCACGAGGCCCGCGATGTCGACGAAGTTGATGGTGGCCGGGAGGATGCGCTCGGGCTTCACCACGACGGCGAGCTTCTCGAGGCGCTCGTCGGGCACGGCCACGACGCCCACGTTCGGCTCGATCGTGCAGAACGGGTAGTTGGCCGCCTCCGCCTTGGCGGCGGAGAGGGCGTTGAAGAGAGTGCTCTTGCCGACGTTGGGGAGGCCGACGATGCCGCAGGAAAGGGAGCCCATGGAGGTCGGCCTCGGTAGACGTTCGGGGCGCGAGCGTCCAACGACGCCTCGCCGACGCTCTTCTCACGCCCCCCGAGGACTCCACTCAGAGCGTGTGAGTCTTTGTCGGCCGCCCATGGAGGCGGCCGATGCTTCGCCTCGCTTACGCTCGGCGCAGAGAGTGTGAATCTTTGTCGGCCGCCCATGGAGGCGGCCGATGCTTCGCTCCACTTCGTTTCGCTCAGCGCGGGATCGTCGCGGCGGGGTTCTCGACCGGCTCCTCGGCGGCGGGGTCGGGTAGTGCGGGGTGCGGAGGGGGCCGATCCAGCTTGCGCTCGGGGAAGCTCGGCGGGGTCGTCACCTGCGGTGGCGCGACCGAGCCGCCCGCGGCCGGAGGAGCCTCTCCGCTGGTCGACGCGGAGGTCGAGGCGAGCGGGGCGACGGTGTGGTCGGTGGCGGTCTCTTCGCTCGGCTCGAACGCGCCGACGCAGCCCGCCAGGAGGGTCGCGAACAACAGGAAGCAGGAATGGGAACGCATCACGACCTCCGACTACCGGGCCAGACCATGTTGTTTGACGAGCTGCGAGAGGCGGGGGCGCTTCATCCCGAGGATGCGCGCCGCGGCCGTGATGTTCTGGTCGCTCTCGGCGAGCGCCCGCGCGATGCACTCGCGCTCGATCCTTCGCTTCAGCTCGGGCAGCGCCTCGCCGTCGCGCACCGACGCGTAGGCGACGACGGTCGGGTCCGAGCCCTCCGCGTGGCCGGAGTCAGGCGGTGGCGTGCTCGCCGGGTGGGGTGGCGGCGGCAGCGCGGCGAGCTTCGGGAAGCTCTCGGTCAGCGTCGCGCTGTCGATGGTGTCGCTCTCGGCGAACACCGCGGCGCTGCGCAGCACGTTGTCGAGCTCGCGCACGTTGCCGGGCCAGTCGTAGCGGCGCAGCAGCTCGAGCGCGCTCGCGTCGACGGTCTTCGGGGCGGCGCCGCGCTCCTTGGCGAGGCGCGCGAGCAGCGACTCGGCGAGCTTCGGCAGATCCGACCTCCGCTCGCGGAGCGCCGGCACCGTCACGCTGAGGCCGGAGATGCGATAGTAGAGATCTTCGCGGAACTCACGCCGGGCCACCATCTCCTCGAGGTTGCGGTGGGTCGCGCAGACGATCCGCACGTCCGCCGTGAGCGAGGTGGCGCCGCCCACGCGCTCGAACGTCTTCTCCTGCAGCACGCGCAGCAAGGCGACCTGGGTGCGCGGCGAGATGTCACCGATCTCGTCGAGGAACAGGATGCCCCCCTCGGCGAGCTCGAAGCGGCCGCGTCGGCGGTTGACCGCGCCGGTGAACGCGCCCTTCTCGTGGCCGAACAGCTCCGAGAGCAGGAGCGACTCGACGAGCGCCGCGCAGTTCACGCTCACGAGCGGACGGTTCGACCGCGCGCTCGCCTGGTGGAGGGCGCGGGCCACGAGCTCCTTGCCGGTGCCGCTCTCGCCGCGCACGAGGACCGTGCCCTCGGCGGCCGCGAGCTTGTCGATCGCGGAGCGCAGGCGGCGCATGGTCGGGTGCTCCCCGACCAGCGTGGGCTCGCGCCGTCCCGCGGGCACCGGCCGCGTCTCGCGCGCAGCGACGGGCGCGCGACCGGTGGTCACGAGCTCGGTCGCGAGCTCGACGAGCGCCTGCAGCGGCGTCCGCGAGAGGTACGCCGCCCGTACGTCGGCCGGCAGCGTGGCCTCGACGCGCGCGCGCAGCATCAGCGCCTGCTCGGCGACGCCGCGCGCCTCGACCGGCGTGCCGGCCTCGACCAACGCCGCGCAGTACAGGAGGAGCGCGTGCTCGAGCCACTCCTCGTCGCGGTGCTCGCGCGCGCGCCGCACGGCCTCGCGGGCGAGGTGCAGGTGGTCGCGTCCCGCGGCGCGCGCCCACAGCACGCGGACCACGGCCGCCTCGACGAGGCCGTCCGGACCGAGCGAGGCCGACGCCTCCTCGAGGCGCTGCTCGGCCGTGTCGAGGTCGCCCTCGTCGAGCGCGAGCCGCGCCGCGAGCAGGAGCGCCGTGCCCGCGCACTCCTTGTCGCGCGCCCGCCGGGCCTCGGCGATCGCGTGTTGCACCTCGAGGCCCGCCACCGCGTGGTCGCGCCGCGCGATGGCGACGCGGGCGGCGACGAGCGCGAAGTGCGCGCCGTGGGTGGGGCGCGAAGCCGTGCGTCGCCCGATGCGCACGAGGTGGTGCGCGTGCTCCGCCTGTCCGAGCCGCAGCCGGAGCTCCGCGAGGCTCGCGATGGGGTGCACCGTGCCCTCGCGGTCGCCGAGCGCGGTGCGCTGCCGGATCGACCGCTCGAGCAGCGAGAGCACCGCGCCGAAGTCCTGGCGACGCCAGGCGAGGACCGCGAGGTTGTCGAGGGCGTAGACCCGGGGCCGCGCGTGGTTGCCGCGTTCGGCCTCGATCAGGACCTGCGCGAGGATCTGCTCGGCCTCGAGCGGCGCGCCGCGCGACATCACCGCGATGGCCCGGTTGACCCGCGCGGAGAGCGCGGCGTCGACGAGGCCGTGCGCCTCGGCCGTGAGCGCGTCTTCGGCGAACCGACGTTCGGCGTCCTCGAAGCGACCCTGGGCGAGCAGCAGCTTGCCGAGGACGTTGTGCGCGTCGGCCATCACCGCCCCGCTCACGGGGCTCGTGCCGAGCGCGCGCGTGGCCTCCCGCTCCGCGGTCTCCGCGTCGCCTTCGGCCTGCGCGAGGCGCGCGAGCTCCACGGCGAGCCGGGCGTTCTCGTCGTTGTCTCGACCGACGGCGCGCCCGAGCACGGAGCGTGCGCTCACGAGGTCGCCCTGCTCGCACAGGCAGCGGGCCAGCAGCGCCGCGACGCGCGGGTCGGTCGACTCGAGGCCCTCGAGCCACGCCCGCGCCTCGCCCACCTCCATCGCGCGGAGGGCGCGATCGATCTCGCGCAGGGCGAGCGGGAGCCTCGCGTCGGTGGGCAGCCGGTGGAGCGCCTCGCCCCAGTTCGCGCGCAGCGCGCGGCGCGCGGCGGCGTCGACCATGCCCGCGAGCGCCTCGGCGTGCAGGGCGTCGGCGCGATCGAGCTCGCCGCGATGGAGCAGGCTCTGGGCCTCGCGGTCCTGGGTCCAGGGATCGTCCCCGTCGAGCTCGACCGGTGGGCGACCGAGGGGCGCCGTCGACAGCTCGTGCCAGCCGATCGTGGGGCACGCCTCGGCCAGGGTCAGGAACCAGGCCTGGCGATCGGCGGCGGTCGGCTCGGCGAGCTCCAGCGACTCCACGCCTTCGACGGGTGGAGCGGTCCGGTCGTGCAGCACGAGCACCGGGCCCCGGAGGGTGCGACCCGCGAGCTCCTGCACCACCGCCCAGTCCCAGGCGTGCTCGCCCACGCTCACGACCACGACCACCGACGTCCGCGCGACGAACTCGGCGAGCTCACCCGCGGCCGCGCGCCGCGGGGCGCCCTCGAGCTGCGCAGCGATCTCCGCGAAGGCCGGCGTCGACGCGTTCGCGACGCCGATCGCCACCGCGTGCCCGCGGCCCTTGGCCCTCCGATGGAAGTGGTCGAGGAGGGCCTCGCGCGCCGAGACCGGCACCTCGAGGGCGAGCACGGCGGGGGTCAGCGTGGCGACCCGCGCATCGGCCACGAGGAAGGAGCGGGGGTCGGACGCGGGGGCCACCTCGCCGCCCCTGGGCTCGGACGGCGGGTTCCGATCGTGGGCTAGGAACATGGCCGGGCGGCAGTGCACGGGCCGGACCAGCGTGGTCCTCCGCGCGCTCCGACGTCTCGGGACAGGCGCTCCACGCGGTTCGGGAGCCGCGTCAAGAATCGCACGGGGCCGAGCGTGCAGAACCCGACGACCCGACCCACCTACAGGGTGTGCGTCAGTGTTTGGAGAGCCAGGCCGTGGCCGACGCAGCCTGCGCCCCCCTCACGGCGACGCAAGCGTCGATCCCCGCCACCACCTCGGCGAGGGCCCGCTGCGCGCCGTCCAGCTTCTCGGCGCGCGGCTCGAAGAACGCCACGGCGGCGGCGCGCTCCTCCTTGGTGCACGCGCCCGCCGCCGCGAACACGAGGCCACCCCCGCCGGGCAACCGCGCGCGGATGGCCTCGAAGTTCTCCTCGACCCACGCGAGGAACACGGCGCGCGTGGCCGGCCTCCGCGTGGCGTTGGCCTGCAGGTACCGGAAGTCCTGCGCCTTCACCGTGCCGTCGAGGAACCGATCGAGGGCGCGCCGCAGGAGCTTCGGGTCCCCGATCGACCCGAGCCCGACCAGCGCGAACAGGCGCTCCTCGGGCGTCTTGGCCTCGACGAGCGCACGGTCGAGCGTGATGAAGCGGGCCTCGTCGGCCGCGAACGACGACAGCCGCACCGCCACGAGGGCGAGGTCCGGGTCGGCGCCGCCATTCTTGGCGAGCGCCGCGAGCGACAGCTTCTCCGCCTCCACGAGCACCGCGGGGTCGTGCCCGAGCTCTCCGAGCGTGCCCATCGTGAGGCGCCGCAGGAGGCGTCGCTCCTCGTCCTCGCCGGGCTTGGGTGGGCCGAGCTTCTTGTGCAGCGGCCCGAGCAGCTTGCGCACGAACGCCTGGAGGCGCGGCCGCGCGGCGTCGTCCACCACCTGCAGGTTCGCGGCCTCCAGCGTCGCCACGAGCGGCTCGATCACCGCGCGCGAACTCTCCGCCGAGAGGGCCGCGGCCACCTGGAAGTACGCCCCGGCGTCGATCACACCGCCGGTCACGAGCGCCCAGGCGTCGCTCACCAGCATCAGGCGCTCCACCGGCAGGAGCTCCTTGGCGTGGGCGAGGGTCGCGTCGAGCGCGCCCTTCGCGAGGGCCGCGCGGTAGTAGCCCGCGGCCTCGGCGTTCGGGTGCACCCACGCCGGGCAAGAGTCGAGCGCGAGCTTACCGCTCTCCCCCTCGAGCAGGGCGCACTCGACGCTCGTGCCCTTGCCCTTCGGCACGCGCACGCAGACCGGGATCCGAAACGGCGGCTGGCTCTCGGACTGCTTCATGGGCAGCGCGAGGAAACGCCGCTGCGTGAGCGCGAGCTCGCCCTTGCCCGCCTTGCACGAGAGCTCCATCGACACGAGCGGCACGCCGGGCCGATCGAGGAAGCTCACGCCGACCGCGCGCACGTCCTTGCCGGAGGCCTTGCCGAGCGCAGTGAGCAGGTCGTCGCTCGTGACGAGGCCGTGCGCATGCGCACCGAGGTACTCGCGGATGCCCTTCTGGAACGCCTCGCGCCCGAGCCAGCGCTCGAGCATCGCGAGCACGTTGGCGCCCTTGGTGTACGCGGTCCAGCCGCCCGCCTCGAGGATCTGGTCGGCGTCCTTCACCGGCATCCGCACGGGGCTCGCGCTCGGCAGGGCGTCGGCGTTCATCACCCAGTTCTTGCCGGCGAGCAGCTCGGTCTCGGCGCCGAAGCCCGGGTCGACGAGATCGCAGGCCTTCGCCTGCATCCAGGTGGCGAAGCCCTCGTTGAGCCAGATGTCGTCCCACCACGGCATCGTCACGAGGTTGCCGAACCACTGGTGCGCGAGCTCGTGCGCGACCACCGCGAGCATGCGCCGTCGCGAGACGGTCGAGGCCTTCGTCTCGTCGAGCAGCAGGAGCTCCTCGCGGAACGTGACGAGCCCGGCGTTCTCCATCGCGCCCGCGCCGAAGTCCGGCACCGCGACCACGTCGAGCTTGTCGTAGGGATAGGGTCGCCCGAACCAGCCCTCGAGCGCCGCGAGCACCTTCGCGGTGGTGGCGAGCGAGAGCGCGCCGAGCTTGGCCTTGCCCGCCGTGGCGATGAGCCGGGTCGGCGTCTTGCCGACCAGCGGGCCCTCGCGCACGTCGAGCTCGCCGACGGCGAAGGCGAGCAGGTAGGTGGGCAGCGGCTCGGTGCGCGCGAACGCGTGGCGCACGAGGTCGCCCTCGGCGGTCGTGCCGGTCTCGCGCGTGTTGGCGAAGGCGCGCATCTCCTTGGGCACGGAGACCGCGACGTCGAAGGGTACCTTGAACGCCGGCTCGTCGAAGCAGGGGAACGCCCGCCGCGCGTCGATGGCCTCGAACTGGGTGAACGCGTACCACTTGCCGCCGTCTTGCACGCGGTAGAGGCCGCGCAGCTGCGTGCCGAAGGGCGCGTCGAACACGAGCGAGAGCTCGCCTTCCCCCACCGCGAGCGGCGCGGCGAACGCGAGCACGAGCTCCTCCTGCGCTTCCTTGGCGCCCTTCGCGAAACGGGTCTCCACCACCGCGATGCGCGCGACGCCGTCCTTGCCGACGAAGCGCGCGCTCGTCACGTGCATGTCGTGTCCGTGCAGCACCACGTGCGACGTCGTGGCCTTCACGTCGACGACGATGCGCACGTCTCCCGAGAAGCGCGCCTTGCGCGGATCGATGGCGAGGTGCACACCGTACGAACGCGGCACGACGAGTCGCGGCAGCCTGGCGTCGGGCGAAGGTGCCAGCACGATCGGTGCCGGAATGGATCCGCTGGCACTGCCGTTCACCGTGGGCGGAGTGACCGCTCGCGTGGGCGCCGACGCGGGGCCGCACGCGACGAACGCCATGGCCGTGGCGGCCAGAGCGAGGGAGGACGGACGCATGCAGAAGTCCTATCCGAGGACTCGACCCTCGCCTATTCTCTCTCCACGCCGATGACCAAGAACGACATCGTCGCCGCCATTCACGGTCGCGTGGGCGGCTTCTCCAAGAAAGAAGCCGCCGACATCGTCGATCTCGTGTTCGAGACGGTGAAGGAGACCCTCGGTCGCGGCGAGAAGATCAAGATCTCCGGCTTCGGCAACTTCGTGCTGCGCGACAAGCGCCAGCGTCGCGGGCGCAACCCGCAGACCGGCGAGCCGCTCACCATCACCGAGCGTCGCGTGCTCACGTTCAAGGCGAGCCAGATCCTCAAGGCGATGCTCAACCCCGACCACCCGGCGAGCAAGTCGATCCTCGCTGCGGGTGCCGCCGCCGAAGATTCGGACGACGACGAGTTCGGCGACGGCGAGCACGACGACGAGGGCGACAACTGATGGCGTCCGTGCGGTTCCTCGGCGGAGCGGGTGGGCCGGGCGGACTGGTACCGGGGGGCGGACTGCAGCGCTCCCCTTCTCCCAGCAGTCCTTCGCCGCGGCGCGAGCCCACGCCCGAGCGCGCCCTCCGTGAAGAACGTCCGTCGCACGAGCGCCGGCAGCGCGAGCGCGAAGACCGCGAGCTGCCGCCCATCCCCGACAAGCTCTACTTCCGCATCGGTGAGGTCGCGCACCTCGTCGGCGTGGAGCCGCACGTGCTCCGCTACTGGGAGGCCGAGTTCCGCTCCGTGCGCCCGCAGAAGTCGCAGCGCGGTCAGCGCGTGTACTCCCGCCGCGACGTCGACCACCTGCGCAAGATCCGCGAGCTCCTCTACGAGCAGGGCTTCACCATCGCCGGCGCCAAGAAGGCGATGCGCGGCCGCGGCCTCGAGCCGCGCGAGGCCGACGACCCGGCCGTCGTCATGAGCCACCGCGCGCGCGAGGCGCTCGTCGAGATCCGCCACGACGTCGAGTCGTTCCTCCGCGAACTCGGCGGCTGAGCGCAACGAAGTGGAGCGAAGCATCGGCCGCCTCCATGGGCGGCCGAAACAGGAAAAGGGCCGCGCCCCTCACCCGCGCGGGCGCCAGGGAACGTCGGCGACCCCGCACAGGTGGTTCGCGCGGCGCGCGAGCGTGAAGAGCAGATCAGACAGGCGATTCAAATAGACGATCGTCTCGGAGCGCACGGGCTCGTGCTCCGCGAGCGCCACGAGCAGGCGCTCCGCGCGACGCACCACGCAGCGCGCGACGTGCAGCTCGGCGGCCGCGGCCGACCCGCCGGGCAGCACGAAGTTCGTGAGCGGCGCGAGCCCCTCCTCGGCGGCGTCGATCGCGCGCTCGAGGCGCTCGGCGGCCGCCTGATCGATCAGGGTGAGCTTCAGCGACGCCTCCTTGCCGGGCGCGCACGCGAGCTCCGACCCGAGCGTGAACAGCTCGCTCTGGATCGGCGCCAGCACCTCGTCGATCGCCGCGGCCGGTGAGTTGGCGAGGGCCCACCGCACCTTGCCGAGCGCCGCGTTGGCCTCGTCGAGCGTCCCGTAGGTCTCGACGCGGAGCGAGGCCTTCTTGACGCGTGCCCCACCGAACAGCCCCGTCGTCCCGTCGTCGCCCGTCTTCGTGTAGATCTTCACGAGAGAGGACGTAGATCAGAACGAGCGGAGGAGCACGAACCCGACGGCGAGGCAGGCGACGACGAGCAGGAGGGCCATGAAAGGCCAGGTGGCGCGGTGGGCCGCGCGCTCCACGGCCGCGCTCTCGATGCCGTGGATCTCGAGCAGCCACACGCGCGTGGACGTGCGGTAGAGGTCGCGGTTGCCCCGGAGGCGGGCGCGGGCTTCGCCGAAGCGTCCCCGCACGAGCGGCCCGAGCACGCCGAGCGGGCCGGTCGCGAGGTCCCACCCGCACGCGAACAGCCCGGCGCGGATCGCCGGCACGCGCTCGAACGGCCGGCCACCCTGTGCTTCGCCGGCGCGACCGCCCACCTTGGCCACCACGAGGTGGTGCACGAGGTGGATCACCAGCATCATCGGCACGAAGACGAGGCCCGCGCGCACCAGCGCCCCCGCAACCGAGCTCGTCAGAACGAGGTCGCGGGTGAGCCAGAAGCACAGGCCCGCGCCGATCGCGGTGAGGGGCAGGGTGGTGGCGGCGACCGCGAGGAGCTCGCACGCGAGGGCGAAGGCGAACGCCGGCGCGACGCCAGCTCCGGAGGGCGCGGGGCCGCGGGCGGCGCGCGCCCAGAGGCCGAGGTCGGACGCGGTGAGCATCGCCGTCTGCCAGAGCGCGCGGAGCGGCGCGGTCTCGCCGTCTTCCCAGGGCAGCACCCGGTGGATGGGGCGCTCACCCGACTGCTCGAAATCGTGGCCGGGGCAGCTCGGATCTCCGCACACCGCGCACACCGCGACCGCGGGCAGCTCGGGCATGTCCGGGCCCCCGTCGAGGGCACGGAGCTCCCGATCGCTCGTCGGCTCGACGATGCGCAAGGGGGACATGGGACAGGAAGTGTGCCGCAACGGAGGGGAGGACGCCAGCCGCGGCGCGTCGGGGTGCGGGAATCGTCGGGACGGCCCTAGAGTGACGGACATGTCGCTGTCGGGACACGTGCTGGTCGTCGACGACCACGAGGACCTCCGTGAGAACCTGCGCGCCCTCATCGAGGGCGACTTCCCCGCGGTGCGCGTGTCCGTCGTCGCGTCGGGCAAGGCCGCGCTCGAGGTCGCCCGGCGGGAGGGGTTCTCGGTCGCGCTGGTGGACCTCAAGCTCCCCGACACGAGCGGCGTCGACCTCATCCCGCGCCTCCGCGAGGTCGTGCCGAGCGGCGAGGTGCTGCTGGTCACCGGCTTCGCGACGCTCGACGCCGCGATCGGCGCGCTGCGCGTGGGCGCGTTCGCGTTGCTGCTCAAGGGCTTCCGGCCCGAGGAGCTGCGCGCGACCCTCGAGCAGGCGCTCCTCAAGGTGGCGCTCCGCAAGGACCGCGACGCCCTCGAGCGGCGCTACCGCGCGCTCTTCGAGGCGGCCGACGTGGTGGTGTTCGCCCTCGACGGCGAGGGCCGGGTGGCGCTCGCCAACCCCAAGCTGCGCGCGATGCTCGGGGTCGAGGGCGATCTCATGGGGCAGCGGTTCGTCGATCACGTGGCGGAGGCCGATCGGGGGCGGTTCGGCGCGGCGCTCGCGGCCGTGCGCGAGGAGCCGCAGGAGCTCGAGATCACGCTCGGCGAGCGGCTCGTACGCATGAACCTGAGCACCGAGCGCGAGGGGCCCGAGGCCGGGCTCGTGTTCGGGGTGGGTGGAGACGTGACCGAGCGCCGCGCCCTCGCGCGCCGCATCGCGCAGGCCGAGGCGCTCGCCACCATGGGCACCCTCGCGCTCGGCCTGGCGCACGAGATCCGCAACCCACTCAACGCCGCCGTGCTGCAGCTGCACGTCCTCGGCCGCGAGGTGGAGCGCGAGGTGCGCGAGGAGCGCCGCGGCTCCATGCGCGACCGCGTGCAGATCGTCGTCGGGGAGATCAAGCGCCTGAGCCGCCTGCTCAGCGAGTTCCTCGAGCTGTCGCGCCCCCGCGGCCTCACCTACGAGCCCGTGGTGCTCGGCGAGCTCGTGGACGCGGTCGTGGAGCTGCACGCCGAGGAGGCCGCGCAGCGCGGCGTGCGCTGCCTGCACGCGGGCGACGAGCGGGTGGTCGTGGCGGGCGATCGCGAGAAGCTCAAGCAGGCCCTCATCAACCTCGTGGTCAACGCGATCGACGCCACCCCCGGCGGTGGCGCGGTGCGGATCTCCGCGCGCGCGACCGACCACGGCGCGCTGCTCTCGGTGGAGGACGACGGCGCGGGGATCGCCGACGAAGACCTCGCGCGGCTCTTCGATCCGTTCTTCACGACCAAGCCGGGGGGCACCGGGCTCGGGCTCTCGATCGTGCGGCGCGTGATCGAGCAGCACGGTGGTGAGGTGCACGTGGAGTCGGCTCCCGGGCGCGGCACCACGGTGCAGATCGTGCTGCCCGCGGGCACGGGAGGCGGGTAGACTGCGACTCCGATGCCTACGTGGCTGCGGTGGACCCTCTGGATCGTCGGCATCCTCGGCATCGTGCTGGGTGTGTTCCGCTACTTCTTCATCGACTTCCACCGCGTGCCCGACGACGTCACCGATCCGCGCAACTGGGCCATGTCGCCCAACCTCGAGCCGGGAGATTTCGTCCTCGTGTGGCGCGGAGGCACCCCCCACGTGGGGGACGTCGTCCGCTGCAACGACCCGACGGATCCGCAGCGCTGGCTCGTTTCGCGCATCATCGGCCTCCCGGGCGACAAGATCGAGATCGTCGACGGCGTCTTCAAGATCAACAACTTCCGCATCGGCACCGCGGCCTGCTCGCAGAACCCGCGCGCGGTGCCCTACGCCGACACCTCGGAGGTCACGCTCACCTGCCTCAA
>Ga0154020_10005047_pt1 | contig 15659 bp, 14 predicted proteins | sample Klosneuvirus_201_FD_109709 | JGI IMG/M metagenome (GOLD analysis project Ga0154020, IMG submission 109709) | Active sludge microbial communities from wastewater, Klosterneuburg, Austria - Klosneuvirus_20160825_MG | ecosystem: Engineered > WWTP > Aerobic digester > Activated sludge | place...
AGGCCAGTTTTTCGGTGCGCTTCTGGTTCGTGATGCGTATGATCTCAACTGTCACCGCAGTGGCAATGGCCGCACCCTGCTCTTCGCGCACCGCACGGTAAATGCCCGACAGCTGGTGCAGGTGGTGAGGTTTCGAACCGATGAGTTTCGCAATCAGCGCTTTCGCATCGCCGGCGACAATTTCATGTTTGCGCATGCCGCGCGTGGCATGGCGCAACATGAACCAGAAGGAATTTTTATTGCGGTATTTTTTTAAGACAAAAGCAGTGATCATAAATTCCGGCCAGCGCGGGTCGGCCGCCTTGCGCGAAAACAGGCCGTAACCGGCGCCGATCAGGCGCGGCAGCGACCACTGCAGAAGATCGCTCGTCACCTGCGCATTACTTTCTTTGCGCGCGGCCGGCACATTCGAATGCGCCTGTGCACGTCCCGGCATCGTAGTTGGTTCTTCGCGGTGTTTTGTCTGCTTCATCGGGCCGTATTCTGCGGGCGCGCCAATTCAGGCTAAACACCACCGACTTGCCGTCTTTCTATTCGGCTGAGCACGTCAAATGCAAAAATTGGTCATAGGTATTTGCATGCTGAATGAATAGCCCGGTGGGTTCGAGCGCATCGAGGGAAAATTCGACACTTTTGCGATGATTCACTTTATGTTCGAAACGGTAGAGCGTCTGCCCGAGGCTGGTAGTGCGGGCTTCGAGATACGTTAGCTCGTAACGGGAAAGAAACGGGTATTGCTGCCGCATCGGTTTCAGAATCGTCAGGCGCCAGGTTTCCGTTACAATCTTGCGAAAAAAAGCATATGACGACAGTGGTGCTTTGGTAAATATCTTATGCATGTCCTCGCTCATCAGCCACTGGTCGCGCTGTTTGTTATACCCGGGCGGATAGTTGAAGTGCGCTTCAAAAAAATGCACCTCGCAGCGCAAATTCTCAGACAAAGCCTTCAATGCCGGGCGCGGTTTTGGCAGCGCAAGAATCAGCATTAAAAGCAGCACCGTACCTGCTCGGCGTAAGAACCGGATCTTGCAGCCTGAGGTCTCCATAGTTATTCGAGAAAAAGTGCGGCTGCTCCCAGAATGCCGGCGTCCTCGTCACCCTGCGTAAAGATAAACTGCGCATTATGAAAAAGGGCAAAAGTATGCGCCCGGTAAGTGCGTTCGAGTTCAGGTCTGAGCCAGGTCTCGGCTGCAGCCACGCCACCGGTGAAAATAAAATCCGTCAGGTTCATGAGCTGCGTGATGGTTGCGGCAGCTAATCCCAGGGCCTGCCCCGCAATCGCGTAGGCCTTCACTGCCGCTGCGTCGCCGGCGCGCGCCTCTCCGGCAATCTCGGCCGCTGTCCGCTGTTTGCCGCTAAATTCGAGGTATGAGGCTGTGATGCCAGTCGCCGACGACAAGGTCTCCAGGCAGCCCATATTGCCGCAGCCGCAACGACGCGCAGAAAGATCCATTGTAAGCCCTACAGGCACATGCCCGACTTCAAAAAAATTACCGTTCCGCCCGCGCTGCAGCCTGCCACCAAAAATACAGCCGCCACCCACACCGGTGCCGAGCGTGAAAACGCAGAAATCCCCCAGCGCTTTGCCTGCACCGAAATATTTTTCACCGAGCGTCGCTGCGTTGGCATCGTTGTCGAGGCTGAATGCCTTCGACGGAAATTGTTTTTTGAGTTCAGCGAGCAGCTCACAGTTTTGAATCTGCGGCATATTTGCCGAAGACAGAATAATGCCGTGATCGAGGTCGAGCGGGCCGGGTGAACCGATGCCAACGGCTGTGCAATCGGTAAACTGTGGCGCGGCAATAATGCCGGAGAGTTGTGCTATGAGCGAGCCATTGGAATCTGCGGCAACTTTTGCAGAGCCGCGGCGGCTGAGACTGCCGTTGGCCAGCATTGCGTATTTGACGCTGGTGGCGCCGATGTCGATACCGAGAATCTTCTCGTGTGCCGGCATTTCAGGGACGCACTTCTTTGGCTACGGGAAAGGTCATCTGGAACGGGTTAACCGCAAAAGCGATGCGCGGGCCATAAGACATTGTATGGTAGTCAGGAAATTCACGCGAACCCTCGACGCGGTCAATGAAGCAGATTTTCGCGCTGCCTTTTCCTGAGAGCGGCGTTTCGAGATAAAGTTCGCGGCCATCAGAATATTTCGGCTCTTGCTTTTGCAACAATGACCAGGGTAAGAGGGATGTTGTCAGCGGAAAAGAGAAGAATCGCGGAGAAAGCGACACCGAATAGATATTCTCTTTCGTTTTAGTATTTCGCACATCGATATGCCATTCCTTTTCGCCCTGCTGCCAGTCAAAATCGGCCAGCTCTTTAGGTATCGCCCAGTTGCGCCTGCCCCACTCGACCGATTCTTTAGAAGACACGAAAATTTTCGTGATGCGCATGTAGTTCTTGTTGTTGTGCTCAAAAAAACCTGGAATGTAGAGCAGTTCATCATAAGGCCCGCAATCCGCCTTTTCATAGTGCACGAGCATCACCGCGCCCGCACCGCCGCGAAAGTTTGCCTTATCTGCCGGGTCAATAAAGGCGGATGACAAGACGTTCTGTTTATGCGCGGGGAAAAAGATAATCACGCCTGTGCCCTCGAGCGTCCACGGGGCGGGAAATTCTGTTTTCTTAGCCATGCGAAAGGGCGAAAGATTCACACATAGCGTCGATCAATTCAGCGGTCGGCGCATGGAAACAAAATTGAATTCCCCTTTGCAAAGTGATTTGATCTTTATTACTGAGCCGTGTCGCTTGTTTCCCGTCCCAACGCAAACCCGCTGACGATACACATTCTCTCCAACGCCCGCACGCTATACTCAACCCGCCGCTTCTTTGAAGAAGGTTTTAAGCGCGGCCATAAGATGCGCGTTTACCCGCCAATGCAGATGTCGGCATACCTCGAGAGAAACGCGCTGGAACTCTATTACGCCGACCAAAAGATTGAAACTCCGCACTGCATATACCGCGGCTCGGGCAGAAAAAGCCCGAACACACACTGTCGATTATACGGCATTATGAGATGATGCATGTCAAATCGCTGAACGGCAGCCATCCGATGATGCGCTGCCGCGACAAATTTGTCACGATGCAGGTTCTGGCGCAGAATAAAGTACCTGTGCCGCGCAGCGTACTGATCGATGACCCGTTGCACATCGATACCGCTTTCCAGAAAATTGGCGATCCGCCGTATATTCTCAAGATACCCACCGGGTCACAGGGCACCGGGGTCATGATAGCCGATTCGCGCACCGCGGCGCGCAGCTTCAGCGAAGCGCTGCTTGACCAGGGCTTGCAGATCATCGTGCAGGAGTTTATTGCCGAAGCAAAAGGTGCCGATTACCGCGCGATCATTCTCGGTGGCAATCTGATCGCCGCGATGCGCCGGCATGCGACGGGCGACGACTTCCGCGCGAACATCCACCGCGGTGCCATTTCGGAAAAGGTTGAACTTTCGATTGAAGCCGCACGCACAGTCAAGATCGCAGCGCGCATTCTGGGACTCACCTTTGCCGGCGTCGACCTCATCGAGTCGAAGCGCGGGCCAATGGTGCTTGAGGTGAATGCTTCGCCGGGGCTCGAAGGTATTGAGGGCGCTTCGGAAGTCAATATTGCAGAAAAGGTTATACAGCATCTCGAGGCCCTGCCACGTTAGCCTGTGCTGACGGCGGCCGCACTCAAACTCAATAAAGAACAGGCCGAAGCGGCAAGCAGATTGTGGCAGAGCGACACTCGTGCGCTGCAGATTATTGCCGGTGCTGGCAGCGGCAAAACCACCGCACTCACCGCAGCAATTTTAAGCGCCATCGAAGCCGGTTACGCGCCCGAGCGCATTGCTGCGCTCACCTTCTCTCGCCGTGCTGCGCATGAGTTGCGCGAGCGGCTTAAGGGTCACGCGGCCGCTCCGGGTTTCTGCGGTACGATACACTCGTTGGCATGGCGGCTCATCCGTGAAGGCGGTAATCCGCCGCGGCTCATCCAGAACGCACAGGCAAAACGGGCTGAGATTGCGCGCGGGCTGTTTGCGCACTATGCGCATGTGCCTGAAAAAATTCTGCTCAGGGAGGATTTCCTGAGTGAAGACGAGCTGCGGCTTTTGCATGCAGCCTATAACGCATGGCTCGTTTCTGCGAATCGTATTGATTTTGATGGCATGATTTCGCGCGCTGCTGCGGAAAAATCCGGTGACGGGCGCTTTGATGTCGTCTTCGTCGACGAATTTCAGGATACCTCGCCCGACCAGTTTGAATTTATCCGCTCGCTCAACGCAAAAAAATATTTTGTGGTGGGCGATGACTGGCAGAGCATTTACCGCTTTCGCGGCGCCGATGTCGCCCTGACACGAGATTTCCGGAAACTGGTGCCTGAATCCGAGCGACTGTATCTGGTAAACAATTACCGCAGCGGCGGGAATATCGTGAAGCTGGGTAATGGCGTCATTAAACGCTCGAAAGATTTTGTGCCGAAGCGCCTTAAAGCCACAAACCCGGCCGCGGATCGCATTCTGTGCCTGCACACACGCGCCGAAAACGCCACTGCTGCATGGCAAAAGTTCCGTGCGGCGCTCTCAGAGAATCAGGCTCCTTCCTCTTTGCAGCAGGTGATGCGCGAAAAGGTGGCGATACTGGTACGCACCAATGCGCAGCGGCTGCTCCTGGAGCGCAATAAGCCGGAGAACTGCGAAATCCTCACTATTCATAAGAGCAAGGGCCTCGAATTCGACAATGTGCTGGTTTTTGGCATTGCCGAACATTCGATGCCGCACCGCGACAATGACTTCGATGAAGAGGTCAGAATTCTCTATGTCGCGCTGACCCGAGCGCGCAAATTTCTCGGTTTTGTCGCCTGGGAGAACGGCGATTCCAGGTCAGTGTTCTTACCTTATCTGATGCGAAACTCGCGGATTGTGTATTTTTGACCAGAGCACAAGCGCGGTGTAAACAACGGGGCGCGAGATATTTTCATTGGAGATGAGTTTCGTGCGGAGACGCAGAGGCCGCGGAGGGTTGAAGTAAACCCCGAATTTGTTCTCAGTCTCCGCGCCCACCGCGGCTCCGCGTGAAAATTCCCTTCACCATCTGATCTATCCCGCGCACCAAATATACTGTGACAATCACGACTTCTCTTTACGTCGCCTCTTTAGTATGTGTTCTGCCCATCTGTGGATGCCACTCACGCGCAGGCTATCGCCGATGAGATCCTCAACGGGAATTTTCCGCGTGCGGCCGGGCTTGCCGAAGCCTGGCTGACAGAGCTGCCTATTGCTAAAGACGGCGTACCCGGTGCCTCGCCGGCAGAACGCGCTATTGCCGAAGAAGCCTATGAGATCGCCCGCTATCTGATGCACCGCCACGAACGATTGAGCAATCTTGCTCCGGGCATGGAGCGCGGCAAAGCGTTCGAAGAAGTATTGCAGGATATGGTTCGACAGGGCTCACCAACCGTGAGCCAGGCGCAGACTGTTTCCGTCATCCGCCGCGCGGTCATTATGCTGTGCCATGCGCAGATCGCTGATAATTTCGCGCGCGACTTTGCCGGGCAGAAGAACTACCAGTTACAGCTGAAAGACCAGCTCAAACTCGCCTACTCTCTGCTCATGATCGCGAATTTCACGTCCGCGCGCGAAGTGCTGGGGTTTATTCTTGCCAACCACCCGACCAATGCCGCCGCGCATTATATGGCAGCGCATGCGGCCAATATGACCGGCAACGAACAGGGCTTCTTTGAACACTACCGCGATGCACTCTACATTAAACCCGAAGTCGTTTCCGAATACCCGGAATTTCTGCCCGGCGGCATCTTTGTCGAGATGCTCAAACTCGTACACGAAGAGGACTATGGCGAAGGTGTACGCGAACGTATTTTTGCGTTGCTGCTCGAGGTGAATGGCGTCTATCGCCACCGCCGCAAGCTCAAGATCGACGAGGCGCGCGTGCTCGAGGCCGAATACCAGAAACTGCGGCAGGAATACACTTCGGCACGCGTGCATAAAAAGGCCTTCGAACCGCGGTTGTTGCAGCTATTGGCAATGCTGATTATCCACGCGCAGCAGATGCAGAATTTTGATAAGTTTGAAACTTACCGTTCTGAAATGATTTCGATCGACAATTCGATCTGGCAGACATTCCACCAGAACAATCTTGCGCAGGCAAAATGAATAAAAACAGATTCCGCAAAACAGCACAGCTGTGCACCAGTTTACTTGTATTCGCTGCAGCGGCGGCCATCTCAGCCAACGATGTACCCTCTTCACCACCGGTTTCCAATTCAGAGTGGAAAATGGGCCGCGAAGAATTGCAGTCTCTGCCCAACGGCAATCACGTGGCCTCTGTTCTGGAATTCTTTTACCAACCGGCGGTGCTCTCCAACCCCGATACAGCCGGGCTCTCGCGCGCAGAAAATGTGCAGATCTCGATGCTGGGCGAATCGTATAAATGGCAGCGCTGGTATCTGGGCGGTGCGAATATTTCACATCCGAGCCGTGCAGGCGAACCGTTGATCTACATGCCACTCAGCATGCTGTCTGAAATCTCCGCACAGAAATATGCCGCGGGCAATGTCGCAAAAAACGGCGTGCACATGAGTGTGCTTACGCCCGCGGAAAGCACGAATACAATCCAACTCGGTATGCCCGTCGAAATCGGCGGGCCTGCCTTCATTCCGCGCAAGGTCGCCGACCGCGAACCCGCGAGTGACTGGGGTGCACCCACAAGTGCGCGTGGTTTTGCACCCGGTTCCGTCGAAGGCAATGGCATTTATGTGTTCCGTTCGGGCGATAAGCCGGTGGCGACCATCATCGCCGACGCCTATTACGCTCGCCGCAATTTTAATAACCTGGCAAAGGCCGAATCGGCGGGCGAGTTTACTCTGCTCGGCGCGATCAAACCACAGTGGCTCGCAAACGACCAGCTGAATCTCACCTTGCAGGGGCGTTCGCGCGCGCGACTCGGCAGCGAATATTATTTTGCCGAAACGCAGACGCTGGCCAGCGATCAACTTTCCGCGCTCGCGCAGTACAATTTTGCAAACGACAATGCCGAAGGTGCGCTGGCGCTCGGCTATTCATACCGCAGCCTGCGCCTCAATAGCGACAAACTTTCGCGTTCAGCAGTCGATCAGCTCATTCAGGCTCCGGCAATCATTCCCGAAGGCACGCATTCGCTGTTCATCGACGGTTCGGGTTTTAAAAAGCTGAAGGCTGATTGGGCGGATGTCCAGTATGGGGTGAATTCGCGTTTTGAGCTGGAAAGGCGTTCGTTATCCCTGCCCGGCAATACGCTCACAGAGACTCTTTATTCTGCCCCGCTTGCCGCAACTGTCTATGACAGTGCTGCGACTGAGTTCAACAGCCTCATCCGCTGGCAGCCATTTATCCGCGCAACACGCAAATCCGCGCGATCAGAAATATCGGCCTCGGTCAGCGGCCATGCAGACTGGGGCTTTACCGACGCCGGCAGCAAGCTGGGCTTTGTACACCCCGCGGGCAACCTGCGCGCACAGTCATACCTCGGTGCCAGCGCCTTTTATGTCGGTGGGGGATTGCTGCATGACACGATGGGCTTTTCGCTACAGGAAGTTTCGTACCTGAACAAAGATTCTCTCTCGGGCATGCGCTACAACTGGAACGATGCCAACGGCAACGGTGTCGCCGAGGCGAATGAACTTTCGAGCGGTGCGCGCACGGGGGGCAAATACCATTCGGGTGCCGCCGCCTTGCAGGCGCCGCAGAAAGAAGAACTCAACCTTTCGCTGGGTTATGAAGGCTTCAGGCACTGGCGGCTCGAGCTGAATTTCAATGGCCGCATCTACCGCAAGCTGTTTGAAGTCCGCTACGCCGATGGCACATCACCCACATTTACCCCATCGACTGCCGGTGCAAATGCGAGTGTCTATGACCGCACGGGCGCTGGCTCTGAAGTTTATGAGCTGCGCAATGCCGAAAAAGACGCGTACTACGCGCACGCCGAAATCACTCTCGCGCGCAGCAGGCAAGACAGCGACTGGATTTTCCGCGCCTCGATCGGCGGCTATTACGGTGCCGGCTATTCGCCGCAGGGTCTTGGTGCCTTCTATAACGACGCCGGCGCTTACAATGAATCGACCGCCGACCCGAATTTCCGTGAAAACCGCTTTGGCCGCCTCGACAACGACCGTGGTTATATCGGCAAAATCTTTTTCGGCCGGCGTTTCGCCAAGGTGCTGACCGTCACCAATGTGCTGCGCTACCGTGACGGAGAAGCAACCGCAGATTACAAGATGGTGACGGGGCTCGCGCAGGGTCCGATTATTGTGCCTTCTACTGAACGTGGCGGTGGATTAACCGGCATCGGGCGCTACACCTACTCGTTTGCATGGGATCTACGGCTGCGCTTCGACACGGTATTCAGCGGCTACGCCGCATGGGCATTTGTCGATATATTCAACCTGATTAACTCGCGCACTGAGTTATTTGAGTATCCGCTGGTCGGTAGTGCTTACCGCGATCCCGTCGAACAGGGCACCGCGCGCACGCTGCGCCTCGGCCTCGGAATGAATTTTTAGCAAGCTAAAAATTCATTCAACAAAAAAAGTCCGCATCTCGCCCTTGCCCTTTACCAGCATCTTGCCGCGTTCGGTGACCTGAGCGTGTCTCCCGAGCTTGTCGGCGACGCGTTCGGTGACATGAATCTTGCCGGGCTCGCCATGGCTTTCCATGCGGCTTGCGGTATTTACGGTGTCGCCCCACAGATCAAAGATGAACTTTTTGGTGCCGATGACACCGGCGGTCACTTCACCCATATCGACGCCGATACGTAACTGCAGTTGGTTATTCGCATGGATCATGTCGATAATTTCGCGCGCAAATGACACAATGCCCAGCGCATCGTCGTCGCGCGCCACCGGAATTCCGGCGACCACCATGTACGCGTCACCGATGGTTTTGATTTTTTCGAGGCCGTACTTTTCGACGAGGATGTCGATCAATGAAAACACCTCATTCAGCCGCGTGACAATCTCTCCCGGTGAAGTCCGCGCAGAAATTTCCGTGAAGCCGACAATGTCGGCGAACAACACAACCACCGGATTATAATGGTCGGCGATTGTGGTTTCCCCTTTCTGCAGGCGTTCAGCGATATCCGCCGGCAATACATTGAGCAGCAGTCGTTCAGACTTCTGTTTCTCCAGGTGCAACCGAATCTCTGAGCTGCGCGACAGTTTGAAAAACAGCCGAACGACAAGAAAAATGACCGAAAAGGAAGAAGCAAACGCCAGAAGAAACAGTCCGTCGTAGATTGTAGGTGCCACGGTAATGCGCTGGTACCCGGTGAGTTTGATGTAATAGCTGCCGGCAAAACCACAGGCCCCCGTGAAAAATGCGTACGCGACACCGAAACGGCTGTTGTGAAAAATGACGAACGGCAGCGCCGGCAGCGCAAGGTAGAACAGGTAATTGCCGATATTCCAGCCCAACAGATAAGTAAAAACAAAAACATGGATCTGCACGAGTGTCGTGAACAATAACCGTGCTGCGAGGGGCTTATGCAGCGCGCCGAGTATGAGGCATAACAGGTAGCCCGAAAACAGCCCGCCGTTAATGAACTGGTTTTCCTTCACATGCTCGATGTGCAGCACCAGATAGGGAAAAACCGCATAGATGACGGTGATCAGCATCGTGATCGCCAGCAGAAAATTGAAGATGTAATACGAGCGTTTCTCGAATTCGAGCATCTTGCCGGTGACGCCGATATTGCGGTATTTCTCGAGCAGGCTGCGCATAGGTTACCTCAACTGCGGGAACGGGGTTAATCCCCCTTTAATTGCAGCCCCCGCCGTACGGCCGGGGCATGGCATGGCTACTCGGGGCGCACTCGCAGAAAGTACTGCGGGTAGCGCAGTGCAAAGACCAGAAAGCCAACAATCAGCAGCGTGATAATGCAGGCGTCTGCATAAAAATGCCGGATGTCTTTCGACAAATATGCAAAAATACCATAAAGGTTGATGAGAGTGATAATGGCAAAAAACATCAGAAACGCGGTTAATCCGCCATTCGACTGCATTTGCTTGTTAGCGCGCAAAATAGGGCGCGTCACGAGGAACAGCTTCACATAGTACGCAGCATTGTGCAGCATGGCAATGGTGAAGATACCATCGATAAAACTGGGTTTACCTGTATAAAAATACTGCCGTGGGTCGTGCGGCATGAGGTGCGGCGCCACGAGATTAATGAGCGGAATCAGCAGCGTTGCCATAATGCCGGGCATAAACGCCAGCTGCGAAGTGCGGTCGGGTTTGAAATCTTCGTGCCCCGTCGCTTTGTAGAAATAATACACACCCGGACCGATTAAAAAATTTAAACCAACGAATGGATAGTTCAGCCAGTCGGGTTTGAAGAACATCGTATTGAGGTTGAACCAGGCATAGAGCTGCGTGATGCCCATCACAAAGGATAGCATTGTGAGATAAGGCACCGAACGGCGCGGATATTTTAATGCCAGCGTGCTGAGCGACAGCACGAAGCATAAAAAAGCTCCGCCGCTGATCAGCGCATTAAATAAAACATTGAGGTAAGGATTCGCAAGAATATCCATACGCTAAAAGAAAACAGACACGGAAACGGTCAACCGATTATCAGACTTATTCGGGTTTTGGCGCTTTGAGTTCTTCCCAGGCATGCATCAGCTGGTCTGCTTCCGATTTTTGTCCGAGAAACCTCAGTAAATAGTGATATTCCGGCGCAAAGTAAGGATTACGCGGCGCAAAGTCAGCGAAGCGGATCTGCTTATAATAAGACAGCTGATCACGAATGCGCTTCTCGCGTCCGCTTAAAAATCCCAGAACATAAAGTGCATGGTCGCGTGCCGCAGCATCGGCGGTATTCTTCGACAAATCGCGGAAATTGGAAATGCCCAACGGCGAATTGCCCGAGCGGATGTAATAGACCCCTTTGGCAAACATTGCGAGCGACGGCCCGAAAGCACTCTTGATGAGTTCAAAATCCGGAGTTTCACGTGCGAGACCCGCCTGCATCAGATGCCAGGCAGGAATTTTCCTCGCGGTAGAATTCGCCGGCACAAGGTCGCGTGCACTTTCCCACCACGGGCGACCGCCGAGCAAATAGACATCCACCTCAGATTCTGTCAGTTTCTGCGCCAGAACGTCGGGTAAACCCAAAGCGCGCGCGCGCCGCCCGGTCAGCAAAGCTTTTTGCCACAGTTCATGGTCGAACTCACGGGAGAATTCGGGTCTGCCGATAAATTCACGGAACATCATCACCAGCAATGCCGGGGTGCGTTCCGCCACTTGTTTGCGCACGAGCTCATCGAGCACCGTCGCTTCATGGTAGAATAAAATCGGATCTTCATGGTGGTCTTTCTGCAACTCATGCGCGAGGTCGAGAAACTCCGCCACATCAGCCGGCAGTTGCGCCGGCGATCTGGGATTCACAGCCACTACGGCTTCGACCGGCATCGCGTGAATCGTCTCTATGGCCTTAGCATGCAGGCGTTCGATTTCAGAGTATTTATTCTCCCGAAAATAGAACATGATACGGGGTGAATTCAGAATAACATAATAGATGAAAGCCGCGACCGCAGCGGCCAGTAGCAGAATAAATGCATACGAAAAATAGCGGCTTTTGTCGCGCTTTACGGTCTTGTTATGGGTACTGAAATCATATGCACGCATGGTTTATTTCGACTCCGCTCGGCACAGGCTCTGCTCACCACCAGTGGATCACGACGCGCTTTCAAGACGGAAAGTCTCCAGCACCTTGCGGATGCTTTCTGTTTCTTCCATGAAGAGTAAAGCAACCGGCTGACTCGTGCGGAATGTCAGCGCGACGCAGTTCGGGTAAAATCCCACTGTCTTCAGGTTGGTCAGAGGAAAGCGTTCCTGCCCGCTGTTGTGGTCGAAATAGAAGCCGAAACCGTCATACGAAAAGACACCGCGCCCAAAACGGCGAATGCCATTCACTTCGCTCAGGTCAAAAGCCGCAATGCTGCCGGCACCGTCATAGACGTTGCGCTGGCTCGAATCGAGGTACAAATAGGCAAACTTTTCAAACAACCGCGGATTTTTTTGCCCCACACTCACGGAGACCGAAGGCGCAGCCGGCGCCGCTGCTCTGGGGGTCTCAGGCTGCACAAACTGGAAAGTACCCGGTACGGGATGGTGCGCCGGGGCGGCTGCAATTTCAGGCATGGCTGGCTGAGTGAATGGAGCCGCGACCGGCTCCGGCGCCGAGGTTCGGAGGGGCTTCAGATTGACCGCCAGTGGATTTTCGGCCGCTTTGGGCTGTGCCATGTACGTGTCGAGGCTGCTCAGCTTGCCGCTGCGCGTATCCCTGGCCTGCAATAAAACTCCTGCCAGGACCAGCAGTACCCCCAGCCCCAGGAACAAAAATGCTACATACTCCACATATTTATTATCGAGGAGTTATGTCGTTTGTTTAAGCAATTAAATCAACGCAGTTGATTTAATTGCGTGAGAAATCGGCAAATAGCCGGTTTCTAATCCCGGAACTGCACACTCCGCGACTGCCCGAAGGTCAGCGCAATGCGCTCAATCGCATCGTCCACGTTCTTGCCATCGGCAATCACGTCGTGGATTGCCTTCGCGATCGGATATTTTTCTTCTCGCAGACGCACGAGCCGGGGCAAGGCCTTGATGCCATAGACGCCACTCAGCATCTTTTTCTTATCGTGCGATTCAAAGACGTAGTCGTGCCCGTATTGCCGGTCATGGCTGTCGAGGCCGAAACAGCTGAGCATCAGATCGGTGATGCCGGCAACCCCCGCAAGTGTCGATTTACGGCCACCCATTTCCACGACCATGTTGGCCATTTCTGCTGAAATGCGGTGTGCGAGGTGGAACAGCGTGCTGTCATTATTGCCGCCCAGCGTCTTTTCATAATAACCGTCGACCAGGCCCACGCCGAGCGCATAGATATTCTTGAGTGCCCCGCCGAGTTGTACGCCCCTGACGTCATAGGGGTTCACAGCCGGGCGTGTGAACACGTAGCCGGTTGTGAAAAAATCGATCAGGTCATTGACCAGTGATGTATTGACCGCCGCCAATTCAAATCCGCCTAATTTTCTTTCGAGAATCTGTTCGGGATAATTGGCGCCTGAAAGCACGGCAAAGCGCGCAGGATTGATTTTGTGTATCTTCTCAAGGTCTTCGAAAATCAGCCCGTATTTTGACCCGGTAAAACCTTTTACAATACCCACAATCGTGGCAAAACTTTGGTTGAGAACCGGTGTCACCTGTTCATAGTATTGCTCGATTTCCCACGGTCTTACACCCTGAATATAGATTGAGCACTTGGCAAGGTCTTTCGGCTCGGAGGTGAATGCAATGTTAGGCGGCAATTTAAAGAGGGGAAAATTGTCGATGTCGGTATTCACCTCATTGAACGCGCGCACCTTTTCAGCGCTCGGCAAATAGATACGTATATTCACCTGCTTGTTGGCGAGCACGGCAGCCATTGCCGTTGCGTAAGGGCTGTGCCCGATAATACCCACTTCGGCCTGCGGACTTGCCGCGGCTTTAATGAGAATATTCTTCTTCTTGGTCTTGCCATCGTCAACATACAGGTTACGGTACGTGCCATGCATGTGGCGGTCGAGGTTCTGCCCGATCAAAAGCGCCAGTGAATCAATGACGAACTGCTTCTTGTTTTCGACCTCGGGGATTTCGAGCCGTGGAATGCTGTCGGGGAAATTTTTACCGGACTCGCCATGCAGTTTACCGACAAGAATCGGTTTGCCGATCACGAGTTTGCCCGTTGCCTGCTGGAACAAAAAGCTCTCTGCGGGCAGAATTTTATCGGTGCCGACGAGTGAAATCGGCACGATCACTTTATTCATGACATAATGGTACACCGTGTCGACGAAAGTGATGAGCCTGCCGGTTCTGCTGCGCGTACCTTCTGGAAAGATACAAATAACCTTTCCCTGCTTCTGCAGGTCGGCTGCCTGCCTGAACGAACGCATATTGATGCGCGTCATAACATCCGCCATACCGGGGTTATCAGTCATATCGCGCTTCGAACACACGAGCAGGCTTTCAATCGTGTAGAGGCCCAGGCGCGTAAAATCCGCGAGAAAAACGAGGCGGCCACCGATGAACACCATTGAATCAGCCAGTTTGCGCGCCTCTTTACTATGATTATAGAGCAGGCCGTAAATGGCCGCGGTATCGAAGTGGCTGAGATGGTTCGAAACTATTGTGACGGGATATTTACCCAACAGCGGCAAAATTTCTGCAAGATTTTCTTCGCCTTCAATGTGAAACTTCTTAAGCATGGGGCTTAAGAACTCAATCATGAAGTCGCGGATCGCGTCGTCGCGCGCTGTAAAAACCCCAACCTCAGCCAACTTTGTTTCGTCAGAAAAAGTCTCAATCACGCGCGGAATCGGCGTTTCGACGGAAAGCTTCAGGTAGCGAATCAGCATTTCGCGTGCCTTTTCTTCTTTCATGCCGCTCTGCATGAATATGCCGATGTTCTTGAAGAACTCCCTCTTCCAGGGGGCGTATGTGCCTCCGTCGAGAGCAGATTCTTTCGGGTCTTTGGACATAGCGGACAGCCTGACAAAATCTGCCCGCGCGAGTCAAGAAAATTGCTTTTTTCTCGTCAGCCTAATGCCGGTTGTCATAGTAGCGATATGAAAGGCGATAAAAAAGTCATCGAACTGCTCAATTCTCACCTGAAGAATGAGCTGACGGCAATTAACCAATACTTCCTGCATGCGAAGATCCTCAAAAACTGGGGCATGGAAAAGCTCGCATCGTATGAACATAAAGAATCCATCGATGAAATGAAGCATGCTGACAAAATCATCGAACGCATTTTGTTTCTCGAAGGGTTGCCCAACCTGCAAGATCAGGGCCGCCTGAAAATCGGTGAAACAGTCGAAGAAATCCTGAAATCCGATCTGGCGCTCGAGCTCGACGTTTTGCCCTTGCTCAAGAGCGCGGTTGCGCACTGTGAATCAGTCAGTGATTATGTCTCCCGGCAATTGTTCGCCGATATTCTGGCATCTGAAGAAGGCCATGTGGATTTTCTCGAGACACAGCTGGGCCTGATTGAAAGAATGGGCCTGCAGAACTACGTTCAATTGCAGACACCAAGTGCCGAATAAATGTCGCGCCAAAGGCGCGACATTTATTCGGCTTTGAATTCCATTCTCTGAAACAACATCGGCCAGGTCTCGAGCTTCTGCTCCGGAAACTTCACCTCGGCCAAAGATTCGGGAAAGCTTTGCTCTGTGGTTACCCCGAGTAACGGCAGCAGCGCCTCGGTCTTTTCGGGCAACACCGGCTTCAGATAGATTAGCACCACGCTGATTGCCCTGAAAAGCGTATTCAAGAGCAGCGCACACTCGGCCATGTTCTCTTTCGCGAGCGACCAGGGTTTGTAGTCGTCGACGACTTTGTTGAGGCTGCGTATGACCAGAAACACCGACTCGATTGCATTGTGAAACTCGAAGTTCTCGAAGTACTTTATGTAATCCGCCTTCATGGTTTTGAGCGAGGCATCGATACCCGCAGCACTCGCATGGGGTGCGCTTTCGGGGTTTGGGCCGCATTCGTATTTTTTGAGCATCGACAGCGTGCGCTGTACCAGATTGCCGAGGTCGTTTGCAAGGTTCGCGTTGAGACGGTTCACCATGATCTCTTCA
>Ga0154020_10005048_pt1 | contig 15657 bp, 16 predicted proteins | sample Klosneuvirus_201_FD_109709 | JGI IMG/M metagenome (GOLD analysis project Ga0154020, IMG submission 109709) | Active sludge microbial communities from wastewater, Klosterneuburg, Austria - Klosneuvirus_20160825_MG | ecosystem: Engineered > WWTP > Aerobic digester > Activated sludge | place...
GCTGCCGTTGGGCCTGAGGCAAGACTCGGGCGGCAATGTACCGGTCACCTGCCGTTCAGCCGGATACCACGATGAAGGGCTGCTTACCAATACGGCGAACTCACACTACGTGCCCTGAACGGAAGTAGCCGGACAGCCAAAGCGGCCCCTCAACATTTCGCTTAGTCAACTGGCGGCGCTAGAAATACACCGAAAGAGTTTCTGTCCAGAATACGCTCGACATAGTATGAATAACCGTATTCCCCGTCAGATCTTCGCGCTCGAAATGTTTGATCGAGTGCTGAATAAGCCCATTGATCAGGAGCGTGAGATCGATGTCGATGAAGTGCTTTGTAGAGACAAGGTCATCGATCCGGTCAGCAATTTCGACCAGTACGCGGTGATCGGCGTTCATCTCGGGCACGCCCAAGCACTGCAGGCCGGAATCGAAGTGAGACATGATGGGGCGAGCCTTATTTCGTATAGCACGAAAGCAATATACGTACAAAGATGGAGAGGCTTTCGCGATGGCGGCGCGGCGCGTACTACGTGGCATTCGACGTGGAATTACACGCCGCGGTCGCGCTACTTCAGCGCGTCAGCCAAATCCTTGTCGGTCGAATTGCCCGAGCGGTGCAGCCAGAACAGGATGGCCAAGGGCTTCGGAATAGCACAAGACTTCGCGTTACCGTAGTTGCCGAAGCTATTTATCCCGACCCACCGCGTGCCGCAACCTGGCCACGCGCTTCAGCAGCCAGAAACTGACCAGCACCAGCACCACGCCCTCGCCAAAGAGGGTAGCGGGCGCTGAAGTCCAGGCGGCGATAACCCCGGCGATGAGTCCGCCAATGGCATCGAAGCCGAAGCGTGTGCTGGAGAAGAACGACACGATCCGGCCGCGCAGATGGTCGGGTGCCATGGACTGCAGTGCCGTGTTAATGCCGACATTGGTCACCGAGATACCGAAGCCCAGCGCCACCATCGCCGGGAGGGCCACCGCCAGTTGTGCCGTAAGCGGAAATACGAGCAGTGCCAGCGCGGACAGCAGGACACCGGCGATCACGGCATTCACCGTGGCGCGCAGGTTGCTGTGCGTGGCGAGGAGCAAGGTGGACGCAAACGCGCCAGCACCGGCGGCCCCCCACAGCAAGCCCAGGGTGCGCGCATCGCCATGAAACACCTCCCGGGCAAAGATCGGCAGCAGCACGGCATAGGCCGAGGCCGTGACATTGACCAGGGCCAGCACGATGATCATGGTGCGAATCGACCAGGTGTGGAACGCATACCGCGCGCCTTCGCGGAACACGTGGCCGACCGAACCGGACGACTTCGGCGTGACGCCAATCTTCATTGCCGCAACGCCCCACAGCAGTGCCAGGTAGGAAACCGCGTTGATCGCGAAGCAAGCTGCCTCCGACATCACGGTAAGCAGCAGGCCGGCAATCGGCGGACCGATGAAACGGCCGAGGTTGAACAGCATGGCGTTGAGCGCCAAGGCATTCGGCAAGTCTTCGCGCTTGCCCACCATGGGTGCGATCAGGGACTGGCGAGCCGGCGTGTCGAAGGCATTGAGGATGCCGAGCAGCGCCGACATGAGGACTATCAATACCGGACCGATCAGGTCGAGCCAGGTCAGCGCCGCCAGGCTCAGGGCCTGGATGAAGAGCAGTGCCTGGATGCAGACCAGCGCGCGCTGGCGGTCGCGGCGATCGAGCCAAGCCCCGGCCAGGGGGCCGACCACCAGCATCGGAATCAGCGCGGCGAATGCAGTGACGCCGAGCAGGGCCGCCGAACCGGTGAGCCGATACACCAGCCATGACAGCGCCACCTGCTGAATCCAGGAACCCAGTACAGAGCAGGCCTGGCCGAAGAAGTACAGCCGGAACGGGCGATGCGAAAGCGCCCGCATCGACGCTGGCAGAGTCATGCGTGGTCCTTGTTTCGCAAATCAGACGCCGCCGAAGGCGAGGTATTTGATTTCCAGGTACTCCTCGATCCCGTACTTGGAGCCCTCGCGGCCGAGGCCGGACTGCTTGACACCGCCGAAGGGCGCCACTTCGTTCGAGATCAGCCCCGAGTTGATGCCCACCATGCCGTAGTCGAGAGCCTCGCCGACCCGCCAGGCACGACCGACATCGCGCGTGAAAAGATAGGCGGCCAGACCCGACTCGGTGTCGTTGGCCATACGGATGGCATCGGCCTCGGTATTGAACTTGAACAGCGGAGCCACCGGGCCGAAGACTTCTTCCCGCGACACACGCATGGCCGGAGTCACTTCGGCCAGGATGGTCGGCTCGAACCAGGTTCGGCCGAGGCCGTGGCGCTTGCCGCCGCAGACGATGCGTGCACCCTTGGCTACAGCGTCGGCAAGCAGTTCCTCGACCTTGGCCAGGGCGGCGCGATCGATCAGCGGTCCCTGCGTGACAGCTTCGTCCATGCCGTTGCCAACGACCAGTTGCTTGACCGCCACGGCCAGCTTGGCGGTGAACGCGTCATAGACGCCTTCCTGCACCAGCAGACGGTTGGCGCAGACGCAGGTCTGGCCCGCATTGCGGTACTTGGAGATCATGGCGCCGGCGACGGCGGCGTCGAGATCCGCGTCGTCGAAGACGATGAAGGGCGCATTGCCGCCGAGTTCCAGCGACATCTTCTTGATCGTCGGTGCGCATTGCTTCATCAGCAGGCGGCCGATTTCCGTCGAGCCGGTGAATGACAACTTCATCACGCGGGGGCTTGAGGTCAATTCGCCGCCGATGGCCACCGGATCGCCGGTGACGATGTTGAGCACGCCCGGCGGCACGCCGGCTTCGAGCGCCAGCCAGGCCAGCGCCAGGGCCGATAGCGGCGTCTGCTCGGCCGGCTTGACCACCATGGTGCAGCCGGCGGCCAGGGCCGGCGCGGCCTTGCGGGCAATCATCGCGGCCGGGAAGTTCCACGGCGTGATGGCGGCGCAGACGCCAATCGGCTGCTTGATGACGACCAGGCGTTTGTCCGCCCAAGGCGACGGGATGGTATCGCCATAGACGCGCTTGCCTTCCTCGGCGAACCATTCGATGAAGCTGGCGGCATAGGCGATCTCGCCCCGCGCCTCGATCAGGGGTTTGCCCTGTTCCGCCGTCATCAGACAGGCAAGGTCCTCCTGGTTGGCAATCATCAGATCGAACCAGCGCCGCAGAATCTTGCCGCGCTCGGCGGCCGTCCTGGCGCGCCAGGCCGGCAGCGCGGCGGCGGCTTGGTCGATGGCGCGCCGGGTCTCGGCGGCACCGAGCCTGGGAACCCTGCCGACAAGTTCGCCGGTCGCGGGGTTTGAAATATCGAGCGTGGCATCCGAGATGGGCACCCAGTCGGCGCCGATCAGGCAAGCATCGCGCAGAAGCTTGCGATTCTGGAGATTCATGTCAGTAAGCGGCACCGACTTTCGCGGCACCCTCCTTGAATGAGGCCGCCAGCGCGACGGCGGCATTGCGCAGTAGCGAGGTGTCGGCACCGACGGCGACAAAACTGGCGCCGCGGCTGCGGTAGTGTTTCGCCGTGGCCGGGTCGGAGGCAAACACGCCCGGCGCCTTGCCGGCAGCGGCGATCTTCGGCAGCACGGCTTCGATCACCGCCTTGACCTCAGGATGCATGGGCTGACCGAGATGGCCGAGCGATGCGGCGAGGTCGGCGGGACCGATGAAAACGCCATCGACCCCGTCCACCTTGAGAATGGCATCGAGGTTGTCGAGGCCGGCGCGCGATTCGATCTGCACGATCAGGCAGACTTCGGCATCGGCCTGATTGAAGTAGTCCTCCACCGCGTTCCAGCGCGCGCCGCGCTCAAGGGCGGTGCCGACACCGCGCATGCCGTGCGGCGGGTAGCGCACGGCACGGACCAGGGCTTCGGCCTCGGCGGCGGTGTCGACCATGGGCACCAGCAGGGTTTGCGCGCCGATGCCGAGATATTGCTTGATCAGCGCCGAATCGTGATTCACCGGGCGTACGATGACGGGCACGCCGTATGCCGCAGCAGCCTGCAACTGCGGCAGCACGGTCACCGGATTGTTCGGCGCGTGTTCGCCATCGATCAGCAGCCAGTCGAAACCCGCGGTGGCGGCGATCTCCATGGCCGTCGGGCTGACCAGACCGATGAAGATGCCGGTGGTGGACTGGCCGTCGCGCAACGCGGCCTTGAATTGATTGGTAGGAAATTTCATGGTTCAGACGAAACGGAAGCCGATGGCGCCCAGAGGACCGTAATCGGTATGGAATGTGTCGCCCGGTTCGGCGGGAACCGGCCGGATGAAAGAGCCGGCGAGAATGATCTGACCGGGCTCCAGCGCCACGCCGTGGGGCGCGAACTTCCTGGCCAGCCAGGCGATGCCATGGGCGGGATGGTTGAGTACGCCGGCGGCGACACCGGTTTCCTCGATCACGCCATTCTTGTAACACAGGCCGGCAACCCAGCGCAGGTCCACATCGTGTGGCCGCACCGGTTTGCCACCGAGAATGATTCCTGCATTGGCCGCGTTGTCGGAAATGGTGTCGAAAACCTTGCGCATGCGCTTGGTTTCCGGATCCACTTGCGGACAGCGCTGGTCGATGATCTCGATCGCCGGGGTGATGTAGTCGGTGGCCTTGAGCACATCGAAGATGCTGACCTTGGGACCCTCCAGGCGCTTGGCGAGGATGAAGGCCAGTTCGATCTCGACGCGGGGCGCGATGAAGCGCTCGAACGGAATGTCGCCGCCCTCCTTGAACACCATGCGGTCCATCAGGGTGCCATAGTCGGGCTCGGTGATCTGCGAGGACTGCTGCATGGCGCGCGAAGTGAGGCCGATCTTGTGACCGACGATTTGCTGGCCCGCGCCGAGCTTGAGTTTGATCCACTCGCGCTGGATGGCGTAGGCATCCTCGATGCTCATCTCCGGGTTGTCGAGTGATATCTGGCGGATCTGGACGCGGGTCTTTTCGGCCGCGTCGAGACGCTGGGCGACGGACTGGATGGTTTCCTGGCTGAGCATGGTCATGATTTGCGGTAGCGTGAATGGATGTTGTTGTGCTTCCAGGTGCCGGTCTCGTCGAATTCGAGCAATTCCATCGACAGGGCGAGGCCGCGGGCCGCGTAGAGCGCGGCGAAGTGATCCTCGATCATGGCAAACAACTCGTCCCCGGCCTTGCGCAAGGCCATCGCCGTCCTGCCAGCGCCGACTTTCAGCGTGGCATGGACGAAGGCGTCATCTTCGGCACCATCGGCAACGCGGTAATGCTCCAGGACAATAGCACGGGCGCGGATGCCGCCGATGGGGAAAACCCCGCCCTGCGCGATCAGGCACGCGTTCGCCTTCCGCAGCAGGCCGGCAATGTCGGCCTCCTCCGCAATGTTGTCGGTGATTTCAAAGATGAGGTGCGGCATGTCAACTCACGGGAAAAATGGCATTGATCTGGCCGGTGCCGGAACTCGGAAAGTATGGCGTGATGACCTCGACCTTGCCGGTGTAGGTATCGCCGCCAAGCGCGCCGAGCAGCATGGCGGTGTCGTGCATGTTGCCTTCGCCCCAGCACTTCTCGGCATACATGGGCAGCATGGCACAAAAAGTCTTCCAGTCGCCCTTCTGCCAAATTTCGACCACGCTGCGATCCACCACTTCGAGGAAGGGGTCCCAGATCTTGTGCATGAATTCCTCGGCGACGCCATTCTGGGCGAAGCGGTGCGAGAGCGAACCGGATGCAAAGATCGCCACCGTGCCGTCGTACTGTTCCTCGATGGCCTTGCGCACTGCCGCGCCGAGTCTCTCGCTGTCGGCCAGATTGTGCACCGTGCACAGCGCCGAGACGGAGACGACCTTGAAATGCTGGTCCTCGTTCATGTAGCGCATGGGCACCAGGGTGCCGTACTCCAGGTCGAGGCTGGTAGCGTCGTGGGCGCGGGTATGCACGCCTTCGGCGGTGCATACCTCGGCCAGCAGCTTGCCCAGGGCCGGATTGCCCTGATATTCGTAGGGCATGTTCTTGATGAAATGCGGTAACTCGTTGCTGGTGTAAATGCCCTTGAACGTCGGCGCGCAATTGATGTGGTAGCCGGAATTCACCAGCCAGTGCGTGTCGAAGACGACGATGGTGTCTACACCGAGTTCGCGGCAGCGGCGGCCGATCTCCCTGTGGCCGTCGATGGCGGCCTGACGGCAGCCCTTGTGCGGACCGTCGAGCTCGGAAAGGTACATCGACGGTACGTGGGTAATTTTTGCGGCGAGTGCGAGTTTGCCCATGATGCTGTTCTCCTATTTAAGTGTGTGATCGTGTCTCTCTGTCGGAGACAGGCGACGCTCCATGTGTCCCGAAGCTGCCGCCTGATCGGATACGTTCAGACGCCCCAACGGGGAATCGGATGACTGCCATACGAGACGGCGACGTTCTTCGCCTCGCAGAACACTTCATAGCTGTAGTGGTTGCCTTCGCGACCGGTGCCCGAGGCCTTGACGCCGCCGAAGGGCTGGCGCAGGTCGCGCACGTTCTGGCTGTTCACAAAACACATGCCGGCCTCGATGGCCTTGGCGACACGCATGACGCGGCCGGTGCTTTCGGTCCACAGATAGCTGGACAGGCCATAAGGCGTGTCGTTGGCGATACGGATGGCTTCCTCTTCGGTCTTGAAACGGATGATGCAGGGTACCGGGCCGAAGATTTCGTCCTGGGCGATGGTCATCCTGTTATCCACGTCGGCGAAGACCGTGGGCTGAACCCAGTTGCCTCCCTTCAAATGCGCAGGCAGGTTCAGGGCCTCGACACCACCACCGCCGAAGACGACGCGGGCGCCCTCCTCCTTGCCAATGGCGATGTAGCGGCTGACCTTTTCCTGGTGGCCCTTGCTGATCATGGGGCCGATGATGGTGTTCGGGTCCAGCGGGTCACCCACCGTGAGCTTCGCCGCGCGGGCGGCGAAATCGGCGACGAATTTATCGTAGATGCCGGCCTGGACGATGATGCGCGAACCCGCCGTGCAGCGCTCGCCGTTGTTGGAGAAGATCATGAAGATGGCGGCGTCGAGCGCCCGCTCGTAGTCGGCGTCGTCAAAGATGACGAAGGGCGACTTGCCACCCAGTTCCATGGAGAACTTTTTCAGGCCCGCTGATCTTACGATGCGATTGCCGGTCACGGTGCTGCCGGTGAAGGAGATCGAGCGCACGTCCGGATGGCTGACCAGAGCCTCGCCGGCGGTGTTGCCGAAACCATGGACGACATTGAAGACGCCCGGCGGAATGCCGGCTTCGAGTGCCAGTTCACCGAGACGGTTGGCGGTCATCGGCGACAGTTCGGACATCTTCATCACCGCCGTGTTGCCCAGGGCCAGGCAGGGCGCCGTCTTCCAGGTGGCGGTCATGAAGGGAACGTTCCACGGCGAAATCAGGGCGCAGACGCCGACCGGCTGCCACAGCGTGTAGTTGAGGTGGCCGGTGTCCGAATCGTAGGTCTCGCCGTGCTGCGACTGGGCCAGTTCGGCGAAGTAGTAGAAGTTGTCGGCGGCACGAGGGATCAGCGCCTTCTTGGTCTGGCCGATAACCTGGCCGCAATCCTGCGTTTCCATTTCGGCAATTTCCGGCACGTTCCTGGCGATCAAGTCGCCGAGATTGCGCATCAGCCTTGCCCTTTCCTTGGCCGGCGTCGCCGCCCAGCCGGGAAAGGCGGCCCTGGCGGCGGCGACTGCCGCATTGACTTCGTCGGCACCGCCGCTGGCGACGTCGGCCAGCTTTTCGCCTGTGGCCGGGTTCAGGGTTTCAAAGCTTTCCGCGCTGTCGACCTTCTGGCCGTTGATGATGTGCTGGATCATGGTCATGGTTTCACTCGTTGACGATGTAATTGGTAAGCCTGCCGATACCCTCGATTTCCGTGATCACTTCGTCACCTGCCTTGACGTCGGCCAGGCCTTCCGGCGTACCGGTGAGGATGATGTCGCCGGGCTGGAGGGTCATGAACTCGGAGAGGTATTCGATCAGGAAGGGGATGTCGAAAATCATGTCCCTGGTGCTGCCGTCCTGGGTCTGCTTGCCATTCACGTTGGTGCGCAGGGCCAGGTTCTTGTAGTCGGCGACCTGCACCGCCGGAACCCAGGAACCAATGGGCGTGCAGCCGTCCCGGTTCTTCACCTTGAGGTTGGGCCGGTAGTAGTTCTCCAGGTAGTCGCGGATCGCGTAATCGTTGGCCACGGCGTAGGCCTCGACATGGTCCATGGCATCCGCCCGTTTCACGCCCTTGGCCGCCTTGCCGATGCGCACCGCCAGCTCGCACTCGTAGTGCATGTAGGTGGCGTCGGCCGGTCGCACGGTCTTCGCTTTGTCGCCGACCACCGTGTTGCCGCCCTTGAGGAAAACCAGGGGCTTGTCCGGCGCCTTGAAGGCCAGTTCCCTGGCGTGGTCGGCGTAGTTGAGGCCGAGGGCGAAGACGGTTGCCGGGCCACGCTGTGGCATATGCGCTGCCGCACTTGCGAGCTTGAACTCGATGCGCTCGACGCCATCCACCTCGACGGCAACCGTGCTGCCGACTCGCGCCTGGGGTCCGCGCCACGGCACACCGACCAGCAGCATGTCGCCAGCACAGAGCGTCATGAAAGCCGTTACCTCGGCCAGCAGTTGGGGAACGTCGCGCACCAGGTCGTCGAAGCGGCGCTCGGCCACCATGACGCCATCGACCAGGGTGCGTGCCACGAGCGTCGAAATATCCGTCACCGGAACCACCTTGCTGCCCAGTGCGCAAGACGCATCGAAGCACTTCTCGCGGATCGCCGGACGGTAGTAGCTTTCGTGCGGCAGGGAAAGGTCCGCCACCACCGTCACACCATCCACATGCGCCCAGGCGTCCGCAGCGCCCACCTTGCTTGCTGTGCGTCCGATCACCAGGCCGAGGGTCGCGCCGATTTCCACGCCGGCGGCCCCTGCCGGCAAGACCGCCGTCCCGCCAGCGCCGACTTTTGCGCTGAAGCGCGTATTGGCCGGCTTGATGTAGAGCACCGGTGCCTTGGGCGGCGCCTTGTAGGGATCGTGCGTCAAGGCCTCACCAAGGGCTGCCAGGCTGGCGCGGTCGTTGAGAACCACGCCATACACCATGCCGGAGAAAGCTTGCTCGTCCATTGCTTATCCGAAGTAGTGAACCAGTCCCAGACTGAGGACCGGGAAGAACACCAGGAAAATGATGCGGATGAAATCGGAGGCCAGGAAGGGCATCACGCCCCAGGCGGTTTCCGTCATCGGCACGTCCTTGGCCAGCTTGTTGATGACATACAGGTTCATGCCCACCGGCGGATGCACCAGGCCGATCTCTACCACCATCAGCGCCAGGATGCCGAACCACACCGACTTGTCTTCCACCGGCATGCCGAAGAAGTCCAGGCCCATCACCATCGGGTAAAAAATCGGAATGGTGAGCAGGATCATGGCCAGCGAATCCATGACGCAGCCGAGCAGGATGTAGATCACCAGAATCGAGAACAGCACCACCAGCGGCGGCAGACCGCTGCCCTGTACCCAGTTCGCCAGCTCGGTCGGCATCTGCGACAGCGCGAGGGCCGAATTCAGCAGGTCGGCGCCGACCAGAACCATGAAGATCATGCCCGTGGCGTGTGCGGTGCCGTAGATGCTTTCGAGAAAATCCCTGGTTCGCATGCCGCCCGACACCGCCGCAATGATGCCGCAGGCGGCCGCGCCGATAGAGGCCGCCTCGGTCGGATTGGCCCAGCCGCCGTAAATGCCGACGATGACCACGGCAAACACCAGCAGCACCGGAATGATGCTGATCTGGGCCTTGATCCGCTCCGCCCAGGAAGCCTTTTCGCCGCCGGGACCGGCGGCCGGATCGCGGCGCACGATGATGGCGATGACCGCGATATATCCGAGCGCGGCGATGATGCCGGGCAAAACCGCCGCGACGAACAGTTTGCCGATGGATTCCTGGGTCAGCACGGCGTAGATCACCAGCGGTACCGAGGGCGGAATCATGATGCCCAGCGTGCCGCTGGCGGCCAGGGTCGCCGTCGCCAGCTTGCCGGAGTAGCCGTGGCTGCGCAGTTCCGGCAAGGCCACCTGGCCCATGGTCGCCGCCGTCGCCAGCGATGAACCGCAGATCGCGCCGAAGGCCGCGCAGGCCATCGTCGAGGCCATCGCCAGGCCGCCACGCCAATGGCCGATCAGGCTGCCGGCGGCCTTGAACAGCGCCCTGGACAGGCCGCCGTGGGTGGCGAATTGGCCCATCAGGATGAACAGGGGAATCACCGCCAGGTCGTAGTTGGAAACCCGGGCATATACCAGGTTGTTCAGGGTATACATCAGACCGGCGATTTCGCCCTGGTTCATCACCACGTAAATCCCGCTGCCAATGAGAAACATGGCAATGGCAATATGCACGCGGATCGCCAGCAGGCCGAGCAGGCTGGCGAAGCCGAGCAGACCAATGGTGGTGCCGCTCATGATTTGCGCACCGGCAGGGTCTTGCTGGGATGGAAGGAAACGAAGGCCCGATACAGGGCACAGACCGCCATGAGCGCCAGGCCGGGCACCAGCAGCAGGGTCGGTATCCACAAGGGCATCGAGACCAGCGTGGTGACCTCGCCCGACTCATGAATGGCGACCGCCGAGAGCGTTGTGCGCCAGGCCAGGACGGCCGCCACCAGGGCCAGCAGCAGCTCGGCCACGCCGTCGATCGGACGCTTCAGCGAGTCGCGCATGTTCTCGGTGAAGAAATCCACCTTGATATGCTCGCCAAGCAGCGTGCAGTAGGGCAGGAAGGCGGTCGCCGCCACCGCCGTGCCGGCCTGCATCAACTCAATGTCGCCGGTCACCGAGCCGAAGCCCAGCTTGCGGCCGATGATCGACACCAGCGACATCGCTACCAGGGCCACGAACAGCACGCCCCCTGAAATGGCCATCGCCTTGCCCATCAGGATCAGGTAGTGCTCGACCACGTCGTGCTCCACCAGCTCGTGTGGCAACCCCATTGGATCATGCATTGCTCGACTCCTCGGCGGACTATTCAGGTGCGATAGGACGGATCGATGCGGTCGATCACGCGCTGCAGTGCGGCGAAGGCGTCCTCGCCTGCACCGAACTTGGGATTGAAGTTCAGCGAATCGGCGACGCACTTTTCCAGCACCGGTTCCGCTATCGCTCGCACCGGCCCCATGGACTGGGCCGCCAGTTGCACCTCGCAGGCACGCTGCACCAGCCACATCAGCGAAAACGCCTGGGCCAGGGAATGGCCGATGGTCACCGGGCCGTGATTGCGCAACAACAGCACGGGTTTGTCGCCGGCGGAACCGAGGATGCGATCTCCTTCGTCGCGATGCACGGTGATGCCCTCGAACTCGTGGTAGGCGATCTTGCCGTAGAGCTGGGCGGCGTAGAAGTTACTGAAGGACAGCCCATCTTCCAGACAGCACACGGCTTGCGTCGCCGTGGTATGCACATGCATCACGCAGTGCCCGTCGGCGACCTTTTCGTGGATCTTGCCGTGGAAGGTGAATCCGGCCGGATTGATAGGCCAGTCCGAATGGCCGACGGTGTTGCCCTCGATGTCCACCTTGACCAGATTGGAAGCGCGCACCTCCGAGTAGTGCATGCCGAACGGATTGATCAGGAAGTGGCGCTCGGGCCCCGGCACCCTCAGCGAGATATGGTTGTAGATCAGTTCCGCCCAGCCCAGGTGGTTGAAGATGCGGTAGGCGGCGGCGAGCTTCACTCGCACCTGCCATTCCTCGCTGGAAATGCGGGCGGGCTTGTCGTAGTAGTTGGCGTCCTGTGTCATGGCGTTCTCCTCGCTCTGTAGCGTTCTCATCAATGTTTGCCGGAAATGCCGCGGGCGGCCGCGACCAATGCCGCGCCGTCGAAACCCTTGGCCTTGCTGTCTGCAATCCACTCCTTTTCGACCGGCTCCGCACGCTTGCGCATGTCGTCGTAGGCGGCACCGGACACCATGGTGACGGTGTGCTTCGCTGCCCGCACCTTGTCGCGCGCCGAGATGGTCGCTTCGTCCCAGACCGTGCCGTAGCGTTCCACCAGCACCAGCCCGCTGTTGCGGTCGATGACGGCCTTCAGATCGGCCGGCAGCGCGTCGTACTTCTGCTTGTTCATCAGCAGCGCAAGGACCGTGGCGCCGAGTACCGGCTTGTCGGCGGGAGTTTCCATGTGGAAGCGGGTCACTTCGTCGAGCTTTGTCGGCATCAGCACTTCCCAAACAGCCGAGGCGCCATCCACCACGCCCTTGGCGATGGACTCTGTCATCTGCGCCGGCGGCATCGCCACGGGCGTGGCGCCGAGGGCGGTGAGCGTCTTCGATATGGTGCGGTTGGGTGCCCGCAGCTTGAGCCCCACCAGATCGGCAGCGCCATTGATCGGCGTCTTCGCCGTGTGGATGTTCATGCCGCCGTCGCCATGCATGGCGAGGACTTTGAAGGCACTGTACTCATCGCGCAGCTGTTGTTCGTAAAAGGCCCAGATCGCACGGCCGCCAGCCAAGCCACCGGAAGGCAGAACGCCGGGCAGTTCCAACGCCTCGGTGCGCGGGAAGCGTCCGGTCGAATAACCGGGGGCCGTCCACACCACGTCGGCGATGCCGTTCTTGACCTGCTCCACCAGTTGGGCCGGGGTGCCGCCCAACTGCATGGCCGGATAGAACTGGCACTTGAGGCGGCCGGCGGACTGTTTGCCCAGCTCGGCACACCAGGGCTCCATCACGGCGCGCTGGGTCAAGGCGACGCCGGGAAGGAAATGGGCGATCTTGAGCGTCACCTCCTGGGCCTGGGCCGTAGCGGCAGCCGCGAGGGGCAAAGACAGTACAAGGGAGCGCAGCAGGGGAATTGCTTTCATTTGAAATCTCCTCATGGTTATTGGGAACAGCGTCATACTAGTTAATATATTAACTAGTTTGCCAACACCCTGGCGGCTTGTCAAGCCCCCGCCGCAGCGTGACGTCCATCACGCGCCTTCCTGAGCGACAATACGGTCATGAACATATGCATTTTCGGCGCTGGCGCCATCGGTATTTCCCTTGCAGCCCGGCTCGCTTCCCGCGGACATCGTGTTTCCGCCGTGGCGCGCGGGGCTACGTTGGCTGCCTTGCGAGACGATGGCCTGCGCCTGATCGACGCCACCGGCGAACATGTCTGCCCGGTCCAGGCCGACAGCGATCCGGCGCAACTCGGGCCCCAGGATCTCGTCATCGTCGCCGTCAAGGGCCCGGCCCTGCCCGCCGTCGCCGCCGGCATCGGGCCGCTCTTGCATGACGAAACGACGGTGCTGTCGGCCATGAACGGCATGCCGTGGTGGTTCTTCGACGGCATGCCGGGCGCGCTGGCCAACGCGCGGCTGGAGAGCGTCGACCCGCAGGGCGCGCTGCATGCCGCAATCGCCACGCGCCGCGTACTTGGCGCCGTGGTGCACCTGGCGGCGTCCTGTCCCGCCCCCGGCACCTCGCGGATTCACTTCGGTAACCGCCTGATCCTCGGCGAACCTGATCATTCGGCCTCGCCGCGCCTCGCCCGGCTGGCCGGCGAACTGCGTGAAGGCGGTTTCGAGGTGGATGTCACGGACCACATCCAGCGCGACATCTGGTTCAAGCTCTGGGGCAACATGACCATGAACCCGATCTCGGCGCTCACCGGCGCAACCTGCGACCGCATCCTCGACGATCCGCTGGTAAACGACTACTGCTGCGCGGTGATGGCGGAAGCCGCCACCATCGGCGCACAGATCGGCTGCCCGATCAGCCAGACCCCGGCGGAACGCAATGCCATCACGCGCAAGCTCGGCGCCTTCAAGACCTCGATGCTGCAGGATGTCGACGCCGGCCGCGCGCTGGAAATCGATGCCCTGCTTGCCGCCGTGCATGAAATTGCCGGCCGTATCGGCCTTGCCGTGCCCCATACCGCCGCCCTGCTCGGCCTCACCCGCCTGTTTGCGCGCCAGCGCGGCCTGTATCCGGAAAAGAGCTCATGACCAAACCTCTCATTCGACAACGCAACCTGCCCCTGCTGCTGTCGCGGGCACGCGAAGTTGTGATTTCCAACTTCCGCCCCATCCTCAATCACCTTGGCGTCACCGAGCAGCAATGGCGCATCATCCGCGTGCTGTCCGAAAACCAGGTGCTGGAACCCTTGCAGATTGCGCAGCAATGCCAGATCCTAAAGCCCAGCCTGACGGGGGTATTGACCCGGATGGAAGAAATGGGGCTGATCGTCCGCCAGCGCCACGACACCGACAATCGCCGGCAGGTGGTGCGGCTGACCGAACGCGCCACCCGACTCATCGCGGAAGCGGCCCCCCTGGTGGACAAGCAGTACAAGGCGCTGGAAAAGGCGCTGGGCAAGGATCTCATCGCCGACCTCTATGCCGTACTCGACCGCCTGCTCGACAAGCAGGATGTCGAGGTCGCGCGGATCAGGCTACCGGAGCGATGAGCCGAGGAGCTGAGCTGCCCGGGTAGCAACCCGGGTAGCAGCCCAGGCTCCTATACGATGCGCGCCACCTCCTCAAAGCCCAGGCGCGGGCCACGCGGGTAGTGGCCGCCGGTTTCCAGTCCGTAACCCATGTTGACGATGAAGTTGGATTTCCAGCGTCCGTCAGGGAAGAACTCGGCATCCACCTGCGCCGCATCGAAGCCGCTCATCGGTCCGCAGTCGAGGCCAAGCGAACGCGCCGCCAGCATCAGGTAGGCGCCCTGCAATGAACTGTTGCGGAAGGCGGTAGCGTCGGCCAGCGGTGCATTGCCGGCAAACATCGGTCGCGCGTCATAGGCCTTGAACTGGGTCGGCAGATGGTCGTAGAACTGCGTGTCCATGGCGACGATCACGGTCAGCGGCGCCTTGCGGGTCCTTTCCGCGTTGGCGGCGATCATGGCCGGGATCAGCCGCTCCCGCGCCGCGGCGCTATGCACAAAGACATAGCGCCCCGGCTGCGCATTCATCGAGGTCGGCCCCCACTTCAGCAGTTCGTACAGCTCGCGGATGGTCTGCTCGACGACCGGCTGGTCGGCGAACTTGTTGAAGGTATGCGCCTCGCGGAAAAGCTGGTCGAGTGAGGTCTGGTCGAGTGCTGATTTCATGTGCGGCTCCGGGCAGGTTTGTGGGCAGGAAGAGCAGCGGACATTACCACTTCATCTCGCCCTTGTTGACCTTGGCGCCGATGTCCAGCGCCACCGCCAGGCCGGCATCCGGATAGGCGGCCTTCATCGCCGCGATCAGGGCCGCTGAATTCGCCGCCTTTCCCAGTTCGCTCTCGAAGCGCGCCAGATAGGCCTGGGTGTAGGCGATCTGGCTGGCGTCGCGCGGCTGGCCGGGCAGCGCATGGCCGGGAATCACCGTCTCCGGCTGCAGCGCCGCCATCGCCGCCAGCTTCCTGCTCCAGTCGGCGCGCTCCTGCGCAGATTGGGTGTCGGCGGTCCAGGCATGCAGGCCGGCGAAGACATTGACGCCTCCGGCGACGGCCTTGATCGAGGGGATCCAGACGTAGCTGCGATGCGGCAGGGAATCGTCCAGGCCACGCACTTCCAGCGCCTGTCCTTCGAGCGGAATTGTGTTGCCATCCATGACCTCGGGAATCGGCACCTGCTTCGGCGCGTTGGCACCCAGGCGCGGCCCCCAGACCTGGAGCTTGGTCGCCAGCGTGGCCTGGATCTTCTTCACCGTCGGCGCGCTGGCGACCAGCCTGGCCTCGGGAAAGA
>Ga0154020_10005050_pt1 | contig 15651 bp, 10 predicted proteins | sample Klosneuvirus_201_FD_109709 | JGI IMG/M metagenome (GOLD analysis project Ga0154020, IMG submission 109709) | Active sludge microbial communities from wastewater, Klosterneuburg, Austria - Klosneuvirus_20160825_MG | ecosystem: Engineered > WWTP > Aerobic digester > Activated sludge | place...
CGAGCCTTGGCCCGTTATCGGCGGGGTGAACCCGCCTGCGGGCGCGACCGCTTCGCTCAACGAGCCTTGGCCCGTTATCGGCGGGGTGAACCCGCCTGCGGGCGCGACCGCTTCGCTCAACGAGCCTTGGCCCGTTATCGGCGGGGTGAACCCGCCTGCGGGCGCGACCGCTTCGCTCAACGCGTCGGGGCCGCCGACGCCGAGCGAGCCTCCCGAGACAGCGGCGGAGCTTGAGCTCCGAGGTCCGTTGCGACTGGCGATCCCGACCCGCCGCGGGCTGAAGGTGATCGATCCCGGGAGCATTCGCTACGCGATCGTCGACGGTGAGTCGGTGCTGATCCACACCGAGGAGGGGGTCTTCGTCACCGACTTTCGCCTGGTGGCGCTGGAGAAGAAGCTCCCGGCCGACCGCTTCGTCCGGGCCCATCGTCGCGTGCTGCTCAACCTCGAGCACGTCGTCGGTCTCGAGGCTGCGGGCACGAGTGTGCACCTCGCGGAGCTGAGTGATGGGGCCACCGTCCCCATCTCGCGCCAGGCGGCCCGAGCGCTGCGGCGCCGCTGGTCTCTCCCTTAGTCCCGTTCGAAGCGGAGCGGCCCGATGGGGCCACCGGGCTCCAGACAGGCCCTGACCCCTGAGAGCGCTCGGGCCGGTTCTCGACCGTTCACCGCCGGTTTTTGACCGTTCACCGCGGTCTGGGCCGGCACCCGCCTGCTCGCCCGTTATTTCCGGGGAAGGAGGCCAACCCAACATGGAGTGGTCGAGCTGGCGCAATTACTACGAAACCAACAGGTCCCGTCCGGCACCGGAGGTCTGCGATGCGCCTGAGGTCTCGGGGGAAGAACGGCGGCGAGCGTTGGCCCGGAGCTTCGCGGTGTTTCAGCTGGGGGAGGCGGGTGAGGGAAGGATCGCGACCGAGATCGATCGCACCCACCTCGGCACGATCGACGACGACTACCGCGTCTCACTCAAGCACTGGGTCCGCGAGGAGGGGCGCCATGGGCGCGTGCTGGGCACGGCCGTGCGCGCGCTGGGAGGGCGACCCGAGTCGAAGAATTGGACCAACGATCTGTTGGTGGTCGGGCGGCGGCTGCTCGGCATTCGCCTCAAGCTCCTGGTGATCCTGACTGCGGAGGTGGTGGGCGTGACCTTCTACGGGCTCATCGCACGGGCCCTTGGGCCAGGGCAGATCCGGAGCGCGCTCGTCCACATCGTAGGGGAAGAAGAGGCGCATCTGCGGTTTCACACCCGGTTTTTCCGCGCCGAAGCGAGCTCCGCCTTCGCGCGCCGCTGCTTCACGTTGGCTTGGTGGCTGGTCGGGCTGGCGGCCTGCGCCGTCGTCTTGGCCGATCACTGGCGGACGTTGAGGCTCCTCAGCATCCCAAAGCGCGTGGCGGTGAAGGCCTTCGTGGCGCTGCTCCACGAGACCCAAGTGCGGGTGGTGGCCGAGGAGACCGCGGATCTGCTCCCGCAGGCGGCGGGGGCCTGATGCGGAGCGACAGGGGAGTGCGCCCAGGCTCCTGTGGGCTCGCCGCGCTGCTGGCGCTCGGGTCCGCGCTGGCGATCGGCCTCGGGCTGGGGGCGCGCTTTCCGGACCCGCTCCTCTCGATGGTCGGAGCGATGATCGTCGCTTGCCTGGCTCAATCTCGAGGCGGCGCTTGGCTCCTTGGCCTCACCTCGATCCTCGCGGTCGCGCCGCTCTTGCTCTGGCGAGACGCCCTGCACCTGGCCACCCTGCTGGTGGCGCTCGGAAGCGGGATCGCGCTGGCGCGGGCGGCGCAAGCGAGCACTGCCAGGGCGCGGTGGGGCTCTGGCCTGTACTGGGCCGCGGCGATCGTGCTGAACGGGGTGACGGCGGCGACCTCGGGTCTGCCCAAGGGCGGCCTCCTCAGCTACCCGGGCTCGGACAAGGCGCTGCACCTGGCGCTTTATGGGCTCGTGGCCTTCTTCTTGGTGCCCACTTTCTGGGGACGCCGGCCGGGCCTGGCGCTGCTGGGCTGGGCGCTCCTCGCCTCCCTCGACGAGCTGGCGCAGGGGTGGCTTCCCCACCGGACCAGCGACCTCGGCGACTGGTTGGCCAGCATGCTCGGGATCGCCTGTGGAGGGGCGCTCGGAGCGCTGCTGGTCCTCAGCCGGGCCGGCGGGCGTCCAGGGGACAAGTCGCCTGTGCATCTCGGTCAATGAAGACCGCGATCCCCTCGCGGCTCATTGGAGCGCGTCAGTCCAGATCAGCCCCAGCCCCTCTCCCGGCCGACCGAGCCAGGCCTCGCCCTCAGGGTCCAAGCGGAGAACGCGCACCTCGCGATTGTCCACCCAGATACCGTTGCTGCTGGCGGTGTCCACCAACACGATCTGCCCGCGATCCTCGAGGAGCAGACCGTGGACTCGAGAGAGCGTCTCCGAGTCCTGTTGGGTGCTGACGTCGCAGCGCGAGTAGCGCCCCACCAGGATGCCCCGCTTGAGCGCGGCCGAGCCGACGTCGCGCGTGACCGCCAACCCCCGACTTCCCAGCGTGAGGCGACCCCGGATCGGCTCCTCGTCCTCGAGCAGCGGCCCAGCGGCGGCCAGGGGCCCGAGACGCGAGCGGACGATGGTCAACCCGTCGACGTCGTGAGCCCTTACCAGCCGGGGGCCCGCCAAATACGGCCCCGGCTCTTCGTCGGCGAAGACGCGCCCCGGGACCGCGCGGTAGGCGACCTCGGGAGCATCTCCGAGATCGAGGCTGCTGGTCTCCACGATGGCCAGGCGGAGCGCGCCGATCGACAGGAAGGCCGTCCCTCCGAGCATGGCGGACTGGAGCGCTCGGCCGCTCTCGTCCCCAAAACCCAGGCTAGTGTGCAGATCGATCGCCCGCACCTCGACCTCCTCGTTGTTCTTGGCGCGGACCAAGAGGAGCAGGTGACGTAGCGGGATCTCTTTGAAGCTGGCCGGCACGGGCACCGAGCAGCTCGGGTGGCGGCCCACCACGCTCGAGCGGGTCTTGTCGACGCTGGCGGCGACCCAGTGCTCGCCGATAACGCGATCCTCGCCGTCAAAGGCGATGACGGCGACCCCGAGCCGACCCTGGGCGCGCTCGGCGGCGCGGCGGATCCACGGCCAGCCCTGAACGAAGAGCCGCTCAGCGTCAAATGCCTGGAAGCTGGCCCCCGGCGCCCGGAGCGCCAGGTGTGTGCCTTCTAATGCGGGGTTGTAGGGAGCGGATGAGGACAACCGGCGGGGCAGACTCAACGGGCACCTCCATCGACGACGACACGGAGGCTCAGTCTGCCTCCGGCGTATCCAGGATGGGTAGTGCGCCGGATCTCAGAGCAGGGACAAAAACGAGGCCCGGCCTCACTTCGGCTTCTTGAGATCGACCTTGGCGTCCGTCTTGGGCTGCTCGAAGAGGTCCGCGACCATCTTGGTGGTCAAAGGCTCGATCGCCCACGACGGCGCGCTGACCACGTAGTCTGAGCTGGCAGACTTCACGTAGTAGGCGTTGGTCCCGTTCTTCGCGCCGACCAGGATGGTCTCCGTCTTGGTGATCTTGGGCGGGGCGCCCGCGATCGTGGAGCTCCCGGTGACCAGCATGATCGTGGCCGTGGGCGCGTCGAGCCCAAACTCTGGCTTGACCGTCTTGCCCACGGGCTCCTCGAGGTTCACCGACGCGACCTTGCGGACGAGGTCGTCCACCGCGGTCTTCTTCTGGACCTCGCCGGGCTTGCCTCCGACGATCGCCCATTCGCCGCCCGGCGCCTTCTCCATCTTGACGGTGCCGCGGCCGTTGACGAGGTTGACCGCCCAGACATCGGCCTCGGGGACCTTGAAGTAAGAGCGGTCGACCCAGTCCGCCGCGCGCGCGCCGACGTCCCACACCGCGAGCCCCTCCACCTCGACGACGTCCTTCTGTCCCAGTTTGCGCAGGTGCACCCGCTTGAAGCCCGGTGAGCTGCCGAGGACGAAGGCGATCTCCTTGCCGTCGTGGGTGAGCACGATCTTGCGCTGGAAGTCCTCGTCCCCGACCTCGAGCTTCTTGTAGAAGCTCTCCTTGTTCACCACCGCGCCGCCCGCCTTCAGCTTCTCGACGTTCTTGAGGAAGGTGTCGAGCTTGGCGGCGTCGACCGGGTAGTTGTCCGCGCCCTCGATGCCCCAGCTCGTACCGCTCTTGCTGAGCACCGTGGTGGACAGCTTCTTCTCGGCCGCTGACCCGGTGTTCCCGGTGATGGTGATCTTGGTGACCTTGTCTGGCACCAGCTCGGGGAAGAGCTTGGTCGGGGCCACGAACTTCTTGTCATCGCGCGCGAAGCTGGTCGCCCCGAGCAGCAGGATCTGAACGCCCAAGGCGCCGGCCAAGAGCTTATTGGTCTTTCCTAGGTTCTTCACGATCCCACCTCCGTCGTCTTCCCGATCTGGGGGGTGATGTTCTGGCTGCCCTTTCCGTGGCTCGGATCGAGGGGCATCGGGCTCATCCGGCGCCGGCGTGAGAGCGCGTAGACCGCGATGGCGCCCAGCGCGAGCACCGCCGCCCCGTAGTTGGCGAACTCCCAGATCTGTCGCTCGCTGGCGTCCAGCGGGAGCAGGGTCCTCGCGAACGTGCCGCGCGAGCGGATGCTGAGGAGGTCGACGTCGGCCACCGACCAGTCCACGACGTTCTCCACGAAGTGCAGGTTGTTGGTGAAACGGTCGCCGCCCACCTGACGAGACAAGTTCAAGACGAGGTCGTTCACGAAGCTCGAGCTGGCCACCACCACCAAGCGCGCCGAGTCGGGCGAGCGCTTGAGGGTCCGGCCGGTCCGATCACCTTCACCGCCTTCGCCGCCCCACACCGGGCTCGGCTTGTCCTTGAACGCGGACTCGAAGTTGCCGTGGATTGCTACAGCCAGAGGGAAGGCCTTGCGCTCTCCCTCGGGCGCGAAGCCGAGCTCCTTGTGCTTCTCGAAGTCGGGCTGCACCTCGGTGCCGCTTTGGGTCCAGGCCTTGTCGGTGGAGCGAAGCAAGATGGTGGTCTCTCGCTTGAGCGCCTGATCGCCGTCCTTGGTCGCCACCTCGGAGAGCACGACCGGAGAGGACCAATTCATGGTCACCGAGTTCAGCCCGCCCGTGACCGGGGTGTCCTTGGACATGCCGTTGCTGCGCACGTCGACGAAGAAGGGATAGCGGATGAGCTGGATGTCGCGGACCTTGAGCCCGCCCAGGTCCCTTACGACGGGGATGGGGAAGGACTCGTTTTGGGGGTCGAGGACCAGCTTGTCCTGGACCGTCACGCCCCAGGAGGCGAGGGCCGACTCGAGGCCGGTGGTGATCTTGTCGACGGCCAAGCCCTGGCCCTGGCTGGCGCTCGGGTTCAGCTCGAAGCGCCCGGCCAGGATCGTCACCGAGCCGCCGCGCATCAGGTACTGGTCGATGGCGAACACCTGCTTCTCATCGAGGTTCTTCGGCGCGACCACCAGCAACATGTCCACGTCGCCCGGCACCCGCCCGTCCGTGAGCTCCAGCGGCTTGACCGTGTAGTTTTGGCCGAGCTGCTCGGAGATCATCCGCGTCATGTCCTGCTGCGGAGGCGGCTGCTGATGAAACTGGTTCGGCATCTGCGGCGGCTGTTCGATCTTGGGCTTCACCAGGCCCACCGTCTTGAGGAAGCCCGGTGAGGCCCGCTTCACCGCGGCGGTGATCTCGTTCTTGAGATCAGCCTCCGACAGGGTCTCCGACGGCATGATCTGCTGGTACTCGTCGCCATGCTTCAGGATCAGGTGGAGATAAAAGGAGTCCTGGGAGAACAACGAAGCCGCCATCGGGCGCAGCCCCAGCTTCTTGTATAGTTCGTCGCGCATCCCGGGCGTCGCGTCCGGATCGACGATCGAGTACTTGAACTTCCCGCCGGAGGCCGCGGCGATCTCCTTGAGGCCGTTCTCGATCCGCTGGGGCGCGTCCTTGAAGTTCGGCGGCAAGGTCTTGGCCGTGATGTAGGCGGTGAACTCGATCGGCGTCTTCAGATCCGCGAACATCGAGTCCAGCGTCTGGAAGCTATAGGCGACCTTCTTGATCGACTTGGTGAGGTCGTACTCCAGGTTCCGGAGCTTCACTTGGACGTTCTTCTCGGTGGCCTGGACCTCGATGAGCTCATCGAAGCCCAAGACCTCGTGCTGATCGCCGTACTTGAGGAGCAGGCTGAAATAGGAGTTCACCACGCCGGCCTCGTAGCGATCCGCCACCCGAAAGGGGAAGCTCTTGATCGCGTAGACCTCGTTGGCCTCCTTCTCGAGCTCCTTGTCGTCGCGGGGGTCGACGAACTCCACCCGCACGTTGCCGTGGGAGATCGCCGCGTACTCCGAGACCAGGTCTTTGATTCGCGGGACCAAGGGGGCCAGGAGCGGGTGCGTCTTTTGCGAGAAGTAGCCGCGGATGAGCAGCGGCGCGTTCAGCCCGCGGAGCAGCTCCTTGGTGACCGGCGAGATCGTGTACTCGTGCTTGGAGGTCAGATCGAGGCGTACCCGATTCACCGAGCCGAGCCACACGTTGAGGACGACCAGGTTCACCGCTGCTAAGGTGACGAGGACCTTCGAGCCGGCGCTCAGGGCGCGCGAGGCCGTGCCGCCACCCCAGCGCTTGGCCTCGAGGATTACGGTATTCAGCACCAGCGCGAAGCCGATGACCGAGGCGAAGTAGACCAGATCGCCGAGCTCCACCACGCCGCGGCCGATGCTGTCGAAGCGGCCGCTGATGCTGATGGCGCTCAAAATCTCCGCTGCCCGCGTACCGAAGAAGCCCGTGAAGGTGTCGGAGCCCAGAAAATACAGCGCGCTCAGGGTCAGCATGGTCATGAGCAGCGCCACGATCTGGTGCTTGGTCACGCTGGAGAGCGCCAGGCCGATCGCCAAGTAGGCGCCGGCCAGGAGCCAGGTCGCTAAGTAGCCGCCGAACACCGGCCCAAAGTCGAGATCGCCCATGAAGGAGACGGTGATCGGCACGCCCAAGGTCAGGAGCAGAGCGGTCGTGATGACGCCCATGCCGCCGAGGAACTTGCCCAGCACCAGCTTGCGGATCTCCACCGGCAAGGTGAACAGCACCTCCAGGGTCCCTTGGCGGTGCTCGTCGCTCCACAGGCCCATCGACAGGGCCGAGACCAAGAAGATCAGGAACACCGGCAGCCAGGTGAAGAGCGGCCGGATGTCGGCCAGGTTCCGCACGAAGAACTGCTCGTAGGTGAAGAAGGTCGCGAGCGTGACGACCAAAAAGACGCCCACGAAGATGAAGGCGACCGGAGAGGAGAAGAAGCCGCGGAGCTCCTTCTTGGCGACGGATAAGACGAGGTTCATGCCCGCACTCCTTCTTTCTCAGCCAGGTCTCGGAACACGGACTCGAGCGTGCGGCTCTCCTCGCGCAGCTCCGACAGACGCCAGCCCTTGTCCTTGGCGAGGTCGAAGATCATGGGGCAGAGCAGGGCGCCCTTCTCGCCGCTCACGCGGTAGTGCGTGAAGCCATTGGCGGGCCCGGTCCGCTCCACGCCGGTGACGCCGGGGATGGTGCCGAGCGCGGCCTCGACGCCGGTGGCGGTCGAGGCGATGCCGACCCGCGCGTTGGCGGTGGTGGTGAGCTGGTCCAGCTTGGCGTCGGCCTGGATGAGGCCGTTCATGATGATGATGGCTCGGTGGCAGGTGGCCTCGACCTCCGAGAGGATGTGGGTCGAGACGATGACGGTGGAGCTCTCGGCCAGGCGCCGGATCAGCTCGCGGATCTCCAGGATCTGGGTGGGGTCTAGGCCGTTGGTGGGCTCATCGAGGATCAGCACCTTGGGCCGGTGCATGATCGCTTGGGCCAGGCCAACCCGCTGACGGTAGCCCTTGCTGAGGTCGCCGATGGGGCGCACCAGCTGCTGCTCGAGGCCGCAGGCGTAGACCGCCTCGGAGATCAGGCCGCGGCGGGAGGCCTCGGGGATCTGCCGAAGGTCCGCCATCATCGTGAGGTATTCCTGCACCGCCATGTCCAGATACAGGGGCGCGTTCTCGGGCAGGTAGCCGATCCGGGATTGCACCTCGATCGCGTCTTCGACCACGTCGATGCCGTCGACCTTGGCGGTCCCCTCCGTGGGCTGGAGGTACCCGGTCAGGATCTTCATCGTGGTGGTCTTGCCCGCTCCGTTGGGGCCGAGGAGGCCGATAATCTCGCCCCGCTGCACCTCGAAGGAGATCCCTCGGAGCGCTCGGACAGGGCCGTAGGACTTCATTAGGTTGTGGACAGATATCATCAGAGCTTCTCCCGCGTCGGAAACGGCGGTCTCTTAGATCTCATTCCCGCGGGGTACCAAGTGTTTTTTGATTTTGAACGAATGCGGGGGAGCCCCACGGCGGCGCAGCCTTCCCTGGACCGGCGGGGCGCCGCGCCGTGTGCAAAGTCTTCCCTGGGTCGGTCAAACGTCCGACCCCACATTGGGCCAGACGCGGTAACCGCCTCTAACCCATGACTTCGACCGCGACCCGCCTTGCCCTCATTGCCTGCCTAGGGATCGCCGCTGCCTGCGGTGATTCCACCCGCCGCCCCGGTGGTGGTGGTGGCGGATTCAAAGACGCGGTCGTCAGCGGAGACCAAGGCGTCGACGACTCGGGCGTGAACCCGGGCCAGGACGCGAACAACCCCGGCCAGGACGCGAACGACCCCGGCCAGGACGCGAACAACCCCGGCCAGGACGCCGGCTTCCTCGACGCCACTCCCGGCCAAGACGCGGTCGGCCCCGGTCAGGACGCCACCCCCGGCCAGGACGCAGTGCCCGGCCAGGACGCAGTGCCCGGCCAGGACGCGGTCGGCTTCCCCGACGCGGTCGGCTTCCCCGACGCCACTGTCCCCTTCGACGGCGGCACCTTGATGGGCGACCCCTTCAACCCTTCGCAGCTCGCCAGCGCCTACGCCGCCGCGGTCTGTACTTACCAAAACCGCTGCGAGCCGGCGCTCAACGCCTTCTTCCGCCGCACCCAGCAGCAGTGTGAGACGGAGACCATCGCGGCTCTCCTCTCGACCTACAACGCCGTTCAGCCCTTGGTGTCGGCCGGCCGCGCATCTTTCAGCCGCACGCGCTTTGACGCCTGTGTGGCCTCCTTTGGCGCCGGCACCGACTGCGTCTTGGGCCCAGACCCCACCGCCTGCGACAACATTTTCACCGGAAATCGCCCGCAAGGCGTCAGCTGCGGCGCCTCCGCGGAGTGCGGCTCGGGCCTGTGGTGCGCGCTCTCGGCGTTCGGAGCCTGCGGCACCTGTGAGCCGGTGGCGGCCTCGGGGGCGGACTGCAGCAATGCGGTCTGCGCCACGGGCAACCGCTGCCTCAACGTCGGCAACCCGCCCGCGCCGACCTGCATCCCGAACCGCGTGGCTCAAAACGGCGCCTGCGGGACGATCCCGACGGGCCTCTGCCGCGGTCACCTGATCTGCACCGGGATGACGACCTTCACCTGCCAGACCCCCGCCTCGGGCGCCGCCGCCTGCGACGCCAACGCCACCACCGCGCCGGACTGCAACCTGTACCAAAACCAGACCTGCGACACGACGACCTCGCGCTGCGTGCCCCTCGCCTGGAACACCACCGGCACCTGCGACGGCAACAGCCACAACGCCTGCGGCAATGGCTACGACTGCGACTCGGCGACGCCCGACGTCCAGGGCAACTGCCAACCGCTCCCGGCCGCCGGGGCGACGTGCAGCCAGGGCGCTTGCGGGATCGGCCTGTACTGCGACCAGACCACCTGCGCCGCCGAGAAGACCACCGGCACGACCTGCGCCCAGAGCATCGAGTGCGGCGGCAATGATTACTGCGTCAATTCGCAGTGCGGCGCCCTCGTGTTCGCCGCCAGCTGCAACTGAGGTAGTGTCCGTGCCCGAATGCGACTCGGCGCTCCCTGCATCCTGACCGCGCTCCTGGTCGGGGTGCCCTCCGCGGCCCTGGCCAAAGACGGCCGGGTCTCCATCGCGGTCATGGACCTCAAGGCCCGCGGCGTCGATGAAGCCGCCGCGGGAGCCTTGTCCACCGAGGTCACCAACACGCTGGCGCGCATGCGCGTCTTCTCGGTGATCAGCGGCGAGGACGTGCGCCGGCTCCTGAGCCTAGAGGAGACCAAGCAAGGCTGCACGGGCAACGCCGACGCCGCCTGCATGGCTGAGATCGGCGGGGCGCTGGGGGTCGAGCTGCTCGTCTACGGCGAGATCAGCAAGCTCGGCGGGACCTATGGCCTGTCCCTGGCGCTGCTCGATACGCAGCACGCGACCGCGGTCTCCCGGGCCAGCGGGAAGGCCGACGAGCCTGGGCAGCTCCTGGCCGAAGCGGCTCGGCTCGCCAAGACCCTGGTCCAGCCCCTCCTCAGCGCCAAGCGCGGCTCGCTCGTCCTCGACGTGCGCGAGGCCGGCGCGCGGGTGGAGATCGATGGGCAGACCGCGGGAGTGACCCCGGTAGGCAGGCAAGATCTGGCCATGGGACCGCACGAGGTACGGGTGGAGAAGAAGGGTTTCATGGTCTGGGCCAAGACCCTGGACGTCCTACCGGAGCAGGTGGCGGTCGAAGGCGTGACGCTGGTGCCCAACGATGAGTTCATCGCCGCCTACGAGTCGAGGGCGAGCGCGGTGCGGACCTTGGCCTGGATCACCGCGGGCACCGCCGCCGCGCTCTTGGCCACCGGCGCGGCGATGCGGATGGTCGATGACGCGCGCTTTGGCGGCTTGGTGACCCAGCAGTACTTGGAGGTCCGCGGCGGCTGCGCGGACATCGATCCGAGCTACAACGGCAGCGACTACTGCCCCACCTCCCTGGGGCTTCAAAACGACGTCCTCTCCTCGGTGAAGAGCATCGAGACCATCGACACCATCGCGTTGGTTGCCCTGATCGTCGGCGCGTCCTCCGGCGTCGCTAGCGCGATCCTCTTCCTGGCCGGCGACCAGCCTGGGCGTTATTCGGCCTTCGAGGCGGGGCCGGTGGCCGCCTCGCCCAAGGGCTTCGAGCTCCGTTTCTGAAGCGTTGAGCGAAGCGATCGCGCCCGCAGGCGGTTTCACCCCGCCGATAACGGGCCCAGAAGCGTTGAGCGAAGCGATCGCGCCCGCAGGCGGTTTCACCCCGCCGATAACGGGCCCAGAAGCGTTGAGCGAAGCGATCGCGCCCGCAGGCGGGTTCACCCCGCCGATAACGGGCCCAGAATCACAGTGCTTACTGGCCGACGCCGACCACGGTCGCCGACACACCCGAGAAGGTGATGCCGACCGAGTAGCCGTCCTGGATCTCGCGCTGCAGCGCGCAGGTCCACGGCTGGGAGACGTCGATGGGCTGCACGTCGCCGCCGTTGCCGTCCTTGCACACCGAGATGCGGCCGTTGGCGCCGCCGGTGAGGGTCTCGAGCCCATCGGGCGGGACGTCGAGGTCGATGTCCGGTTGGAGGATGGAGGCGATGAGGTCGATCAACGTCGAGTTGGGCAGCATGCGCTGGCACAGGTTGTTGAGCGTCTTGCAATAGGGGTTCTCGGTCTGGGCCAAGGTGTTCACGGGCACCGCGCCGCCGAGGAGGCCGTCGCTGAGCACGGAGAGGTTGGCCGGCACGCGCGCCGAGAGGAACACCTTCTCCACGCGAATTTCTGGATGCGGCGGCACGCCGACGGTCAGGGTGAAGGAGATCGGCACCGGCGCCAGGGACTTCATCTGCCCGCGCTCGATCTTGGCGGGCGCGCGCGCCCGGGACTGGGGTGGGATCCCGGCGATCGACTGGGGGTTGATCTTGAACTCGCAGCACTTGGTCTCGCCGGAGGGGATCTGGAAGTTGTTGGCCGGGAAGAAGGGGTCGTCCGCGTCGCGGGCGCCGTAGAACTTCGCGGTCAAGGTGGCGTCGTTGCCGACGAAGGGCTTGTCGAGGCCCGCCAGCTCGATCAGGAGCAAGGTCTCACCGCCGAGGAGGCCCTGGCGGATCTGGTCGTTCCCCAGCTGACCCAGCTGAAAGAGGCTGTTGTCGACGCAGTCTCCCGGTCCGCGGCACTTGCCGTCGATGTCGAAGCCGCGGTCTTTATCGGCGATCGCCAGCGAGTCGATGATGAAGGCGTTGCCCGTGCCCGGCGGCTCCTCCCAGCCCTCGATCGTGACCGGGATGTCGTTCCGGGGGCCGCCGCTGCCGATCGGGGTCTGGGTCCGGATGCCGGGCTGGCCGACGCACTTGCCGAGCGCGTTGCAGCGAAGGCCTTTGGGCACGCAGGCCAGCGGGTTGCCTTGGCACTCCGGAGGGCTCAAGCAATCTTGGTCGACGAAGCACTCGGTCTCGCAGTGACCGAGGCGGCAAAACGATCCGCTCGAGCAATCGCCCGGGCGCTCGCAGCGGGTCTGGCATCCCGGGCCAGCGGCCAGCGTGAGCACGGCCAGCGCTGCGCCGAACGCGAAAGCGCCGGAGAGGGGCAGGATCCAAGAGCGAGACATGGCACGCATCCTATCGCGCAAAGCCCTCGCTAGGATAGCGCCGTCGCGTAGAACTGGCTGGATTTCAAGCGTCGCCGCATCCTCCACGAACCTTCAAACTTCGTTTCATCGCTCTTCTGAGGAGCACGCCTGGCTTGCTGGCGCTTCCGAGGTAGCGCTAATCTCCGGGGGCCGTGCTCAAACTTCCGCGCCTTCGACCTACATCGGTGCCTGCCGGATTCCTCGGGGTCTTGCTGCTGGCCGCGAGCTCCGGGGCCGAAGCCCAAAGCGGCGGCAGCAACGCGGAGTGCCGCTCCAACCCGCACTTGGCGCGCGCCCGCGAGCTGTACGACGATCTGAACTTCGAAGAGGCGGCCACCACGCTTCAGCGCGCCATCGAGTTCTCCAATAACTGCCGCTGGGATCTGGCCGAGATTTACCGGCTCAAAGCCTACGTCGACGCGGTCAACGGCGAGCGCGAGCGCTGCCACCGCGACTTTGAGATCTTCTTGGCGCTCAACCCCGACTGGGACATGCCGCCGGACGTCGCCCCCAAGATCAAGAACTGCTTCGAGGACGCCAAGTCGGTGGCCAAGAGCCGCCGCGAGCTGGCGATCGCCCACGAGGCCCCCGCTGAGGTCCAGCCCAACGCTCCGGTGTCCCTCAAGATCAAGGTCACCGACCCCCTCCGCCTGGTCGACCAGGTCCGCCTCTTCTTCCGGCGGGAAGGCGTCAAGGTCTTCACCGTGGTCAGCCAGCGCGCCGACGACACCGTCTCCATCGTGATCCCCGCGCTGGCGGTGCCGCCCGACCCCCAGGGCTACAAGATCGAGTACGTGGTCCGGGCGGTCGATCGCTGGGACGGCGTGTTGACCGAGCAGGGCAACTCCAAAAAGCCCCTCGTCTTCGCGGTCGCGCCCGGCACGACCGGCGAGTCCTTGGTGCAGCAATGGTGGTTTTGGACGGCGATCGCGGGCGTCGTGGCGCTGGGCGCGGGGGCCGTCATCATCGCGAGCCAGTCCAAGGACACGGTGGGGCTGACGGTCACCGCGCCGCCTGCCGGGGGCGGACAGTGAGCACTCGGATCGCGCGGCTCCTCGGGACCGCCTTGCTCCCCACCACCCTCTGGGCCTGCGGCGCCCCGGTCGTCGCGGTCGAACTCGTCTTCCCCGACGAAGGCTCGCGCGCCGACACCAACGGCTTCGTGCTCACCGCGGTCGAGCCCTTCGTGGCCGGCCCTCAGGACTCTGGCCGAGATCGCGTGCTGCTCAAGTGCGGAGAGCTCTCCGTCTTCGGCCCCTACGCCAAGGTCAACCGCGATGTCAGCGATCTGCCGAACCTCCAGGTCCTGATGAACCGCGAGCCCCAGGAGTTCGATGCCGACACGCCGTTCAAGTGGGATCTGTCGCTGGAGAAGTTCAAGTCGAGCGAGGAGACCAACCCCTGGCGCGCGGTGATGGTCCATTTCGAGGCCCGCGGCTTCGCCCGCAAATCCGACGGCGGTCTGGCGCTGGCCGATGAGCCCAAGACGCTGCTCGAGGGCTGCTATTGCATGCGCCTCAACGCCGACGCGACCTCAAGCGATCTCGACCTGGACGCGGACGTCAAGAAGGCCTGCCCGGCGGTGGGTGAGACCGGAGGAGAGAAGCGGCGCGTCGAGCTGACCGCCGTGGCGCGCACGGACTTTCGGCTCGCGCCCTGCGGCGTCACGCAGCTGACCGCGGCCCGTGACCGGGTCACGACCTTGAACCCGGGCGTCTGCGTCCGCGCGGCGATCTGCGGCTCGGGGGGGACGACCTCTGGCTGCTTCTCCTGCTCGACGCAGAAGTGTCCCGAGCTGGACGACCTCAAGAACGTCCCGGTGCGAATTACGGTCGAACAGGAGAACGGGCAATCGACCGCCGACCCCCACATCATCCTCAGCAACAAAGGCGGGCGCGTTGCGCCCGAGGTCGCGCTGGACGAGTGCCGCACGCCGGTGGTGGTCCACGCCGAGATCGTCGGTCGACCCGACCAGAAGGTGGACTTCCCGATCTCGTGCGTCTCGCCGGTCGACTTCGACGCGACTCCAACCGGTGAGGAGCCGGTGGGCAACGCCACCGCCCCGACGGTCGTGGCGATCACGACGATCCCGAAGGTCGTCGACGCCCAAAACCAGGTGCTGGTGCCGGCGCGGGTGGCGGTGCTGGTCTCGGCCAATGGGGCCGCCAAGGTGGAGGTCTATGAGCCGCGCCCTGGAAATCTCGGCATCCACAAGGTCGCCTCGGCGCAGTGGGGCGGGAGGATGGGCGATGAAGAGCGGCCCTACGCGGCGCTCGGCTACCACTACAAGACTGGGCCGATGATCCAGGACAAGAGCAAGCCGCTCCTCGCGATCATCAGCGCCAAGCCGACCAAGCCCGGTCGCCCGATCGTTCGCCTGCTGGCGATGCGCGAGGAGAACGTCCCCGAGAACGAGCGCCTCCGCTTGGTCTCCTCCACCACCATCGGCGATCCTGGGCCGCACGGGATGATGGATCCCTTCTGCCCCTACTCGAGCTGCGCCGGCACCGGAGATTGCCAGACGCCCCCGTGCACGCAGGCCCTCGACCTGACGGCCGTCAGCGCGGTCTCGATCGCGGCGGCCGACATCAACGGGGACGGCCTCTCCGAGCTGGCCTTTGGCACCGACCGCCTCTTCCACCTGACGACTTTCTACACGCGGCCCAGCGACGGCGAGTACCCCCCGCGGGGGCTGATGGATCACTGCGCTTGCTCGAGCCTCGGGCGCGGCCTCCCCAGCTTTGATCTGGTGCAGCTGGGCGGGGTGGGCGCGGCAACCGAGAACCGCGTCGATCTGTTGATGGGCGATGGCACCGGCGCCTACGTGCGCTACGCCGGCGCGGAGGATCCCATGCAGCACACCTTCGACAACACCTTTGACGGGGACACCTGTGCTCCTGGGGCGACCGGGGACTGTCCGGCGAACTTCGAGTGCTGGACCCCCTGCGGGACCTTGACCACGAGCGCGGCCTTTGGGCGCTGCGTGAGGCGCTGCAACAAGGCCAAGGTGGCTCAGGACTGCGCCGGCTTCCCCGCTGGCACGACCTGCACGCCGACGGTGGGGCCCTCCACCGGAGCGCTCGGCTTCTGCGCGACCCCCAACATCGGCTGTAAGTCGCCTTCCGCCGTGTGGCCGCTGATCACCATCCACGACGTGACCAAGGGCCACATCGCGGGCGGTCGCTTCGACGACGCGATCGCGGTCGGTGCGGGCAGCCCGGTGCCA
>Ga0154020_10005052_pt1 | contig 15644 bp, 13 predicted proteins | sample Klosneuvirus_201_FD_109709 | JGI IMG/M metagenome (GOLD analysis project Ga0154020, IMG submission 109709) | Active sludge microbial communities from wastewater, Klosterneuburg, Austria - Klosneuvirus_20160825_MG | ecosystem: Engineered > WWTP > Aerobic digester > Activated sludge | place...
CGCTCGAGCTACCACGCCGCCGAGGTGTTCATCCGCGCGCGGCTGAAGCCGGGCGAGATCGACGGCGCGGCCGAGGCCCTCCGCGAACGGCAGACCGCCGCCGCCCTCGCCGCCGCGCGCTTGTAGCTTTTGTTCGCCCTACGTGCCGCCGCTCCGGCGCCTTCGGCCCCTGCGCGACGTCACTTTCGGGCTCACGCGCCTTCGGCGCGGTTTGCGGTGAAGTCCCGAGCCGATTCGAGGACGAGCCCCTATTCGAGGACCATCCCGCCCTACTCGAGGACGAGTAGGGTCTGGCCTTCGTCGACCGCCTGGGCCTCGGCGACCGCGATGCTCGCGACCTTGCCGGCCGAGGGGGCCTCGACGGGCATCTCCATCTTCATCGATTCGAGGATGACGACCGTTTGTCCTTCTTCGACGGTGTCGCCGACCTTGACTTCGATCTTCCAAACGGTGCCGGTGATGTGAGCCTGGACGTTCGTCGCCATGTGGCTCCGGGCCATACTAGGTTCTCGCCCGGGACGCACCATGTGGGACACGCCCGAAGCGACGAAGCGGGCGTTGCGTGGGGGGGGGCGCGCGGGGTAACGTTTCCCCACGCGGCGCCAAGGCGTGCGCGGCTCGAGTGTCTCTCGAAGGGCGAGTCTCTTTCGAAGGGCGACCTTCCATGGCGGATCCCCCCCGCAACCACAGCAACGGAGTCAACGGCGCAATGTCCGAACAGAAGGAATCCTCGGTCCTCTTCTCCCTCAAAGAGCTGATGAACCTCGAGGAGAACCGCATCAAGGAGGAGGACGACGCCAAGCGCAAGAAGGAGGAGGTCGAGGCCAAGGCCAAGGCGGAATCCGAGCGTCGTGCCCGCGAAGAGGAGGAGGCCCGCCTCCACGCCGAGGAGGAGAAGCGGCGCGGGGAAGAGATGCGCCGCAAGATGGAGGAGGCGCAGATCGACGCCGCCCGCGCGGCCGAGATCGAGAAGCGCAAGCTCGAGGAGCAGCACCGCCTGCAGATGGAGGCCCTCTCCAAGCAGCAGGCCCACGAGAAGGAGATCCACCAGATCCAGTCGCAGAAGCGCAAGGGCATCCACCCGGGCGTGCTCGCTGGCATCGCGGTCGTCCTGCTCGCCGCCATCATCGCCGTCGTCTTCATCGTCGCCATCAAGCCCGCCAACGAGGCCAAGGAGGCCGTGAAGAAGGCCCAGGTCGCCGCCGCGAGCGACGACCCGCGCGACTGGGAAGAGGCCGAGAAGCAGCTCGCCATCGCCAAGGACAAGGACCCGACGAACAAGGACATCGTCACGGTCGCCGACAAGGTGAAGGGCAAGCGCGACAAGAAGCAGGCGGCCGACGACGCCGTGGCCAAGGCCAAGGAAGACGAGCTCAAGAAGACCAAGGAGAAGCTCGCCACCCTGCAGAAAGACCTCGACGACGCGCAGGCGGCCCTGAAGAACGCCAAGACCGACGAGGAGAAGGAGGCGGCCAAGAAGAAGATCGCCGCCGCCAACGCCGCCATCGGCGCGGTCGCCGCCCCTGCCAAGAAGGTCTGCCCGCCGGGCGTCCCGCTCTGCAACTGAAGCCGCTGCGCTCTGAAGAGTGCGGTCTGAGCCGAGGCGCCGTGGTCCGCGAGGTCCACGGCGTCGCGCGTTTTGGCCGTCGCGTTGACGCCACCCTCGGTCCACACGAGCCTGCGCCGCATGTCCGATCGCATCGTGCTGCCCCTCGACGTCCCGACCCTCGAGGAGGCCGGATCGCTGGCCGCGGAGCTGGCCGATCTCGTCGGCGTGCTCAAGATCGGCCTCGAGCTGTTCGTCGCCGCGGGCCCCGCCGTCCTCGACGTGGGGCGCAAGCACGGTCGACCGATCTTCCTCGACCTCAAGCTGCACGACATCCCCGAGACGGTGGAGCGCGCCGTCGCGGCCGCCGCAGCGCACGGCGTCCGCTACCTCACCGTGCACACCTCCGCCGGTCGTGAGGCCCTCGGGCGCGCCGCGCGACGCGCCGAGAAGGAGTCGGGCGGCGCCCTCATCCTCCTCGGCATCACGGTGCTCACCTCGATGGACGCGAGCGACCTCGCCGCGCAGGGCATCCCGCGCTCGCCCGCCGAGCAGGCCCTCGCCCTCGCCCGCATGGCCCACGAAGAAGGCATCCAGGGGTTCGTCTGCTCCCCGCAGGAGGTCGCGTCGCTGCGGCGCGCGCTCGGCGATCGCGTCACGCTCGCGGTGCCCGGGGTGCGACCCGTGGGCGCCGACGTCGGCGACCAGAAGCGCGTCGCCACCCCCACCGCGGCCATCGCGGCGGGCGCCGACCTGCTCGTCGTCGGTCGACCGATCCGCGACGCGGAGGACCGACGCGCCGCCGCCCGCGCCATCGGCGCCGAGATCGACGCCGCGCTCGTCGCCCACCGCGGCGCGATGGGACGTGCGTCGTGAGGCTCGCCATCGGCCTGCAGTGGGTCCGCGAGGCCATCCTCGCCAAGACCGCCGAGCGCGTGTTCGTCGAGGCGCGCAGCCGCGAGGCGCAGCAGATCGACGCGCTCGCCCGGTTCGCGCGCGACCGCGGCCTGCCCGTCGAGGAGGTCCCCCGCTCGGAGCTCGACCGGCGCACCCAGGGCGACCGCCACCAGGGCGCCATCGCCAACGTCGGCCCGTTCCACCACGTCGACGTGGCCGATCTGGTCGAGGAGCACGCGCTCGTGATCGCCCTCGACGAGATCACCGATCCCCACAACCTCGGGGCCATCGTGCGCAGCGCCGTCGCGTTCGGCGCGCGCGGCGTCGTCTTCCCCGAGGACAAGAGCGCCCCGCTGTCGTCGGCGATGGGTCGCGCCAGCGCCGGCGCGGTCGAGCACGCCCGCCTGTGTCGCGTGCACAGCCTGCCTCGAGCCCTCGAGGAGCTGGCCGAAGCGGGCTTCCAGGTCCTCGGCCTCGACACGGCCGGCGACGTGGACCTCGACGCCACCGATCTCGCGGGTCCGACGTGCCTCGTCGTGGGCTCCGAAGGCAAGGGGCTTCGCCGCGCGACGCGCAAGGCGTGCACGAGTGGGGTGCGTCTCCCCATGAACGGCACGATCGCGTCACTCAACGCCTCCGTCGCCGCAGGAATCGCCCTCTACGAAGTGGTGCGCCAGCGCAGAGCGCACTAGAGATCCGCCGCATGAAGGTCTGCGTGCTCACGGGTGGTGGAGATGCTCCGGGTCTGAACGCGGTGTTGCGTGGGTTCGCCAAGCGGGCGAGCCAGCTCGGGATCGACGCCTGGGGCAGCCCGAACGGCTTCGAAGGGCTCGTGTTCCCCGACGTCGCCCTCGAGCGTCTCGATGCGCGCGCCGTGCGCGGCATCCTCCCGCGCGGCGGGTCCATCCTCGGCTGCTCCAACAAGGCCAACCCGTTCGCGATGCCCGTGCCCGGCGAGAAGGGCAAGACGCGCGACGAGAGCGCCGCGGTGGTCGAGCGCATCAAGGGCCTCGGCATCGACGCCCTCGTGCTCGTCGGCGGCGACGGCACCATGCACTACGCGCGGCGCTTCCTCGCGCTCGGGCTGCCCTGCGTCGGCGTCCCCAAGACCATCGACAACGACCTCGGCGGCACCGACCAGACCTTCGGGTTCGAGACCGCCGTCAACACCGCGAGCTGGGCGATCGACACGCTGCACTCGACCGCGGAGGCCCACGAGCGCGTCATGATCCTCGAGGTCATGGGCCGCAGCGCGGGCTGGATCGCGCTCTCGGCAGGCCTCGCCGGTGGCGCCGACGTCATCCTCATCCCCGAGATCCCCTACGACCCCGAGCGCGTCGTCGCCAAGATCAAGGCGCGCGCGGAGGCGGGCTCGCCGTTCACCATCGTGGTCGTCGCCGAGGGTGCGTTCCCCCGTGGCGAGACCACCCAGACCGTCGAGGCCGAGGCGCGCCCCGGCCAGCTCCTGCGCGTGGGCGGCGCCGGCGAGCGGCTCCGTCGCCTGCTCGAGGGGCGCATCGACCACGAGACCCGCGTGACCGTCCTCGGCCACCTGCAGCGCGGCGGCTCGCCCTCCGCCTACGACCGCGTGCTCGGCATGCGCATGGGCATCCACGCCGCCGACCTCTGCGCCCGCTCGGCGTTCGGTCGCCTGGTCGTGCTCCGCGGCACCACCATCGCGAGCGTGTCCCTCGACGAGGTGCCCGACGCCCCCCGCCTCGTCGAGCCCGACGGGCAGCTCGCCAACGTCGCCCGCGCGATGGACGTCGAGCTCGGTGCCTGAGCGCCTCGCGCGGCCCGTCCTTTCGGCCCGCGCGGTGGTGGCGGTGGTGTTCGTGGGCACCCTCGTGCTCGCGCGCCACCGGCTCCTGACCTTCGACGAGGCGTACTACCTCGCCGCCGCCCGGGATCTGTTCGTGCGCGGGGCTCCGCCGCTCGCCGATCACCCCCCGCTCCTCTTGCTGCTGCTCTCCGGCTTCGATCGGTTGCCGCTACCCCTCGAGGTGCGCGTCCGGCTCGTCCCGGCCTTGCTGGCGGCGGGGACGGCGCTCCTGCTCGGCGCGCTCGCACGGGCGACGGGGGGAGACGCCCGGCGCGCCACGATCCTCGGGAGCGTCGGGGTGCTGCCCGTGCTCGGCGGCCTGGTCGCGACCCCCGACGCTCCCCTGCTCCTCGGCGTGACGCTCCTCTTGCTCGGCGCCGCGCAACGTCGGGCCGGGCTCGCGGGGCTCGGGGCGTTCGTCGCCGGCGCGTCCAAGGTGAGCGGCGTGCTCGCGGCGCTGCTCGTGGCCCTGGAGCTCGCCCGACGCGATCGGCGCGTGGCCCTCGCCCTGACGGCGGGTGCGCTCCTCACCCTGCCGCTCGGCCTTCGGTCGCTCGTGCTGCAGGCCGCGCACGTGGCCGGTCGCGGTCCCCTCGTGTCGGCACCCGTCCTCGGCGCGCCGCTCGCGCTGGTCGCCTGGGCGACGGCCGTGGGCCTCCTCGTCGGACCGGCGCTCCTCCTCCGGGTACACCAGGTCTCGGCGGTGCCTGGTGGCGTGACCCTCACGCTCGCCCTCGTCGGCGCCCTCGTCGCGTCCGCGCTGGTGTCGGGGCGCGCGCCCGAGGTCGGGTGGATCGGTCCGGTGCTCCCCGTGTGGATCGCGCTCGCCGCGCGCCCCCCTTGGTCTCGCGTGGCGCTCGCCTCGTACGTCGCGCCGACGGTGGTGGGTGCGCTCCTGTGGCTCGCGCCGCGTGGTCCGTTCGAGGGTCGAGCCCCGACGCGGCACGCACCGACCTGGCCCGTGGCCCCGCCCTACGGCCTCGCGGCGTGGACCCGCATCTACGGAAAGAATCCGCCGTAATTCTTGGCACTTACGACTTAATCCAAGAGAAGGTTTCGAGACATGGGTCGAGTGCTGATCGGCCGATCAGCGCCCACGTGACCCATTTCCATTCAATGGATCGCCCGATCGCGCCCGCAGGCGACGCGGAAAGCCAAATCATTCCCGCCGCTTGGCGGCCACACCTCGGGTGCTTCGCGAGAGAAGGCCCGCGATGGTGAAGCGCTTCATGAAGTGCGTGTGCGTGACCCGCCCTCAGCGCTGGCGGGCGAGGACCTTCCGCACGATCTCGACGGCGCAGTCGACGTCGGCTCCGGTGGTGTGAGGGGGCAAGGAGAAGCGAACGGGCCCGAGCAGCCGACCCGCGTCGGCCGGCTCGCCGAACATGGCCTTCAGTGTCGCGGACGGCTCGGTCACCCCGGCGTGGCATGCAGCCCCTCCGGAGCAAGCGAGGCCGTCGAGGTCGAGTGCGGCGACGAGCTCCGGCGACGACCACCCGGGAAACGAGACGTGGACCACGTGAGCGACGCGGGGGTTCGCGCCGTTCACCCAGGCCCCGAGCCCGGCGAGCGCGGCCTCGAACCGGTCGCGGAGCGGACGCACCGCCTCGTAGGTGCCGACGGAGTCGAACGCGACGCGCGCGGCGGCCGCGAACGCGGCGGTGAGCGCGGCGTCCTGCGTGCCCGGTCGCAGCCCGCGCTCCTGAGAACCGCCCCGCAGCAGCGGCCGCAGCGGGTGGCCCGGTCGCAGCACGAGCGCGCCGATGCCCCGCAGACCGCCGATCTTGTGGGCCGCGAGCGCGACGGTGTCGGCGACGCCGACCCAGCCCCCCGCAGGCGATGGGATGCGACCGACCCCTTGCACCGCGTCCACGTGCACGACCGCGCCCCGCGCGTGGGCGAGCGCGGCAATCTCCGCGAAGGGCTGCACCACGCCGGTCTCGCCGTTGACCGCCTGGATCGCGACGAGCCGGACGTCTCCCTCGCCCAGACACCGGGCCACGCTCTCGACGTCGACGTGGCCCGTGCGCGTGACGCCCGCGAAGCGCACCTTCACGCCACGTTGCGCGAGCTGGTCGGCGCACGCGGTCACCGAGGCGTGCTCGAGGGGCGCGAGCACGAGGGCGCCCTTCCCGTCCTCGAACGGCGACGAGAGCGCCAGGTTCGAGGCCTCGGTGCCGCCGCTCGTCCACACGACCCCGTCGGGGCGCGCGCCGCACAGCTCGGCCACCACGCGCCGAGACTCCTCGAGCAGCGCCCGCGCGGCCCGACCCTCGGCGTGCACGCTCGCCGGGTTTCCCCAGGCGTTCGCCCACGCGGCCTCGGCAGCGGCGCGCGCCGCGGCGATCGGCGGCGTCGTGCTGTTCCAGTCGAAGTAGAGGCGCACCCCGGCGTTCTAGCCTCCGCCGTGCACCACGGCCAACTCGCGGTAGGCTGGGGCGTTGCGCGCGCTCCGGCTCGTCACTTTCTTGTCCGCCGTCGCCTCGGGCGCGGTCCTCGCGGCGTGCGCCAGCGACGCGCCGATGACCGCAGGCCCCCGCGCCTCGTGCACGCACGTCGCGTGGGTCCGTGTCGAGGCCGGCACGCCGGTGGTGCGGCCCTCGTGGGAAGCCTTCCGCGCGCAGCCGATGCGAGCGGTCGGCGACGGCTGGTACGCCGCGAGCCTCACGCCCCCCGCCGGCCCGCAGACCTACGCGATCGAGGTCGGGGGCGCGTTCGTGGTCGACCCGACGATCGCGACCACCGCGTACGCGACCATCGACGGTGTCGCGCGCGAGGTCACCTGGCTCGACGTCGCGCGATGCGCGTCCCCTGCCCTGCGGTTCGACGAGGTGACGCCCAGGGCCGATGCCTTCACCGCCCAGGCCACCTTCGTGGCGGCCGAGGACGGTGCGGCGCTCGCGAGCGCCACCGCGACCCTCGACGGCGCCCCGCTCCCCGTGCGCGTCGAGGGCGCGACGCTCTCGCTCTCCAGCGCGTGTGCCCTCGGTCGCCACCGGCTCGTGGTCGAGGCCACCGACGCCGCGGGGCGCACGACGCGCAGCGAGCGCTCGTTCCTCGCGACCGCCCCGTTCGCCTGGAAGGACGCGGTGATCTACCAGGTGATGGTCGACCGGTTCCGGGGCGCGGACGGCCTCGCCCTGCCCTCGCTCGCCACGCCCTCCGCGCGCGCCGGCGGTCACCTCGACGGGGTGCGCCGCGCGCTGCCCGAGCTCGTCGCCATGGGCGTGAACACGGTGTGGATCTCGCCGGTCTACGCGGCGCCCGCGGGCACGTTCCCCGGCCGCGACGGTCGACCGTATTCGGGGTACCACGGCTACTGGCCGATCTCGGCACGCACCGTGGAGCCGACCTACGGCGGCGAAGCGGCCCTCGACGCGCTGGTCTCGGCCGCCCACGCCGCCTCGGTGCGAGTGGTGCTCGACGTGGTGCCGAACCACGTCCACGAGCAGCACCCCTATTTCAAGGCGCACCCCACGTGGTTCGACAAGGAAGCCTGCCTCTGCGGCGACGCCGCGTGCCCCTGGAACGCGGGCCTCCTGCCCTGCCGCTTCGCGCCCTACCTGCCCGACGTCGAGTTCCGCGACCCCGCCGCGTTCGACGCGATGGTCGACGACGTGCGCTGGGCGGTCGACCGCTTCGCCCTCGACGGCGTCCGCATCGACGCCGTCCCCCAGATGCCCCGCGCCGCGTCGCGCCGCATCGTCCACGCGCTCGCCCGCCTCGATCCGACCGCCCTCACCCTCGGCGAGACCTTCGTCGGCCCCGGCGGTTATCCGGGGCTCCGCCATTTCCTCGGCCCGGGCGGCCTCGCCTCCGAGTTCGAGTTCCCCTTGATGTGGGCGCTCCGCGCGACCTTCGCCGAAGGCAGCGCCACCGTGCAGGACCTCGGCAAGGCGGTCGAGGCCTCTCGCGACGCGCTCGCCGACACCGGCGCGGTGATGTCGCTCATGATCGGCAACCACGACGTGCCGCGCTTCGCCTCGGTCGTGGTCGGTGACGGCGGGCGCGACGGCTTCTCGCCCGCGCCCCAGCCGACCGACCCCGACGTCTACCTGCGCACGGGGCTCGCGTTCGGCCTGGTGTTCGCGCTGCCCGGCATGCCGACGATCTACTACGGCGACGAGATCGGCCTCGCCGGCGGCGGCGACCCGGACACGCGGAGGCCGATGCCCGCCGAGGCCGGCTGGCTCGAGCCCCAGCGGGCGCTGCGCACGAGGGTCGCCCGGATGGCGAAGGTGCGCGCCTGCTCTGCGGCGCTCCGCGACGGCGACGTGCGCGTGATCGCGAGCGACGCCGAGCGCCTCGTGGTGGCGCGCAAGGCGGGAGGCCGGATCGTGCTCGCCGTGGTGACCCGCGACGACCGCGGCAAGCTCGAGGGGCCCCTGCCCGCAGACGTGCCGCCGGGCACGTGGGTCGACCTCCTCTCCGGTGCGAAGAAGGTGCTCGGGGCACGGGCCGTATGGGACGAGCCGGCCCGGACGGTGAGGTATTACGCTCCGGACGGCGACCCGTGCGCGGCCGGGGCGAGCGGAGTATAGTCACGCAGCCATGAGTCACTACACCAACACCCTTGGTTCATCGAGGATCGGGCGCTCGCGGACGTCGAGGGGCGTGAGCCGCCTGGTGGCGTCTTGGATGGCCGTGCTGGCCTTCGGGGCCACGACGGGGTGTGGCGACCCGGGCGACGCGGCCGACCCGATCCTGGTGCCCGACGTCGGCAGCTACGACGGCGGCAACTTCGACGGCGGGATCTACGGCGACTCCGCCACCCCGACCGACGGCGGGGGTACCGACACCGCGGTCGACACGAAGCCGGTCTGCGACGACACGCTCAAGCGCTGCGCGGCGGTGTTCACCTACTCCGGCGCGGCGACGACCGTGGAGCTGCGCGGCGACTTCCGCCCCGACGGCTGGACCAAGGGCGAGCCGATGACCAAGGACGGCACCGGCACCTGGACCGTCACCGTGCCCGTGCCCTACGCGATCCCCGTCCAGTACAAGCTCGTGCTCGACGGCACCAACTGGATCACCGACCCGGCCAACCCCGAGAAGGCCCCTGACGGCTTCGGCGGGCAGAACAGCCTGCGCGCGGCGACGACGTGCACCGACTTCACCTGCGCCGAGCCCGACGTGCCCAAGCCGGGCGTGTTCGACTGGCGCGACGCGGTCATCTACTTCGTGTTCGTCGACCGCTTCCTCGACGGCGACAGCAGCAACAATGGCTCCAAGATCTCCGGCGTCGACGACGCGGGCCAGTACATGGGCGGCGACTGGGCCGGCGTGAAGAAGAAGATCGACGAGGGCTACTTCGAGACCCTCGGCGTCAACACGCTGTGGATCACCGTGCCGTACAACAACGCGAACGACTACGGCGGGCTCGGCGTCGGCGGCGACCCGCACCGCTACTCGAGCTACCACGGCTACTGGCCGCGCGACGTGAGCAAGACCGAGCCGCGCTTCGGCACGCTCGCCGAGCTGCAAGCAATGGGCGCCGCCGCGCACACCCACAAGCTCAAGGTCCTCTTCGACTACGCGATGGTGCACATGCACGACTCCGCGCAGGTCTACAAGGACCACAAGGACTGGTTCCACGCCTCGGGCTGCATCTGCGGCTCGGGAAGCTGCCCCTGGGAGACCACCGGCGATCGCTGCTGGTTCACCGACTACCTCCCGCACTGGAACTTCAAGGTGAAGGAGGCGCGCGACTACTCGGTCGGCAACGCCGTCCAGTGGATCAAGGACACGGGCATCGACGGCTACCGCCTCGACGCGATCAAGCACGTCGACGGATCGTGGCTGACCGACCTGCGCACCCGCGTGGAGACCGAGATCACCCCCAAGAGCGGGCAGCGGTTCTACATGGTCGGCGAGACCTACGACTTCGGCAACCGCGACTACCTCAAGTCGTTCATCGACCCGAAGACCAAGCTCGACGGGCAGTTCGACTTCCCGCTGCGCCTCAAGCTCCTGCAGTCGGTGCTCACCCGCAAGGCGGGCATGGGCGAGCTCGCCTCGTTCATGGACGGCAACGACGGCTTCTACGGCTCGAGCGCGGTGATGAGCACGTGGATCGGCAACCACGACCTCGGGCGCGTGATCCACATGGCCGAGGACACGCCGATGTGGGGCGACCCCTACAGCGACGGCAAGGACCGCGCGTGGTCGAGCAAGCCCGGCCTCCCCGGCTACCGCGCGCCGTTCGAGCGCCTCGCCAACGCCTTCGCGGTGCTCTTCACCAACAAGGGCGCGCCGCTCGTCTACTACGGCGACGAGATCGGCCTGCCCGGCGCGGGCGACCCGGACAACCGCCGCCTGATGCAGTGGACCGGCTACTCGACCGACCAGCAGTGGCTCAAGGACCGCATCGCCAAGCTGCTCGGCCTCCGCGCCGCGCACCCGGCCATGCGGCGCGGGATCCGCAAGACGCTGAGCGTGTCGAACGATCTCTGGGTCTACTCGCTCACCACCACCGGTGACACGGTCTACGTGGCGATCAACCGCGGCGACACCGCCCAGACGGCGAGCGCGCTACCGGCCGGGTCGTTCACGGAGCTGGTGGAGGGTGGCACCGTCAGCAGCGGCGTCAGCATCCCCGCCCGCCAGACTCGCGTCTTCGTCGCCAAGTGAGGCGCCCTCGTCCGCCGGCGGCTGCGCGGGCCGCTTGCGGATGAGCGAGCGCACGAGGTTCGGCAGGTGCAGGTACTCGACGTCGAGCGCCGCGAGGGCCTCGGCGACCACGAAGACCTTGTCGATCGGCGGCAGGGTCTCGTCGCACACGATCGAGGCGGCCCCGCGCACACGCACGAGGCCCCCGCGCCCGGTGACCCGCAGCGCATCCCGGGGCCCGACGCGCATGGCCTCGTAGCGCACCGGCGCGCCGACCTTGCGCGCGATCGACTCGAGCTCGCGCAGCGTCGAGGCCACGCCGCCACCCCCCAGTCCCAGGCGACCCGGGCGCGAGCGCCGGCGCGCGGCCATGCTCAGCGCAGGATCGGCAGGCGCGCGGGCATCCCCTCGCGCGTGATGGAGAGCGTGCCGCGCCCGGCGTTGGCCTTGGCGACCTGGGCGACGACCGCGTCGGCGAGCTCGGTGAACGCCTTGGCGACGGAGCTCTGCGGCAGGGCCTGCACCACGGGCGTGCCCTGATCGCCCCACACGCGCACCGAGGGATCGACGGGGATCTGCGCGAGCAGCGGCGCGCCGGCGAGGTCGGCGACCTTCTGGCCACCGCCCGCCCCGAAGAGGTTGTGCTGCTTGCCGCAGCCGTCGCAGACGAAGTGCGACTCGTTCTCGACCACGCCGAGGATCGGGATGCCGAGCTTGCCGCACATCGACACGGCCTTGTAGACGTCGATGACGGCGACCTCCTGCGGCGTGGTGACCATCACGGTGCCGGTCGCGCGCGTCTTCTGCGAGAGCGTGAGCGCGACGTCGCCGGTGCCGGGCGGCAGATCGAGGATCAGGTAGTCGAGCTTGCCCCAGTTGACGTCGCCGAGGAACTGCTGGAGCGCGCCGTGCAGCATGGGCCCACGCCACACGATGGCGGCCTTGGGATCCTCGAGCAGGAACCCGATCGACATGAGCTTCACGCCGAAGCGCTCGAGCGGCTCGATCTTCTTGCCGTCGGTGGAGAACGGGCGGCCGCCGATGCCGAACATGGTGGGCACGCTCGGCCCGTAGATGTCGGCGTCGAGCAAGCCGACGCGGTGGCCGGCGCGCGCGAGCGCCATGGTGAGGTTGCTCGCGACGGTGGACTTGCCGACGCCGCCCTTGCCCGCCATGACGAGCACGAGGTTCTTCACGCCGGGGAGCGGGTCTTCGCTCGTGATCTCGCGCGTGCCGGTGGCCTGCACGAACCGCAGCGTGACCGCCGCGTCGGGGAAGGCCTTGGCGAGCGCGGCGCGGGCCTCGGCCTCGATGCCGGCGCGCGTGTCCTCGTTCGCGCCGGTCTCGAGGGTCACGCGGATGCCGTGCCCCTCGACCACCGCGCGCAGGCGGCCCGCCTCGACGAGCGCCACGTGGGCGGAAGGGTCTTGCAGGCCCTCGAGGGCGGCGAGCACGGTGGCGGGGGTCGGTTCGGGGGACGGCATGCCTCTCAGACGCTCCGCTACGGCCTGGGGTCGCACCCGTCAACGCCGAACGCCGCTGCGCCGCGCGTGCCCGGGTGTGCTAGCGCGTCTCGCCCATGCGAGCGCTCATCCTCTCGGCCGGCATCGGCCAACGCCTCCGTCCCCTCACCGAGGATCGCCCGAAGCCGCTCGTGAAGGTGGCGGGCCGCACGCTCCTCGCGCGGATGATCGACCAGCTCGCCAGGGTCGGCGTCTCGCAGGTGGTGGTGGCCACCGGGTTCGCCGAGGCCTCGGTGCGCGCGGCCCTCGCGGAGAGCCCGATCCCCACGGTCACCTGCCGCAACGACGCCTACGATCGCACGCAGACGGTCGCGTCGGTGGCCGTGTGCGCGGACGCGCTGCTCGCGGGCGGCGCGGACGACACGCTCGTGTTCGATGGTGATCTGTTCCTCGAGGATTCGTTCCACACGCGGCTCTGCGGAGCGCCCTTCGAGGGCGCAGGGATGATCGTCGCGGTCGACCGGCGCGACGACCTCGGGGCAGAAGAGATGAAGGTCCTCTGCGACGGCGATCGCGTGATCGCGTTCGGCAAGGGGCTCGATCCGAAGAAGAGCGCGGGCGAGGCCACGGGCGCCGTGCGCATCGCCGCGAGCGCGCTCCCTGCCATCCTCGCCGCGGTGGGCGCCGCAGTCACAGCGGGTCGCACGAACCTCTACTACGAGGACGTCTGGCACGAGTGTCTGCGCGCGAACGGCGGTACGCTGGAGGCCCGCGCGGTCGACGTGGCCGATCTGCGCTGGACCGAGATCGACACCCACGAGGATCTCGCGCGCGCCGAGGAGCTCGCCGCCGGGGACGCACCGCAGGGGACCTGACGAGCGGTCAGGGCTGTTGCCGCGACGACCGATCGCTTCGAATGCGGAGCAGCGACAAGCGTGTCCTGGTGTGAAGCGGCGTTCGCAGACGCGGCGCGGCATCGCGGTTGCTAGTTGTATCGACGGAGAAGATTCCCAGTCGAACCCCGCAACCGCATCCCCCTACACGCATCGATGAGCCGCAGGATTCTCCAGAGAGCGGGGGTGTGCCGCAGGGGCACAGTGTGACCGTCGTGCAGCAACAGTGAATTCTTCGTGCAATTCGTTTGGCAGTTCGGTGCCCAGCATGATAACGAGCCGCCCTTCAGGAGCTTCCATGACCGACCGTAGCCTCATCTCGCGCAGTGGTAAGTGCGCGAGAGCCATCATCCTCGCGGCTGGTCGAGGCTCCCGCCTCGTGATGGGAGAGACCCTCCCGAAGCCGCTGAAGGCCGTGGCCGGGGTTCCGCTGCTCGTCCGTATCCTGCGCACCCTGCAGTCCGAGGGGATCACCGAGGCCGTGGTCGTGGTCGGCTACCGGGGCGACCAGATCAAGCGCGCCCTCCTGGCCGAGCCCACGCTGGCCCTCAAGCTCGTCTTCGTCGAGAACGACACCTGGGAGACCGGCGCCAACGGCGTCTCGCTCCTCAAGGCCCGCGCCTACCTCGACCAGGACTGCATCCTGTCGATGGCCGACCACCTGTACGCCCCCGAGATCGTCCGCCGCCTCCGCGAGGCCGATCTGCGCGGCGCCAACGCCCTCGCCGTCGACCGCGACATCGAGCGCTGCTTCGACCTCGACGACGCGACCAAGGTCAAGCTCGACGGCGTGAAGATCGCCAACATCGGCAAGGAAATCGAGTCCTACGACGCGATCGACACCGGCGTGTTCCGCATCAACGCCGCCCTCGGCGCCGAGCTCGCCAAGGTGTTCGCGCAGCGCGGCGACTGCTCGCTGTCCGACGGCGTCCGCGCCCTCTCGGCGAGCGGCAAGTTCGTCACCGTCGACGCCGGCGAGGCCCGCTGGATCGACGTCGACACGCCCGAGGCGCACGCCCGCGCCGAGGCCATGGTCCGCGTGTGGGGCGACGATCTCGGCGACGAGCCCACGGCCGGCGCGGTCATCGACCCCGAGGCCATCGAGCAGTTCGCCCCGAGCTGGGTGCGCGGCGCGGCCCCCTACAAGGAGGACCACCTCGAGCTCGCCTCCGCGATGGACGGCGTCGCCCGCATGATGTCGAACGAGTCGCCGTTCGGCCCGTCCGAGCGCGTGATCCAGGCCGTCGTCGACGCGGCCCGCCTCGGCAACCGCTACCCCACCTCGGCCCGCGCCCTCCGCGAGAAGCTCGCCGCCCGCAACGGCGTCCAGCCCGACGGCGTCATCCTCGGCGCCGGCGCGACCGAGATGATCGACCTCGTGATCCGCACCTTCGTCGCCCCGGGCGAAGAGGTGCTCATCAACGTCCCCACCTTCTCGATGTACGAGGCCCGCACCCGCGTGGTCGGCGGCATCCCGGTGCTCGTGCCGATGACGGCCGACGGCTTCGACGTGCCCGCCATCCTCCGCGCGGTCACCGAGCGCACCAAGGTGCTGTTCCTCTGCACGCCCAACAACCCGACGGGCAGCAACCTCGACGAGGCGACCATCCGCCGCCTCCTCGCCCTCGGCCTGCCCACCGTGCTCGACGAGGCGTACTACGAGTTCTCGGGCCAGGACCCGTACCACCGGGCCGAGACCCTCGCGCGCCTGTGCGCCGAGTTCCCCAACGCCATCGTGCTCCGCACGTTCTCGAAGGCGTTCGGCCTCGCCGGCTTCCGCCTCGGCTACTCGCTGAGCCACCCGGCCGTCGCCCGCCTCATGGCCCGCGCCAAGCTCCCGTGGAACGTCAGCATCATCACCCTCGCCGCCGCCCAGGCCGCGCTCGAGGACGAGGCCGAGCAGACGGAGCGCCTGGCGACGGTGCGCCGTGGACGCTCGTGGCTCGAGCGCGAGCTCGGTCGCGTGGCCGGGGTCCGCGTGGTCCCGACCGACGGCAACTTCGTCCTCTGCGATGCGGCCGGCACCGGCTTCACCGGCGACGCCATCGTCAAGGGCATGCTGGCCGAGGGCGTGTTCGTCCGCACCCTCGCCACCCACCACCTCGGCACCGGGTATTTCCGCATCTCGGTCGGCTCGCCCGAGGAGAACACCCGCTGCATCAACGCCTTCCGCAAGGTCGTCGGCGCGCGCGTGTCCCACGCCGACCACGGCTCGTTCAGCCGGCTCTCCGCGGTCACGCCGGACGCGGAGTGAGGCGACGCGGAGTGAGCTCCGCGCGAACGTGACCGAGGCGCCCTCTTCCCCGCGGAAGAGGGCGTCCTTGCGTTCGGGTTACGCGCCGACGAGCTTCTTGTCGGTCGCGACGAAGTCGGCGGGCGGCGGGCGCACGAAGCGGAGCGGCGCCGCGGTGACC
>Ga0154020_10005053_pt1 | contig 15642 bp, 6 predicted proteins | sample Klosneuvirus_201_FD_109709 | JGI IMG/M metagenome (GOLD analysis project Ga0154020, IMG submission 109709) | Active sludge microbial communities from wastewater, Klosterneuburg, Austria - Klosneuvirus_20160825_MG | ecosystem: Engineered > WWTP > Aerobic digester > Activated sludge | place...
AAAGGAAAGTTTATACTTTGGACTTTTTCTTCTTTTTACAGGGATTAATTTTTTCATATCAACACCCGAAATGTTTTATAATTCAACAGGAGCAATCGTATTCAATTCTTGGTGGTTTAAACTGTTTAACATCCCGCTTGTAACAATTGGCAATATCTTTTTTACTTTATTCCTGCGTGATTTTTTTGGAACACTGATTAAAAATAAAACCCTTACTCTTATTATAAAAACAGCCTTAACCATACAATATTTCCTTTTTATTCCATTTGTGATCTTATACCTGCTTGGTAAGCCAACAGAAATCATTTTTAATATTGTTAATTTTGTAGGTCTTGCATCCTGTCTATGGATGACCATAATAATCATCAGGAAAAAGATGAAATATGCAAACCTGGTTGCAATTGGGTTTGTTTGCTATATCATAGGAAGTTTCCTTACATCTTACATGCTTATACAGATGATGAACGGGGTTCATCATTTTTTTGTAGACCAGTATCCGTTGTTTTTTGTAAAAGTTGGCATCCTGGCGGTGATGATCTGTTACCTCATAGCCATTATTAAAAAGTGGTATTTCCAGGAAAAAGAAATCGCTTTGCAGAAACTGGAGTCAGCCCTGTTGGTTGAGAAAATGCAAAACCAGATATATAGTGAACGAAGCCGCATTGCTGCAGATATGCATGATGATATGGGCGCCGGACTCAGCCGCATGCGTTACCTGAGTGCAGCTATTCAGCAAAAGGTTCATGATGAAAATATACATGGCGAGTTAAACAAACTGATCAGCAGCAGCGACGAACTGGTAGACAGGATGAATGAAATAATCTGGACATTAAACAGTTCAGATGGAACCCTGGAAGATACGCTGTATTATATCCGCAGCCAGTGCAGTGAAATGCTGGATGGGGCCGGCGTGGAATTTCAGTTCAGCATTCCGGAAATTATCCCCCATTATATCATAAGCAGTGAAGAAAAAAGAAACCTGTACCTCGTGGTAAAAGAGGCCGTGCACAATGCAATCAAGCACGCAAATGCTGCATTAATAAAAGTGGATTGCCTGTTAAGCGACCGGGTTGAATTTATTGTAACCGATGATGGTATTGGTTTTGATACAGAATCTGTACTCAAAAAAGGAAACGGGTTGCATAATTATAAAAAGCGGATACAGCAGTTAAAAGGTACTTACCAACTGATCAGTTCTCCCGGCAGCGGTACGCAAATCACATTCTCAATACCGTTAATGACATCAAACTGAGTTTGACAGCGCCCCTAAGAAATGTTAGGTTTTATTGTAATAACAAAATCTGCAACTTTATGAAGCATAACTTCAGCTTAGTACTGGTAGCATATTTTATGCTGAAGTTGTGCTTGTTTTTAACTGCTTATCACTTTACCTCAATATAATAGTTTCACTGCTGTTCAAAATTGCTGAAAATTTTATGCTTTTAGTAATTAGGCTGTTGTTTAAAAGAAGGGTATCATCCCTTTAGTTAATAATTAAACTCAATTTTTAAAAAATGTATGTATGAAAAAAGTTGTAATCTTTTTGCTGGTTGTTGCCATTTCTTTTCCAAATTTCTCTGAGGCAAAAATATGGCGGGTGAATAATAATCCCGGGGTTGTTGCAGATTTTGCAACATTGGATGCGGCCATGGCTACCTATGCCGCAGGGGATAGTATTCATTTGGAGCCTTCAGGAACTACATATTTCTTAAGTTCAAATGAATTTAACACAAGCGGCAAATTCGTTACAATTATTGGAAACGGTTATGATTTAAATATTAATACAGGGTTACAACAAAATCATTTAAGCTCTGTTATAAACGGATATAATTCTGCTGACCTTGTAGTAGTAAAGGATATTAAATTTATCGGAATTAAATTCAACAGTGTTTTGATGAATGGAAATTCTTCTGGTGACGTAAATATTTCATTTGAAAGCTGTTTATTTACAACCGGATTTATGTACACTGGTAATGTCAGTTTGCCTATTTCAAATATTCATTTTAAAAAGAATTTTTTCAATGGATTCTTATTTCAGATGTTTAACCTTTCAGCTACCAGTGTTCTTTCCAACTATACTTTTGAAAATAATATAGTCCGTGATCTATATTACCAGGATTCTTTTTGGGATGAAGATGTATCCAGGAGAATAGTAAGAAACAATGTTTTTGTAAACGGTTATCATGGCCAAGGCAATTATGTTGCTAATAATATTTTTAAAAATGGGGCAGATCTGATGATTAACTGTATCGTTAAGAATAATATATTTAATACACCTGCGGTAACTTTTCCTGAAGCACTTGCCTCATTCAATAATGTTTTTGGTGTAGATATGTCCACCGTTTTTCAATCACCTCTTACTGATATAGATAATTGTTTCCTGTTAAAGCCTGGCTGCCAGGCAATCGGTGCAGGTGTTCCAAACGGCGCAACTCCAGTTGATTGTGGCGCTTTTGGTGGACCAAATCCATACAAGCTTTCAGGTATTCCTGCAATACCTGCTATTTATGAACTACAGGTTCCGAATTTAATTTACTCAGGAGATAATATGCAGATCAATATTAAGTCTAGAAGCAATAATTGATTTCAATTAATTCAGCATCCGGTAACTATATCAGCTTAGTCTATAAAACAATTAATATACTCTTTATGAAAAGGACATTTATCAATCTGCTGTTTATGCTATTTATTATTCCAATGGATACAGAAGCCAAAATATGGCGTGTAAATAACAATACTGATGTGGTATCAGATTTTACTTCACTCAGTGATGCCATGTTGGCTTATGCATCAGGTGATACTATACACCTGGAGCCATCATTGGTTGGGTACACTGTAACAGATAATTTCTTTTTTACAGCAAATAGATTTGTTACCATAATAGGAAATGGCTATTTATTTGCAACAACTACCGACAATCCCCTGGATCCGGATATCAGGAAAAGCATGATCAGCCCCACAGCATATGCGAAAATAGGTGTGAATGCAGATATTAAATTTATTGGAATTTGTTTTGCTGGTATGGTGACACTGAAAAAAATTTCAGGGCCAAAATATGTGAGTAATGTTTCTTTTGAAAGTTGTCTTTTTATAGGCGGCATAGAATATTCAGATGGAGCTGTTGCAGGCGCTGATCAGATTGATGGACTGCATTTTTCAAAAAACAATTTTTTTAGTATGGTTAGTATAAATTTAACTGCTAACCCTGCAAACCTGCTCTATAATTTTACTGTTGAAAATAACATTTTCTACTACTCATTTATAATAGATCCAGTACCAACGAATCATGATGTGATCATAATTCGGAATAATATTTTTAAAACTGATTGTACCTGTTATCAGGCTTATTGGGCAAATAATATTTTTACCAGCATTACACCGCCTGCAGTCTCTGGATTTGATGGGGGCACGCTAAAGAACAATCTTTTCGCATGTCCTACATTTGTAACCAATGCCAGTACGTCTGTAAATAACCAGTTTGATATAAACATGTCAGCAGTCTTTATTTCTAATCCCGGAGATTCGCCAGACAATGTTTATGTATTAGCACCTGGCTCAGTTGCTATTGGTGCCGGTGTGCCCAATGGACTAGATCCAGTTGATTGCGGTGCTTACGGTGGCCCCAATCCATATAAACCCAATGGGATGCCTGCTATTCCTTCTATCAGTGAATTAAATGTGCCGCCTTCTGTGATGGAAGGTAATAATATTCATATTGGTGTGAAGTCGGTGAGCAATAATTAATCAAGTACCCTTATTTAAAATTCCGTTATGAAAAAGATAAGTTGTTTTATACTGTTAAATATTTGCCTGTTGTTTTTTGCAAAAGCGCAGGATCCTGCTTATGCGCCATCAGCTGCATTGGAGTCTATTGTAAAAGCTGAATATTTTATCGATGATCTTACAGAATTTGGCAGCGGCACAAATATCCCGGTTTCTACTGGCACTGCTATTGACCTGCAGGCTGTTAATATCAGCACATCAAATTTAGCAGCAGGATTTCATCGTTTTTTTATCCGGGTAAAAGATGCTGCAGGCAGGTGGAGTATCAGCAATCAGAAGCAATTTTATGTCTTTAACGAGCCGGAATATTCATCAGTCAATCCATTAACAGCAATAACCAAAGCAGAATATTTCTTTGATAACTTAACTGAATTTGGAAACGGTACAGATATTCCGTTAACCCAAGGCTCATCCATCGATCTGCAGTCGATAGAAATAAATACGGGAAGTTTGAGCAACGGGTTTCATCGGTTATACATCCGAACCAAAGACGCCAGTGGAAAATGGAGTATTACGAACCAAAAGCAATTCTATGTATTCCACGAGCCGCTATATTCCACAGCCAATCCATTATCAGCAATAACCAAAGCAGAATATTTCATTGATAATTTAACTGAATTTGGAAACGGAACCGATATTCCATTAACATCAGGCACATCTGCTGATCTGCAGGCGATAGAAATAAATACGGGAAGTTTGAGCAATGGTTTTCATAGGTTGTACATCCGCACCAAAGATGAATCAGGTAAATGGAGTATTACGAATCAGAAACAATTCTATGTATTCAACGAGCCGCTATATTCCTTAGCCAATCCGTTAACAGCAATAACCAAGGCTGAATATTTTATTGATAACTTAACTGAGTTTGGAAACGGAACCGATATACCATTAACATCCGGAACTTCAGTAGATCTGCAGGCAATCGAAATAAATACTGCAAGTTTAAATAGTGGATTTCATCGTTTGTATATCCGTACTCAGGATGCAAACGGGAAATGGAGCATTACGAATCAGAAACAATTTTATGTATTCAATGAACCTGTGTATTCAGTTGCCAATTCATTAGCAGCGATCACAAAAGCAGAATATTTTATTGACAACTTAACTGAGTTTGGAAACGGGACGGATATTCCGTTAACCTCAGGCACTTCCATCGATCTGCAGGCGATAGAAATTAACACGGGAAATTTGGGCAATGGTTTTCATCGGTTATATATCCGCACACAAGATGCCGCCGGCAAATGGAGCATAACGAATCAGAAGCAATTTTATGTGTTTAACGAACCCGCTTATTCAAGCATAAATCCATTACAGGCGATTGTAAAAGCAGAGTATTATTTCGACAACCTGACCGAGTTTGGCAGTGCTGTGGATATTCCGCTTATCAGTGGTACCAATGTTGATCTGCAGAATTTGCTGATCAACACAAGCGGATTGAGTAATGGGAATCATCATTTATACATACGAACTAAAGATGCAGGTGGAAAATGGAGTATTACGAATCATCGTTTGATAACAGTTGGTACCACTCAAACAACAGTCCTACAAAGTGATGGGGACTGGAAATCTACAACAGTATTGAATACCAATTGGCAGTTGCCGGCTTATGATGATTCAGGCTGGGGATATAGTGTAAGTCCAAGTCCTGGCTCGGGAAGCGAACCCAATTGCTGGACAAACCCGGCGGTTGTACAAAGTATGTGGGGAACAGGCGGTTTAAACGTTGCTTATTTAAGAAAATCATTTACTTTAACCAATAGCCAGTTGAATAATATTTTCCTGATGGACATTGGGTGTGATGATGACCTTGAGTTATATATTAATGGTGTACTTGTAATAAATGATGTAAACGGCTATGCTGGTCCTGCTTATGAAAAATTTGACATCAGCAGATTTCTTGTTGCTGGAGCCAATACATTTGCAATCAAAGCGATCAATTCACAGTGCTGCTATTATGGCGTATGTTTACGTGTGTTTGAGTATAGCCCGGTTCCGGTAAATGATGATTGTTCCGGAGCGGTAACATTAACTCCATCTTCCACTCAATTATTTTCCGGTACAGCAGGTACGCTTACTTTTGCCCGTGTTAGTTCATCAACTGATTGCGATCACCGGCTAACTTCAGATGTTTGGTATAAGTTTACTGCAACTGTATCATATCACCGCATTGTACTTAAGAATGCTGATCTTCCTGATAGTATGCGCTTCCAGTTATACGGAGGAAACTGTACTTCGTTATATAACATCGCCTGTGTATTGAACTCACATGACAGCACTGTGTATGATGCTACCAGTCTTATTGTTGGTGAAACTTATTATATAAAAGTTTACGCAAGAGCTGCGTTTACAGATAACGGTGATTTTGAAATTGGAATTGTATCGCCACCACTTTCAATCAATAAGGGGCTTAATATATTAACCAATGCAAGTTTTGAAACACCTGCAATTGCAGTGCAGGCACAAAACATGGGTAATACAATCACACCCTGGGCAAATAAGTCTGGTTTAAATATGGCGCTCATTAAAGAAGTTTCATATAGTATTGCTTTTGGTGCAGATACTGCATCATCAGGAAAACAGTACATGGATATGCTGGGTTATAATGACACGCTTTATCAGCACTTCAGTTTAGCTACTACTTCAACAGTATTCTTTAGTGGCTATTTTGCCAACCAGGGTGCCCAGTATTTTACAAATACATATATTCCGTTTACGGCATACTGCGGTATTCTTGATGAGAACAATGTACTGGTTGCTAAGTCTGATATCATGAACTTTACAAATAAACTTACTGACAAAGCCTGGTACCAACTTAGCGGTACGGTATATGACCTGCCGCCAGGCAATTACAAATACATTGCATTTGTAAGCGACTATACAAATTTTGACAATGCATTTGTACAGGCCAATTTTAATTGCCCATTGCTTTCGCAACCTCCGTTTTCTATAAGTTCAAATGATGCTGATAATATTATTTGCGAAGGCACAAGTATAACCTTAACAGCAAACAATGCTGTATTGGCCAATGGCGGAACTTATGCCTGGTATGAAGGTAGTTGTGGCGATTCGGAGCTGCTTGGAAGCGGGGCATCCATCACGTTAACTCCTTCGGCAGGAATTCACAATTATTATGTGCGGGTAGAAGAATCATGTGGGTATACAGCCTGTATAGCTGCAACTGTTATTGTGAATCCGGCTCCGGCAATCATAAGCATTACTTCAAATCCAGGAGCCCTTATTTGTGCCGGCACTTTAGTCAGTTTCACCGCTACGGTGCAAAACAGTGCACCAGGCATGGTTTATCAATGGCTACTCAATGGCAATAATGTTGGCATCAATTCAACTTCATACAGCAGCACCACTTTGGAAAACAATGATGTAGTTAGTTGTTCTGTCAGCTTAAATGATTGTGTTGCCGTAAGTAACAGCATTACCATGTCTGTAAATCTGGTCCCCTCAAGCGTTACCATCAGCATGTTTAACAATCAAAGCACCACTATTTGCCAGGGCGGATACGCTGCCTTCACCGCTGTTGCCACCAATTCAGGAGCACATCCTACTTTCAAATGGAAAAAGAATGGTGTAGTGGTGCAGACATACCCGAACTCATATGACAATACATCTTTTTATGATACCTATAACCTGAATAACAATGATGTGATCTCCTGCGAAATGATCAGCCAGGTTGCCTGTACTGTGCCTGTTACCAGCAACGCCATCACCATGACGGTGAACCCGGTAAATAATGCTTCTGTGAGCATTGATATAACCTCCGGTACGAATCCTAATTGCAGCGGAGGGCCACTTACGTTTACGGCTACCCCAATTAATGGTGGCACTACGCCGACATATGAATGGCACCTGGTTACGTATTTCCCTTATTCCAATAACGTAGTGGGTACAAACAGCCCGACATTTACTTTGCAAAGCCCTAACTATAATGATATAGTGTATTGCGATATGACCAGCAATACCGTTTGCTCCAACCCGGCTGTAGCAACGAGCAATTCAATTACGGTTAAGATGCCGACAACTTTCAGTGGTTATATTTATGGCAGCAATGGCAGCACCACCGGCGCTTCTGTATGTGCTAATCAAACCCTCTCTTTTAGCGCACAGAGCTATAATAATGTACCAACCAATTCAGGCACCACCAGCTATTCTAACAACAGCCCTGCTTATCAGTGGAAACTTAATGGTGTTCCTGTTGGCACAAACTCTATCACTTACAGCCAAACAGGTTTTACAGATGCTGATATGATTACTTGCGATGTTGCCAGCACGGAACCTTGTTCAACTCCTGCAACACTTACACTTTCCTTTGTTGTTGCAGTATATGATGTTTCCTCTGCAACACTGTCTGTTAATGGCCCTTCCGAGGTTTGCAGCGGTACGTTGCCTGCTTATACTGCCAATGCAGCAAACGCTGGCCCCAGCCCCTCTTATCAATGGAAAAAGAACGGACTGGATGTGGGAACCAATCAAAATTCTTACACACCAGATGTTATTGCAGTAAATGATGTGATTACCTGTGTGCTTACTACAGACCCCTTGTGTGCGGCACCGTTGACTGTGCCGGCAAGCAACAGCATTACTGTTACAACAATTATCCCTTCTGTTGTGCCAACCATCAGCATTGCTGCAAGCTTGCCTCTTACTTCGCTCTCCAATACATTCACTGCAACCACAACAAACGGTGGTAGTTTTCCTTATCCAAGTTACACCTGGTACAAAAATGGAGGTTATGTGTCTGGTGGTTACTTCAACAACACTTATACGGATAATGCTCTTGTTGCTGGCGATGTAATCTATTGTGAATTAAGCAGCAATGCAACCTGTGCTATTCCTTCTAATGTTAACAGCAATGAACTGATGGTAGCGGCAATCCCGGCTTATTGTATTCCAACATCCGGTTCCGGTTATAATCCTTGTGAATATTCATGGATAACCAATGTGCAGTTGGGCACAACATTGAACAAAACAACCGGATGTGATGGATTGTATTCCAACTTTACAACAACCGATACATTGAAGGCTGCTGCTGGCGAAACATTATCTTACAATATTCTTGGAGGTAGTGATGGAACCAATTGGTATCAAAGAAGGGCTATATACATTGATTTTAATGATGACAAAGATTTTAACGATGCAGGTGAAATGGTGGTGGATAATGGTAACGGCGCATTAAATAATTCTACTGGTACATTCATACTTCCACAGCTATTGGTAAAAGGCAGCTACCGCTTAAGGGTAGTAGCCGATTTCGATATTAATTTTTCGCCATGCAATGTAGATGGAGGCGAAGTGGAAGATTATATTTTACAGATTACCTATTGCACACCAAAAAGCCCCAGCCAGCAACCGGCATGCCAGTATTATTACACCAGCAATGTTACGCTTGGAAACAGCGTAAACAATAACACTGGCTGCGATGGTTTCTATTCAGATTTTAGCAGTTTGCAAATATTAACCGCCGCTCCAGGTGAAACTATAAACTATTCTGTTAGTCTTGAAAATGTTGGAGCGCAAAACTGGGGTTCATCCGTAAACATATTTATCGATTATAACAATGATGCAGACTTTGATGATGCTGGCGAAAAAGTAGTTGACAATATTTATTTGTCCTTTAATAATCCTGCATCCGGCAGCTTTACATTGCCTGCTTTTATCGCTTTTGGCAGTTACCGCATCCGTGTAGTAAACTCCGGAAGTACCAGCAATCCATGCGAATTGGATTATGGCGAAGTGGAAGATTATACGTTGTTAATTCCTGAGCCTGCGTATTGTATACCTGTAATCAGCAATCCTTGCGACATGTGGATCAGCAATGTGACGATCGGAACCATTAATATTTCAACAGTACAACCAACGTTGTGTACACCTGGAGGGTATACAGATTATTCTTCCATGTTATCAACAGTTGCAGCGCCAGGCCAAACTATTAATTTTTCATTGACAGGGCAATCTAGCCTGGTATTCCAGCAATGGCAGTATGCCGACATTTATGTTGATTTCAATAATGATGGCGATTTTGATGATCTAGATGAAAGGGTTGCGGCAGATATTTCTTTATATGCCGGTAACGCATACACCGGCTCTTTCAGCATCCCTGCTTTACAACCTTATGGTTATTACAGGATGCGGGTAAAATCTTATAATTACAATGAAGTGCAAACAGGCCCATGTGGAGATAATACAAATGGAGAAATAGAGGATTATAGGTTGATCGTGGGATGTGTATCCAATGGATCAGATATTTCAATAGCAGGTAATAGTACAGCAATTACCGATGGCGATACCAGTCCGGATATAAACGACCATACCGATTTTGGCAATGTGGAACTGGGTACCACCCTGGTACGTACATTCACGATAACCAATACAGGTACTAACACACTTAATATAGGAAATGTAACACTTACAGGCGGCACAAACAATACTGCTTTCAGTATTGCAACTCAACCTGCACTGAATGTGCTCAGCGCAGGTGCAAGTACTACTTTCTCTGTACAGTTTGATTCGCCTGTGTGGGGCTACGGTTTCAATTTCAATACAACTGTGCATGTTGCCAGCGATGATTGCGATGAAGCGGACTATGATTTTATAATACAGGCAACTGCATCATGTCCGGCTATAGGCCCGGAAATTAACCTGCAGGGCAATGGTATTGACATCGTACGCTTTGATTTTACACCTGCAATAAATGACGGCACACAATTCGGTACACTGACAGCTAATACAAGTAATAGCAGAACATTCACTATTCAAAATACCGGTAACCAGGTGTTGAATATTTCTTCAATACAATTGTCTAACTACGATAATGACCAGCAGTTTACAGTTACCACACAACCGGCCGCTTCAGTAGCAGTGGGTAACAGCACTGATTTTGTTATTACTTTCAACGCATCGGGCAGTGGTATAAAATATTCTTATGTAAGAGTATGGAGTGATGATTGTGATGAGTCTTATTATGACTTTAAAGTAGAAGGAACATCCGACCAAACGGGTACGCAACCTGTTGTTTTGAATCTGACATTATTCCTGGAAGGGTTTTACTCAGACGTCAATACCATGAGGGCGAATATATATGATCTTGGTATCAGTACCGATCCTGCAGAGACAGATACGGTAACGGTTAACCTGTGGAGTGCTGCCAGCCTGTCTAATCCAATGCCTGATCATTCAGTTCTGGCAGTGGTTCACACAGACGGTATGGCAACCATGCAGTTCCCTGCAACAGTAACCGGCAATGAATTCTATATTGCCGTGAAACACCGTAACCACATCGAAACATGGAGCAAACTACCGGTAATGTTTAGTAGCAGTACTTCATACGATTTCAGTATTGCACTGGCACAGGCGTATGATGACGGGGTTAATCCGCCAATGGCATCAGTGGCCGGCAGTAAATTTGCCTTCTATGGCGGTGATGTGAACCAGGATTATACAGTGGATGGCTCAGATGCAAATGACATAGAGATCGGTGCCAATAATTTTGATTTTGGTTACAATGCAGCAGATGCCAATGGTGATGGGGAAACAGGCGGCCAGGATGCGAACATTGTTGAGATCAACGCAAACCTGTTTTTGTTTTATGCGAGGCCGTATTAGGAGATAGGAGATAGGAGTTATTCAACCGTAAAAGTTCAGAAATAAATAATAAACCCTGGTTAAAAGCCGGGGTTTATTTTTTGCTATGCTTATTATCATAGAGTGTACCAGAGATGTAACCAGTGTGTATTTGATATCCCTTTGTGTTTTTTGAGCCTTAGTGCCTTTATAGCCAAAAAAACGTAGGATAAAATTTTAATTTCTGAACAAGTCACAAACTGGCAGTATTGAAAGAGATGGAGCTGCAATAAAGATCATCATAAATCTGCGTGTTTTAAATCTGCAAAATCAGCGGGAGCAAAAAATTGCTTTAAGCCAGAACTAAACTAATTCTTTCATCAATCCTTCCAGGTCTAACGGTTTCGTATACATGAGCAAACTCCCATCCTCATTTTTGGGCCATTGTTCATTCGGTTTATCCCAGTATAACTCAACGCCATTTTCATCAGGGTCATTTAAATACAATGCTTCTGATACGCCATGATCTGCATACCCGGTAAACGGGTAGGCTGCCTGTTGCAAGCGGAAATAGATCATAGCCAGGTCTTTACGTGTAGGATATAAAATAGCCATATGAAATAATCCTGCATTTTTTAATGGCGCTGGTGCGCCTCCCTTGCTATACCAGGTGTTTAACCCTATATGATGATGATAACCTCCGGCTGAAATGAAAGCGGCATCAGTGCCGTACAAGGTTTTTATTTCAAAGCCAAGCAATCCACAATAAAAATCGAGTGACCTTTGGAGGTTGGATACCTTTAAATGAATATGACCAATGCTTGTTTGCGGTGGAATTTTATATTGATCAGTCATTTTGATATTATTTTTTGCCGGGAAGGTGTTAAGCCGTAACTGGTTAATGTAATTTAAAAAACGCCTCCCCGCCTTCCCGGCAAAAATATATTTACATCTTCTCAGCCATATCCGGTATATCTGCAGCTTTATAAATTCCTGAATCCAATTTTTTCTTAACCGCTTCAAATGCAGCAAGTGTTTCATCAATATCTGCATCGCTGTGTGCCGCTGTAGGTATGAGGCGGTAAATGATATCACCCTTTGGAATAACAGGGTAAACAACAATAGAACAGAAAATATGGTAATTCTCCCGCAGATCCATCACCATTTGGGTGGCTTCCGGTACATCTCCTTTCATATATATAGGTGTAACCGGCGAATTGGTATTGCCGATATCAAAACCCCTGTCTTTTAATCCCTGTTGCAGGCGGTTTACATTGTGCCATAATTTCTCGCGGAGTTCTGGCATCGAGATAACCATTTCCATACGTTTAAGCATGCCTTCCACGATCAGCAATGGCAGGCTCTTGGCAAAAATCTGGCTGCGGGTATTGTATCGCAGGTATTTGATAACTGCTTTTGGCCCGCTGATAAAAGCGCCGATACTTCCCATACTTTTTACAAAAGTGCTGAAGTAAAGGTCAATGTCTTTCTGGCATCCCTGTGCTTCATCTGCACCGGCTCCTGTTGGCCCCATGTAACCAAAACCATGAGCATCATCAATCAGTATCCTGAATTCGTATTTTTTCTTCAGGGCAGTAATCTCTTTCAGGATTCCCTGTTCGCCATCCATGCCGAAAACACCTTCTGTTATCAGCAAAATACCACCGCCGTTTTTAGCAGCCAGTTCTGTAGCACGTTGTAATTGTTTTTCGCAATCTTCAATATCATTGTGTTTAAACGCATAACGGTTACCCATGTGCAGCCTTACACCGTCTACAATACAGGCATGTGCTTCCGCATCATATACGATCACATCACGGCGGTTTACCAGTGCATCTATGCAACTCATGATTCCCTGGTAACCAAAATTCAAAAGCATTGTGTCTTCGCGGCTGATGAATTTGCTGATTACTGCTTCCAGTTCTTCGTGTTTAGTACTGTTCCCACTCATCATACGTGCTCCCATCGGGTTACCCATTCCGTATTTGGCTGCGGCTTCTGCATCTACTTTTCTTACTTCCGGATGGTTAACCAGTCCTAAATAATTGTTCAGGCTCCATACGATCATTTCCTGTCCACGGAATTTCATTCTTGGGCCAAGTTCACCTTCCAGTTTTGGAAATGTGAAATATCCATGTGCACGGTCCATGTGCTGACCGATAGGCCCGCCGTCTTTTACTAATTTTTCAAAAACATCCATTGGTAATTAATATTTAAGATTTTATATTGAATATGCAGTTTCAACAAATTTGCCGGTTCTAATATCAATCTGCTGTTCTTCGATGCACTTTACTTTGTGTAACACAATGATCCTGAAAGTAGTGAATCTTGTAAGTGTTTTCGTCATTGCGAGGTACGAAGCAATCTCGATTTCATATAATACCCTGTTTAGATTGCTTTGCTTCATTCTTCGCAACTCCTCGCAATGACGGAGTTATTATATTTTAGATCAATAATACCCCGGAATAATTTATTGCTGCAAATTTAAGCTTTTGAAGGCAAATTTGCTAACGTTCTGGTAATATGAATAATCAAAATGGATGGTTTAATTTTACAGATATCTTACTAAAACACCGGTTCCATGAAGTATTATCTGTTTGTATCAACCTTTCTGCTGATTTGCCTGGGCAATCAACTGTTTGCTCAACATAAAACACCCATCAGTGAATCAGCTATAAATAATGGTATTGAACGTCCTAAACTGGTAGTTGGATTGGTGATTGACCAAATGCGCTGGGACTATTTATACCGTTATTACAATCTCTATGGTAACGGTGGATTTAAAAGACTGCTGCAAAAGGGATACAGTTTTGAAAATACTTTTATTCCCTATGCAACAGCTGTTACTGCTGCAGGTCATGCTACTTTGTATACCGGTAGTTTACCCGCTATCCATGGCATTATTGGTAATGACTGGGAAGAACGGGACAGTGCGGTTTCTATGTATTGTACCACAGACAGATCAGAAAAAAGTGTGGGTACATCTTCTACCCAAGGAAGAATGAGCCCGCGTAATTTACTAACAACAACGGTAGGAGATGAGTTGAGGCTGGCTACTAATTTTAAAAGCCGTGTTTTTGGTGTTGCCTTAAAAGACAGGGGTGGAATTCTTACTGCAGGGCATAGTGCCAACGCAGCATATTGGTTTGATGATAGTACCGGCAACTGGATTACCAGTACTTATTATATGAATGAACTGCCAGGCTGGGTTAATAAATTCAATAGTAAACGTTTCATTGATACTTTGATGATGAAAGACTGGAACCTGTTGTATGATATTTCAAAATATGACCAGAGTACTATGGATGACAATGAGTTTGAGAAACCTTTGAGGCATGAAAAAAAACCTGTGTTTCCACATATCTATAAAGACCAGGTGGGTAAGAATTATTATACATTAAGGGAATCTCCTTATGGAAATACATTTACCATTGATTTTGCCCGGCAATTGCTGCTGAGTGAACAACTTGGAAAATCAGGCCAGGCAGACATGCTATGTATCAGCCTTTCATCTACAGATTATATTGGGCATAAAACCGGCCCAAATTCTTTGGAGATACAGGATACTTATCTAAGGTTAGATAAAGACATTGAATCATTCCTCAATTTTCTGGATAAACATGTTGGGGTTGGGCAGTATCTTTTTTTCCTAAGTGCCGATCATGGTGCTCCGCAGGTACCTGCATTTATGAAAGCCAATAAATTACCAGCAGGCAGTATGAAAAAATCAATCCTGAAAGCAGAGTTGAATACTTTTTGTTATGAAAAATTTGGCGCAAAGAACCTGGTGAAAGCAATTCATGAATACCAGGTTTATTTTAATTACAGGTTGATCGATTCATTAAAACCGGATATGTCCGTCATCAAAAAATCACTTGTTGATTTACTAATGCAGAAACCTGAAGTGATTGCTGCTTTTGATTATGACAACTTTGAAAAAGTGCTATTGCCGCAAAAAGTAAAAGATCTCTTTGTTAACGGGTACAATTTTAAGCGCAGTGGAGACATTCAGTATATTTTAAAATCACAATACAACGACAATGTGCTTACCGGCACAGAACATGGTGTAATGTATGCGTATGATACCCATATACCACTGATCTGGTATGGATGGAAGATTAAACCCGGTAAGACTAACAGGAAAGTATACATGACAGACGTGGCGCCCACCATCAGCGCCCTGCTTAAAATACAAATGCCGGGTGGAAGTGTGGGGGAGGTGTTGGGGGAATTGGTTGATTGATTGGTTAAGAACTGTCATCCCGAACGCAGTGAGGGATCTCTTGA
>Ga0154020_10005054_pt1 | contig 15640 bp, 13 predicted proteins | sample Klosneuvirus_201_FD_109709 | JGI IMG/M metagenome (GOLD analysis project Ga0154020, IMG submission 109709) | Active sludge microbial communities from wastewater, Klosterneuburg, Austria - Klosneuvirus_20160825_MG | ecosystem: Engineered > WWTP > Aerobic digester > Activated sludge | place...
AAGCCGCTGCTCGCGAGCTGGATGGGCGGGCCGGAAGTGGAGGTCGGCGAAGAACTGCTCAATCAGGCCGGCATTCCCACCTTCAAATATCCGGACACCGCCGCGCGCGCCTTCGCGTTGATGTGGCGTTACTCGGACAACCTCCGCGCCATCTACGAAACGCCGACGCTCACCGAGAGCGCCGTCGCCTCCGGTCACGACTCACCACAAGCCCGCGCCGCGGCCATTCTCGATCCCGTTCGCCGCTCCGGTCGCACGATTCTGACCGAGTTCGAATCGAAGCAACTCCTCGCCGCCTACGGCATCCCGACCGTCGAGACACACATCGCGCGCAGCGAAGAGGAGGCCGTGGCCATTGCGGAGAAGCTCGGCTTCCCCGTCGTCCTGAAACTTTACTCCGAGACCATCACGCACAAGACCGATGTCGGCGGCGTGCAGCTGAACATCCGCACCGTGCCCGGCGTGCGGCATTCGTGGCAATCGATCGAGAAAGCCTGTCGCGAAAAGGCCGGCGCCGAACATTTCCTCGGAGTGACCGTGCAGCCGATGGTGCCGCTCGATGGCTACGAACTCATTCTCGGCAGCAGCATCGATCCGCAGTTCGGCCCCGTGCTGCTCTTCGGATCCGGCGGTCAACTCGTCGAGGTCTACAAGGATCGCGCGCTCGCCCTGCCGCCGCTCAACGCCACGCTCGCCCGCCGCATGATGGAGCAAACGCGCGTTCACACCGCGCTCAAAGGCGTGCGCGGTCGCCCACCCGTGGACCTTGTCGCGCTGGAGCAACTGCTCGTTCGCTTCAGCCAGCTCGTCATCGAGCAACGGTGGATTTCCGAGATCGACATCAACCCGTTGCTCGCTTCACCGAACCGCCTGCTTGCACTCGACGCCCGCGTGGTGCTGCATCCCGCGAGCACGCCGGAAGCGCTACTCCCGCGCCCCGCCATCCGCCCGTATCCAGCGCGCTACATCACGCCGTGGAAGTTGAAGGACGGACGCCACGTGACCATCCGCCCGATTCGTCCCGAGGACGAGCCGTTGATGGTGAAGTTCCACGAGAAGCTCAGCGACCGCAGCGTCTACTACCGCTACTTCGCGCCACTGAAGCTGGAGCAACGCGTCGCCCACGAACGCCTCGCGCGCATTTGCTTCATCGATTACGACCGCGAGATGGCGCTCGTCGTCGAGCACACCGACGCGAAGACCGGCGAGCGCCGGATCCTCGGCGTCGGCCGCCTGAGCAAGCAGCGACAGGTGAACGAGGCTGAGTTCGCGCTGACCATTAGCGATGAATGCCAGCGGCAGGGCCTCGGCATGGAACTCTTGAAGAAGCTCGTCCAAGTCGGCCGCGACGAAAATCTCACCGCCATCACCGCTGCCGTGCTGCCCGACAACCACGACATGCTCGCGCTAGCGCGCCACGTCGGCTTCGAAGTCCTCCACGTCCCCGGCGGAACGGACTGTCAGGTGAGGATGAAGTTGTAGCGGGTGAGCTGCAACCGAGTTTCGGCAACTGCGCAGCGCCTCACTTCGCTAAGTTGGCAGCAACTCCGTCGTTGAGCTTTCTCGCCATCTCGGTCGCCTGCGCTTCGGAAAAGTCCCCTGATATCAAAATCGCGCCACCTGGAATCTCCGCATTGATGATAGGCATCATGCAAAGTTGCCCGTCGACCATCACTGCAATTTCTTGTTTAACATTCTCGCGAGTGAACGCGGCAAGCCGTTGTTTACCCTCGTCGTTGAACCTAACAAAGACGTCCTGCTTTCCAGTCACCGGATTGAAGTTAACCTCTGCTGACTTGACCATCCGACCGTCCACCACTGCCTCCGGATGGAGGAATCGGTTTAACGCCACAAGTCCACCGTCCCTGGTTTTGACACTGTTTGTGACCTGCTGAGTGTTGGGCTGGGGAGTTTTGTAAGCCAAGCGAATCTGGAACCATGACGCTCGCCGGTCGGCAACCAATGAGCCGCCTTCAATATCCTTACCGAGCTGCGACAACAGATTCGCATTCTCCAATCGCAGTCGGACCAGTTCATTCGACTGAGCTCGCAACAGCGTCACCTCGGCACGGAGCCTAAGAAGCTCGCTCACCTGACTTTCCAAGCGTGTTACAGACTCGGACGCCACATAGGCTCGGTTCGAGACCGCAACGTGGTCGAGTCGGGTTTGAGTCACAACCTGTCGAAGAGCTTGATTCTCGGAATCCAGCATCTTCATTCCCTGACGTTGAACCATCAGCAATGTGGCGAGACCGACGACCGTTATTACAGTCAAGGAGGCGATGACCTTCTGTAGCGCAGTCACAGCGATAAATTTCGTTGCTGCAGTGGCAGTCACAATGGCAGTTCCAGTTAGTGTAACCGCCGTTGAAATCGTGAGCGCCAATCCCGCCGGTGCCGCCTGAACGGCATTCGCCGAAAGAACAACCGCCAGCCCGCTCGCGCCCACCGCGACACCCCGTTTGGCGAAGAACTCCCGCAATCGTTCCACCGCCCGGCTCACGCGCTTCTGCGCGGCGTCATCGGAGGTGCCGAGGGCAGCACCGACTTCACGGAGGGATTTGTTCTCGAAGTAGCGCAGCAACACGGCAGCGCGGTCGGTGGCGTCGAGCGCGTGCATGGCTTCATCGAGCAATGGTTCGATTTGGCTCCAATCGGCAGCGTTGGCGTTCATGGCATTCATTTCGGTTGCGACTTGTTCGCGCAACTGACGGCGGGCCTCGCGGCGAACGACATCAATGGCCGTGCGGCGCGTCACTTCATAAAGCCAGGCGGGGACAATGGTATCTGGCGCCAACTGGCGCGCCTGTCGGGCGAGATCAGTGAAGACGGTTTGCGCCACTTCCTCGGCGAGTTGCGGCGAGCGTACCTGTCGCAAGGCCGCCGAGTGGACGAGGTCCAGGTGACGGCGGACGAGTTCAGTAAAGGCATCCTCGGCGCGGTGGCGCGAGTAGCGGTCGAGCAATTGCAGGTCGGTATCGCTCATGTTCAAAAGGGTATCGCCGCCGCCTCCCCAAATCCGACAGAATATCTTCGAGCGCTCCGCGGACAGCCGACGGCGACTACACCTCCACCATCACCAATGCCTCCGCGCGTTCACCGTATGGACCACGCGCCAGTTCGCGGCCGTCGGGGCCGATGGCGAGGGAGCTCCCGATGCATTTGCGGCCAGCCCACGGACCAGCGGCGATCGGGCCCACATTGCTCACGCCGATGATGCTCAATCCAAACTCGCGCGCCACGGGACCGTAGTTGTCGAGCCAGAGCTGGCCGTAGGGGTCGCGAAGGTTGTCGTGGTCCGCCGGAACCGCCCAAGCGCAGGGCGAGAGGATGACGCGCGCCCCCATCTGGCCCAGCGCGCGGCTGATGGATTGCCCCGGTGCAAAACCGTCCGCGCAAATCATGACGCCGAGCCGACCGAGCCGGGTCTCAGCCACACCGAGCCGATCGCCACACGCATAGAGCTCCCGCGCGAAATCGAGCTCGTGAATCTTGCGGTGCAGGAGCAGCAACTCGCCGGTATCGCTGAGCAGCACAGCGGAGTTGAACAATCGCCCGCCCGCGCGCTCCACGATCCCGGCGCAGACGTGAAGGCGATGCCGCTTCGCCGCCTCACTCAGTCGCTCACACGATTCGCCGCCGGGAATTTCGTCCGCGAGCGAGCGTGCAGACGGATGCGTCCATCCCAACGTCAGCGCTTCGGGCAGTACGACGACGTCAGCACCCAGCTCAGCTGCGCGGGCAATCCATGATTCCGCGCGGGCGAGGTTCGCCTGTTTCTCGCCGGGCTCGACGAGCATCTGTGCCATCGCGATTTTCATGAAGGTTGCGGGAGTCTCCTGCGACACACGCGCGACGGCAACTGATTCTCGCGCGCCCAAGACGCCGCAAGATTGGTCCGGGGCACAAGGGCCAAAACCTTACAAAATGTCGCTGGCACGGACTCGCCGGCCGGAACTAATCTCCAGCCATGAAGCCTCGATCCTTCATCCTCCGGAACCTTCTCCCGATCCTCCACACGCTCGCGCTGTGCTGCCCGATCGTCCTGTCGGCACAGACCGCCACCAACACGGCGTCGCTGAACGAAGACCAGCAGAAGATTGAAGCGTGGACGACGCGCCAGTTCCGCAGCTTCTTCGACAACCGCACGTTCGCCGGCTGGTCACAGGCCGAGCGCGACACGCTGGAAACCAAATCGCTCGACGCACTGAATGGCCCGCATTCGCGTGAGTATTATCTGGCGATCAACACGCTGGGCGCCTTGCGGTCAACGAACGGCTTCAAGCCGTTACTCGCCATCGCGACGGATCGCGCCGACAAGGACAATCGCGATCGTTGGATGGCCATTCGAGCGATCGGACAGTTCGGCGACCGCTCGGCCGTGCCCGAGCTTATCCCGCTCGTCTACCATGGCAATGTGAACACGCGGTGGTGGGCGCAGATTTCTCTCGTGCGCCTCACGGGCACAAACTTCGCCGGCGACTGGCGCGCGTGGGGCTCCTGGTGGAATCAACAGGGCGGCAAGCCGGCCTTCGCGACCAACGAATTCGTGCGCTGGGTTCAGCAACCAGGCTGGGAAACTCCAGCGCAAGTTGAAGAGAAGATTCGCGAAGGCGACGCCAACTTCTTCGCCAAGCTGCCGCCCGCCGCCGTTCCCGCTCCATCCAAGGACTAGCGTGCGCCGTAAAATTACCGCGCCCGAGTTCGCTCAGGGCCGTCGCGGCGGGGCTGTGTGCAGCGTCTCATGGATGGCGGAGAGCAGCGAGAGCTCGCCTTTCCCATCGTAATCGAGCGACCAAATCATCACGCCGCCCAGCCCTTCCTCGACGACGTATTGGGTCTTCGCCCGGATGGTGGGAATTCCGTTGTACCAAATCGTGTTTCCGATCTGGTCGACCTTTTCCGCGCCCGGATACGTCGCGAGGATTTTCGAGTAACCGTAGTCACCACGACGATACGCTGCGCCAAATCCGTATCCATAAAACGGAACTCCGAGCACGGCCTTAGCTTTGGGAAGCCCGCGCTCGAGCCAGTAGGCAACGTTGTTCGTGGCGAACGCGAAGGAGGAATGCTGCCCGGGCGCGTTGGTGTTCCAGTAGCCAGCGCCGTCGTAGGCCATGATGTTGATGAAATCGAAGTGCTCGAAGACGGAGTTGGGCACCTTACTCCCGCCGTAACCTTTCGAAAGCGCGGAGGTGAGCAGCCTGCCTTTCGGTTTCAACACGGCGGCGAGATCGCGGATGAACGCGCCGTAGTCCTTGTTGATGGACGGTCCTTCGATGTCCACGTCCAGCCCGTCGAAACCGTGCCGCTCGACATAAGCTCCCAACTTGGACGCGAACGAAGCGCGCTTGGCATCCGTGAGCAGATCGAAATATCGCTCCATGAGTTTCTTGTCCTCGGCCGCCGCGCCGCCGCCGATGGAGATCAAAATCTTCACGCCGTTTGTTTTCGCGCGGTCGATCAGGATCTGGTTCTTGCGATTGAAGGAAAGGTCGCCCTCGGCGTTGATGGGATTCTCGAACGCGATGTTGATGTGGGTGAGCTTCGCGTAGTCGATGGACTCGGAGAACGAATTCACGTCGATCCAGTTGGGCACGTAGGCGATGACGCGCTTCTGGGCGTGAGCGGTGGTCGTGAACAGGAAGAGGATCAGAACGGCGAAGGTGCGCGGGAGTCGATGGCTGAGAGCCTGTCGGAAAAGCATTTCGCTGATTTGCGCAGCTTGCGGGGAAAATGCAATCCGGTCCGGAGGCGGACGGGCCGGCAATTATTTTGAAACTTCGCCGACGGGTGGCGGGTTATTGAAGGACCGGGGAAATGCCCGGGGAACAAACCGAAACAAAACCATCTGCCACCATGAACACCATTCTACGCGCCACGTGCGCCCTCGCCGTTGCTTCAACACTGCTTACCGCCTCACTCCGTGCCGCCGACGCGCCAGCCGGACTGGTGAACTTCGGTAAATTTACAAAGCCCACCAACGGCGAGCTGGTGGAGATCAACCTGACCAGCGACATGATCTCAATGGCGATGCAGCTCGCAGGCAAAGGCCAGCCGGACTTCACGGAGGCGTTGAGCGGGCTGCATTCCGTGAGCGTGAACGTGGTGGGCATTGATGATCAAAACCGTGATGAAGTGATGGGGCGCATGAAATCCGTGCGCGCCCAACTCGATGCCGGCGGCTGGCAACCGGTGGTAAAGGTGCAGGAGAAGAAAGAGGACGTGGGCATCTACCTGAAGACGCGCGGCAGCGAGGCGATCGAAGGCGTGGTCATCACCGTAATCGAGGGCCGCAAACAGGCGGTCTTCATCAATATCGCGGGCAACATCCGGATGGACAAGCTCGCCGCGCTCGGTGACAAGCTGAACATCAAGGAGCTGAAGAAGGTCGCGGGAGAAATCATGAAGCAGGCCGCTGGCTCCAAGGAACCTGCGCCGGAGCCGGTGCCTGCCCCGGCCTCGGCGACGAAAGAATAGTGCCTGCAAGGCGAAGAATCAGCGGCGGCGCTCCCAACGGAGAGCCGTGGCTGATTTTCCCTGTTTTCAGAGGGCGCAATTCGAGTAGGCTTCCGGCCTGATGCGTTTCGGGTCGCTTGAGCTGAAGTCGAATTTGTTTCTATCGCCGCTGGCGGGTTACACCAACCTGCCCTTCCGGCTGACATTGCGTGAAATTGGTGGTCTCGATCTCGCGACGACGGATCTGGTGAACGCACGGTCATTACTGGAGAAGAATCCCAAGGCGTTCAAACTGATCGAAACTTGTCCGGCGGACCGGCCGCTGGCGGTGCAGTTGTTCGGGTCGGTGTCTGAAGAGATGCGCGATGCGGCGGTGATGTTGCAGGAGCGGGGGATTTCATCGATCGACATCAACATGGGATGCCCCGTGCGGAAGGTGTGCAAGGTGGGCGGCGGTTCGGCGATGATGACGGAGTTGGACCGCACCGCGGCGCTGGTGAAGGGGATGGTCGATGCCGTGCGAATACCCGTCACCGCGAAAATGCGGCTGGGCTGGGATGACCAGAATCTGACTGCGCCCGATCTGGCGCGGGCGCTGGAGGGCGTGGGAGTCGCGGCGATCTTTGTGCATGGCCGCACGCGAGAACAGGGTTTCAGCGGCACGGTGAATCTGGCGGGCATTCGCGCGGTGGTGCAGGCGGTAAAGAGCATCCCGGTGATCGGCAACGGGGACGTGACGACGCCCGAGGCGGCGAAGCGGATGTTCGAGCAGACGGGTTGTGCCGGCGTGAGCATTGGACGCGGGGCATTCTACGACCCGTGGATTTTCAAGCGAACCCGTAAACATATGGAGTCGGGCACGGTGCCGCCGGAAGCTTCGTTCGAGGAGCGGATTCGCGTGTTGTGCCGGCATTTGGATTTGATGATCGAGGTGTTCGGCGAAACGCACGGTTGCAGGATGTTTCGCAAAGTGGCGCCGTGGTACGCGAAACGGTTCGGGCCGGTGCATGAGTTCACGAAGAAGGTTGTGCTGCTGTCGAGCAAGGCACACTTCGAGGAGATGTTGCAGAGTTACCTGCAATGGCGGCTCCAGTTCGTGGATGAGCGGGGTGAGTTGAAGCCGCAGTATCGTCCGGCGCCGATGGTGGCGTCCTTCATGCAGGAGCCAGGCGTGGCACAGCGCGCGGCGATTCCGGTGCCGAAGGGGCCAGTCGAGGTTTGGTAGGAGCGTGGTGCGTCATCCGTGATTCGAGAGGCAGCGTGGGGTGCGTTTCCTGATCATCAGTCATGACCTTGTATCACGTTTTACTCACCCATTTTGTCGGAAGGGATGCTTGACGCATAGGTGACGCTTTCCTACCTTTGCCCGCTCGCTTCCGCGAAATTGAACCCCATTCGATCTGGGCGCGGCAGCGTCTCTGGACTTGTTGTTGAACCCTGACGGAAAGGTTTGCCTGTGAATGTGACGGTGGAAAATCTCGCGCCCTGCAAGAAGCTGGTGCGTTTCGAAGTCGATGCCAAAGCCGTGGATGAAGCCTTTGGTTCTGTAACCAAGGATTTCGTGAAGCAGGCGAAGATGCCTGGTTTCCGGCCCGGCAAGGCGCCTGAAGCCATGGTCGCCAAGCAATACGCCAAGGACATCGAGGAAGAAGTGAAGCGCAAGCTCATCGGCGAGAGTTACCGCCAGGGCATGAAGGACCAGAAGCTCAATGTCGTGGGCTATCCCGACATCGAGGAGATTCAGTTCGGCCGCGGCCAGGCGCTGCAATTTGCCGCGACGGTCGAAATCAATCCCGAGTTTGAATTGCCGGATTACCGCGCGATTCCCGCCAAGCGCGAACCGGCCGTTGTATCGGATGAAGATGTGGAAAAGGCGATCGATGCCTTGCGCGGCCAGGCCGCGGATTTCAAGAAAGTCGACCGTGAAGTCAAGGAAGGCGACTACGTCGTCATCAACTACACCGGCACCAGTGACGGCAAGCCGTTGACTGAGATCGCGCCGACCGCGCGCGGCCTGACGGAACAGAAGGGCTTCTGGGTCGAAGTGAAGCCGGATTCGTTCATACCTGGTTTCGCCATCCAGCTCGTGGGCGCGAAGGCCGGCGAGAAGCGCACGGTGAACGTCGATTTCCCGGCGGAATTCGTGACGCCGCAGCTCGCGGGCAAGAAGGGCGTTTACGAAGTTGAAGTCGCCGAAGTGAAGGAGAAGGCGCTCCCGGAGCTGAACGATGCCTTCGCCAAGACCTACGGCGCCGAGAATCTCGACAAGCTCCGCGAGGGCGTGCGCAAGGATCTCCAGAACGAAGTGAACTCGCGCCAAAAGCGCAGCATTCGCAATCAGATCGTGAAGACGATCAGCGAAAAGGTGTCGTTCGACATGCCGGAGACGACCCTGCAGATCGAGACTCGCAACGTGGTTTACGAAATGGTGAGCGAGAACCAGCGCCGGGGCGTGCCGAAGGAATTGATCGAGCAGAAGAAGGACGAGATCTACAACGCGGCCACGGGCATCGCCAAGGAACGCCTGAAGATCAGCTACCTCTTCCACAAGATCTCGGAGAAGGAAGGCATCCGCGCCGACCAGAACGAGATGAACACGCGCATCACCCTGATGGCGCAGGCGAACCAGATGGCGCCCCAGAAATTCCTGCAAGAGCTCGAAAAGCGCGGCGGCGTCGCGGAAGTTTACCAGCAGTTGATCCACGAGAAGGTGTTGGATTTCCTGCATGAGAACGCATCCATCGAAGACGTGCCGGCGGGTTCCCTGGCGCAGTCCTGATTCAGCGCGCTGAGTTTTTCCAGAGGGCGACGGAGAGTTCCGTCGCCCTTTTTGTTTTTCCACGGACGGGATTTGTCCGCAGGCGGTTTGCCACTATACAGTTCGCGGGCGCTTTGCTAGCGTCGCCGCACTATGCCAGTGGACGATATTTTGCTCGAAGCAGAAGAGAAGATGATCAAGACCGAAGAGGTCGTGACGCATGAATTTGCCGGCGTGCGAACGGGCAAGGCCTCGCCCTCGCTCGTCGAGAACATCCTCGTGGAGGTCTACGGTTCCATGATGCGCATCCGCGAACTCGCGGGCATCACCACGCCAGAAGCCCGCATGCTGATGATTCAGCCCTGGGATAACAGCTCCATCCAACCGATCGAGAAGGCGATTCAAAAATCCAACCTCGGTCTGAACCCCGCGGTGCAGGGCAAGTTCATTCGCCTCGTGCTGCCGGAGCTGAGCACGGAGCGGCGCCAGGAATTTGTGAAAGTGGTGCACAAGATGACGGAGAACGGTCGCGTGGCGATCCGCCATGTGCGCCGCGACGCCATCGAGCATCTCAAGAAGGAATCGAAGGACGGAAAGATTTCCGAAGACGAATTGGAGCACGCCGAAAAGGAAGTCCAGAAGCTGACCGATCAATACATCGCGAAGATCGACGCGCACCTCGCCCACAAGGAAAAGGAAATCATGACCGTGTGACGGTCAGCGGCGGATGAATTTCGGTTCCTCCGGGAACCATCGAGCGGCGCCCATTGGGCGCCGTTTTTGTTTTGCGAACGCCACCGAAACTGCCGCGGCGTTCAGCGCCGGGCCGGCTGCTCAAATCGCACAACCATCTCGTTGGTCTTGGCGAGACTGAGCTTCTCGCGAGCGAGACGTTCGATCACCCGGGGATCATTTTGAAGGGAATCGATGGCCACGCGGAGCTGTTTCCCATGGCGTTCCTCTCCTGCGATCCTGCCGTCGAGCGCGATAATTTCCTTCCGGTAACGCTGATTCTGCTGCACGAGCGGAAGATACCAGTAGAACACACCGATCAATCCGGCAATGAAGAGGAGGAACACCACCAACTTGGTAAGTTTGTCCCAGATGCCGAGATTGACGTTCATTGCTCGGCGGGAATTAACCAAGCGCCCGCACAAATGGGAAGCAAAGAATCACCTCCCATCAGCGTCCGAGGCCGGAAAACCCGGGTGTTCTCAGCGAGTCGACCACGTCACTTCCGCCCCAGCCGGCGACACGCCTCGGTGATCTTCCACTCCGTCTGGAGCAGCGCCGCCTCCGCCGTGGCGTAGTCCGCGCCGGTCAACTCGCGCACGATTCGCACGGCCCGGTCGCGCAGCTTCACGTTGGACGCCTTCACATCCACCATCAAGTTGCCCAGCACCTTGCCCATCCGCACCATCGCCAGCGTGGTAAAAATGTTCAGGATCAGCTTCGTCGCCGTGCCGGACTTCAAACGCGTGGAGCCCGTCAGAAGCTCCGGTCCAATGCATGGCGCGAGAACGAGCGTCGGCCGGTCGACGCGCGGAATCACCAGATGCGGATTGAAGCACAACAGAATCGTGCTCGCGCCGCGTCGCTTGGCCTCGCGCAACGCACCCCACACAAACGGCGTGCGCCCGCTCGCAGCGATGCCGACGACGGTATCGTGCCGCGTAACGCCCCGAAACTCGACCGCCCGCGCACCCGCTGGCGCATCATCCTCGGCGCCTTCCACGGCGGACCACAGCGCCGTCTGTCCGCCCGCGATGATTCCCTGCACCATCTCCGGATCGGTCCGGAAAGTAGGCGGACACTCGCTTGCATCCAGCACACCAAGACGTCCACTCGTCCCCGCGCCGACATAAAACAACCGTCTGCCACGCTTGAACGATCGAACCACCAGCTCCACGCCTTTCCGAATCTTCGCGCGTTCCCCCAGCAATGCAGACGTAACGTAACGATCTTCGCGCAGCATCAGCTGGACCGCGTCGTCCAGCGCCAGCTTGTCGAGTGACATGGATCGCGGATTCCGTTGCTCGGTCGGCGAAAGCGAGATGGACGCAACATTGTGAAGAGCGCTCGCAGCCTTGGCTGGCTTCGGAGGTCGGACCGTTCTCCCTACGATAGAAATCGTTTCAGCCGGGAATGTCCGTCGCGCCAGCGCCAGCGCGCCGTGAACACTTTCGCGCTGGAGCGGTGTCACGACAGCGTTTGGCCAGAGCTTGCGGATGAGCTTCGCCACGTTTTGCGCGAACTTCGGCTGGCGCAGCAGAATGCTGCCGGCGAAGACGAATTGCACAGCCTTGCCCGGCTTCGTCAGTTTGCCTGCGCACGTGACAGCGTCCTTCGCGAGGCTCTCCGCTGCGCCGGTGAGAATGTCGGTCGCGATTTCATCCCGCCGGGACCACGCCTTGACGACTTCCCCGGCAAGCGCCGCGATATCCGACTTGGAAGCGTTCTGCGCCCAGCCGATCAATTCGTTCGGCTCGTTCAATTGCAGAGACCGAAGCAACCTCTGCCCGAGCGGCGACCATTCGCCATCCCGATCGAGGTAGTAAACAACAGCCTTCAACGCGCGCAGGCCGATCTCGAATCCGCTCCCCTTGTCGCCGAGCACATGACCCCAGCCGCCAACCTTGGCGGTCTTTCCCTCCGGCGTGCGGCCGAAGAAACAGGAGCCGGTGCCGCTCAACACGAGCACTCGAGGCATCGATGACGGTTGTTCCTCAGCCATCAAGGCCGTCTCAAGATCGTTCGTGGCCAGACACGGCGCCTTCGGCCAAACCTTCGCCGCGGCGCGACGAATGCGTTCACGATCCGACTCGGCACGCGCACCCGCCATGCCGATGCAAACGGCGTCAGGAACCGGCAGCGCGGTGGCAATCTCCTTGAAGCGCGCCGCCAGCTGTTGATCGGAGAGCAAACGCAAGTTGGCAGGACCTGCCTCGGCCCGCTGGAACCCAGAACCGTCGCCCGCGTCGAACAATCCGACCATGCGCGTGCCGCCCGCCTCGATGCCGAGGTAAGTGGGCGGACGTGAATTCGCGTCGCGTTTCATCGGCGTCATGATTCGGGGAATGGTCTGCTTTTCAAGGAACTAAACTGCCTCACACCCATGTGTTGCCGGCCTCCCGCCAGCAACGAGCTCGCTCGTCCAGGTCTAGTCGGCCTACACAGTTCAAACGGAGCTCTCGTCAGATCGCCTTCGCGCTTTTGTTCGCCCGGCTCGCTCGCTAGGCTCGCCGCGTGACTGGGTTGTCCTTGCACGAATTTCATCACAGCTTGAACGCGGTGTTCACCGAAGTGAACGGCGCGGAGGTCGTGTCCCACTACGGCGATGTGCTGGCCGAACACGCTGCGCTGTGCGCGACGGCGGGCGTCATCGATCTCAGCTGCCGCAGCCGGCTTTGCCTCACGGGCACGGATCGGGCGCGCTTTCTCCACGGCCAGGTCACGAACAACGTCAAGGATCTCAAGCCCAGCCAGGGCTGCTACGCCGCGCTGGTGACCGCGAAGGGCAAGCTGCAGAGCGATCTGAATGTCTACAGTCTCGCCGACGAGCTGCTGCTCGATTTCGAACCGGGCCTCGGCGCGGGCGTGGCTGAACGATTCGAGAAATTCATCATCGCGGATGATGTTCAAGTGGTCGACGTCGTGCCGCACTACGGCTTGCTCAGTGTGCAGGGACCGAAGGCGCCGGAAGTTGTCGCCAAGCTGGGGCTCGGATTGACCGTGCCGGAGAAGCCGCTGCATTTCTCCAAGATTACCGACGCGACGCTCGGAGAGATTTACTGCATGAACCATGCACGCGGTTTGGCACCTGGCTGCGATTTGTTCGTTCCGACGGGTGCGTTGGCGGCGGTTGCGGACAAGCTGATTGCGGCGGCGAAGGAGTTCGGCGGACGCGCGTGCGGCTGGCAGGCGCTGGAATTAGTGCGCGTCGAGGCAGGTATTCCGCGATTCGGCGTGGACATGGATGAAACCAATCTCGCGCCCGAGGCTGGCATCGAGGCGCGCGCGATCAGTTACAGCAAGGGTTGCTACATCGGGCAGGAAGTCATCGCTCGCATCCGCACCTACGGTCAGGTGGCGAAGGCCCTGCGCGGATTGGTTCTCCCTGATGATTTGCGTGAACTGCCAGCGCGGGGCGCGAAATTGTTTTCGGGCGAGAAGGAAGTCGGCGTGCTGACCAGTGCCATCGCTTCGCCGGCGTTCCAAAAGAACATCGCGCTCGGTTACGTGCGCCGCGAGCACAATGAGCCGGGCGTGACACTGCAAGTTCAGCTGGGAGACCAGTTGTTCCCCGCCACGGTGACGGCGCTTCCGTTCCGCCTTTGATTCAATCTCATGAGAAAAACCAAAATCATCGCCACGCTCGGGCCCGCAACGGATTCGCCCGAGATGCTCGGCAAACTCATCGACGCCGGCATGAACATCGCGCGGCTGAACATGTCACACGCGCCGCACGATTGGGTTCGCCGGGTGGTGAAAGACATTCGTGCTGCGGCATCGGCGCGTCGGAAGTCGATTGGTATTCTCATGGACACGCAGGGCCCGGCGATTCGCACGGGCGATCTTCCGGCGGCGCTCGACCTTCAGCCTGGGCAGAAGTTCATGCTCACGGTTCGCGGGGAGCAGAGCGAGGAAGTGCATTCGGTGGACGTAAACTACGAGAACTTCGTGAACGACATCAGCGTCGGCGACATCGTGCTGCTCGACAATGGTGAGATCCACATGAAGGTGCTCGCGAAGCACGCGAACAAGGTCGAATGCGAGGTCCTCACGCCCGGCAAGCTCGGGAGCCGTCGCCATATCAATCTACCCGGCGTGAAGGTGAGCTTGCCCGCGCTCACGGCGAAGGATCTGGCTGACATCGAGGTGGGTCTTGAACTGGGGGTGGATTTCATCGCGCTTTCTTTCGTGCGCGAGGCGAAGGATATTCAGCAACTGCGCAAGGTCGTCTCCGGTGCGGCACACAAGCCGATGCTCATTGCGAAGATCGAGGATCAACTCGCGGTGAGCAACTTCGACGAAATTCTGCGCGCGGCGGATGGCATCATGGTGGCGCGCGGTGATTTGGGCATTGAGTGTCCGTACGAGGAGCTCCCGATCATCCAGCGGCGCATCGTAAAAACGTGTTTGCACGTTGGTCGGCCGGTGATTGTCGCCACGCACATGCTGGAGAGCATGATTGAAAATCCGCTGCCGACGCGCGCGGAAATCACGGACGTGGCAAACGCGGTGTTTGAGCAGGCGGATGCCATCATGCTCAGCGGCGAAACCACGGTGGGGAAGTATCCGCTCAAGTGCATCGAGGTGTTTGACCGGATTTCCCAACGCATCGAGCGCAGTGGCAGCGCGAACTTTCACGAGCGCGCGGAGTTCACGAGTCAGCGACAGAAACTGGTGAAGAGCGCCGTGGTGCTGGCGGATCAATTGAAGGCGGACGCGATTGTTGTCTTCACCATTCGCGGAAATATGGCGCGACACGCGGCGTCGTTCCGTCCGCGATACTCCCCGATCATTGCGGTGTGTGAGTTTCACGGTGTGGCGGATGCGCTCGCGCTCAACTGGGCGGTTCAGCCGTTCATTCATCCGTTTGATCATAACCATCCCGAACGGACGATTGAGGTCGCGATCAAGGCGCTGGTGGCGGACGGCAAGCTGCGCTCAGGAAACACCATCGTCGTGATCAGCGCGATTTCCGCGGGTGAGCAGATCATTGATGTGGTAGAGATGCGAACCGTGGCGTAAGCGGTTGGGTCGATGAGCATGCATTCGAAGCATTCCAAGGGTGACGGTGCGCCGCGTCGGCACGCAAAGCTGCCCATGTGGGTTCTGGTTCTCGGTCTGTCCCTCATGGCGGCGAGCTTTGTGTCTGGGGTTGTCATCTGGTGGGGGCAGACTGCCAATGCGGCGTTTGATGGGACTGACGCCAGTGGACCGTTTCCAACGGGTGGTTGGGTCAGATTTCACGGCGCCCTGAATCCGTTCTTGTGCGGTTTTCTCGGCTACCTCACCGCGCAGCACATCCGGATTGGCTGGCGCACCAGTGCGAATGTCCCCAGCGGTGTCGCGTTGCTGTGCGTCTTCGCCGGTCTTGCCGCCAGCGGAACGTTTCTGGTGTACGGCGGCAGCGAATCAACTCGGGACTACGTGGTCTGGTTTCACCGGATCTCAGGACTGTTGCTCCCCGTAACGCTGGCTTCTCACCTGATTCAGGTCTACTTCTGGGTTAAGAATCTTGGAGAAACTTCTTGATGATGAGAATGGATCTCATTAGCTATGGCGACGTCTTGAGACTCTGTCTCAACTAAACCATGAAGATCCAGTCATCGTTCGCAGCGCAGTTTGCGGTTGTTGCCGCAGGTGCATCCATCGTCTCATCCAGTGCCCGGGCGGCCGAGATTGACCCGGCACTGA
>Ga0154020_10005056_pt1 | contig 15639 bp, 23 predicted proteins | sample Klosneuvirus_201_FD_109709 | JGI IMG/M metagenome (GOLD analysis project Ga0154020, IMG submission 109709) | Active sludge microbial communities from wastewater, Klosterneuburg, Austria - Klosneuvirus_20160825_MG | ecosystem: Engineered > WWTP > Aerobic digester > Activated sludge | place...
ACCTTGATGCGCTGCAGCGGGTAGTGGCCATCCTTCTGGCGCAAGCTCGCCACCCGGTTGCGCTGCACCGCCGTCCATGCCGCAATGCCGCCGCCAATGGCCAGCGCCAGCACCAGCAGCCCGGTGAGCATCCACGCCGTTACGCTCAGGAAGCCACCAACCCATGCCAGCGTCGCGTCCACCGTGTCGGGGCGCATGATGGCCGCCGACAGCACCAGCGTCGTCAGGAACACCCAGAATCCCAGCCAGAACCATTTCATGCGTTGCTCATTTCGCCGCATCTTGCCGACGTTTACCGCGATGTGAACACAGTTGCCGGGCGCATTTGACATAAAACAGCGCGAAAAAACGAAAAGCGCGAATCCATATATTTGTTTATGTTCTTCCTACGTGCACGGGCCTAAGAATAATTATAAAAAAGATTAGAAATACGCGCTTTTCGTTTTTTCGCGCTGTTTTTGCGCATCTCTTGATTTTGGGTATTTGGCACTTACGCATATAATCCCACTACATGGCATAAGTGTTCAATGGAGGAAATATGAAAATTACAAGTGCGCAAGCGGCTAAGTTGCTCCGCGTCACTCCGAGTACAATCTACAATTATCACAAGGCAGGATATATTCATGGCGAACCAGTTCAACATGGATTGCGGACATTTTATCAGTTCGATCTGGACGAAACCTTGAACTTCGCAAATGCTTCTGGAATTCATGTAAGTCCGGTCACTTTACGCGTCATTACAGATCGGGATTATGTTGTCCAGTAAATGCTGAATCGTGGCCGTGCCATGACCATTTTTTCAGTGAACGTAATTCCAAGCACCTGAAGCATTCCTTTCAGTTCCCGCAACCGATACGCGATTGCCTTCCCTCCCCCGATGAAGGGCAATCCGCTATCGGTGCGCTTCAGGTGCTCCATCAGCTCTTTGGCTGTCAGCTCCTGCAACCCCAACCCGGTATCGTCCTCATTCAAGTACTCCACGATGGCGCGCATCAGCGGGTCTGCGTCGCCGACAGACAGGCTCTGTGCGCTGCGCCACGCCTTCAGCACGTCCACAACCACGTCATCCCGCCCGATGCTGTTGCAGTAGGCCCACACGATTTGAGCGAAGTCCTGGAAGCGGGCTGGCAGCCCGCGTGGCGCCTTATCCCGCCGATCCAGCACGTTGACGGCGTGATATGCCATCCATGACAAAACAGCGTCCCTGTGTTCTGGCAGCGCGCCCAGCAGCCTGCTGTCCGGCTCCCGCTCCGCATCCTCGAATGGCCGCACGAAAATCGGCAAAGTGCGCTCGGCCACATCGGGGCGGGCAAAGCTGGCGGTGCGTGATGAAACCATCACGGCGGCCACAATGGGCAGATTCACCAGCGTGGCGAGGCTGTGGTATTGCCGGCGCTTGTTGATGCCGCCGGTCGCCGTTGTTGCCAGGCTGTCGAAAAACCACTCAGATCCCTGCGGCAGATTGTCCACGTTGTCGAGGCCAACCAGAAGCTCGTTGACCACCATCGTGTCGTAGTCGCGTTTGTCTGCCGTCAACGGCGTCAGGTCATTCGTCTGGCCCATCACCAACTTGAGAATGCTTCTCAATAGCATGCTCTTGCCGCCGCCCTTGTTGCCCAGCGTCGCCAGCAACGGCAGCGGGCGGATACCGCACATGAATGCAACCATCCACGCGGCCAGCAGCACCTGCTGCACCTCTGGCGTGTACTCTTTCACGTCCGGCGGTGTGTTGATGGCCACCTGCAGCGCCTGCAACGATAGCGGGTGTTCGGCGTCGTCTAGCGGCAACGGCTCCCATTCCGGCAATGCCGAGTTGGCCACGAAGTACATGCCGTCAGTGCCGTTGGGTAGCTTTTCCAGCCCGTGGTCAAGCGTTGCCCGCACCAGGAACGACGCGCCGCACGGGATGTACAGCGCGTTGCCGTGCCACTTCATACTCGATTGCAACTCTGTCGGGTGATTCATGGCCGCCATTGCCAGTTCCTCGATGACGAAATTGAACGCGTATTCGGTTGCGTTCAGACCTCCATCGCGCAGATAGCGGCGCAGCCCGGCATCCTCCTGCTTCGAGCCGGTGATGGGGAACACCCGGTGCCGTTCGTCTTGCAGATAACACAGGCCGGACGTGGTGTCGTGGAAGAGCTGCCCATGCCGCTCGAAGAAATGCACCAGCAGCGTCGCCAATTCTGCTTTGTCGTCGCGACTCATGCGCCGCTTCAGCAGTTCCTGCACGTCAGGCGCCAGGTCAATCAGCCTGGTGACGGCCGGTGTCGCGCCCGCGGGCTGTGTTGGCGCCGTCGCCGTTGCTGCGCTGTGCCCGTTGGTGTGCGTCTTGCGCGGCGCCTTGACTAGCCCGACGGCGGCCATTGCGGCCTGCACCGCTTCGCTGTCCATGCCCGGCGTGTAGGTGTCGAAAACGGTCAAGCACGCCTTCTGGATCGTTCGCTGCCGGTAGTCCTTCCGGTCCCACTTTTCCGGCCGATACATGCCGGACTGCCGGAAGAGTGCATCCATCCGGCTTTCGTCGCGCCCCGTCCAAAATGCCAGATAGGTGCACAGCGCCAGATCTCCGGTGCTGTGGTCGTTGGCGTAGTAGCGTTGGAAGTCGCCGGCCCATAGCCGGTCGAACTTTGCGCCGCTGGAGGATTTGCGCGCCATCGCCAGCAGGTCTTGGTCGGCGATGGTGTTCGGCATGGATGGCTGCGCGCTGGCCTGCACGGGTGCGGGCGGCAGCAGCGCCTCCAAAGCGGCGAGGTCGTATACCCGGTCAGGTCGCCACAATCGGATTTCTACCGGGCGCGCCGGGCTGTATTTGAAATTGAGAGTGCCGGGCACGCGCAGCACGCGTGCCAAATCGTTCACGCCCTTGTCAGTCTGCTGGAGGGCGCCCCAGCGCTTCTGTACACTGTCAATGCGGGCGCGGGCGGCATCGTCGCCAATCAGCACAGGCTGGTCAAGCAGCCAGTATGCGTGCACGCCGCCGCCGCTGTGCACGGTGATGGAGGGCACCGGCGCCAGGGTGCTGGCGTGCCCGGCTGCGTTGCCCGCAAAATCTCCGTCATCAAACTCGGCAAAAAGCACGTTGACGGCGGCGATCTGGTCCTTGTGGCTCTTGCGGTGCACACTGCGATCTGCGCCGGCCACCACTGGATTGACGGAGTAATAGATGTCGGCGCCATTCAGAAAGACGGGACCCAGCGTTGGCGGGCTGCCGACGGGGAACCAGTGCGACTGTTTTCCTCCCTGGTTGCTCACCCAAAAATGGGCATAACTTCCGCCGCGATGTAGATGTTGGAGCATTTCCAAAAATCGTGGGTCGATTTCTCTTTGCATTTTGAATCCTGAAATGGTTTGCCGGGTGGTCAAGCGCTCAGTTCGCTCCCACCCGGCCAGGCTAACAGCACCGTTTGCAACCTGTCTGCGCCGAACTCACCAGGTCGCCCGCCCGAAGGATTTCGGGTCATCGAATGCCTATCCCCGTCGGCGGCTCTTTCGCGGGGCGGTTGGTCGCTGTGTCATGTTCTATGCAGCCAGCAGTTTCTGCGTCGCGCCGAGCAGCCCAATGGCGTGCGCCGCCGTGACTGTCTGCCCGCCTGAGGCCGCCGCCAACCGTGCCAGGAAATCCCGCCCGCTTGCGGTCTCGGGGCCGACGAAGATCGTGTCGATCTTGGCGCGGAATGTCTTTGCCACGGTCAGCGTCGCCGTCGGGCTGTCTGGCTCGCCATCGCTGATCAGGATGAAACGAATCCCGGGCACATCGGCCATGCGCGCGAAGCGCAGCGCCTCGGCCATGTCGGTGCTGCCGCCAAAATAGTACGGCGTGCCCGACGGGCAGAACATCACCTGCCCGCTAAAGCTCAGTACCGCCACCTTGCCGGGCCACTGCGCCTGCAGCGCCGCCAACTCTTCGACGGCCACATCATAGCGCTTGCGCCCGCCGCGGCTATCTGCTGTGTTCATGCTGCCGCTGGTGTCCACCAGGATGACCACTTCGGCGTTGACGAACGTCTGCGCCAGCCCCTGCCGGTTGGCGGCCGCCACGTCAGCCAGGCTGCCCTTCACGATGTTCTTGCGGGTGTCCAGTGCGGTTGTCATTGTGCGACCTCCGGGCGTTGCCACTTGCACAAGCGCCAATCAATGCCAATCGGTAGATCGGTGGTGCATTCATACGCTATTGCGGATTCATCCCACCACGAATCTGAATACATCTTGGGTTCTTTGTCGTACCAAGATGCTTCACCATTTGCATCTATGGCCAACCACCCATAACCCTTTGGTGCTTCGCTCCAGTCCGGCGCAAGTCGCCTGTATTCTTCAGCGAGCGCATCGACGCGATCCAGCAATGCGGCGATGTCCACCCCTTCGGGTTTGTCGAAATTGCCAGTAGCGGCAAAACCAACGATACACTTGATCATCCCCAAATCATCGTAGATATTCATAGCACCCACTCCTCCGTGAACTTGTCTGCGCCCATCGGCCAGCTTGCCACCAGCACCGCGCCGTCACCCCTTACGATGTCCTGCCACTCCAGGATTTCCGCCGCCACGAAGCGCCCCATCTTCTCGATACCTTTCACCATGATCCAGCCATTGCGCAGTGGCGGCGCCCACTCGGAAGCCGCTACAAGCGCCGCTATTGGGTCGCTGGCGTCATACGCCACATGCGCCCGCAAACTCGCTTCCAGTGCCCTCCCTGCGTCATAGCGGGCGCGCTTGCCATCATCGCCAAGAATGTCGTAGGCGTCTTTGATTGCCCGGAACTGCCCGGCGGCATCCGGTTCGCGACACGTGTCGGGGTGCCACTGTCGCGCCAATCGCTTCCACGCCGCTTTGATGGCGGCGCCGTCCGCGTCGGCCTGCACGCCCAGCACCTGGTAGAGTGTCGCCGCTTCGCCGGGCCGGTTGGTTTGCCCGAACCACGCCCACAGCACCGCTTTCGCAAAGATGGCATTCCAGCCGCCATCCACCCAGGCGTAGGCCGTTTCGGTGCCGTCTTGCCGTTGCTTGACGCGTCCCAGATAGCGCACTTCCATCAGCCGCAACTCCGGTTTGGCGGACGTCTCTGGTGCCGCGGGCAGCGCGCACTGTTCCCCGAGGTGCTTGCGAATCAACGCTTGCACCACCGGGCCATACTGCGGATCGACCAGCCATGTTTTGGCGGCGCCGTCCCACTTGCGGCTATCGCCCGGCACCTGTGTTTTCAGTGCGGCTACCAGATCGGGCGCGTAGGGCGTCACGACGGCCAGCATTCTATTCTTCAGTGTGATTTGGCTCATAGTGCCCCCAGACCTTCCAGCGCTATCGCTATGCGCCGCAATTCAATCGTGGCGGCAAACTGAGTGCGCAGTTGCGCCAGTTCCGCCACATCCACCGGCGCCAGCTTCGTGGCAGGTAGCGCCCGCTCATACTCGCGCAGGCTGTCCAGCGCCAGTTGCAGCATGTCGGTTTTGGGAGTTGCCTCCCATGTCATGTCGTCGCCGTCCATCGTCTCCCCCTGCATTCGCTCCAGTAGCCGCACCACTTCTGTGAACACAGCCAGGCGTTCGGATTGGTCGGGAACACCTGCGCCTCGATGCCGCGCCACACTTCCCGAATCAGCCCGTACAGCCAGAAGATTTCGTCCCAGCCGTGGCTGTGTTCAATCACCGTCGCCGTCGGCTCTTTGGTCTTCGTCACGACATAGTGGCGGAACTTGTTGCCTGGTGACGGCAGCCCGGCCTGGTGCAGCGCGGCCAGGTAGAAAAGGGGCTGGATCTCGCCTTCGGCGTCGTTCTGTGACCAGCGCTTGCTGCTGGTCTTGAAGTCGCCGGGCACGCCGTCCGCGGTCACGATGTCGATGTAGCCGATAACTGGCACCGGCACGCCGGGCACGTTGATCGAGATTTTGCGCTCGATGAAATGGCCGTCAGCGTCCACCAGCGGGTGGATGCCGTCCACCATCTTCTGTACCGGCTCCGCGCCCACCAGGCGCAGCCCGTCGTTGTAATGCTGCTCCGGGCTGTCGGCGCCCCACTCGACGCTGGCACCGTCCGTTTCCAGTTTGGCGGCCCACACGTCCGGCCACAGTGCAGTCAGCGGCGCCCGCTCGACCACCGCCCGCTCGACAGTGCCATGGAAGGCAGATCCGACGATCAGAGCCGGGCTGGACGATTGCGGCTGCTTGTCGATGTACTTCCGGCGCCAGTTCTGCGGGCAGGTCAGATACAAGTTGATGCTGGAATAGCTCAGGTACTGGATCATGCGAGTAACGCCCCGACCTTCCACAGTTCATCCTCTGTCGCCGGGATGAAACCGCCGTTGGCCTGCATGACCGCTTCCGGCCCGTACTGGGCGACAAGCTCCTCCAACGTCGGCGCCGCCTGCTGTGTTGGCGTGGCCGCCACGTAAGCGGGCGCCGGTGTGACCGTCGTCCAGGAGCCGTCAACCACGTTGCCCGCGTTGTCAATATTGGCGCCGAACTCGTCTGAGCGCTTCATGCCGCCGATGACATCGGGGAATACCACGTCGATGCAGTAGCCGATGGCGCGCCACCGAAGCATATTCGACGGGAAGGACTCCCAAGCGCTGCCCGCTTTGACCAGCCCGGCGCGCTTGGCGTCGGCCATGCTGAATTCGGTGGTGTACTCGAAACCGCCGCGCCGCTTCATCCACACCCGGCAGAAGTCCGGTTCGCCCTTGGAGTCTTTCTTGTCCTCGATCTTCAGACCTTCCAGGAGGCCGGACTGCTGCACCAGCGCCAGCGCACCGCGCGGCGCCAGCGTCGGCTTGTTCTGGATGACCTGGATAAACTCGAACGACGCCGTTAGCGTCAGACCAAGCTCAAACCCTTTGGCCATAATCGCCGCGGCCTGCGCTTCGGTACTCACCCCAAAGAGCCGGCTGTCCTTCATTACCGGCGCCACCGCCGTGATGGTCTGCCAGATGGTTGGATTCAACTGCTGCTGCAGCACTACCATTGCCGTTTCCATTGTGATTTTCCTTTGCCCGTTGGGCGTATTTCATTGCTTCATCGCTCCATAGGGTGAGCGTCTCCCCGTCTCGCAGGCCCAGTGCTTTGCGCACGTTGGCCTTAATACCGTCCCCGATGCCCGCCACCTGGCCCACGGTGCCCAGCCAGGTCAACCACGCCAGACTGTTGGCGGGCGTGAACTCTTCAAGCAGGCGTTGCGCCCGCTCCAGCCCGATGCCCGGCAGCCCGTGCAGGATCTGTTCGCCGGGCGACATCACCCGCGCTGTGTTGACCGGCGGTAGCACGCGCTCGGTGCGCTCCCGTGCGGCCAACTGGTGCACCGTTTTCGCATAGGCGTTGTCGTGGTCGCAGGACAGAACGTGTACGCCAAGCTCCTGGACCGTCAGCAGCGCGCCCTGCACCGAAACCCACTGCCAGCCGGTGACGCGGCCATTGACGATGGTCTTGCCGTCGTGCGATGGCGTCAGCCAGCCGGTCAGCACCAGGTAGCACCAGGGCGAGCGCTCGCGCATCTTGCCCGCCTGGAGGAAGAGCCGGTTGTCGCCGATGGACGCCAGCAGGTCGGACGGCGTTTTGCGCTCGATGACCAGCATGTTCCCGTCGGCGCAGGATGCCCAGAGGTCTCCGGTTTCCAGTGCCATTACAGAAGTCGGGCACCCGAAATCGGCGGTCTGGATTTCTGTCGGTTCTCTGGAGTCAACCATCACGGCTTGAAGTGTCATAGTGATAATGCCGGGTACTTCTCCCCGCCCCCGGCCGGCGGTGCTGTGTTGAAAGAAAACGGCGGGAACTTTCAAGCGAACCAGTTGACATTGGGTGTGACAACCACGAAGCACCCTCGCATCATTCCCGCCGTTGTTCACTATTCCACGTCTACCAGTTCGGCCAACGCTTCGGCGTCCAACCAGGCCGCCACGCTCTCATCAGCCTCTACCGCCTGCGCCAGCGCTTCGTCGTAGGTTAGCGCCGCCTCAACCGCGTCCGGTGCCATCAGCGCCACCCAGCGCGCTTCGTCGAAAATCAGTTCGTCGGTCACGCCGTCACCCCCATCAGTGACAAGACTTCGGGGCTGGTGACGGTGAAATACTTGTTGACCAGCGGCATGTTGGCAATCAGGCCGGACAACACAGCCACGTCGCCGCCCGCCTGTTTCACCAGCACGCCGAGGAACTGTTCCGCCGTGGCGCGCTCCGCGTTGCCGTTGCCGTTGGTGGCCGGGGCCGCCGGCTTCGACACCGGACCCATGTCGATAGCGCCCGCTGGGTCGTCATCCGGCACCGGCGCGCCGCCGCGCTCTGCGTAGTAGGCCGCCGTGGCCGCCGCTTCGCTGTCGAACAGGTGGGTAAAGTTGAACGTCACTTCTTCCGCGGTGTCGCCGCGCTTGCTGGTGTAAGTGCGCCCGGTTTTCACCATGTCCACCCGGACATACTTGCCGTGCAAGTCACGCACGTTCTTCAGCCCCAGGTTGCGCAGGCTCGGCCAGATGATTTTGGCCCACTCGTTGGACTCGGCAATCGGGCGGCGCTCCACCAGGAAGCTCAGGTTTGCCGCGTCAATGGGGTTCAGCACCATGTGCACTTCGGTGCGCCGGGTGTCCGCGCCGTCGCTGTCGGTCCAGGCTTCTTTGCCCACGCCCTTCGTGAGCTTCACGAAACTGGCGCTCACGTCCATGCGCCCATAGAATGCGTCCGGGCGATTGCCCGCCTGTGTCGCAGCATCAAACGGATCGATGTAACTCATGTGTATGCTCCTTCAAGCAAAGTTCAAATGGAAAACGGATAGACAAGCTGTCGGGGCTGTGCTATCCTGAAGATGCTCTGGAAGATAGCTCAGGAAAGCCCGCAACCCCATGCGGGTTTTTCTATGCCAGGATCACCCCCTTTTCAAGAGCGTCGATTTCGCCCTGTGTGATGTCGAGCAATTTCGTCAACTCGCGCCCAAGCACCAGCGTTTCGGTATGGCGCCCGGTGAGATCTGCCCAGTCGCCCAGGTCGCTACGCAGGCTGATCAGGCGCACCCACCATGCCCGCAGCGCAGCGTGACGATTCTCATCCACTGGTGCCTGGGCATCGTCAACGTCATCAACGATTTCGGTGGCCGGTGTGAATGTGAACACAGGAGCGGGCGCGGGCGCAGGCAGCCCGTCCGCGTATTCCGGCACCTTTGCCGCCGCTTCGTCGATGCACTGTTCCAGCGCCCAGTACACGTCGTCATTCTCCGCGCCGTCGGGGAACATGTCATCCCACTGCGGGTGGCCGAACTCGCGGTAGTGCAGCGCCTCGCCAAGCTCCACGATCTCTTTCGGGGTGGCCGCGTGAGCGTACAGCCAGGTGCGGATATCGCTCAGCACGTGCGTTCGGTCGCGCGGCGCCGGCTGTGTTGTCGGCACGGGTTGTGCGTGGACACTGGCATTTGCCGCCAGCATCTTCCGATTGGCGATTTCCTCTTTCCGGTTGGCCACGTTGTTGATGGCCTGTTGCAGGTCGGTGTGACGGTAGCCGCGGATGTCGTCACCCATCATCTGCCTGCACTGGTTCCAGAAAATGCCCGCCTTCCCGGCGGCAGATTGGCGCGCCCCTGTGGCGTCGTGCAGCATCACAACGGGATCGCTGTTGTCGCACATGGCGTTCCACACCTGATCCACGATGCCTTCCAGCACCCACACCGGCGCGAAGTCGGTCGATGCCGCTACGGTCGGCTTGGGCGTTACCGGGCGATTCGTGCCGATGTTGGCGGTGTTGTAGGTGCGTCCGTCCGCGCCGATGCGAACATCTGACTTCGACAATGTCGAAGTCGTTTCCATTTTGGAGCGCATTCGCCGCACAGTAATTTCGTCTACTGCGCAGCGTTTGGCGATCTCGACGTTGCTCCATTGCGACCACTCTGCATCTCCGAGGAGCACTTCCACAGCGCGCCGCTTGTCGTCATTGGTGCGCCGCAAGCCGTGCTGCGCGTTGGCTCCCGCCGCGTGGAGGATGGCCGCCCGCTGGTCGCCAGCCTTGACGATGGCGGGAATCAGCGCGTCATCGATGGCCACGCCAATCATGCGGAACGCCGCCAGCCGGTGGAAGCCATCGGCAAGCCAGTAGGTTTGCCCGTCGTAGTAGACGATGATGGCGGGGAAGTCGCCCCAGCCGCGTTCCTTCATGGATTCAGCGTACTCGGCAACGGTTTCTGCATTGAGACCCGCCCGCATCTGCGTGCCACCGTTGACCTTGATGGCAGTCAATTTGACGCGTTCGGTCTTGGTCTCTCCGGTCAACATGCCGCCCAGTATGTCCGGCGTCGATTGTCTGTCGTTCATAGTTTCCTCCGTAGGTCTGCGTTGGCCTTTGCCCCGACGCAGAACAGGTCATAGTAGTGGTCTGCCCGCTCCCGCTGCTGGCGTGCTGCGTCCTGGCACGTTGCCAGTTGGTGTCTCAGCCGGGTCAGTTCTTCGCTCTCAGTGACCGGCGCTTTGTCGCCATCGGCCACCAGGTTGACGAATCCGCCCTCGTCGGCCCACTTGCCCACCACCAACGTGGACCAAAGTACGAACGCAGCCAGCGCCATTGCCAGACCGGTACACAAGCCAGCGAGGAAGGAGATCACGGCTGCGCCTCTCGCTCGGCTGCGTGCTTGCGTTCACGCGCTGCGTCACCGGTGTACAAATCTCTGGTGTACTGTTCGTGACGCGGCCACTTCGGCGTGACGCCTTCCGGCAACGGCGGCAGTATCATCCAATGCGTGACCGTGACCGAACCCGTACCGTAGATGCTGCGCCACCCCGTGTCCGGCTCGTAGTGCGCCATGCGCACGATTGGATCGCCGTAGCTGTCGAGTATGACCACCAGTGCCGTGCAGCGCCGGGCGGGCGGGATATCGGCAGACAGCCAACGAGATAACCAGTTCGCACCCCATTCCTCATTCACGGCTGCCTCACACTGCACGTCAGACTCTGCGGGTTCGGCTTCCATCCCGGATCGCAGACTACCCACAGGCGACCGTTCGGCCCGATGCACCGCTGTCCGCCCCACGTCGGCCGGCAGTCGTGCCACTTGTCCGCGTGCGCCGTCGCCGGATAACACAGCAGGAAGAGCACCACGAGCACAGCGGTGGCCACCTGGAACGCCGTGTGGCCGTCAATGCCATGCTTGTTGTCGATGTACGCCTGCGCCGCGTCGCGGGTGGCAAAGGTGAGCCGGAAGCGCCCGGCGCCGTCGAATACCTTGAAGCGCCCGGCCTGCTCCACGATGTGGTAGTTGGCCTTGCGCGTTGCGTTGTCGCCCGTGCGGGCGGTGTTGAGCGTTTTCATGGTTGCATCTTCTCCGGGGTCAACGTAGGCAGATCCTGCCACGTGCAGCCAAACGACTGGCAGATGCTGGTTGCCGTGGGCATCCACTCCGGCTTGGCAAAGTTGAACGCTGCCTGCGTCGGCGGTTCCGCAAAGGTGGCCAGCGCCGTCTGCACCAGGTCGAGGCGTACATGCTTGTCGAGGCTGCGGAACGTGCGGCGGCCGGCGTCGAGGCTCCCCCAGTAGTCGGCCAGTTCAAGGTTGGCTGGTGCAGTCTGGGTCGGTGCAGCGCCGTTGCCGTTTGCATGAATCGTGGCTGGCGCAGTCCGGACTGCATTGGCCGTTGCCAGCTTGCGGGTCAAGTCGGCGTTGTCGGCGTCAAGCTGGGCGAGCTGCTTGCGCAATGCGTCGCGTTCGCAAGTCAGCTCGCTTGCCCCATAGCGCGTGATGCCCAAATCAACGCGTGCGCCGCGTAAATCGGCGCTAAGTTCATCGATCTCGCGCCGTGCGTCCGCCAACTGCTGGCGCAACATGGCCGCCTCGTTCTGGGCCGCCACCAGCGCCGATTCAGGGATGGCACTGTCTGCCGCTTCCGCAATGGCCAGCCGCAGCGCGAGCAATATGGCATCAATGCTAAATGGCTCCATTGTCTCGGAGCGGACGGCCATTAACTGCCCCCAGTATTTCGTGGAAATGGCATCTTGTTTGTTCATGCGGCCACCGCCTGCCGGTGATTGACCAGGAACCGTTCGGTCTCAGCGTCGGCCTCGGCATTCAATGCCGCCATGTAACCGCGGCGCTGGTCTTCGTTCTCGCATTGCTCGATCGGCCAGCCCTGCTCGTAGATGCGCGCGCCGCACAGGACGTTGTAGCCCTTGCGCCCATGCGATGACAGCGCCACCGTGCGCGTCATGCAGTCCTCGGCGTCGGAGATCGACCCGTCTGCCAGATCGACCACAAAGCCGCGCGCTTCGTACTCGGCGATCATCTCTGCCGGGTAGGGCAGTGGCCGCCCAGTGACGATGGCCCAGTCCCTCAATTCGTCTGCGATGGCTTGCTTTTCCTGCTCTGTCATACTGTTGCTCCTTTCTGATAGCTCTTGAGAGTTGTGCTGCTTAGTAGCCGTAGCCGTCGCCGTAGCCGTAGCCGTCGCCGTCGCCGTAGCCGTAGCCGTCGCCGTAGCCGATGATCAGTATCGATTCTTCCATGCCGTCACCTCGACCGTGATCAGGTGTTGCAAAGAATGGAACGGGGCCTTTACCGTCCCAACCGCATCCAGTTCGGTGTTGGGCGTTGGGCCACTCAGCGCCAATTGACCCAGCCCCTTCGACGTGCCCCAGCGCCGGATGTTGTGCGCATTGGAGATGTGCACCCACTCGCCATCCGTCACGGTGATGCCGATGTAGACGAAGCCCTTGTCGAGCACGACGATCTTCAGCCCGTGGTCGATGGTGCGCTTCGCCTGTGGTTGCGGTGCGGTAAGCAGCGCCGCCAATTCCTTCGCCTGTCCAATGGTCAATTCGTCAATGTTCATGTCTTGCTCCTTTCTGATAGCTCTTGGTGGTTCCGATGCGCGACGCTAGTTAGTTAACTGCCATCGCCGCCGCCGGTGTGTTGTCGCCAAGCTGAAGATTTCGGCGACGCATTTCGTCACGGATCAACTTGCGCACGGTGCTGCTCATGGATCGGTCGTCATCGCTTGCGAGCAGCTCAAGCGATTGCTTGTCTTGGGGAGTCAAGATCAAGCGTACAAAGTCGGTCATTGGGTCATTCATGCTCATGCCTTCCCCCCTTTAAGTCGAAAATGTCTTGGTATGCACCATCTTAGACTATTTCGTCTTACTTGTCAAGTGGTTAGCCTATAAATGACTAGAAATTTGTCAAGAGTTGTATTAGATTAGGAGAATGGGAATCATGGCGATGAGATTGAAGCAACTCAGGGATAGCAAGGGATTCAGCCAGGAGGGGATGGCTAAGTCTGTTGGCATGACTCAGAAATCATGGGACAGATGGGAGAGCCATCCGCCGGAATCGTTCACCCATCTTCGTCGGATTGCAGAACGTTACAAAGTCAGCGCTGACTACCTGCTGGGCATCGTGGATGACCCGTTCGCCAATCAGGACCTATCGACGGATGAGCAGACCACGCTGGCGGCATTGCGGGCGCTGCGTGGCAAGGACAAGCTCGTAGCACGCACCTTGCTGGCTGTGTTGGCCAAAGAGGAACCGGAAGAACGCAGATTCACGCTGGATGTCATCGCACGCATATTGAGGCCAGCCCAACCCCACATCATAGGAGAGGACCCCGGCGATGACGTTGACATGGCGACAAGTGACCAACCTGATTAGAGTGGCCTGGTGCTGCTCGACGCCGGCCTGCGCGCGTCGGAACTGTGCGACCTCACCATCGCCGACTACGATGCACCTGCCGGCCGGCTCCACGTCACCGGCAAATATGGCAAGGAACGCTTTGTGGTCATCGGCAGCCGCACCCAGCGCGCGCTGTGGCGCTACATGGCCACGCGCGAGAACACAGCGCGGGCGGCGCTCTTTGCCACGCGCAGCAATGGCCACATGACACGCACAGATCTACGCCACCTGCTGGCACGGCTGGGGCAGCGCGCAGGGGTGGCCGGCGTCCATCCGCATCGTTTCCGCCACACGTTCGCCATCACCTTCCTGCGCAATGGCGGCGCGCTGGCTGTGTTGAAAGAACTGTTGGGCCATGAAACGCTGGAGATGTCGCTGCACTATGCGGAGATCGCACAGCAGGACATCGACGCCAGCGTGAAGCACAGCCCGGCGGACGGGTGGAAGCTGTGAGTCAGATGAAGAACCGCACCAGCTTGCTCTGCGGTTTCTGCGCGGCGTGCCACGATAGCCCGGCCTCATCCGGACCCGCCCCAATCATACCGCGCGGCGTTGCCTGTGCGGTTGGTGGCTTCGGTGTCGGCCACAGTACCTTGATGGCGCCCATCAACACACCCAGCGCCGTCATAATGCCCAGCACGGTGGCGGGCGGCGCTTCCGGCCACTGCGCACTGACGAACACCTGCAGCCCGGTGTAGATGGCGCTGAAGAGAATCGGCCACACTGCGCCGGGTAAGTTGTTGATGGTCATGTGCTGCTCCTTACGGCGATTATCGCCGGGTTGGCGTGTTGAATTATCATCGGGTGCGCCCGACTTCCGATGATAACAGGGACTATCCGCGGGCGCTATGCCAGCGCCATCATTGCCGTGTGCAGTGCCGCGCGCTGCGTAGCTCACGCCAACCCTTGCATCCTGGTTGTCAGCGCCGCGACATCGGCACTCCCCAATGTTGTGCTGTAGATGGCGAGGGCGGCGATGGTGCCACTGAAATAAAGCGCCATAATGCCCTTGTTGTTGAGCGCACCAACCGCAATCGCAACTTGCGCAGTCCATGCACCAGTCGCCAAACTTAATCCTACGTCTGATCCGTCGATGTATGCGCTCTGTCCGCCAATCGCGTATGTGCCCTCCGTGCGATTCGACGCAACACTGCCAGCGACGTTGCCATTAGCAAAATATGCTTTGTTATCCGTCCATCGCGGCTGGATGTAAAATCTACCGTTGTTGTCGGTGGAATATGCTCCCAGCGCGGTCGCAAGCGCGGCGCCAAATCCGCTACATCGCACAATCATGCTCCAGTTGGCGGCGGATACAATGCCGGTCGCTAAATACTGCGCCGCCGCAAACGTCCACCCGCCTGCCGCCAGTCCCGGCGCGACGCCCGGCGCTGCGTTGTACGTGCCCGGATTCGCCAGGTTGACGTAGCTGGCAGCAAGGCTCGCCGCGCCTATCGGCTGATAGGCCGCCACGCACGTTTGGCCCGCAACGGCCCACCAATCAACAGCGCCACCGCCGCCAAGCGCATTCGGCCCTATGCCCCTGCCCAGGAATCCGCTAGACATTCAGCGCCGCCTGCACCTGCGCGCTTGTCACCGTGCCGAGCCCCGCCTGCGCTGCCAGCGATGGGCCGGGGATGGTGGCGGGTTGGGTGGTCGTGGTCGTCTCGGTCGCCGTCAGCAGGGGCGCTAATGCCGCCGCTGTCTCTGCGCTGATAGCCGCACCCGCCACAGCAACGGAAAGCAGATAGGCCATGTACTCCCGATCTCCCGCGTCAATGGCCGCTTTCAGGTCGCTCACAAAGCCGCCCAGCCCGTAGATTTTCGCAGCCTCTGCCGCTGGCACAAGCGCGAGAAGTCCCTTGAGCGTGATGGCGACGGGCGTCACGGTTTCGTCAATCTCGCCCGCCCGCGGGTTGTCGATGACTGTGGGCGCGTTGAGGATGGCCGCAATCTGTTCGTAATCGGTCATGTTGGCGCAATGCAGGTCAATCAGTTCTCGTAGTGTCGTCATGTCATCCCCCTTCATG
>Ga0154020_10005057_pt1 | contig 15639 bp, 11 predicted proteins | sample Klosneuvirus_201_FD_109709 | JGI IMG/M metagenome (GOLD analysis project Ga0154020, IMG submission 109709) | Active sludge microbial communities from wastewater, Klosterneuburg, Austria - Klosneuvirus_20160825_MG | ecosystem: Engineered > WWTP > Aerobic digester > Activated sludge | place...
GACGAAGGTGTTCGTGGAACGCGATTGCATCTGGCCGAACCATTTTTCGCGCGCGGCATCATCGCCGCCCGGCAGAGTGAGCAGCAACGAATCGCCAAACAACGAAAGGCTGGCGGTCGCGGGCAATCTCTCGGTCAGATTTGAATATGCCCTCGCTGCGTCCGCGCGGCGCGGGAACGTGGTCACCAGCATGTTTCGCGGCGCACCCGGTGCGACGGCCTGCGCCCCGCGCCAGTTTTCCACGGGTTGCTGGCAGGACACCTCGTGCTGCGGCTGGCTCATCGCCGTGTCCAGCAGATCACCGAAGTTGCCGGCGTATTTGCTCATCATGAGGATGAAGCCAAAAATCACGGCGAGGAGAAATGAGCCGCCATGCACCGCGAGCAATCCCAGCGTGGCCGGGACGTTGGGCGGTCTGGCGTTGAGCGTTTCGTAAACCGTGACGGCCTGCTGCGCGAGCAGCTTGTTGGTGACGCCTTTGGGCTGCTCCTGCTTGAGCGCGGTGATGATGCTTTGCGCGGTTTCGTCCGGAATGCGGTCGCTTGAGGGCAACGGCGGCGGCACCGGCTGATTGCGCAGACCATCGACGACCTTGCCCATCTTGAACGCCAGCGGCAGACCGATGCCGAGCGCGATGCCGATATACAGGAAGATTTTGGACGCCACCAACCCAAGCAGCAGCAGGCCGCAGATGGCCGCGATGCGGAAGGCGATGTCGAGCCAGCGATTGCGGCAGAACAGCGTGGCGTGCAGGACGTGCCCGCCATCGAGCGGCAGGACGGGGAGCAGGTTGAAACCGTTGATGGCAAGGAGCAAGTAAGTCGCATAGCGAAGCCACTCCGCGTTCACGAAGAAGCTGACGGTGGCCAGCACGCATCCCAAGACAATGCCCGGCACGGGACCGGCGAGTGAGACGATGGCTTTTTTCCAGCCGGCCACATTCCAGTGCTGCCCTGAGACGGCTGCGCCAAAGAATGGAATGAAAAACATCCGTAAATTCCGGTAACCGAAGATGCGCATCGCCACCCAGTGACCGGTCTCGTGCAGCAACAGCACGGGCACCAGCCAGATCGCGAATTTCCAATTCCATTGCGCCTTCGCGACGAAGACAAATGCGATGATGGAAAACAACAGCAGCCAGAGCGCGTTGGCCCAACTGGGCTTTTTCTTCTCCTGCAAACGGTTCAGTTCGACGAGCACCTCGGGATATTGAAAGCCGCTGACTTGTGCCTGCGCGATGGTGGCCGCGTCCGCGTCGGCCCGCACCTGCTCCGTCGCGTCGCGCCCGCGAAATACGCCGCGCGCCAGATTGAAATCGCGCACGAGCACATGATGACGTTCGGTGGCGGCGAGCGCTTCTTCCGGGGAAGCCACACGCACGGGCGTCTTCTGCGCGCCGAAGCTGGCCGCGAGCAGCTGATGCGCCTCCCAAAGCTTCAGGGTCGGCGCGTTGTGCATCCGGTTCATCCGAACGGTTTCCGGCGTGGTCATGTCGGGCTTGCCGGAAGAGGAAACGAAAAAGGTTCCGTCCGTGAACTCGGTGAAGAACATCGGGAACAGCGCGCGGCTGACCTTTTGCGACTGGCCCCAGATGCGCTGGTGGATGCGCGCGAAGTGCGTGCCGGAATCATGCAGGAACGTGGCCCAGTAGATCGTCGTCTGCGTGCCGGGATCGCGGAAGCAATGATACGCCACGTCGTAGAAGCCAAGCGAGGCGAGTTCGGCACCGAGCGGCTGGAAACGCGCCATCACCTCATCGGGCAGCGCGTCGATGACCCACGGCGTGGTGGATTCGAAATTGGGGTCGTCGGTCGAACCGGGGATGCGGATGCGCAGCCATTTGGTGATCCAGCCGAGAATGACGAGCGGCGACTTGGTGCCCCACCAAAATTCCCGATGGCTGACCCGCGTGGAATCGATCGCGTAGATCTGGTTCATAGCCCTTCCTGAGATTGCCGGGAGTTACGCAGGAAGCGGCAGCGGGGGCGAGGAAGAAAATCAAATTGGCTACGGCCACAAGGTGGCTATGTTTGCCTCACAAGCGACTTGCACCAAATGTGCGTGCATGCTTTGAACTCTGCTATGATTAGTGAACACGCATTAGACACTATTGCTGCTCGCGCAAAGCGTGCGACCCAAGGGCCTTGGTTCGTTCATAGAACGGACGACGAACATGCTGCAAACGCCCGTTACGTTTCACCGAAACCCAGCAATGGAAACCACGACAACAGGAGAGGCATGGCCTGTGGCGGCCCAGACCAAGCTGAGCCGGTAAGCGTTGTTGCAATCACGTTGCTCCAGATGCCCAACCTTTGCTGTCCGAAGGAATGCGAAGAGAACACTGAGTTTATCGCGCAGGCGCGCTCAGATGTGCCGCGGCTTGTCGCTGAAGTTAGGAGGCTGAAGAAGCAATTGCAGAAACTCCAAGTCGGGCGAAAGCGTTAGGCCAACACCTACTTGTTGAAACTCTGCGCCAGCGCCACGGCTTTGAGCATCGCCTTGGACTTGTTGACGGTTTCCTGGAATTCGCTTTCGGGCACGGAGTCGTTCACCCAGCCGCCGCCGGCCTGCACATAGGCCATGTTGTCCTTGATGAGCGCGGTGCGGATGGTGATGCAGCAATCGAGGTTGCCGCTGAAACTGAAATAGCCCACGCAACCGCCATACGGACCGCGCGCGGTGCCTTCGAGTTCGGAGATGATCTGCATGGCGCGAATCTTCGGCGCGCCGCTGAGCGTGCCGGCGGGGAACGTGGCGCGCATCAGGTCGTAGGGCGTTTTGCCCGCGGCGAGTTTGCCTTCGACGTGCGAGACGATGTGCATCACATGGCTGTAACGCTCGATGATCATCAAGTCTTTCACCTGCACGGAACCGAATTCGCAGACGCGCCCGAGGTCGTTGCGGGCGAGGTCCACCAACATGACGTGTTCGGCGCGCTCTTTCGGATCGGCGAGGAGGTCGGTGGCGTTCGCGCTGTCCTGTTCGGGCGTCTTGCCCCGCGAACGCGTGCCGGCAATCGGACGGATGGCCGCGTGGCCGTTATCGGCGCGGACGTGAATTTCCGGCGAAGCGCCGACGAGCGAAAATCCTTCCAGCTCCAGCAAGAACATGTAGGGCGAGGGATTGATCGTGCGTGCGGCGCGGTAGATGTCCAGCGGTGAGGCCGTGACCGGCGTGGAGAATCGCTGCGAGCCGACGACTTGGATGATATCGCCTGCGGTGATGTAACGTTTGGCGGCGACGACGTTCTCCAGAAACTTTTCCTTCGGCACGTTCGACTCGAACGGGACGTAAGGCACTTCGGCAGGAACCGAAACGGGGTTGTGTTCGGTCGGTTGTTCGAGCAGCGAGAGAAGCCGGCCCAGTTCGTCGCAGGCATCTTCGTAGGCGTCCTGCGGACTGCGGCCCTCCACGAAGGCATTGACCATGACGGTGATTGTCTGGCTCACGCGGTCGAACACGAGCACTTCATCGGTGATGAGGAAATACATCGTGGGCGTGCCGAGGTCGTCTTTTGGCGGGCGCGGGACGACGGGTTCGACATCGTGGATGAATTCGTAACCGATGAAGCCGACCGCTCCGCCGGTAAAGCCGGGCAGCCCGGGCATGACGACCGGCTTGAAGCGTTTCATGATGCGCTCAACGACTTCGAGCCCATCGCGCACGGAGGATTTATCGGCTGGATCTGGCTGTGGGGTTACGTTGAACGATTCGGAAACCCTGCCGTTCTCGATCAGTTCCACCGTGCTGCCAGTCTGGCGGATGATCGCGCGCGGGTTGCAGCCGACGAACGAGTAGCGCCCGACGGTGTCACCGCCCTCGATGGATTCGAGGAGGAAGGATTCGCCCTGGCCGCGCAACTTGCGATAGGCAGAGAGCGGCGTTTCAAAATCGGCAAGGATCCGGCAGACCACGGGGATGAGATTCCCCTGCTGCGCCAGACTCGTGAATTCTTCGAGTTTCGGTGAAAACATGGTTCAACCCGCCGCAGACCGGGTTGGCCGCGGCCAGTGACGGGTAATTTAGGCACGCAGCGGGCAGAGTAAACTGCAAAGACAGCTCCTCCGACCCGCGAGGGCACAAGTAAACTGGCGATACCGTGAAGAATATGGTTACCGTCCAGCTTTGAAAAAGCCGCGCGGGGTCCGGTGTTGCCGGAGTCCGTTGTAAGGGCGAAGGCAGCGCAAGAAGTAGAAGCCAAACCAGGCGCAGAATACTCCTGCGGCAAGCTTCGGCAGGATCCCGGACACGCGAACAGGATTGGGCTGGGGTTCGCGGGCCACCGAACCGAGGCCTTTGGCGCGGACAACCAAGGGGGAATCCACGCTGGACAAGATTCGATCTGACAGTGATGCACCTACCGGGCGACCTTCGTGTCCGGTGCCAAATGAGTTTAGCCCGTCGCCGGTTAAATCCTGCCGCGACCATGCTGCGCCGGAAGCGAGGGGAAAGACACTGCCGTTGTGGCCTTGCAGGACAAACCCGGATTTGGAGCTGTTGGACGAATCCGTCACGTTCGCCACGTGAGATGCTGTTGGAACGGCCGCGCCTGCCAGCCCGTCAGCCGTAGTGGCGGCGACTGGGGCACCCGCGCCGTTTGGTAGATTCTCGTCAAAGACCGCAGCCGACCCGGCCACACCCGTCAGCAACCAAGCAATAATGCCCGGCGCAATCAGTGCCTGAATAATGGGAGCGTGGCGCATGGTGTCGATTACTGGTTGTGCGGCGTTGGCTGGTGCCGCCCCTCTCTTATCGGACAGCTTGGAAACTTCTTTAGCGGGAAAAGAAATTATCGTCAGCCTCTGGTGAATGGGCCACGGAATCAGACAATGGACGATTTGGAGCCGCGGTCAGGAAAGCGGCGAAGGCAATTCCGCGTGGATCATTCCAAGAAGTTCAAACTGGCGGAGAGGGGGGGATTCGAACCCCCGATACGGTGTTAACCGTATAACGATTTAGCAAACCGTCGCCTTCAGCCACTCGGCCACCTCTCCCGCCGCGCGCAGTGAAGCGGAGCCACCAACGACGCTCAAGCCAATTCTCGCCCGCAACAGTCGAATCACGCCGGATTCGTCAGCCGGAACTTGCCGGATTGCGCGGGCACGATGGTGTCCACGCGCTCGACGGGAATCGGGCCGTGACCAAGGAGCGTTTCAAGCCGGCGGCACACGTCGCGCAAATCCAAATCCGGTTGCGCGGCGAATTCCGGGATGTAACGGAGGGCGCGTTCGCCGCCTTCTGCCTGACGTAGTTGATAATGCACGATGCCCGCCACGCCGGCGAAACACTCATCCACATCAAGCGTCGTGACGCGGCGGCCATCCGCGGCGCGCAAGGCATCCTTCGCGCGGCCATGCACGCGATACCTCGTGCCGCCAGCGCGCTCAACACGCTCGACCAAATCACCGATGCGATAACGCAACAGCGGCATCCGGTGGTTTGACAGAGACGTGACCACCAGCGATCCAATGCCTCGGATGTCGGACTCAATCACTTCAAAGTATGCCGTGTCGTAGCTCGGCACCATCTCGCCGTCCGCTCCCTGCATCAGCAAGTGGCCCGTCTCCGTGGAACCGTAAAGATTCAACACCGGCACGCCAAGGACGCGCTCGATGATCCTCCGATGCACCACGCTGACGAATTCGTAACTGCAAAGGATGAACTTTACCGACGGAAAACGCAGTCCGTTCCGCTCGCAATACAACGCGAACCACGCACCGTGCACGGGATCAAGGTCGAGCAATTGCGGCTCCCACTCCGTGATCTCCTGCGCCATCTGCGCCAGTTCCTCATTCGTCAGAAGAAACGGGATGCGGGCGAAGTTCGCATACAACGTCCGGCCAAAAGTCCGTTGGGTGCGCGTCGTCCACTTGGAAGGACAGGCCAGACCATTACAAACCGGCGTGGTCAACGTGACGCGGCGGAAGTTTGGATGTGCGTCCAGAATTTTTGAAACAACCGGGTTCAGCCGCAGCGCGCGTTCCTCCTGCACATCCCACCAGCCGTGCGGCAAGAGCACCGGCACGCGGTCCTCGGTGGTGCCAGAGGTGTATTCCAGTTCAACCTCCTTCGCTTCGACCAGCGCGTCGAGTGATTCATCGGTTGAAAGGAAATTGTGCGGGAAATCCCCCCGCAGCTCCTGCTTGGTCACAAAGGGGAGATCCTCAAATGCGGTGACGGCAACCGCATTCGACTGCCGACGACGATAGAGCGGCTTGGCCAGCCAGTTGGGGAGGACTTGTTTCAACCGCTCCTGTTGTTCGGATTCCTGGATGCCGGCTGGTGTTGCCAGCACGTTCTTAATTCCCCTGGAGGTGATCATGGATAATTGCCGCGCGGAATCTCTAGGGTGTTGCCCCACTTGTCAAAACGGCAAACGGCTTGCCGTGATTTTTCGTGGCATGGACTGCACGCGCCATCCGGCTGCTCCCGTAGTTTTACGATTAGACAAACATAAAAGGACTGCACTAGTCTTCTGAAATAAAATTATGTTGAGCCGGTCGATAACGCGACTTGATCGGAGCATGCCGCTGGCAACTAGTTTCATTTTTCTTACTGCCAATCTGTTGGCCGGGCCCAGCAACGACAACTTCAGTTCGCGGATTCCCATCACAGGCACAAACGAAACCACAATGGGTTCAAACGTCGGAGCGACGCTTGAACCGGGTGAACGTGCAATCGTCTTCGCAGGACTACCCATTAGTCGTTCGATATGGTGGACATGGGCGGCTCCCCGAACCGGTGTGGCGTATTTGACGACGCAGCTCGGTGCGGCGAGCGGAACGACCATCTCCGTTTATACCGGGAGTTCGGTATCCAATTTGGTGTTCGTCAGTGAGTGGCTGGGGGACAGTTATTCCGGATTCCAAGCGCAGGCGGGAGTTACATATCAGATTTCAATTTCGAGCCTTTCTGCGAACGAAGGGGAAATTATTCTCTCACTGCAACTCCTTTCACCGCCACCCAACGACGCATTTTCGGCACATCAAAGTTTGGCGGGCGCTCCGGTGACTTTCGAGGTATGGAACGCTGGCGCAACTTTTGAAAGTGGCGAGATTGGCCGCGGATCCTCAGGCAGGTCAGTCTGGTTTGACTGGATGGCTCCGGCCAGCGGGAAAGCGACGATCACGGCCAGCGAGTATCTGGGCACGCCACCGATCATCGATGTTCTTACGGGGACTTCGCTGGCGTCGCTGCAGCGTCAGGCTGTCACGGGCGCTGGGCCGTCGGTCACCTTTGATGCCGTCGCGGGAACCACCTATTACGTGGCACTTGATCGCCGCTACAACGAGGGCAGCATGTTCATGTGCAACCTCAAACTCTCGACGGTAATGCTGGCGTCACCGACGGACACCAGCACGTTTGCATTACCGACAAACGTTCCCATTGAGGCGGTTGTTACCCCTTACGACGGCGTCCTGTCCCGCATCGACTTGTTGGTGGACGGTGTTGTGGTGGGTTCACCCGTCGCGCCTCCCTATCGCGCGACATGGACGGGCTCACAGCCGGGGCCGCATTCCATCATCGCCCGCGCGGTTGGTGCGGACGGTTGGACACGCGACTCGCCAGCCGTGAGTATATATCTCTTATCCAGCAATCTGGTGAACGACGCCTTTGCAAAAGCACTGACTTTGACCAACAACCCGACCGAGTTCACTGTGGATAATCTCCAAGCAAGTTCGGAACCGGGCGAGCCGCAGCACACGGCTTTTGGAAAGGGTCATTCGCTTTGGTGGAACTGGACGGCACCCTTCAGCGGACAGATGCTGCTCAGCGCAGTTGGTGCGTTTCCGTGTGTGGGAATCTATACCGGGAATTCCGTGAGCAGCCTGACTCAGGTCACGAACTCGTCGAGTTTTAGAGTGAAGCCACTCCAGTTTCCCATTGTTGCTGGGACGTTATACCGTCTCGCATGGGACTCATTTGAAGAGACCATGGGGCCGTATCGGGTAACTCAACAGGCTTTTCCCGCCATTCCGAACGATAACTTTACAAATCGCATCGCGCTTCCGGGAAACTCCGTTCCGATTCATGGCACAACGCTGACTGCCACACGTGAACAGGGGGAGAGCGGACAGTATGACGCATCCGTCTGGTATGCGTTCACCGCACCAACCAATGGCAAACTCTACGTCCCAATCGACGACGACGAGGCAGGGTCCATGGTCACGGCATTCACCGGAGCAACCGTAAGCAACCTGACCTACGTTCCCTTGATTAATTCGTCAGGCGGACCATTGGTGGAGGTTCAGGCCGGCGTCCAATATGCCATCCGGATCGCATCGCCCGGCAACGGCAACGCGTTCCAGCTAACCGCCCCATTCCTAGCCCCATCGGTGGGCATAGCAACCAATGATTTTTTTGCCGGCGCTACGGTTTTGACGGGTTTGCCGGTCAGCGCCACGGGTGACACGACCTACGCGACCGAGGAGCCGAACGAACCGGTGCATGTGCAGACGAGTGCCCGAAAATCGCTTTGGTGGTCATGGACAGCCGCTGCCAGTGGCACGGTGGCCATTCAGGCTACCGGCATCTTGGCCGTGTATACGGGCAATTCGCTGTCATCGCTTAGCCCGGTGGGCGGAACTACCTATTCAGACTACCCGCGGGTGTTCAGTGCGGTCGCCGGACGAAAGTATTATATCGTCGTCGCCACTGAAGACATAGGGGCGGGACCGGTTCAGCTTGAGATCATCGGAGTGTCCTCGAATGATACCTTCGCGAATCGAACAACCCTGGCGAGCATTGGAGGGACAATCGCGGGGAATAATGCGAATGCTTCCAAGCAAAGCGGCGAGCCCGCCATCAATTCCGACGCTCTGGGCAAGACCTTGTGGTATACATGGATCGCACCGGCAACGGGATCACTCTACTTGTTTGCTGAGGGTCTGTTTTCTCCCCAGATCGGTGTCTTTACAGGCAGCATAGTGAACAGCCTCTCGCGGATAACAAATGCCTTGGGCAGGCTTGATTTGATACCGAGGGATGAACCGTTCATGGCCGTGTTTCCGGTAACCAACGGAATGGTCTACCATATCGCAGTGGATGGAATCCGCGCATCGGATGAGGATGGCGAATCGACTTACGACACCTACGGACCGTTCACATTGCGGCACAGCTTTTCGACCCTGCGAATCACTTCGCCTACCAATAACGCCGAGTTCTCCGAAAGCTATCATGTGCCGGTGCAGGTCAGCCCGCCGCAAATGGCATTTGACGGGTTAGTCAATGGAGTGACGCTCACTGTGGATCGGCTTTGGGGAAGTGACGAGCAACACGTTTTGAGCAACAGCCCTCCTTCAATCCTTTTGAGCAATCAGCCCCCCGATATTTATGTGGTTTCGGCGACCACGACGAATTCTGAAGGGCGAACGCTGGCGGCCGCACCGGTTACCTTCGCCGTGCGACCCATCAACGACCGATTCACAAATCGTATTTCCCTGACGGAGAGTCCAGCCACGGCTGCGGGTTGGATTGCCGGCAGTTCGCTCGATAGTGGGGAGTCCACCCGTTGGGAAGCCGGCATTGGAGGAACGGTCTGGTGGACCTGGACGGCGCCCAAAACGGGCAAGTTTGCGGTGGCGGCGAACAGCAGCGTTCGCATCTTCACCGGCAGCGCAGTAGCATCGCTTTCGCTCGTGGTGGGTTCAACCAATGGTTACGCAACGTTCAATGCCAATGCTGGACAGGTGTATCAAATTGGCGTGGGCCTGCCAGCCGCAGTGCACTTTCCGGATCCGCGGGTAGAGTTAGGAATCTATCCGTCAGCGACGAATGATGCGTTCAGCGCGGCAATCACCATCAGCACAAATAGAGCGTTGATTCCGATCTACACTTACGGGGCCACGAGAGAAGGAGGTGAGCCGCACCATGGCGACTCTCCAAATAGCGCCTCGATATGGTACAAGTGGACTGCTCCCGCCAACGGCAAGCTGGTGCTGTACATGCAGGATTTCACATTCTACCCGGTGATGGGTGTTTATACGGGGAATTCCGTCGGCTCGCTCACGCTCGTTGCCAACAACACGTTGGCCTCCCAACCAATCGAATGCCCAGTAGTAGCGGGCGGCGTTTATCGCATTGCCATTGCCGCTACGAGCGGGTGGTTCGGGACCGGCAACTTGAACTTCCGATTCCGTCCCCCGCCATCGAACGACTTCTTCACAAACCGGATCCAGGTAACGGGAGAGCAGGTGTTGATGTCGGGCGATAATACTGAGGCCACCCGCGAACCCGGTGAACCGATGCCAGTCATTTTTGGGTCGCTGTATGCGCCACCGGCCACGCTCTGGTGGGAGTGGACCGCACCTTCCGCAGGCGCTTATGAGCTCAAGGCACGTGAATGCGAGAACCCGCTGGTCGGGACGATTTTTGGCGGCACTCAACTCAACAATCTGGTTCCAATTTCCCGGCTTCAATTGACCAACAACCAACCATTCGGCTTTCACCTGCAGCTTCATGCGGGAGACAAAGTTCTTTTCGCGCTGGGCGGCGGTCCCGGCCAGCTTGAGCTTGAGATAAGCCATTATCAACCGCCGCCACCGCCGCCAAACGATAACTTTGCGTCCCGCCAATTGCTAAGCGGCGTCTCGATCACAAACACCGGCACACTTATCGGTGCGACGGCGGAAGCGGGGGAATCGACCGCCTTTCCCTCAGTATGGTATTCGTGGACATCGCCGAAGAACGCCCGCGCGACGTTGCGTTCCACCCCAAGCATAGCTGTTTATAAAGGAACGGATTTAGACCAGTTGACCATGATAACCCGTGGGAGTGGCGAAAGAACAGCATTCCGGGCACGAACTGGCGAGGAATACCAATTTGACGTTTATTCCGAGACCTTGACCAATTTCAGCCTGGAATTGGGATTGGTCGATTCTCCCCCGAATGATGACTATGCAAACCGCATTCTCCTGACTGCCGCTTACACAAGTGTGCCGGTTTCCTTTGCGGGCTCAACCACGGAAGATATGGGTCAAATTTCCACCGATGCAGATGGTGATTTGTGGTGGGCATTGCAGGGAGAGTGGACTGGACCTGTCACCATCACGTGTCCCGGCGCGGCGGGAATCCATATATATGCGGACAGTCGTTACGGCGGTGACGTGGCCGACAGCGCGGACGGCACGGTCGGTTTCACCACACTTAGAAATCGGTGGAACATGATTCGCATCAAAGGGGCACAGGACCTTCAAACGACGCTCACAGTAATGCGTGAGCCAGCACCGCCCGTGGAAATGAAGGTGCAGAGAGGTCCAACCGCGCGCGCGTTCTCCCTGATATTCGCCGGCCTGCCACGGCAGGTGATTGCCCTTTATTCCTCGGAAGACTTGCGGACCTGGCAGTCGCGCGGATTTTACACTTTCCTCGGAACGGACATGACTGTTAGCGAAGTCGCGGATCAATCACAGCAGTTTTACAAGGTGGAGGTTCTCAAGTGAACGATTGGTGGGGCGGGAAACGGAACTGAGGCATCAACTGTCAGAAAGTGAGGGGTGACGGGCCGCCACTCAACGGAACTTTCGCCCTTGTCAGGGTTGGGCTGATTCGTTTGCCGTTGTCCCAGCGGCGAAACTGCTTGCCGGTCTCCTTCTTCAACACATAATAAACTCCGGATGGCTCGCGGCATCCTTGGTCGCTCCCGTAGCTCAAATGGATAGAGCGGCGGTTTCCTAAACCGTTGATGGCCGTTCGATTCGGCCCGGGAGCACCACTCCTTTCGTCTTGTGAATACAGGTCGTAACTGCCTTTCCACTCCACGCCAACCTCTCGCCACATTGCATCCGAATTTGGCGAAAGACGGCGACTCGCGGCGTAAGAATGATTGTTAGACGATAGGTAGCGATAGGGGGGCTTGAAAGTGAGCTGAGACCTTGAGAATGGGGTGGGTTTATCGGGTTTCAAATTCTCGCAAACAGCCCCAGCTTCGTCTTCGGCCACATCACGGAGGGAAGAACAAGTTCCTCCCATCAGTCGCTCCAAACATGCTTTTCCCCGGCTTTCCTCATATCGATGTTGTATTGGCGATGGCCAATCGATGCATTGAGTCAGGCGTAGTTCCGCAAGGCGCTCCCGCGTGATACCACAGAGCGCCCACTCGCTGTGAAACTGAAATTTCAGTGCAACTCACGGTCGCGGCATCAGCCCGGTGCATGCACGTCGAGAACGGCCCGGGGCTGGGCGTATGCGAGCGATGCAGCCGCCGCAGCCATTCAAGACTGCCAAATTTTTTCTGCCGCCGCGCCACCGCGAAGGTTCGGCTGCGGATGCGCTGCGCGGTGGGTTCATCAAAGCCGGATGAAATCCATTGCTGCGCGCGCCATGAATGTGGCACGGGCGTCAATCGCTTTAGATCCCAACGCCACTCGATGATCACCCGGCTGGCCGGGAAAACGCCGATCAGCCGGAACGGATTGATTCGCTTGAGCGGCAGTTGAGCGAGGGCGACATCAACGGCTTCACCGTCAGCAGCGTGCCATGCTGCCGGAATAATCTTGCCGCGGCTGACAGTCTTGCCGGTCGCATGACGGCTAACGGAATACCAGTTGATCAAGGCGAGGCAGGCGCCATGGTCATTCAGCCCGATCCATGTTCCACCACCGAGCTCGGTGGGCGCGAGGAACGAGCGGCCCGACTCGGTGATAGGCTGCGGCGGCAGGCCCTTGGCCCGCGTCAGCTTCTCGTCGCGGTTCATCCCGAGACGGTAGCCCTTGCGGCCTGGAAGGAATGTCACCGTGCACATGGCTGTGTTCAGTCGGTGGCGGGATAAGTCGCCGCCTGCCGCGAGTATTCGCGCCACGTTGTCCAGATCAACGACAAAGCCGTGGTCGCATGTCCCTGACTCCGGTTTGCGGCACCAATGGCGAAGACGAGATCCCATTGCCGAAAGAGCGTGCGATACGCCGACCAAAGGGAATTCTTCACGTCATAGATGTTCGTCGCTTCGGAAGCTGCGCCATTGAGTTCGATGATCTGGAAGTTCTTCCCAGCCTGTAAATCTGCGATGCTCGCGAACCGGATGTCGAAACGGCCGATGTTGAAGCCGGGAATCTGCCGGGAGATCGCATCCATGCGTTCCGCAAGCGCCGGGGTGCAGAGATGCATTCCATCACGGAAGATGCAGCCCTGGCAGTGATTGCCGGCCTCGACGAGTTTGAGCGTTTCGCCACTTGCCAACACTTCGGCCCTGCGTTCACCCAGGCGCGAGAGATATGTCCCGGCCATGAACCGCGCCCGCGCATCGCGCCAGACCAGATCCTCCACGGTGGATTGCCCATCGCCGGTAAGGATTGGAAATATTTTCTCCGTAATCGCGAATGTGTGCCCGTGTGCCTCGCCCGGAAAACGGTAGTAGAATACGCCAGCTTCATGTGGTCCCTCCGCGTAGCGCTGCACGAGAAGTGGCGCAGTTGTCCGGGCCAGATAGGCCATGGCTTGAGCTTCGGTGCGAATCAGTTTGATACCCGCACCGCGCTGGCCGACATCAGGCTTAAGGATGAAGGGATGGGCAATCTTAAGGCGCCTGCAGATTGCCCGGAGTGATGCGAGCCGCTCGGCAATGGTCGAACCGGAGATCAATCCCGCGTCGGCCGTGAATTCCGGGCTGGTGGCCATCAGCTCACGAAGCGTCGCCATCTTCGACTCGCCAACCATTCCGCCGGAGAAGATGCCGGGGTTGGCAGCGGTTGGTAGCGTCAAGCCGCGATGCTTTACGCCAAGCCACAAACAGTAGATCGCCACGGGCGGATAGAACATCCACGCGGGCCAGAATTCCCAATGTCGCCAGCGGCCAAACCACGCGGACAGCCGCCTAAAATCCAGCTTGCGGCACGCGGTCCGAATCAGATGAAGCGCGCCCCATACAATCACCAGCAACGCAAGAAGCGCCCAGCCACGACGTTAGAAATGGCCAAGCCAGTCGAGCAGCGGTGCGCCGATCGATTTAACCAGCAACAGCACGATGACGGTCCAGATGAAGGACGCCACGCCCGTCACCCAGAGAAATTTTGCCGCCGGAAGCCGCAGGAACCCCGCGGCCAGATATGTGGGCAGGCGGGCACCCGGCACCAAACGGCTAAAGATCAGGATCGGCGTTCCGCGTTCGCCGAACCAGCGCTCGCTGGTGGCGACCTTCGCGCTGAACCGCCGCAGCGGTGAACGCTCAAACCAGTTTCGCCCGCCAAAGCGTGCGATGGCATAAAGCCCCGCGTCACCCATCCAGATGCCGAGGAAGCATGCGCCGAACGCAACCGGCCACGTCACTGCTCCCGTCGCCAGCAAAAGCCCCGCGCCCACCGTCGCAACATCTTCAAGGACGAACGTCGCCAAGAAGAAACCGGCTGCCTGCCACAACGGCATCCAGTCTGCGATGTCGTTGGCTGGCCAGGGAAGAGCATGGGCCATATTTGGTGCGGCGCGACTACGCCGCTTTGGCAGAGGCCGCTTGATGTTTTAGCGTGGAGGGCGCGACGCCGAATCCAGCGGGCAGTGTCACGCCCATGAGTCCCCCCATCACGCCGATGAGCGCGTAATGATGCACAGCGTGGGCGACCGAATACATGATCTCACGCCCGACGGTGGACGACGAGGCTTGCGACCCCGAGCTGGCGTAGCTGGTCTTGCAGGTTACAGCCAATGGACGCTGCAACAGGAAAGGGTTGAGCCGTTCGTAGCCTTCGCGCAGTTCGCGTGTCGCGTTCAGCGCGGCGAAGCGGTCGTTCTCGATGAGCGTGCCGCGCTCGCGATGGTCATAGTTCAAATCACCGGCCGCCGCCACATCGAGCAGGCTGCGGAAGTGATCGAGGCAATGCCGGTAGTGGCCGCCGATGGAAGCATTGAAGGCCGTCGGCACCTTGCGGATGTAGACTTCATCGCCGACTTCTTGCAGCAGCAACTCGCCTTGGTTGAGTGTTTCTATGACGGACTGCACCAGTTCGACCAGCCCGCTGGTGTCGTTGGAGGTTGGTTTCATGCGCGTTGAGGTTTTAAGTATTCTGAGACGAACGGAATCTGGCGCCGGTGCAGAATCACCGTGGCGACGCTGGCGGTGAAAACTGCGAGGGCCAGACCGAACAGCAGCCCGTGGTCGTTCTGGACGGAAATCCCCAGCACGGTGAGATGGCTCCCAATCGCGCCCACCATGACTCCGATGGCGAGCAACGCACCCGCCCACGCGTAACAGGGCAAGATCAACAAGATGGCCGCGATTAACTCGGCGATACCGGACCCGTAACGGCCCCATGGTTCCATGTGGACCTGTGTGAAAATATAGACCGACTCCGGCGCCCCGCTAAACTTGAAGAAGAGGGTTTGCAGCAGGATGACGGCAGCGACCAACCGACAAATCCAGCTCACGATCCGCTCTGGTTTGGAGAGTGATTCCATAAAACTCTGAAGGTGGGTCGGGCTTGGGCCGAAAACCTTACAGCGTCATTTGCCCTTCTTTTCCACGAGTCCGGGCCAGTTTTGATCGGCCTTGGTGAGATTGCCCTTGGAGTCCTTGTTGAAATCGCTGCGGACGCCTTTGCTGTATTGGAGCAGCAGCCGGCCATCCACGATCTGGAACGCTTCGACATCCACTTCCACCAGCTTGCCGCGCGAAACGCCATAGGCGCAGTAGCCGCCAAAGGAAGGTTCGTA
>Ga0154020_10005058_pt1 | contig 15638 bp, 16 predicted proteins | sample Klosneuvirus_201_FD_109709 | JGI IMG/M metagenome (GOLD analysis project Ga0154020, IMG submission 109709) | Active sludge microbial communities from wastewater, Klosterneuburg, Austria - Klosneuvirus_20160825_MG | ecosystem: Engineered > WWTP > Aerobic digester > Activated sludge | place...
CCGTGAGTGTATACACGCCGCATGCGCCGTATCGTGGTGACCATCGACGGGCCTGCGGGCGCCGGTAAATCCAGCGTCGCGAAGCTGCTCGCGCGGAGACTCGGCTATCGCTTGCTCGACACCGGTGCGATCTATCGCTCCGTCGCGTTGACTGCGAAGCAGCGCGATATCGCGTGGACCGACGCAGCCGCATGCGCGCAGATCGCGCGCGACCTCGACATCACGTACGACTTCGTCGGCGACAAGAACCACGTGTTCCTCGCAGGCGTCGATGTGACGGCCGCGATCCGCACGCCCGATGTCTCGCAAGGTGCGTCGCAGGTCAGCGCGCACCCCGAGGTCCGCGCCGCGCTCCTCGATCTGCAGCGTCGCCTCGGTGCCGGTGGCGGTGTGGTCGTCGAAGGCCGCGATACGGGAACCGTCGTGTTTCCGACCGCGGAGGCGAAGTTCTTCCTGACCGCGACCGATGCCGAGCGCGCGTCGCGTCGCGTGAAGGAGCTCGCGGCGTCGGGCACCGCGGTCGACTACGAGGTCACCCTGCGCGAGATCCGCGAGCGCGACCACCGCGACGCCTCCCGCGATGTGGCCCCTATGGTCCCGGCCCAGGACGCGGTCCTCGTCGACAGCTCCACGCAAACCCTCGAACAGGTTGTGGATTCTCTGGCCGCGACCGTCGAGACTCGCGCCACCGCTACATAGAGGTAGGGCGGTCTCCGGAGTCGGCCTCGCGTCGAACGTGCCTCGGGCGGTGGATCTCACCACCACCGTTGACATTTCGGGAGGCGGACGGTACCAACTCGCCCCTGCGTCGAGGAGCCGCTCCGGCGGTAAATCCAACCTCGGCGTTTTCTGGAGATCTGCTTGAACAACGCTACGCAAGAAACAGGCGACGAAGACTTCGCCGCGCTCCTCGCCGAAAGCTTCGGCCAGGACAGCGTCAAGGAGGGTGAAATCCTCCGCGGCACCGTGATCGCAGTTGGAAAAGATTTTGCGATCGTCGATGTCGGTTACAAGAGCGAGGGCCAAGTCCCGCTCGACGAGTTCCGTCAGGCGGACGGCTCGATCGGTGTGAAGCCTGGAGACGTCGTCGACGTTCTCCTCGAGTCACGCGAGAACGACATGGGAATGATCGTCCTCTCCAAGGAGAAGGCCGATCGCTTCAAGGTCTGGGACGAGATCAGCGCCGCGTGCGAACGCGACGAGTTGATCGAAGGCGTCATCACCGCGCGCGTGAAGGGTGGCCTCTCGGTCACGATCCGCGGCGGCGTGAAGGCGTTCCTTCCGGGATCGCAGGTCGACCTGCGCCCGGTCCGCAACCTCGATGCGTTCCTGAACCAGAACTTCAAGTTCAAGGTCATCAAGTTCAACAAGAAGCGCGGCAACATCGTTCTGTCGCGCCGCGTGCTCCTCGAGAAGGAGCGCGCTGCATTGAAGGAGTCGACGCTCGAGCGCCTCAAGGAAGGCCAGATCGTCGAGGGTATCGTCAAGAACCTGACCGAGTACGGTGCGTTCATCGACCTCGGCGGTATCGACGGACTCCTCCACATCACCGACATGAGCTGGGGCCGGGTCAATCACCCGTCCGAGCTGTTCCAGGTCGGTGACCACGTTCGCGTGAAGGTGTTGAAGTTCAACGCCGACACCGAGCGCGTCTCGCTCGGCCTCAAGCAGATCACGGAAGATCCGTGGAGCTCGGCCGCCGAGAAGTACGTGCCCGGCACGGTCGTGCGCGGCAAGGTCGTCTCGCTCAAGGACTACGGCGCGTTCATCGAGCTCCAAGAGGGCATCGAGGGACTCGTTCACATCTCCGAGATGTCGTGGACCCGCCGCGTGAAGCACCCGTCGAAGATGGTCGCCGTGGGCGACATGGTCGAGGCGGTCGTGCTCGACGTCGACGTGAAGCAGAACCGGATCTCGCTCGGCATGAAGCAGCTCGAGCCGAACCCGTACGAGCAGCTCACCGAGAAGTACCCGCCGGGTACGGTCGTGAAGGGCCACGTTCGCAACATCGCGGACTTCGGTATCTTCGTGGAGATCGAGGAAGGCATCGACGGCCTCGTTCACATCAGCGACATGAGCTGGACCCAGCGCGTGAAGCACCCGTCCGAGCTCTTCCAAAAGGGCGAGGAAGTCGAAGCGGTGCTGCTCAACATCGATACCGGCGACGGCGACAAGCCGAAGATCTCGCTCGGTATCAAGCAGCTCGTTCCCGATCCGTGGGATCGCATCCCGTACGACTACCCGCAGGGTAAGGTCGTCGACGGCAAGGTCCTCAAGGTTCTCGACTTCGGCGCCTTCGTCGAGCTCGAGAAGGGCGTCGAGGGTCTCGTTCACGTGAGCGAGATCAGCGAAGAGCACGTCGAGGATCCGCGCACCGTTCTGAACCCGGGCCAGGAGGTCAAGGTTCTCGTTCTCCACGCCGATGGTGCGGAGCGCAAGATCGGTCTGTCGATCAAGGCGGCGTCTCGTGCGAAGGACATGGCGGACGCGCAGGGCTTTGCCTCGCCGAACGCCGGTGGCGCCACGCTCGGTGACAAGTTCCGCGGCAAGCTCGACAAGCTGAAGAGCGGTACGAAGGACGCGTAAGCGCCCCGTAACTCGCTGACTTCACGCCGCCTGAAAGGGCGGCGTTGTTCGTTTCGGGAGCGCGCAGGTTTTGTGCCCCGTTTGCCGTCTTGGTACGTCTACCCGGCATGCGCTGTCTCTGCCTCGTGCTGGTTCTCTCTGCCTGTGGTGACGACGGTACGATCGCTCCCGCGGTCGACGGCGGCGCCGAGGCCGATGCCGCGATCGCGATCGATGCGGGGCCGCCCGGGCTGACCGTCGCGTCGGCGGGGCGCGTGCGGCTCCGTGCCGGCGAGAGCGGCACGCTGACCGTGACGCTCGGTGGAGCGGTGATGGGCGCGACGACGCTTCGCGCGACGAGCGTGCCGGCCGGGGTGACGATCGAGCCGATGACGGTCAACGCCGCGGGTGCGGTGGAGCTCGTCGTGACGGCGGGTGCCGCGGCGATGCCGACGACGATGACGACCACGATCGTCGCGACGGATGACGACGACGCGCGTACCGCCCAGGCGACGGCGGATGTCGGCGTGATCGGCGCCGCAGGCACGCTCGACGTGACCTACAACGGCGACGGTCAGCTCGATGTCGTGATGCCGAGCAGCGTCGCGAAGCGGATCGCGTTCGAGGACGACTACGACTTCTTCACGATCGAGCAGAGCTACTACGTACGCCGGCGACAGGCGACCGGCGGCGCGCTCGACGCGACGTGGACGCAAGAGGGCTTGCTCAACGTCCTCGGGACACAGCTGCTTTCACTGCCCGGCAATCGCCTCGCGATCCAACGCTCGTACTTCGGTGGCGGAACGACCGTCGGCGACATTTCGCTGCACGACGCGACGGGACATCGCGTGTGGCGATCGGAGCAGCCGACGAACATCTGGGACCCGCGCTTCGCGAACGGCACGCTGTACATCCACTCGGAGAACAACGGTCCGGCCGGATACATCAAGACGTTGTCGCTGACGGGAACCCTCGGCCCGCTCGTCGTCGGCGATGGGCTGACGCTGGGGTCGTATGGCGACCTGCAGATCGACAGCGCGGGCCGCGTGCTCGTCTCCGGTTCGCGCAGTCCACACGCGGGCGTCGGACGCTTCACCGCGGCGGGGGCACCCGATGCGACGTTCGGCACCGGCGGTGTCTTCGAGATCACGAGCCCGCTCGCCGGCGGCGCGGGCCTCTCGAGCACGGAGCTCGCGGTCGCGCCGACGGGCGAGGGCTACGCGCTCGTGTACTTCTCGGGGACCGGCGGTGGGCGCAGCTACCTCGTGCCGTTCTCGGCGAGCGGCGTCGCCGGTGCGCTGATCCCGGTGACGAGCCAGCACGCGGACAGCTACGCGGGCCTCGTTCGCTTGCAGCCCGACGGCAAGATCCTCGTCGGCGGCAACGACGCAGGCGCGGGCTTCGTGCGCCGCTACCTCGCGAGCGGGCAGATCGACGCCGCGTTCGCGACTGCGGGCACGCTCGCGTTGCCGTACGTGCCCGACGAGCTCACGGTGTTCGCGGCCGACGATCGCCTGATGGTCTCGATGATCCAGCAGGTCACGAACGGCGGAACGATCCACCTCGCCCGCGTCTGGCTGTGAGCGCGCCGAGAAGGATCGCGAGCGCGCCGAACGATGCGCCGTGCGTCGTGGCGCAGCCACCGCCGGCGGGCGGCTGCATGCCGCAGTCCGGGCCGAGCATCTCGCAGCAGCGCTGGTAGACATCGATCGTCGGGCTGCACTGGAGCCATCCGATGCGGCTCGGATCGAGGACCAGCGTCGGACACGGCGGCCCCGCGTCGACGAACACCGTGGCCGAGAATTCGTCGCCGACCTGCAGACCATCGATGGTGAGCGCGATGCCGTCGACGTCGCGATTCTCGGTGTAGAGCTCGGTGTCACACGTGGCGCTCGGGCGATCGAAGCGGACGGGCACGCTCTTCGAGCGCACCGCCATCGCGCCGAGCACGGGAAGCTCGACGGGCTGTCCGCCGCGCATGATCGTGATCGTGTCCGCGTGCGGTCGTGCGGAGAACACCGGATCTGCCGCGTGATAGATCTCGAGCGGACAGCCGAGCGGGACCTCTTCGTGAAGCGTCCCGCCGTTCATGAACATGCACGTGTTCGCGTGCGCCGCGCTCGCCGTGGCGACGATAGCTGCGACGAGGAACAGGCGCGCGTGCATCACCGTCGGCGGCGACGATACCGCGCGAACGCCAGCACGAGGAGAGCGATCGGACCGCCCAGCGCGCCGCCGAGCCCACCCCGCGACGCCGCGCAGCCGGTGTCGTCATCATCGTTCGAACCGGGTGGGAAGTCGTCCGAGCCCGCGGGTTCGCACCCCGATGTCGCGCTCGCGAACAGCGTGCACAGCTGGTCGTGACAGGCCTGGTACTCCTGCACCGTCGCGCTGCATTGGATCCAGTTCGAGCCGTTCAGGTACTCCTCGGGCGCGGGGCAGGGCCCGGCCTCGACGACGGTGGCGGTGCGGTACGGCGCGCCACCGATCTCCATCACCTGCCCGACGGTCGCGGTGAACGTGAGGTCGTACGCGTCGTAGGTGTAGGGATCGACGTGCGTCTTGGGGTTGCACTCGTTGGCGAAGTCAGGCTCGTCGTAGTGGATCGGCAAATCGATCGGGCCGAGCGGCGTGACGGTGCCGGTGACATCGGTGTTACCGACCATGATCGTCACGTCGGCGGTGCCGGGCCGAACGTATGCCCGGATCGGGCAGCCGAGCGGAATCTCCCGGTTCGAGAGCAAGGCGCGCCCGGCGTCGCATTGGTTCGCGTGCGCGACGGAGGGCGCGATCGCGGGGCCGATGACGGCGATGGCGAGTAGCAGGCGAGGGGGCAGGGACGAGCGCATGCGTGGATCTATTGCGAAGCGTACGCCACCGAACCGCGTGCGCATGTAGGCACCTTGCGCGTGGTTGCGCCGCGATCACGGGCCTCGGTTGTCCCATCGTTGCGCACGCGCCTCGGGGCTGTGATCGACGTGTCACTAACTATCGTGCGCACCCGCGGGAGCTCGCGCGTCTTCGCTGCATGAGGCTGCCCGTCCTCGCTCTCGCGCTCGTGTTACCGAGCTGTATCGTCGCGAAGCGATCGCTCACGATGCCCGACAATTCGCAGACCGTCGTCGCGCTGTTCAGCGGTGGCCTCGGCGAACCGATGGACGACATCGCGCGCCATCCCTGGTTCGCCGTGCGCCACAAAGGCGAGACGAACTGGCGTCTGTTCCAAGTCGGAGGTGGCGGCGCCGACGATGATCCGTCGCAGAACGGTGCGTACGTGAAGCCGATCCTCCACGGTCTGTGGGTCGGCGCGGAGGGCGAGCGCGCCGCGGCGTGCGTGGAAGTCGAGGGCCCGAAGGCGAAGGAGTGGATCGAGCGCGACTACTTCTTCCCCGGGCCGAACTCGAACACGTTCGGCGATGTCGTGCTGCGTGCGTGCAAGCTGTCCGCGAGTCTGCCGTCGACGTCGGTCGGTAAGGACTGGCGCGGCATCATCGGCGCAGGCATCACGAGCGAGCGCACCGGCGTGCAGATCGAGACGCCGATCCTCGGCTTCAAGATCGGGCTCAAGGAAGGCGTCGAGGTGCACATCCTTCATCTGTCGTTCGGGATCGATCTGTGGCCGCCCGCGATCATCCTTCCCCTCGGCCCGGGCCGGATCGGATTCGCGGACCGATGAGGGCGCTCGCGATCATGATCGTTCTCGCGACCAGCAGCGTCGCGCACGCACAGCCGGGCTCGTTCGGAGCGTGGATGCACTACGAGCTCACCGAGCACCACGCGATCGAGGACTCGATGGCGTCGTCGACGGACATGGTGCTCGCCGGTGCGCGCGTCGGCGGGTTCATCGGCAAGCGTCGCGTCGGCTACGCCGCATCGTTCGACTTCGCGTTCGGCTCGACGATCGGCAAGAGCGGCTTCATGTACGAGCTCGGCCTCCTTCCGCTCGGGATCGGGCTCCGTCCGACCGAGCGCACGATGATCACGCTCGCGACGGGCATCGCGGGCAGCGGCGCGCTCGGTACGCTCGACGATGCCGTCGCGCTACCGCTCGAGCTCACCGCCGAGGCCACGCTCGGGCCGATCCGGCTTCTCGCACGCGGCAGAGCGTCGTTCCTCGCCGCGTCGGATGCGCGGCAGGATGGATCACCGACGATGACCTGGGCCGACGAGATCGACGCTACGTTCGGGATCCGCGTCGGCCATCGGTTCGACAAGTTCGAGCTCGCGTCGGGGAATGGCTACTTCCTCGGCGTGAGCTATCGCGAGATGGAAGGCGCGAAGTTCATCGGTGTGGTGATCGGACACTCGGTGGACATGGGCTCCCAGATCCGCGAGCGACGCACGTACGACGAATGCTGCGACGAGTGACCGTGCTCGCGTCGCGATCTCGGGTGTAAAGTGGTCCGGTGATTCGCTGGTTACGCCTCATCGCCACCGCCACGGTGATCCTCTCGATGATCGGGCTCGGCGTGATCGCGGGGCTGTTCCTGGTCGCGAACGAGGGCTGGATTCCCGTCGAGATCCATCCGTGGTTATCGGGGCTGTTCGGCGACAAGCTGCACGAGGTGTGGCTGCCGGCGTTGATCGCGGGCTGGCTCGCGACCGCGTTGCTGCTCGCGGGCCTCGTGCTGTGGAGCATGTTCTACGTGTGGCGCCGCCGGCAGTATGAATCGCTGATCAATCGGCTCGAGAAGGAGCTCGCGAAGCTGCGCAATCTTCCGTTCACGGAGCCCGCGCCGCTCGAGGACCTGCCGGAGACTCCGAGCGTCGCGGCGGCGCGCGTGATGACCGCGCTCGACGACGACGACAGCGCCGACCTGCGCTAGCGTCCGCGCAGCTTGCCGATCGCGCGGACGTTCGCGTAGACGAATGCGACGATCGGGACGTAGAGCATCGACAGGTTCGCGAGGCCCGAGCAGAACCGGCTCGCGAACGCTTCGTTCACGCGCCAGCGATCACGGAATGCTCCCCACGCACCGACGAGACCGATGATGCCCGCGGTGACGAGCAGCGCCGTGCGTGCGGTCTGTGGATCGTCGGCGACGCCGGCGACCAGCCACGCGACGGTCTTGCCGACGAGCCATCCCGCGGTGGCGCCGAGGAACGCGATCTGCGCGACGAACGCGATGACCGTGTACGCCCACGCGTCGTAGCGCCCGCGTTCCATGTGAAGGTGCTCGCCCTCGCGGTCTCCGATCGGCATGTCGTCGTACATGACTCGGATCCGGACGCACGCCGCGGGGGCGCAGTCGCATTCACAGCATCGGGCCACAGCAGCGGACCTCGTAGGGATCCGTGATCACGTGGGCCGAGCCATCGTCGCAGCCGCCAGCGCCGCGCTTCTGCGCGATCCCCCCCGCCTCCTCGGCGACCCATTCGTAGTTGTCGAGGGTGATGTCCACGAGGCCGGTGGCATTCAGGCAGCCCTCGAGCCACTCGGCGTCGGTGCAATACCTACGGCCGAGCGCCTCGCACGTCGCCTTGCCCTCGAGCCAAAGCGCTCCACCGCGATCGGCGAGCTCGATGCACACGCTCGATGACGGCGACAAGCGCGTCATGTCCGCGGGGCATGCGAGCGCCGCGTCCGGCGGGGCGTCGGGGGCGACATCCGCCGGCGAGCCATCGGCGAGCGTGTCGGCGGGCGCACTATCGGACGCGATTCGCCGTTCGTCGATGCCGATCCGGCCGCACGCGGTCAGCGTCACTATGATCCACCACGCACGCATCAAGAGCACCATACACCTCGCCGGGCCCAAAGCCTTGGTAATGTCGTCCGCATGGGAGCCGCGCTCGTCTTGCTGCTCGTCGGGCTCGGTGCGATGGCGGCCGGTGTCCTGATCGGGCGCTACTACGTCCCTGATGATCGGCAGTTGCGCCGCACGGCGCGCCACAGCCGTGCATACATGCGCGCACTCTCGCACCTGATCGCCCGGGATCACGACACCGCGGTCAGCGAGCTCCGCACCGTGGTCGAGGAGAACGTCGACGACGTCGAGCCGTACTTCGCTCTCGGCGCGATGTTCCGCAGCCGCGGCGAGCACGAACGTGCGATCCGCGTGCACCAAGCGCTCGCCGTTCGCGAACGCGACAAGCGCAAGCTCCGGCAACGCGCGATGTACGAGCTCGGTCTCGACTTCCGTGCCGCGGGCATGCCGCGCCGCGCGACGCGGGCGATGGAGGAAGTGCTCGTCGAAGATCCGCAGCACGAAGGGGCGCTGCGTGCACTCGCGGCACTCTACGAGGAGCAAGCGCGCTTCAACGAAGCAGCGAACCTGTGGCAGCGTCTCGGCCGCCGTCGCAACGAGGACACCTCGCTGCGCGAGCACCACCTGCTCGTCGCCGCCGCACAGGCCGCCCTCGCGCGCGATGACGCGGACAGCGCGAAGCAGCTGCTCAAGGCAGCGCAGAAGCACATGGAGTCGGGCCACTTCTTCGCGGCCGCCGCGGAGCTCGCTGCGGCTCGCGGTAACCCGCGCGGTGCGATCGAGCGACTCAAGCAAGCGCTCGTCGCCGATCCCGCGCTCGCACCGCACCTGTTGCCCGGCCTGATCGCCGCGGAGAGCGCCGCGATGGGGGAGGCACCCGCGCTCGAGGCGGCAAAACCCGAGGAGCGCGATCAGGAACAGGCCCGTGAAGAAGCCGTTGACGATCTCGCCACGCCCGATCCGGACAGCCCCGAGACGGCGCTCGTCACGACGACCGGCGTGTCCCTGGTTCCGGTGGAGAAACCGTCGGACTCGACCACGACGCGCGTGCTGTCCACGCTCGCAGAGATCGAAGCGCAGACCGGGCCGCGTCTCGAGCTCGCGCTGATCCGCGCGCAGCTCGTGCCGGCCGCTGATCCGACCGCGCAGGCCGCGCTCGCCGCGGATCTCGGGACCCGGTTCCCCGAAGCGCTCGCCGCACGCGTGCAAGCCGCGCGGCTCGCTCTCGCACAGGGCAACCAAGCGGACGTCAAGAGCGCGCTCGAGGTGCTCGTCGCCGACAAGGGCGCACTCGCGTGGTCGCTGCGCGGTCGCTGGCAGTGCGCGCATTGTGGCGCACGTCCGACCGCGTTCTCGTGGCGCTGCGGTGCATGCCGTCGCTGGGCGACGCTGCGCATGGAGACGGGGATCGAGCCGCCGCCATCGCCGCCGCGCGAGCGTCGTGCGGCGCCGCGTGGTCCGCGTCCCGAAGGACTCCTCGGTGCAGCGCCTGACGATGCGCTCCCTGCGCCGACACTGGATCCGGGATTGTCCGACGAGGAGCTCGCGCGCGCAGGGACGCGACGATCGTTGCTCGGTCGTGTCGGCGGCTGGGTTTCCGGCGCGTGGCGACGCGGCGGTGGCGCGAGCTAAGCGATCGCTTCGCGCCCGCACACCCAGCGCGTCTGATATACCGGCGCCGTGACTCCGGCTGATCCGCCCGGTGATCCTCCTGCATCGGGAGGCATCCCCAGCCCGCTCGCGGGTGTCGGCCCGAGCGGGCCGGTCACGACGCGCACGAAGACCGGCACGCTGTTCAGCGTCGAGCATCCGGTCGGCCGCTTCTTCAAGCGGTGGGGCTTCCCGATGTTCGTGCTGTTCATCGCGTTCCTCGGCCGGCAGGTGCTCCTGCCGTTCGTGTTCGCGTTTCTCATCGCGTACATCCTCGCGCCCGTCGTGCGCTGGTTGACCGAGCGCAAGGACGGCACGCGGCGCATGCCGCGCGGGCTCGCGATCATCATGTGCTACATCGTGTTCCTCGCGGGCGTGGTGGGCTTCATGTTCCTCCTCGTGCCGCGGCTCTCGCGCGATGTCGCGCGCCTCGGCAAGGAAGCGCCCGCGCTGTACAAGAAGGCGAACGACGAGTACGTGCCCGAGCTCGCGCGGTGGCTCGAGAAGCGGTTCCCGACGCTCGCCGGTCCGCGCACCACCGAGGAAGAGCCGGCGGTCGTGCCCGACGTGCCGTTGCCGCCGGGGACCGCGTTCACGCTGACGCCGCTGCCCGACGGGCGCTTCGCCGTGCAGCTGTCGCCGAACGGCCTGGACATCAAGCCGCACGCCGAGGGCGGCTACATGCTGCACACGAACGAGACGCCGCCGGAGCCAGCGACGCTCGAAGACAAGCTGCGCGCGCTCGCGAAGAAGGGGATGGCCGGGCTGCAGAGCAAGCTGCAGGACGTCGTGCGCTTCGGGCAGACCCTGATCGCCGGGTTCATCAAGGGCATCTTCATGTTCTTTTTCACGCTGATGATCGGGGCGTTCATCCTGATCGACATGGAGAAGGTCCACGGCTTCTTGCGTGGGCTGTTGCCCGTCAACACGCGCGAGGACTACGACGTGATCATCGCGGGCATCGATCGCGGACTGTCCGGGGTGATCCGCGGTCAGCTCGTGATCTGCTTGATCAACGGCATCCTCACGTACATCGGTCTGCTGATCTTCGGCGTGAAGTACAGCCTGATCCTCGCGGTCGTCGCGGCGCTGCTGACGCTGATCCCGATCTTCGGATCGATCTTGTCATCGATCCCGATCGTCCTCGTCGCGCTGGTGTCGGGCGACGAGGGTGTCGATGTCGTGCGCGGCCTCGCGATCGGTCTCTGGATCATCGGCATCCACTTCATCGAAGCGAACTTGCTCAACCCGAAGATCATCGGCACCGCCGCGAAGATTCATCCGGTGCTGGTCATCTTCTCGCTGTTCCTCGGCGAGCACAGCTTCGGTCTGGTCGGTGCGCTGCTCGCGGTGCCGATCCTGTCGGCGATCCAGGTGCTGTTCATGTTCTTCTATCGGAAGACGTGGAAGAAGGATCTCGGCGGTCAGACGGGGCCGATCGCGACGACGCCGAGCCCGACGCCGCCCCCCGCGGCCCCGCTGGCGCCCACGCGCTCGTGACCCGGATCACCGGTGTTGAGTTAGCTCTCGTCGGGTGATACCCCGTTAGAGATGCGTCGCGCGCTTTGGACCGCCGTCCTCGTTTCGAGTGCGATGGCGTCGGCACAACCCGCGGATCCATACGGGCCCGCGCCGGCGACCCCGGACGATCCGTACGCGCCGCCCACGAAGCCCACGCCGAAGCCGGATCCCTACGCGACGCCAAAGCCGACGAAGCCGGCGACGCCCACGCCGCCGACGACGGCGCCAGCGCCGGCCGTGGATCCCTACGCGACCCGCACGCCACCGCCGGCGCCAACACCGATGCCGCCGAACGCGCCCACGGTCAGCGACGCGGTGCTCGCCGAGCAGATCGCGCAGTCGCTGGTCGCACGCGCCCAGGAGCTGTTCGACGCGCGCGTGTTCGTCGACGCGAAGCAGCTCGCGCTCGAAGCGTTGCATCAGAGCCCGAAGGGACCTGCGGGCGAGCACGCGCGGTACCTCGTGCGTCTCGCGAACAAGCAGCTCGGTCTCCCCGATCAGCCGCTGCCCGGCGACACGATCCAAGTCTCGGCCACCGCGGTCGAGGATCCCGACGACAAGGTGAAGATCGACAACGATCCGCTACCGGTGCAACCCGAGCGCCCCGATCCGCAGATCGCATCGCGCGTCCACGGCGCGCTGTACTTCGGATGGCTCGGCGCGACGATCGGCTCGTTCTTCAGCGACGAGAATCCAGAGAACGGCGCGATTCCCGTCGGTATCGGCGGCGCGGTCGGCGGTGCGCTGCTCGCACCTGTCATCGAGGACAAGCTCGGCTGGACCGACGCGCAGATGCGCACCGTCGGCAGCGGTAGTACGTGGGGCGGCGTCGCGGGTGCGTTCATGGCCGATGCGGTCAAGCAAGACGGCACCACCGGACGCCACGTGCTCGTCGGTGGGAGCATCGGCTCGACGATCGGCGGCCTCGTCGGTGCGGGCGTCGCGTCGCAGAAGCGATTCACGCGCGGTGATGTCGCGCTCGTCGATACGTTCGCCGGCATCGGCACCGTGGGTGGCCTGACGCTCGGGATGCTGATGCAGCCCGCGCAAGGCGAGGCCTACTCGGTCAACGCGATCATCGGCGCGACCGCGGGCTGGCTCACGGGCTTCATCGCGGGACCGCTGACCGACACCACGCCGAAGCGCATGACACGCGTGATGGCCGCATCGGTGATCGGCGGGGCCGCGCCGTTCCTCTTGTACGGCGTGATCTACGACGACACCACGCATGCCGACGAACGCATCACCGGGTTTCTCTCGACGACGGGCTTGATCCTCGGCGCGTACGTGGGCTTTCGCCTGACGCGTTCGATGGCCGACGGCACCGACACGCACGACGGCAAGCGCAAGAAGGATCCCGACGAGATCGGGCTCGTGCATCGCCATGCCGACGGTCAGTGGGCGCTCGGCACCGTCGGTATTCAGCCGCTGTCGCCGCTACTCGCACCGCAGCCCGGCGCGTACGTACCGCTGGTGGGTGGTTCGTGGTGACTCGCTCGTCCGCTTCCGTGCTCGTCACACTCGTCATGCTCGGTGCGGCATGCGGTGACAACCTCGACGGACCGGTCGACGCGCCGCCGATCGACATGCCGATCGACGGGCCACCGGCCGACGAAAGCATGTGTGGCACGAACCGCTTCATCGGCGCGGAGCTCCTCGACTGGGACTCGTCGTCCGCGGCATTCATGGGCGTCAACGCGGCCACGTTCACGCAGCGCGGAGGCACGGCGACGACCACCACACCGCCGAATGGTCGCGTCGAGATGTGCGTCGCTACCACCACGAGCTTCATCTTCGATGTCGACGTGGCGAATGCGGCGTACCTCGACGCGATCGCGTACTTCGATCTCGAAGCGATCGTCGGCTCGGGCCCGATCGAACAACACATCCGCTTCCGCGGCATCACGGCCGCCCGCGCCGCCACGTTCTACACCGAGCGCTCGCTCGTGTTCGACGCGACGAAGGCACACGTTCTCGTCTACCTCGCCGGTGATGTCTCGAACATCTCCCTCGATCGCGCGCACGGAACGCCGCAGCTCGGCGCGTACAACGCGTCCACCGACTCGATCACCTGGACGACCGGATCGTCCGGTGCGAGCGCGTCGAAGTACGTGCTGTTTCCGAACGTCGATGCGGCGAGTCCGAGCGGCGTGATCGAAGGCGATCTACAGGGCGATCACTCGATCCCGCTCGAAGCCGGCAAGCTCACGCTCGTCGGCATCAGCTGGTTCTTCCTCTGATTACGACTTCGCGCGATCCCACGCGCGACGCACCGCGGACTTCACTTCGTCCCACGTGCGGCCGCTCTTGAGGTCGTTCCACTCTTCCTTGAGCTTCGACTCGACGCGGTCGTTCCAGTCCTCGGTGCCGTACTGCTCGCGCGCGCCCACGCCGTACTGATACGCCGGCTCGTTGCGCTGCCAATCGCCGTCCTTGCCGGACTCGATGTCGCCGGCGTTCGGCGGGTTCGCGACGTTCGCGGGCGGGATAGCTTGCTTGCCAGCCGCCTGCTTCACGGTGTCGCCCATGTCCTGGTTCAGCTCGCGTCCCTTGCTCGAGACATCGGCCTTGGTTTGCTCCCAGTCGCGCTTCAACGCCGCCTTCACGCGGTCCCAGGCGCTCGTGTGCTTGTCGCTCCACCACTTCGGTTGGTTCTGCATGCGCGGTCGCAGTGCATCCCCCAAGCCACAGCGCACGTACGTGATTCTCGCGTCGTGCACGATCGCTGCGTGGCGCACGCGCTCGGTGAGCTACTCGCCGCGCCCGATCACCCACTGCGCGCACGCCCGTACAAACACCGCGTGATCGCGACGGAGCGCAATCGATGCGCTCAATACACCGCCTGCACCATCGGCAGGATCTCGTAGCGAAAGCCACCACCGGAGGTAATCGCGGGATCGTTCGCCTCGAAGGCGCACACCGCGGCTTCGTCGGCCGCCGTCACCACGCCCATGCCCCACGCTCCCGCGGGATCCGCGACGGGGCCGAACACGACGACCTCGCCGGCGGCGAGCTTCGCGCGCCAGTACGCGCCGTGCGCGATCATCATGTCGCGCTCGTCCTTCGTCATGTCCTGCATGAACGTGGGCCGCGGCGCGATCAAGCGCACCAGGAAGTGCTTCTCGCCGGCCGCGGGAGACGCGTGGTCGTGCAGCCAGTTGAAGATGCGCTCCCAACCATCCGCGTGGTGCATGCACATCCGCGGATCGACGAACCCGACGTGCCGGATCGTGAGCACGGTGCCGATCGGGCTCGGCTCGAGTCGCCACGTGATCGTCGTCGGCGGCGCGTTCTCCCACGACGGCTTCCACGTCTGCACGAACTTCTTCGGTGGATCGATCTCCAGCACCTCGCCGCTGACGTGAAACGCGCTGCCATCCGCGCCGACCCCTTCGCTGCGCCACGCACCGCCCGGTCGCAGATCCGCCGTGAACGCCGTGGTGCGATACATCTCGGGCGAGCCCCACCACTTCGTGACCTCGTCGGTGGTGATCGCGCGGAACACGCGTTCCGGCGTCGCCGCGATCTCCACGCGCGCCATCACGATGCCCTCGGCGGAATCCGCGATCGCGCTTGCCGCGCGCTTGGTGCGAGCACTCATGTATCCTCCAGGTAACGCTTCAGGTTGTTCAAGTTGAGCTGCCACATCGCGCGATAGCCTTCGATCCATCCCGACACGCGCTGCAACGGGGCGGGATCGATCGCGTAGTAGCGCTCGCGACCGACCTTGGTTTCGGTGACCAGGCGCGATGCCCGGAGCACGCGCAGGTGCTTCGAGATCGCCGGGCGTGTCTGCTCGAAGTCTGCGGCGAGGTCGTTGACGGGCGCGGGCCCCGCGCGCAGGCGATCGAGGATGGCGCGCCTCGTCGGATCCGCGATGGCGCGGAACACGTCGTGGGCTTGGGTGGTTGCTCGTGAGCGGGGCATACGTGACGACGAAATGGGTAACCGAACGGTCACGTATATCTACGCTGCGGCCACATCGTGGTCAAGAGGGTTCGGTCACCGCTGTGGCGCGCGGGGCGGTCGCCGGACACGCGTTGCTCGGTGGGCCCGTCTCGGAAAAGCGCGACACCGAGACGGAGAGCACACCGAGGACTGGTCGGTCCGGATCTCGGCGATCGTCGAGTACACAAACATCACCCAATAAACTCCATTCAAAAAATAAACAAAATCCCCTAAAACCACCAATTAAAA
>Ga0154020_10005059_pt1 | contig 15638 bp, 9 predicted proteins | sample Klosneuvirus_201_FD_109709 | JGI IMG/M metagenome (GOLD analysis project Ga0154020, IMG submission 109709) | Active sludge microbial communities from wastewater, Klosterneuburg, Austria - Klosneuvirus_20160825_MG | ecosystem: Engineered > WWTP > Aerobic digester > Activated sludge | place...
ATTCGCGTAGTTTGTGGAGCTCCAAATGTTACGGTTGGCCAACGAGTCGCTTTGGTGCAGCCCGGATCGGTACTGCCAGACGGTACAGAAATTCATGAAGCCAAGCTACGTGGCGTTGTAAGTTATGGCATGCTGGCGAGCGGTAAGGAATTAGGAGTCTCTGACGATCATTCTGGTATCCTAGTTTTTGAGGAAGATACTCATCCGCTTAGTACATCATTGTGCGACATCGTTTTTTCGGGTGATGTCCTGGACATTAAGACCCCTGCAAATCGCTGGGATTTTCAAAGTGGGGTAGGGATAGCCCGCGAAATTGCGCTCTATGCTGATGCTGGAGCGGGGCAGGGGGTGGTGGAGCCTGACGTCAGTGAGTATACATATAAAAACATTGAAAAAGTAAATGTCAAGGTTAGGGGAGAGAACCAGAGGTTTGTGTCTGCGCGTCTCACAGTAAGGAATGATGTAAAAAGTCCGCAATGGCTTGTGGATAACTTAGAGGCAAATGGTTTTGTTGCGCACAATCCTGTGGTCGATATTACAAACTTCGTCATGCTTGAAACCGGTCAGCCAAGCCATGCGTACGACGCCACCAAGCTCAGTGGCCCACTCACCGTCCGCTTTGCTAAGCAGGGTGAAAAAATTACCACACTTGATGAGCTTGAGCGTAGTCTGAGCGCAGAAGACTTAGTGGTTGCTGATACTTCAGGCGCAATTGGTATTGCTGGCATTATGGGCGGCGCATCTACTCAGATTGAGGTAACTACAACGGAAATTATCCTCGAGGCCGCACATTGGGATAAGAGCTTGGTGAGGAAGTCGGCTCAACGACATGGCTTGAGAACTGAGGCATCGGCTCGGTTTGAGCGCGGTCTCCCACTCCCCTTGTCAAAAAATGCTTTTGGCCGATTGCTTGATTTGCTCGTGGAAATTTGTGATGCAAAACTTGTCGATGGGCCAAACGATCAACTCTATGGCTGGCCTTGGCAGCAATTTTTGGGCGTTCGTATTCGGCAAGCCGAAAAATTCTTAGGGATTACCATACCGGAAAAGCTGGCTGTGAATGGGCTGCGCAAGCTAGGTTTTGGGGTTGAGCACTTCTCTCTCTCGAAAGAGCTGAAGCAGCATCTGGGTAAGCCATACAAATGGGGGGCAAATTTTCGTGAAGATGGAGAGTCGGCATTTGATTGTTCGTATCTTGTAGATCGAGTGTATTCGAAGCTCGGTATTTTTGTTGGCCATACTGCGCTTGGTCAATTCCATACCGGTCGGAGTGTCGAGATTTCTGAACTCAAACCAGGGGATGTATTGTTTATTGAGGGTCTGATAAAGAAATCCGTAACGGATCATTACTACTTGATGGATATAGATGGAACCAAGCGCAAGCACGTACTCGAGAAGCCAGAAAAGGTTGGTCACAACGGGATTTACCTTGGCAATGGGCAGGTATTGCAGGCTGCGCAGTATGAATATCGTCAGGGATCCTGGGTGCCGCGTGATCAGCAGGGTGTCATCGTCTCCCCTGTTGAAGAATTTATCGAAAATCCTGGTTATCTGGGCGCGCGCCGCTATATTGAAAGCTTTAATCATATTCTGGCAGTAGAAGTCCCCTGGTGGCGCATGGATGTGCGGCTCGAAGTCGATATGTATGAAGAGCTAGCAAAGATAGTTGGGTACGACTCGATGCCAGAGACTCTGCCCGATATCCCACCTATGCCGGCCGCTTCTCAGTCGAGTTTGCTCGAGCAAATGCGTTGGCGCAGCAAACTGATTGCTATGGGGGGTACAGAAGTCGCTACCTATAGCTTTATCTCTGAAGTATCGGCAGCTTTGGCGGATCAGAATGTAGATACGCTGCCTCGCGTTGCGAATCCTCGATCACCAGAGCAATTGTTTTTGCGCTCGGCAATCCTCCCGAGCCATCTCGAGCTATGGCAAAAGAATGCTTCTTATCGGAAGCGGATGCTGATTTTTGAATTTGCGCGCGTATTTTCTGGAGCTGTTAAAACCGGCATTCAGCCGAAAGAATCATGGCAGTTAGCTATGAGTTCGAATGGTCAGCATGGGATTGAGCTGATCCAGGGCTTTCTCCTGCGTTTACTTGAGCAGATGCATGTTAATTATCGGGTTGAATCACCAGCTCATGATGATCGGTTTGTGAGTCAGCGATCAGCGCGCATTCTCACTTCTGATGGTCAGGTATTAGGTGTATTCGGCCAGATCGTAAGCTCAATTTCTACTGGCGCCGATCTGGTGCAACCATTCAGTTATGCGGAACTCGATTTTGAGGCTTTGCTCGCTGCTCGCAAATCAGATGCTTTAGAGTTCATTCCAGACTATCAGCTGGTCGTCAGGGATATGAGCTTGGAACTATCGGCCGATGTGACCTGGCAGATGCTCAAAGATGTCTTGGCTACATCTGATTCAGTGCTATCGTATGAATATCTTGACCAGTATCAGGATGAGGCTCTGCAGAAGAAATCACGCAAGTCGATCACGTTACGCATTCGTATCGACGGGGGTCCTCGTCCAGACGGCGATAAGATGCAGAAAACTGTGATGGATTTGGTAGCTAAAATCAACAGCGCTTATCCAGAAGCCAAGACGGAAATTCGTTAATCACTCGGGAAAACAGCCGGATTTCTGTCTCTTGCTCGGGTAAATATATGGTATGATACAGGTGATCATAAGCATAAGCAGAGTCACGTACTGCTCTGAGCAATCTAATCATCTTTATCCATACGAATGACACAAACCCGTAAGCAACAATTGATGAGTGCCAAGCACTGGTTCTTAGTTTTGGCGCCGCTCATTGTGATACTGCTGCTCAATGCCTGGGCGGCGGCATTTCTTGAAGGAGTCATATATCCACGCGTTGAGGTAAACGGCGAAAACGTTTCGGGCTTAACGCGCCAACAAGCGGTTTCGCTACTGCAGTCAAAGCCCCTTGGCCAGACCGTCAAGATAAAGGTGGCTGGTAAGGAGTTTGTTGCGACGCATGAGCAAGTAGGTGCTAGGTATGATATTCCGGCTACGGTGGAGCTCGCCTATCAGGTTGGTCGTGATCAGAATATAGCCTTGGCTGGACTTGTGATGTCGCAACTGAAGTCTACTGATATTGGCTTTGCACATGAGGTTGATTACGCGCGTCTGAGTAAGTTTACAGATACGGTTGTCGAGTCGATTGGTCAACCGGCCAAGAACGCAGCGGTCGTTGTGACTGCGGGTGAAGTTACAGTATCTGAGGATGCGCCTGGGATTGGGCTGAATCGCTCAACTATCACCCGACTCTTGACGGAATCGATGTCTGCCGCACAAGATGCTCAGTTTGAGCTAGAGCCTGAATCTGTAGATGCGCCCATTCAAGTCGAAGAGGTTTCGACGGTGAAGACTCAGGTTGAGCAGCTGCTCAAGCGACAGATTGTGCTCACATATGCAGGGCGTGAATATCGTCCGGCGCCTACGAATATTGGCTACTGGCTGAAGACTATACCTGATGATGAACTGAACCCACAGCGCTTAGTGGTTCGTGTTGATGAGCAGCAAATCAAGGGCTATGTGCAGTCGATCGCGAATGACATCAATCAGAATCCTGTGAATAAGAAAGTGGTGGTGAAAAACGGAGTTTCATCGGTCGATCGTGAGGGCAAAGACGGACTGGCGCTTGATCAAGAGGCCGCAACTCGAGCGATTCGAGAGGCGATGGAGCGAGAGAGTGGCTCCCCTGCCAGCATTGCCTTAGTTACTAATCCAATTCCGTTTAAGACCGATACCGTGCGAACGACCAGCTTAGATGCCGCGAAGTACATCGAAGTGAATATTAGCCGCCAATATCTATGGGCTTACGAGAATGGTCAGGTCGTACATTCGGCGCCGATTACGACTGGAGCAGCTGGGGCAGGGTTTCCGACGGTTACTGGGCTGTTCGCAATCTATTATAAAGCTAGAAATACCTATCTGAATGGCCGGCCGTACGGCTATAACTATAACGTGTTTGTACAGTACTGGATGCCTTTCTACTCGGGCTACGGCCTTCATGATGCGAGTTGGCGTTCAGCGTTCGGAGGTCAGGATTACTACTACGGCGGATCTCATGGCTGCGTGAACCTGCCGTTTGGCACAGCAGCGTTTATTTACAACTGGGCTGAGGTTGGTACGCCAGTTTGGGTTCATCAGTAGTGATGCGCTCACGATGGTGGGCGTGCACTATCTGTGAACAGGCATTATAATCATAAGCACTATGGATACGTCTGCGAATAAGAAACCTGTTTCTCCGAATGATGTTCCGGTGCAAGCCCAGGTGATCAGTAATCCTTTTCCAGATCAGCCGACGGAGCAGCCGTCCGAGGTTACTACTCAGGCTGGCAGTGCAGGATCGCTACCTGACGGCGCTGGTGACGGTGATCTGATCGAGAAAAGTTGGGTCGATGCGACTGATGCTATCGTGAAGCAGTATATTGATGACCCGTATGCTTTGCAGCAAAAGCAGGCCGAACTCAGTCGTGATTATCTGAAAAAGCGGTTCGGCTTGAATGTAGGTACTTCATAATGTCACTAGGAATTATCCTGGCAGCCATCTTTGGCTTAGTGTTTGTGTTGGTGCTGGTTGGTGCAGCTTTTTGGTACCTGCATCGAGCACAGCATGCCAAGGATATTGAGCGTAGCATCAAAATGGTACCCCTACTGGTGCAGCTGCCACCTGCTGAGGAAGAAGCCAGCCAGCGTGATGAACGCGAGCGCATTAAGGAGAATATTACACGAGCGGAGGGGATATTTACTCTGCTTTCCGGTATTAAGACAAGTCGCTTTCTCTATTCGCAGCGACACATCGCTTTCGAACTTGTCGCTCAGGGGGAGAGGATCTATTTTTACGTGGGGGTGCCGGCTGCTCTGGTGAGCTCAGTTGAGAAGGCGCTGGTCGCAGGGTATCCAACAGTTCAAATCAAGCAGGTGACAGAACATAATATATTCTCTGAGTCCGGTAAGATAGGTACGGTCGCCGGTGGTGAGCTCTCGCTAACCCAGAAGAGTATGTATCCAGTGCAGACCTATAAGACACTAGATTTTGACCCAATGAGTGGGATTTTGTCATCACTTTCTCGCTTGAAGGCTGGTGAGGGGGCTGCAGTGCAGATTATGATTCGTCCTGCACCAAGTAAGTGGTCTAAAAATTCTCGTAATTATGCAAAAGGGCTCCTGAACCCACAGCGCGCGAAGGCGAACGACCCGATGAATATCGCGTCACAAATCGCTCGAGCGCCTTTTGGCACACCTGATTGGCAGGCGAAGGAGCAGATGAATGATCCGACTAAGCAGGCCGATACGATTGACCAGAAGCAAGCCCAGTCGATTGAAGAAAAAGCCAGTGAGCCAGCCTTTCAGACGCTCATTCGCTTCGTGACGAGTTCGGATGATCTGGCGAAGAGTCGAATGATCGTGCAGGATCTCGTGAACGGCTTTGCGCAATTTAACCAACCTGGCAGCAATGGTTTTGAGTTTCACGAAGCGCGAACCCCGAGGGATTTGGCCCGCGATTTTATTTTTCGGACATTCCCGCGCAATCATAAAGATATGATATTGAATACCACCGAGCTGGCGACAGTGTTTCACCTGCCGGATGCCGCCAGTGAGCTCGCTACCCCGCTCGAGCGTAAGGGTCGCAAGGAAGTATCGGCGCCAGCTGATCTGCCAGAAAAAGGCATCGTCATTGGCTCGAACTTCTTCCAGGGAAAGGAAAAGATTGTCCGACTTTCTGACGAAGATCGCAAGCGCCACATGTATATCATTGGGCAGACCGGTACTGGTAAGTCGGTAACTTTGCGTGACCTGATTGTGCAAGACATGGCGCTCGGAAAAGGCCTATGTGTGATTGACCCGCACGGCGAACTCGCCGATGAAGTTTTGGCGTGTGTGCCCCGGAATCGTATTGATGACGTGATTTACTTTAATCCAGCTGACCTGGCAGTACCACTTGGCCTCAATATTATGGAATTTGATCCAGCTCATCCAGAGCAAAAAGACTTTATTATTCAAGAAGTCATCAATATGCTCTACAAGCTCTATGATCCGGATAAGCAGGGAATTATTGGGCCACGCTTCGAGCACTGGTTCCGTATGGCAGCCCTCACGATCATGTCTGATCCTCAAGGAGCGACTTTCCTCGAGGTGCCAAAGCCATTTGTTGATGATGAATACTTGAAAGAAAAGTTCAAATTTGTGACTGACACCACCGTCCAAGATTTTTGGATTAATGAGATGGGCCAAACTTCTGATTATCACAAGAGTGAGATGCTCGGTTGGTTTGTTTCGAAATGGGGAGCTTTCCAATCAAATGAAGTGATGCGAAATATTATCGGCCAACACAAGAGCGCCTTTAACTTCCCAGAGATCATGGACGAGAGCAAAATCCTCATTGTGAATCTTTCAAAGGGACAGACGGGGACTGAAAACTCACGTCTGCTTGGTATGATCTTTGTTATCAAGATCTTGGCGGCAGCCCTTGGTCGATCTGGTCGGGCAAAGAATGAGATGCCGCAGTTTAGTCTCTACGTCGATGAGTTTCAGAACTTTTCAACCGACAGTTTTGCAACCATTCTTTCTGAAGCTCGAAAGTACAATTTGAGCTTGATTGTGGCAAACCAATTCATCGGGCAGTTATCCGAAGAGATTAAGGGTGCGGTGTTTGGTAACGTCGGTACGCTCATGACATTTCGCTGTGGTCCAGAAGATGCAGAATTCTTGGAGAAGCAGTTTGAGCCTAGCTTTGACCGTAATGATCTGGTGAACATCCCGAATCTTCAGGGCGCTATCAAGCTGATGGCTGGTGGCTTGCCAACCATACCATTCTCGGTGCACCCAGTGTTCCCACCAGTTGGGCAAGAGAATGCTGAGATGGCGATGCATTTAAGGGAATTGACGCGGCAGAAATTCGGTCGGCCGAAACCGGAGGTCGAAGCCGAGGTGCGCGCCCAACTGCACACGCGAGGTGAAGCGGGGGCTGAGAAGGCAGAAGCAGCGAAACCTGAGCCAGTCAAAGCATAGGTGGTTTACAGATGGGTTGCTCCTGCCGTACAATCAACACAAGTGAAAACACTAACAGAGGGTGAAAAAACATGTTGTTTCGTGACGTCGTAAGTAATGTGGCGCTAGGTCGCCAGAGCAAAGATGTCTTAGCCTTTTATATCAAACGGATTGGTCAGGAACAGGGCTCTCGAGTTGTCACTGCAGTTCTAGCGCTGCTCCTTGTTGGTTTCCAGGCCGTCACGGTAATTGCTCCACCTCAAGTTTCTGAGGCAAGTGCCGGATCAGGGAATGATATTCTCTATGGTGGCTTTCGGTCCAAAGACGATTTACTCAGGAAGTTCGACAGTAACCCTGAACTCCGGGCGATCTACACGCGAGTTGGGATTGGTCGTGATGAGATCGTTCGCTCCTTTGGCAGTCGAGTCAATTCGTCGTGGGATGTCTGGTCGATGGGACGAACCAGGCACGGTGAGCAGAATGTGGCACTGGATATCCCGGGTGCTCATACGGCCGTGTATCTGCGGCCACTCAGAGTATGGGGTACAAATAAGTGGTTCTCAGGCCTAGAAGGCAAGACTGCAGCAGGAAAGCAGTTTTGGATTCTGTATGATTGTGGTAACCCGGTATTTGCGGCTAATACCCCAGGCGAGAAAGTTCCACCGCCATCAACTCCGCCGCAGACTCCCCCACCAACTACCCCACCTCCGACAACACCCCCACCAACTACCCCACCGCCAACTCCAAAGCCAGCATCCTATAGCTGTGTAAGCCTTGCGGCATATCCTGACCCAACCAATACTGAAAAAAATCCTCCACTCAAGGTGACTTTCCAGGGGCAGGCAAAAGTTGAGAACACAACACTGAAGTCATATATCTTCGAGTTTGGTGATGGTGAAACGACAAAATCGACTGGTCCTCAAGTGACGCACACGTATTCGAAGCCCGGGACATATCGAGCGCGTTTGCGGATCGAAACAGCAGCTGGTACGACAGGCTACGCCACGGCGTGCGAGCAGAAGCTCGTGGTTGATAGTGCCGAAATGGTGTATTTGAAGCAGGCAGTGAATCTGACTGTGAAGGATAGCGATGGGAAGCCTACTCAGGCTGCCGGCACCACTGTTGCAGCTGGCAATGAGATTCGTTACACGATTTCGGCCCAAAATACTGGTACTGGGATTGTGCAGGGATTCGTATTTGAGGAGTCGATTGGCGATATTCTCGAGTATGCCGATGTCATAGATCTCGGCGGCGGGAAGCTCGTTGAGCGCCAGATCCCTGGCCAGGAGAAGCTCGTCGAGAAGCTGTTAGTATGGGATCCAATTGATATTGCTGGTGGCAAGAAGGTGGCAAAGCAGTTCGTCGTAAAAGTGAAGAGCCCAATTCCAACCACTCCAACTGGCGCGAGTGACAAGAATTCCTTTGACCTAAAGATGGAGAATATTTTCTACGGTAGCCGGATTGAGATCAAGCTACCTCCACCGCCAGTTAAACAAGTTGAGACTGTCACGCAAACCTTGCCTCAGACAGGTGCAGGTTTTGCTACCACGGCCTTGGCGCTGTTTACGAGCGGTATGGTCTTTGTGCTGCTCCGCAATCGTCTGATCCGTCGTGAACTTGAAATTCTAGCTACCCAAGAAGGAGGCCGTCATGTCTGAGAAGCTCACCCCGAAACATGAACAAGGTGGCGACGGAGGCAAGGAGAAGCTGAAGCTTTCAGCAGAACAGAAAGCCGAAAAATCAGAGTTGAAGACTGAGAACAAAGCTGAGCGCGAAGCTAAGATAGAGCACACGAAAGAGAAAATCGAAAAATCACTCGATCGCCAGGCTCGCCCAGAAGCTCAACACGATACCAGTGAACGAGCGAAAGTCGAGAGTGATCAGCCTAAGCTCGTTGGACGTCGAGAGCGCGACATGGCTTTTCAGAAAGCTATGAAAGATGTACGCTCCCAGCTTTCACCCGCTCAGCGTAGTTTTTCGCGCTTGGCGCACGCGAAGCCCGTCGAAGTGGTGAGCGAATTCTTAGAGGAAACCGTCTACCGGCCAAGCTTTCTTTGGGGCGGTGTGATTGGTGGCTTACTCATTGGAGGCGGGCTTATGGCTGTGGCCTATTTGCAGGGCTACCGACTCTCAGGCACGGAGATAATCTTTGGTCTATTTGCTGGTGGAATCGTCGGGATTCTCGTAGAGTTTCTGTTCCGTGGCCGCCGCCGTAGTCAGTAAGACTTGCCCGCAGACCTGATTATCACCTATAATAGATGCTAATGAACGATATGAACTTACTGGAGGGGTTGGTCTAGGTATGGCACAAGCCCCGGCCGAATATAGTGCAGAACAGATTCAAGTCCTTGAGGGCTTGGAGCCGGTTCGTAAGCGCCCAGGTATGTATATTGGTGGAACCGGTATTGAGGGTCTCCACCATCTGGTGTGGGAGCTGGTTAATAACTCGATCGACGAAGCCCTAGCTGGTGCGGCGGATCACGTTGAGGTTGCACTCGAGCCTGAGGGCTGGGTACGCGTTTCTGATAACGGCCGTGGTATCCCAGTAGATAAGCATAAGACGACCGGTAAGTCTGCTCTCGAAACCGTGCTGACTGTATTGCATGCCGGTGGTAAGTTTGGTGGTGGTGGCTATAAGGTATCTGGTGGTCTGCATGGTGTAGGTGTATCAGTTGTGAACGCTCTTGCTACAGACTTAGTTGCAACTGTTATGAAAGACGGCAAAATTCACGAGCAGGTGTACAAGAATGGTGTCCCTGTGAGCGACATCAAAGTAATCGGTACGACGACTGAAACGGGCACCACGATTCGCTTTAAGGCAGACGACACAATTTTTGAATCGACTCAGTTTAATTACAATACAATTCTCGACTATTTGCGCCACCAGGCCTATCTCACGAAGGGCGTGCAGGTTCACCTCGAAGACGAAGTCGAAGGTAAGAGCTTTGGGTTTTACTTCGAGGGTGGTATTCGTTCGTATGTCGAGCACCTGAACAAGGGTAAAGAGGCGATCAATGAGCCGACGTTTTATGTTGAGAAGCAAAATGGCGATGTGTCAGTCGAGGTTGCGATCCAGTACTGCGATAGCTTTAATGAGCAGGTTAAGAGCTTTGCGAACAATATCTTCACCCCAGAAGGTGGCTCTCACCTGACAGGTTTTCGCACTGCCCTTACGCGTGTAGTGAATGACTATGCTCGCAAGAATGGCTTAATCAAAGAGAAGGATGAGAGTCTGACAGGTGACGACGTTCGTGAGGGTCTTACGGCAATTGTTTCGATTAAACTCCCAGAGCCACAGTTTGAAGGTCAGACCAAGGCAAAACTGGGTAATCCAGAAGTGCGCGGCATCGTAGACCAGGTTCTCTCGGAGTATCTCGCATATTACCTCGAAGAAAATCCAGCAGAAGCCAAGAAAATTATCGGCAAGGCATCGCTTTCGGCGCGCGCTCGACTGGCAGCCCGTGCGGCCCGTGATACCGTAATCCGCAAGGGTGCGCTCGAGGGTATGACACTACCAGGTAAGTTGGCAGACTGTAGCTCAAAAGACATGACAAAATCAGAGCTGTTCATTGTAGAGGGAGATTCGGCTGGTGGAACCGCGAAGCAGGGTCGAAACCGTGAGTTTCAGGCGATTCTGCCATTGAGGGGCAAGATCTTGAATGTTGAGCGAGCCCGTCTGGATAAGATGTTGTCGAGCAATGAAGTGAAAAACCTTATTATCGCTCTCGGCACCGGCATTGCCGACAACTTCGAAATTGAGAAGCTCCGATATAATCGAATCATTATTGCTACCGATGCTGACGTCGACGGTGCGCACATTCGTACGCTACTGCTCACGTTCTTTTTCCGACATATGCCGCAAGTTGTTGAGGGCGGGCACATATATATTGCTCAACCGCCTCTGTATAAGATTTCCGTTGGGCGCGAGAAACATTATGCCTATAATGATGCTGAACGCGACTCGATTTTAGCGGAGCTTGAAGAGAAGCATAAGGCTAAGGCGGGCGCAAAGGGTAAGACGAAAGCAGCGGCGGTTGAAGAATCAGAAACTGCAGAAGAACAGGCTGATGTCGAAACGGCTGCTGATTTGGCCGAACTTGCAAGTTCTCAAAATTCTACGGCTGAAGTTGGCGAGGTATCAACCCAGGAGGTTGTAGAGGCCACGGGTGTAAAAATTCCTGGCCTCACAATCCAGCGCTATAAGGGTCTTGGAGAAATGAATGCTGATCAGTTGCGTGATACCACTATGGACCCTGAGCATCGCGTGATGTTGCAGGTTACCGTTGAGGATGCTGAAAAAGCAGATACCATTTTTACCAAATTAATGGGTGATGAAGTGAGCTTGCGCAAGAATTTCATTCAAACCCATGCTAAGTCAGTAACGAATATCGATTTCTAGGATTATTATGGACGACAATACTACACCAGCCGAAAATATGAATAATGCCATCCAGCAAGGGGACTTAGGCGTAATCCGTCCGCAGTCAATCGAAGTCGAGATGGAGAAGAGCTATCTCGAGTACGCTATGTCGGTCATTGTTTCGCGGGCTTTACCAGATGTGCGTGATGGCTTAAAGCCAGTACACAGACGTATTCTGTATGCCATGCATACCATTGGTTTGCGATCAACAGTTAAGTATCGTAAGTCGGCAACGGTTGTTGGTGAAGTAATCGGAAAGTACCATCCACACGGCGACTCAGCAATTTACGAATCAATGGTCCGTATGGCTCAAGACTTCAGTCTGCGCTATCCAATGGTTGATGGTCAGGGTAACTTCGGCTCGGTTGATGGCGACTCGGCAGCTGCCATGCGTTACACCGAAGCACGCATGACAAAAATTGCGGAAGAGATGCTCACTGATATTGATAAGGATACCGTTGATTTTATCCCCAACTACGATGGCTCACAGCGCGAACCGCGCGTATTGCCCGCTAAACTGCCAAATCTTCTGCTTAATGGTGTGCAGGGTATCGCAGTTGGTATGGCTACTAATATCCCAACCCATAACTTGCGTGAGATAGTTGATGCAATTGTGGCTATTATTGATAATCCGGAAGTCACCATTGATGATCTTACTAAGATTGTGAAGGGACCAGACTTCCCTACTGGTGCAACCATTTACGACGATGGTGGCATCGCTTCTGCCTATGGCACTGGTCGCGGTAGTATTACGATGCGAGCGGTTGCTGAAATTATTGAGTCAAAAAAGGGTCGTCAGTCTATTCTGATTACCGAAATCCCGTACCAAGTTGTGCGTTCTAATCTAGTCTCAAAGATGGCTGAGCTGGTACGCGATAAGAAGATAGTTGGTATCTCCGACATCCGCGACGAGAGCTCGGAGCGCGAGGGTAACCGCATCGTTATTGAGCTCAAGAAAGACGCGTATCCGCAGAAGATTCTCAACCAGCTCTACAAGTACACACCAATGCAGACGGCTTTCCATGTGAATATGCTGGCACTTGTTGACGGGATTCAGCCACGTGTCTTAAATCTCGAAATGGTGCTCCGGCATTTCCTCGATCATCGAAAGATCGTGGTTCGACGGCGTACTGAGTTTGAGCTCAAGAAAGCCGAAGCTCGTGCTCACATCTTAGCGGGTCTACTCAAAGCTCTTGATGAGATTGACGCCGTTATCACGACTATTCGCGAAAGCGAGACGCAAGATGAGGCTCGTGTTAACCTCATGGAGCGTTTCAAGCTCACTGAGTTGCAGGCGAATGCGATTCTGGCCATGCAGCTGCGAACACTCGCCGGCCTTGAGCGCAAGAAAATTCAAGACGAGTTTGATGAATTGCAGAAGCTGATTGCTGAGCTCAAGGAGATTCTTTCCAGCGAGGCCAACATCCTGAAGGTTATCCGGGAAGAACTCGAAGAAGTACGTGAAAAATATGGCGATGATCGTCGCACGAAGATTGAAAAACGCGCTTTGGGCAACTTCTCCGACGAAGACCTGGTGCCAAACGAAGATGTCATCATTACGATTACTCACGGCGGCTACGTGAAGCGTATGCCTTCAGATACCTACAAGAGTCAGGGGCGTGGCGGTAAGGGCATCATGGGGATGACGACGAAGGAGGAGGATGTTGTTGAGCATGTGCTCAAGACGCAGAATCACGATTGGGTGCTCTTTTTCACCTCGAAGGGTCGTGCGTTCCGAGTGAAGGTGTACGAAATTCCAGCAGCCAGCCGAACTGCCAAGGGTGTGTCGATTGTGAATATTCTCAATCTAGCCCCAGAGGAGAAAGTCACCTCAGCTATCACGATGACCAAAGATGAAGCAGCGCAATATTTGTTTATGGCAACACGTCAAGGCACCATCAAGAAGACGAAGCTCATTGATTTTGCGAATATCCGCTCGACAGGCATCATCGCCATCAAGCTCGATAGTGGCGACGAACTTGCTTGGGTGAAGAAGTGTAGTGAAGGGGATGATATTATTCTCTCAACCTCCAAAGCTCAAGCGCTCCGCTTCGGCCAAGAAGCTGCTCGCTCAATGGGCCGGGCTACCCGAGGAGTTCGGGGAGTGCGGCTGCGCCCAGGCGACCATGTGGTCGGCGTTGACGTGATTGGCAATGAAGAGGGTTTGATGCTCGTGACCTGCGCAAATGGCTACGGTAAGCTTACAAAGACTCAGCAGTTCACAAAGCACGCTCGCGGTGGAGTAGGCATTAAGGCCGGTGTTGTTACGACGAAGACAGGCGAAGTGATTGATGCTCGTGTCATCGGCTCCCGAGAAGATGACCTATTGATTATCTCGAAGCAGGGCCAGGTTATTCGGCTGCGTCTCAAAGATATCTCAGTAATTGGCCGTGCTACACAGGGTGTACGTATCATGAAGCTCAAAGATGGTGACTATGTAGCCTCGCTCGCCCTTATGGATGCCGCTGGTGATCCTGAGATTACCGAATAGTAGCAGTTTACTATCAGATTGATGTAAGATAGCGGTAAGGATACTACTTACGCTATGATTCATCGCACGATCCACAGTTTCAAAAAATTACCACATCGAGTGCGTACTCGCTTGAGTCACCATTTGGTTTCGCCCACAGTAATCGTGAAGGATCTTGGTATACAAGAGGGTGATGTTGTGCTTGAACTCGGTAATCCGGTTGGTTTTTTTGCCTCAGCTGCCATTCAGGCAGTAGGTAAGCCCGGTCGGGTCATTGTGGCTGGAGCGAATCATGATGCACTGAGTCGGATCGACTACATGAAGCGACATGACACATTCGAAACTACTCTCCTGGCGGATGTGCTGCTGGGCAAGGCGATGCCACATGCCAGTGTAGACTGGATCCTGCTCACAAATGTCCTCTCTTCTTCGCTGAACCCAGATCATTTTTGCTTATCGGTGGCACAGTACGCGAAGAAGCATGCTCGGGTTGCCCTGCTTGATTGGGAGGCGTTAAGTGGTGCGGGGCCGACCGCCGAGCGACGAGTTACAAAAGAAAAGGCCATCGCGCTCCTGCAGGCCTGTGGGATGGAATTTGAGAAGAAGCTTGCTACGCCGGGGTATCAATACGCTTTAGTTTTTAAGATTAAGCCAGTCTAAGGTACAATACAGAAAACAAGTTTGAGGTAAGGAACCATCATGATCACAGAATATCTCTACGTACCATTAATCGTTTTTGCCATCGCGCAGTGCATTAAGTTTCTCTTGGCAATGTTTCGCGGCGAATATCGCCCGAGCCTATTGTTTGCATCAGGCGGAATGCCAAGTGTACATTCTGCAACCGTTACATCGCTCGCTATGGTGGCTTTGATCGAAGGTGGAGTAGCCAGTCCGTTGTTTGGGGTAGCGGGAGTGTTTGCGGCAATTGTGATCTATGACAGCTTGGGTGTACGTCGGGCCGCTGGCGAGCAGGCGAAGGTGTTGAATGTCTTGATTAGTGACTTGTCATCATCTGGAGCAGTGAAGGTGCCTGGTAAATATGGTCATTTGCGAGAGGTATTGGGTCATCGACCGCTCGAAGTACTGATTGGTATGATTTTGGGTGTATTTCTCACAGGTGTCGTGATGGCCTCACAGGTTTTTGAGCAGGCGCCGTGGCTTTTGACCGTGCCGTCGAGCCTGGCACAGACTATAGAATTAGTCTTGGCAGGCTTCTTGCTCGTTACTAGTGTGATAGTTGTCGTTCTGTCGCGCCGGAAGAAGGCAACAAAACTCAGCCACTATCGACCATTCTTTCAGCAGATCGCGATCTCTAATGTTGTCATCGCAGTTGCCTTAGCATTGCTCGTGTTACTCCAGAAACAAGCCGTGCTAACCTATAGCACATGGTTGCTCGTGAGCCTTGTCCTGGTAGCTTTTCTGCTCTGGCATGCAGCCCTCTGGTATCTGTTACTCGTCGATGGCAAGCTTCGGATGCCGACTACCCCTGAACGAGACGCCAGGAAAGACCGGTGGCTCAAAAAGTCCAAGCGAACTCGTAAGTCAAAATAACAAAACTCTAAACATTCAAAAAACAAACTCCAATGTCCACTGAAAAACCCACACCACAACCTACCGAATCGCTGCCGTCGCCGGCCGAGACGGTCGCCGGCCAACTGCGTGCTCAGCAACAGCTGGACAGGGAAAGCACGAGCGGACAGGCGTCTGATAAAATTATTGACCATATGCTGA
>Ga0154020_10005060_pt1 | contig 15637 bp, 13 predicted proteins | sample Klosneuvirus_201_FD_109709 | JGI IMG/M metagenome (GOLD analysis project Ga0154020, IMG submission 109709) | Active sludge microbial communities from wastewater, Klosterneuburg, Austria - Klosneuvirus_20160825_MG | ecosystem: Engineered > WWTP > Aerobic digester > Activated sludge | place...
GCGGTCACCGCCGAGCTGCAAGCGGCAACGGCGCCCGTCGCGGCGACACCTGTGCCGACGCAGGCGCCGCCATCGCCAGCACCGACACCGCCACCATCGCCAGCGCCGGCACTGACGCCATCGCCAGCGCCGACACCGACGCCATCGCCGGCTCCCGTCGCAGCGTCGATTGCACCGCCGTCGCCATCGCCGGCACCATCGTCAGCACCGTCGCCGGCGACACCGTCGACCGAGCGCCGGCAGCTCACCGATGCCGAGTACTCGGAGCAATCGCGACTTCGCGGCTCGATCCGATCGGTGTTCAATCGCGTCGAGTCGCGTCGCACCGAGGGCGCGCTCGAAGAGCTCGCCGCGATCGAGCCGCAGCTCGCCGCGCTGCCCGACTTCGCGACCGAGCCGATGCGCACGCAGATCGCGGAGATCCGCGCGATGTATCAGCAGACCGTGGGTGCGGAGGCCGCGCGCGTCGTGAACAGCGAGATCGGACGGCTGATCAATGGTGCCGCCGGCGACATCGAGACGATGGCGTGGCATCGCACGCGCGAATACCTCGCGCGCGCCGAGGGCCGGCTCGGTGAGGCCGATGTGAAGGCCGCGCTCTCCGCCGACGAGATCGCCGCGTATCACACGCGCATCGCGGACATTCGCCAGCGGCTCGCGGCGTTCATCAAGCACGACGCGATCGATCGCACGCGCGATGTGATCGCCGAGTTGGAGCGCGAGGTCGCGAGCGGTCCGTTTGTCGGCGTCGCCGATCACGAGGCGTATCGCCGCAAGAACGACCTCGACCGATTGCGCATGCGTGTGCTGGCCGATCTTCGTCACGCCGACGAAGCGGATCCGGAGATCGCGGCGATCGCGAAGCGCGTCGCGACGACGGACGACCAGATCGAGAAGGCGCTGCTCGCCTGGAGCAAGAAGCAGCTCGACGCGGCGGTGTCGAACGACTGGATCACGATCGAGCAAGACATCGCCGGTTGGGATGTCGAGCGCGACGACAAGAACCTCGATGGTCTCTACGAGCCGTCACTGCCGAAGACGCGGTCGGCGCTGCAGCGAACGCGGTGGCTGCTCGAGGCAACGGAAACAAAGGAGCGCCGCGCTGCGCATCCCGACGATGCCGCGATCCAAACGCCGTATCAGATCGCAGAGCGCACGATGAACGATGCCGGCGCGAAGCTCGCGGAAGCGTATAGCCGGGTGCTCGCGCATGCCGAATCGCTGCCGACGCCGCTGTCGCAGCTCACGCTCGCGCGCCCGAGCTTGCTCGCGTACTCGGCGGAGGCGGAGCTCGCGGGTACCCCGTTCCAGCAAGCGGTCGTCGGTCGCGCGCGCGCCCTCGACGAGCGGTGGAAGGCGGAGGTCGCCGCGATCTACAAGCAGCGACAAGAGCTGTACGACAAGCTCGACGCGGAATCCGACGTCGCGTGGCCGGCGATGCGCGACGCGATGGACGCGCAGCCGTTCGATCGCGAGACGGCACGGGTCGGCGCGCTCGTGCGCCTCGACCAGGTCTACAACCGCTGCGGGTGGGACTACGGAAGCCGCGCGTACAGCTTCGCGGTGCAGCTCGGCGGTGCGGTGATCGGTGGCGTGTACGAGCCGCACGTTCTCGCGGCGCTCGAGCACGCGTGGTACCAGCTGAAGCTTTCGGTCAGCGATCGGATCGTGTGGGACGTGATCGGTATCGTCGAAGGTCCCGACAAGATCGGCGTGCGGACCACGGTCACGCTGCGCGACAAGTCGAGCGGCGCGAAGCTCGGCGAGATCGAGGAGTGGCCGCCGATCGATTGCGTGCGCATTCGCATCGTCGCCTTGCGCGCGGGTCCGGTGGCGGTGACGCCGCAGTCGCCGTGGACGCCGTCCGCCTAGCCGGCCATAGAGATGAGCGACCCGAAGGAGCTACCGGCAGGGACCGAGTCCGATCAGGAGATCGTCCGACGGACCACGACCAAGTCCCTGGCTCGCTCGTCCAAAGACATCCAACGCGGCGAGGTCGTCTTGCTCGATCGCCGTGGCGTCGCGATGAAGCGTTCGCAGACGACGCGATGGATCAAGGCGATCACGTACGGACTGATCGCCGGGCAGATCGCCGGTCCGGTGTTGATGCTCGCCGGTGCCTGGATCCCCGGCGCCCTCCTCTATCTCGGCTCTCTATCGATCGTCTTGCGAGCGAAGTATCGAGGCGGTGGAACGCTGATCGCGATCGAGACCCTGATCCGGGAGGGCAACATCGACGAGGCGCAGCGACGCTTCGATGCCGTGCCCGAACTGCGGCGTCGCAATCCACTCGCGTATTGTTGGCTCGCGGGAAGCCTCGCATCGCATCGCGGTCAGTACGATTCGGCGATCACGTGGTGGCGCGAGGCGCTCGGTCGCGCGAAGGACCTGCAAGCGGAGCGCTTGAAGGTGAGCATCACGAAGGCGCTGCTACTGCTCGATCGATCGAAAGAGGCCAGACTGCTGTTCGACTCGGTAACGATGCCGCCGGCGTCCGATGACGTGCTCACGGGCATGTTGTTCGCGCGGGTGATGTTCGTGCTCTGCGATCCGGCGACGACGGCGTCCGAGGACGAGCTCCACGAGTGGGCGCGTCGCGTTCTCGAGTACAGCCACACGGGTGTGGAGCTCGCGGCGATCGGGTGGGCCTTCGAGCGCCGAGGCGACGAGGACATGGCGACCTTCCTCGCTACCGAGGCGCACGAGCGGATGCACTATCGCTATCTCGCGACGTGGTGGCCTGCGCTACAGCAGTGGCTCGACGGGCGCGCGCCCTCGACCTCCGGCGAGCAGAACGGCTGACCCGCTTGGTTCCCACGATCAGCGGCCGTGCAGCCACGCGGTGATCTGCGCGCGCAGATCACCCTCGGCAGCGCCGAGTGCCTCGCGGCCGATTTCGACACCGCGCCGAGCGTCGCCGGTCGCGACGAGCGCACGCGCGAGGATGAACGACAGCTCCGCATCAGCGGTGTGGCCATGTGCCGCGCCGGTCGCGATCGCTCGCGACGCGTAGCCGATCGCATCCCGTGGAGCCCTACTCGCCGCGGCGTTTGCGAGGCAGGTCAGCGCGGCGGTCGTGTCGGGGTGTGCGGCACCGGATGCAGCCTCGATGACCGAGAGGGCACGGGTGCACGATGCCTCGGCGGCGCGCAGCTCGCCGCGCTCGATCGCGATCTCGCCGAGGTTGATCAGCGGCCAGGCGACATCGGGGTGCGTGGGTCCCGAGGCAGCTTCCCAGATCGCGAGCGCGCGCTCGAATCGACGAGCGGCACCGTCGCGGTCGGTCTGCTGGCGTTGAACGAGCGCGACCTCGTTGAGTGCCCACGCGACCTGAGGGTGCGAAGGACCGAGCGCACGCTCGAGCATCGCGAGCACGGCTTCCTGGCACGTGCGTGCCTCGGCGAGCTTGCCGGCCTCCGCGTCGAGGTAGCACAGGTTCGCGCGCGTGATCGTCGTCGACGGGTGCTCCGGTCCGAGCTGCACGTCGACGATCGCGAGCGCTCGCTCGTACAGCGCGCGAGCGTCGGCGGCTTGTCCACGCGCATCGGCTGCGCCGCCGAGGCGATTGAGAAGCTGCGCGACTTGCACCGAGCTCGCGCCGTACAGTGACTCGCGCAGCGCGAGCGCACGTCGCATGTGCGTTTCGGCGGCGAGGTCTCCCGCGGCCTGATGAGCGGCGCCGAGTCCAACCGCGAGGTCGGCTTCGAGAACGCGATCGTGGGTTCGTGCGACCGCGGCCTCGACGGCAACTGCGAGTGCGAGTGCGGCCGGCACCTCGGCGCGCTCGACGAGGACATCGAGCAGCGAGACGAGCGCGCGAGCGAACGTGATGTCATCGCGTGCAACGCCTGCCGCGCGTACGGCACTCGTCAACGTCGCGCGCGCAGCGGTCGTGTCGCCGTCCTGCTGTTCGAGGCGCCCGCGCACGAGCAGCGCTTCGGCGAGGAGCGGAGCGAACGCGAGCTCCTCGGCGGTCGTCGCTGCCGCGCTCGCGATCCGCCGACCTTCGCGATAATGCCCGGTGCGCTCGCGCGCGCTCGCGGCTGCGAGCTCGTGCTCCACGCCTTCGACGCGTGCGCGTGCGAGGGGTGACTCGGGTGGTGGAACGCGCGCGAGAACGTAGTCGCGGTTCGCGCATAGCGAGACATCGGGAACCTCGAGCGTCTCCGCGGCGCGAGCGATCACGTCGCGATCGGTGGTGACGAGGGCGGCGGCGACCTGCGCGACCTCGTCGAGCTGGCGGTCGAGGCAACGCATTCGCGCGTCGAGCAACGCATCGGACTGCTCGCCGGTGACACGCGTCGCGCGACACGCCTCGACGCGCATGTCGACCCATCGCGCGGACCACGCGTCGAGCTGCGAGGTCACGCGCGTCGCGGCCGACGTCGCGAACGGCACGTTGCTCGTCGCGAATGCGGCACGAACCGCAGCCGCGCGATCGGCATCCCACCGATTCGCGAGCGGCGCTGCTTGGTCGGCGCACGGCGGTGTTACGGCGGGCCGTCGCGTCCAACCGACCCATGCCCACGTGGCGATGCCCGCGAACAGCGCGAACAGCACGCCGCCCGCGAGCCAGCGTCGGCGCGTGCGCTCCGGATCGCGACGAAGCGCGTCGAGCAACTCCGCCATCGTCGGGAAGCGATCCTCGGCCTTCGGGGAGAGGCCGCGGCGTAGAGGCTGCTCGAGGTACCGCGGAACGCGCGCTGTGGTCGGCGGCGGTTGGATCGTGCCGGAGCGCGCCGCAGCCGCGAGCTCGGCGCCCTGCCCCGCGAACGGGCGCGCACCGTACAAGCTCTCCCAGAGCGACACGCAAAACGCGAACTGATCCGCGCGACCATCGACCGCGGCGCCGGCGTACTGCTCGGGCGCCATGTACGCGAGCGTACCGACGCGCCGCCCGACGAACGTGATGTCGTTCGGGATGTGCTCGGGCTCTGTACGATCGCCGTCGCGATCGGAGCTCGATCCGCTACCGCTCATGCTGACCACACCGAAGTCGCCGATCTGGATGCGACCATCGCGGCGGATCATCACGTTCGCGGGCTTCACGTCGCGGTGGACGAGACCGGCGTCGTGGGCGGCTGCGAGGCCTTGCCCCACCTGCACGAACGCATCGACGATCTCGCGCCATCCACGCGCCCGTTCGCGCAGCCACTCGTGCATCGTCGTACCATCGACAAGCTCGAGCACCACGAAGACGCCCTCGCCGATCTCGCCGACCTCGTGGATCGCGACGACGTTCGGATGAGACAGCCGCGCCATCGCCTGCGCTTCGCGCAACAGCTGAGCGCGCGGTGTCACCGGGTCCGCCGAGGCTCGGCGATCGCTTCGCACCACTTTGACGGCGACTCGTCGGTCGAGCGCGCTGTCATAGGCGGCGTACACGCTACCCATACCGCCCTCGCCGAGCTTCTTCAGGATCGTGAAGCGCTCGATCCCCGACAGACCGGACCGCGTGCGTGGTCCGAACCGCAGCGGCACGTCCCCGATCACGGTTTGCGTGCTGTCCTCCTCCCCCACGCGACCATGCTACCTCGCTCGCTAGGAGCGAGGCATCACATGAGGTATGCGGACCGAGCGGGTCTACATGCTGGTGACTTTCTCCGCCGCGAGCGCTACGTATTCGGTATGCGCTGCACGCTGATCGCTCTCTCGCTCGCGGGTTGCATGGACTCCGGGAGCAGTGATCCGTGTGCGTCCGGCCGCGTGCCGATCGGCGTCAGCAACAAGACGGTGATCGATAACGTCATCCACTTCGATGTCGAGTACAGCGGCGGCTGCAAGACACACGAGTTCTCGGTGTGGCCCGCGACGCTGATCACGGCGACGAGCTCGCACGTCATCCTCGAGATCCATCACTACGATCACGGCGACTCGTGCGAGGCGTCGGTGATGCACCCGCTGAACATCGACCTCTCGCCCCTTCCGATCGACAGCGCGACCATCGAGCTCGAGCAACGAAGCATCGATGTTCCGTCGCGCTTCGGCACCGTGGAGTGGACGCGATCGCCGGTCACCACGTTCCCTCCCGGCGAGACCGTGCTGGCGATCGACGATACGTGCCTCGGTCACTGACCGCGGCTTAGCTCTTCCGCAGGTTCCACAGGATCTGCCCGAGCCCTGCCGTGGCGGCCGCGTCGCTCGAGGTCCACATCGCGCCGACGAGTCCGGGCTTCGCAGTAGCGGCGACCACGCGAACGATCGTCGCATCGATCGCGAAAGCGGGAGCAAGCGAGGGAGCATCGAAGGAGACGCGAATACGCTCGCCGACCGCGAGCTGGATGTTGCGATCGTTCCGCAGGAGGAGCCCGCCCGCCGAGATGTTGATCGTCACGAAGGTCTCGACGTGCCCGCTGTGATTCAGCTCGACGTGCGCGAGCAGCTCGAATCGCTCGTGCTCCCGTCGCTCGTCGGACATGCGTAGAGCATGTGCCAATTCCGGCGGTGAACAACAGATGCGCGGTGCTCGAAATGCGCACCCCGAAAATCGCGCAGCTACTTGCTGGACTTCGGATGCTTCGCGCGGAATTCGTCGCGGTGCTTGATCACCATCGCCAGCTCGTCCTTGCTGAACAGCTTGCCGACGAGCTCGGACTGGACGTCGGTCCCGATCGCCATCAGCTCTGCGACCATCGTGTCGGGAACGTCGACGATCTGGATGCCCTTGCGGACGAGCGTCTTCTTCGCATCGTCGTTCGCTTTGCGGATCACCGCGCGTGCCTTCTTTTGACTGCCCTTCGCGATGTCGTCGATCACCTTGCGATCATCCACGGAGATCTTCTTCACGGCTTCGAGCGACATCACGGTCGCGCCGATCGCGAACACCAGCGGTCGCGCGCTCATGTACTTCACCTTCGTGTGCCACTGCAGCGCGATCGCGCCGAGCGGCGAGTTGAGGCACGCGTCGATCTTGCCGGAGGTCAGCGCGGGATCGACCTCGGGGACGCTGAGCGGAACGCCTTGGATACCGAGCTTGTCGCTGATCGTGGTGTTCATGAGATCGGCGCCGACGGTGCACAGCTTCAGCTTTCGCAGATCGGCGAGTGATTGGACCTTGGTCTTCGAGAGCAGGTGGATCCAGCCGAGCTCGCCGCGCTCGGCGAGACGGAAGCCTTTTGCTTCGAACTTCTTCTGGAAGTAGGGCCACATCTTGCCCGCGACGTAGTCGACCTCCTCTTGCGTCTCGAACAGCATCGGCAACTGGAGCACGAGGAGTGATGGCTCGATCATCGCGAGACCGATCGCCGTGATCGCAGCGCCATCGATCTGACCGAGGTTGATCTTGCGGATGTAGTCGCGTTCGTCGCCGAGCTGGCCGCCCGTGAAGTACTTGAGCTTCACGCGGCCGTCGGTCTTCGTCGTGATCTCGGCAGCGGCACGCTCGAGGATCTCGGTCCAGGGACTGCCGGTGGGTGCGAGCGTGGCGATGCGAAGCTCGACATTCTCGGCGACGGCCGGCGACGGCACGAGAAGCAGCAGGCCGATGATCAGAGCGAAGAGCTTCATGACGCTTCCTTCTTGTCGAGCTTGGCTTTCGCGGTCTGGATCCACTCGCGATTCTCGCGGCGGTAGCGGCCGTCTGCCTGTGCGGATTCCTTGACGATGCGCGTGTAGATCGCGTTCGCTTCGTCGCGGCGCCCTGCCTTGTCGAGCGCGCCGGCGAAACGGCACCGCACTTCGTCGCCGATCGCTCCGGGGCGTGCGGCTTCGTACGCTTCGAGCGTCGCATCCATGTCGCCGTGCGCTTCGATGATCCGCGCGTAGAGGAGGCGCATCGCCGGGGTGCGCTCGCGCGGCTGGACGTCGAACAGTCGCTGGAGCGTGGCCTTCGCGTCGGCGTGCTTGCCCATCTCGAGCTGGACGATCGCGCGTTGTTTGAGGACCTCGGGATCGTCGCGATGGGCGCCACTCGTTTCGTACAGCTGGAGCGCCTCGTCGTACAGCTTGTGACGAACGCATTCCTCGGCGAGCGCGAGGCGATTGTTCACCGTGGGTGCGTGCTCGAGCTTCGCGCGAAGCGCGTCGAGCTTGCGCGACGGCTGGACGACATCGACGAGCTGACCTGCGAGCTTGCGACCACCACGACCGACGCCGCGCACTTCGGTCGCGAGATAGATGATCGATCCGATGAACGGAAAGAACAGGATGATCCAGATCCAGCTCGAGTTGCGGTTACGGATCGCGTGAACGATGCAGACGATCTGAAAGATTACGATCGCGCTGCCCCAACCGTAGGCCCCGTACATGGAGCTGGATGCTAACGCGATTCGCGGACCTTCGCGCCGTAGCTCGCAGCCACGTCCCGCACGCTCTGTTCGGCGCCGGCGGCGGCATTTGGAAATCCCCAACGCCGGAGCGCCGGTCCACCGACCTGCGTGAATGCCAGGTCCGGTTTGAACGGAGCGAGGGCATGGGTCACGACGAATCCTGCGCCATAGCCCGCGCCGTAGCCGAGCTGCGCGAGCGCGCCTCCACCTCGGACATCGTCGAGCGGGATCGTTTCGAGGGTGTTCTGCATCGTGCCCGGCGAGGTTGCAGATGCAGGGCCAGCACTCGGCCTCGTGATTTCATGCAACTGCGAGTTGCCGGCAAGCCGAGCAGTCGCTGGGGGATTGCCCCACGATTCCGAGTCTCACCGTCGACAACGCCAACATTGACTCGGGGAATCAGGGCTTACGTGCTACGAACCTGCTGGGGTTCGCAAACGAGCGCGCCCGAACGCGATTACGAGTGCTCGAACGTCTACTTCTTCTTGGATCCGGCGAAGAAGTGCGTGTGCATTCCTCGCAGGAACGTGTCGTCGAGACGCTGCTGCGACGCGCTGCCGATCACTGCATCGACGCCGCATCCCGGGCACAGCGCGGTCTGCTTGGAATCCGTCCAATCCTTGATGGCGGTGTTCGGAAACGTGCGGAAGCAAAAGAAGCAGGCGCAGCGCGAGCTCGCTTCGATCTCCGTGCGGTGCTTCGTCGAGTGCTTGTGAGCAGCGACGCAGAGGGTCGGATCGATGCGATTTGTGGTGGTGATCATGAATTCGGATTCCTAGATCCGAAGAGCCACCGTACCACGCGCGAATCGGAAACGAGGTGTTGATTGTATCGTGCCCTGCTTCAGAAATTCGAAGGTGTTTGGGTCGGAACGGAGAGCGTCACCGAGGATGCGTCGCAATACGAAGCGTCCGCTCGGCTCGTGTTTCAAGCGCTGTTCGACGGTCGCTTCTTCGTCTGCGACTACATCCAGACGGTGCCCGATCGCCCGGCCTCGGTCGCACACGGCGTCTTCCGCAACGACGATCGGACGAACAAGCTAACTGTCACGTGGTTTCGCAGCCCTGCAGCGACCACGACGCAACAAGCGGACGCCGTCGCCGAGGGTGACAAGCTCGCGTTCGTCGAGACGATCGACGGCCGGACGACGCGCACGACCTACGCCACGTCGTTCGACAAGATGACGATCCGCACCGAGTGCGATGTGGGAGAGAGCGACTGGAAGACGATCCTCGAAGGCACGTACCGCCGACGCTGACTCGATTCGTGACACGACTGTGACTCGATGCTTACGGGGTCACGCCTGCGTGATGCCGCACACTGGCTGAATGGCCCGCATCGAAGTTCTGCAGTCGGCGACGGGGACACCGCTCATTCCACGCGCATCGTACGTGCGTGCGTTGCGCCCCGATCTGGCCGCTGACTTCGCTCGCGCGAGATCGCGACTCCTGTTCGTCCCGGTGCATCTCGCGATCATCGTGACGTCGGTGATCGTGATCGCCTATGGCCTCGTGCCGTGGTTCGTGGTGCCGCTCCTCTCGCTCGTCATCGGCGCGAGCTTCGCGGGGCTGACGTTCGTCGCGCACGAAGCGATGCACGGTGGGATCGTGCGGAACAAACGCGTGCAGTTCGTGCTCGGGTTCCTCGGCTTCCTGCCGTTCCTCGTATCACCGCGGCTGTGGACCTCGTGGCACAACGTCGATCATCACGCACGAGCGAACCTCCCCGACGATCCCGACGCGTATCCCACGCTCGAACACTACAAGCGCAGCGGCGGCGCTCGCTTCGCATGCGACATGTTCTCGCTCGGCGGCGGACGGTGGCGTGGCGTGCTGAGCTTGATCCTCGGGTTCAGCGTGCAGAGCGCCGCGCAGCTCATCCTCGCGCAGCGCACGAACATCTTGACCGCGCCGCAGCAACGACGGGCGTATCTCGAGACCGGGCTGATGGTCGTGATCTGGGGCGTGATCGCGGCGCTCGTCGGCTTCGTACCGTTCCTGTTCGTGTATGCGGTGCCGCTGCTCGTCGCGAACGCGATCGTGATGGCGTTCATCCTCACGAACCACAGCCTGAGCCCGCGCGTGGAGATCAACGATCCGCTGGTCAGCAGTCTCACCGTCACCACGCCGCGGATCATCGAGTGGCTCACGCTCGGCTTCGGCTTCCACGTCGAGCACCACGTGTTCCCCGCGATGAGCACGCGCCACGCCCCAGCCGTCCGCAAGCTGCTGCAGGAGAGATGGCCGGAGCGCTATCGCTCGATGTCGCTCGTCGAAGCGCTTCGCCGCTTGCACCAGAGCGCACGCGTCTACAAGACGTCGACGACGCTCTACGATCCGAAGACCGACGTCGAGTACGCGACCCTCTAGAGCCGCGGCTTCAGGCCGAGCTCCGTCACGAGGTGATCGGCGCCGTCGACCTTGTCCATCACGAACAGCATGTAGCGCGCGTCGACGTGGATCTTGCGGACCATTGATCCGTCGAACACGACATCGGATGCCACGCCTTGGAGTGTGCTGTCGAAGTTGAGGCCGACGAGCCGGCCGTGATCGTCGAGCACTGCCGAGCCCGAGTTGCCACCGGTGGTGTCCAGGTCGGACAGGAAGTTCACCGGCAGCTCGCCTTCGGCCGTCGCGTACGGGCCGAACTGTTTCTCGCGAAGCGCAGCGAGGAGCGGCGCCGGTGCGTCGAACGGATCCTTGCCCGTGTCCTTCCCGAGGATCTGCGCGCCCGTCGTGAATGCGTGCTCCTTCGGGGTGAACGCTTTCACCGTGCCGTACGTGATCCGCAGCGTGGAGTTCGCGTCCGGTGCGAGGAGACCACCGAGCACCTCTCGCATCGCGAGTGCGTAGCTCGGTGCGACGAGCATCAGCTCGCCGGTTTGTGCGTCCGCGCGCTTCTCGTCGGCCTTGTAGATCTTCCAGATCCGCTGCGCGGCGCGGAGGAACGGATCCGTCGACGCGGCGATCTGGCGCGACGTGCCGGTCTGTAGCAAGTCGACACGCAGCTTCTCGTCGGCGAGCTTGGACGTCCGATACCAAGCATCGAGCGTCTTGTCGATCGTTGCTTCGGTGACGGTGCCCTTCACGCCGAGCAGCACGGGGACCCACGCGCGATCCTGCGCGGGAAGTTGTAGCGCGCGGACGAGCGCGAGCCGCAGCTGCGCGCGGTCGAGCGTTGCATCGAACTGCTTGGTCAGCTGCTTCTGAGACGACAGTGCGGGCTGTTGGTCGCGCTGCTGGTAGCCAGCCTTGCGCGCATCGTCGGGCTTCGCGCGCTCCTCGGCCCAGCGAGTGAGGCTGATCGCCGACGACAACAACTGCGAGCTCGAGAACAACGCGAAGTTGCGATCGAGATCCGCGCGCGCCGTTCGCTGCTCCTCGAGGATCAGCTGCTCGAGCTTGGCGAGCGCCGCCTTGTGATTCTCGCGACCCGGCGCTGCAGCCCACGCGTTCGCTTGCTCGTCGAGCGCCGCCTTGCGCTTCAGTAGATCGCTGCTCGCCGTGAGGCCGTTCAGCACGCCGGTGATCTTCTGCAGCTGGTTCTGTACGCGCTGCTTGAGAACTCCCGCTTTGATCGCCGTCTCCCCCGGCGCACCGAGGTTTGCTTCGGCGATCGCGTAGCGCTGCTTCGCGAGCTCGATGAAGTACGGGTAATACCACTCGACATCGTGCTTCACCTCGAGCGCGGTCTTGGTCCGCGTGGTGCGTCCGGGGAAGCCGGTGATCATCACGAAGTCGTTCGTGCGCAGCCCGCGATCGGAGACCTGTAGGAAGTGCTTCGGTCGATACGGAACGTTGTCGATGGCGTAGTCCGCGGGCTTGCCATCCTTGCCGACGTACGCGCGATAGAACGCGAAGTCGCCGGTGTGGCGCGGCCACTGCCAGTTATCGACCTCGCCGCCGTAGTTGCCGATCGAGCGCGACGGCACGTAGACCAGGCGCACGTCGCGGATCTCGAGCTCCTCGATCAAGATGTACATCCCGCCGCGGAAGTACGCCGCCACGTTGCAGCGCACACCCGGTCGATCCTTCTCGCACGCGGCCACTTGTTGCTTGCTGCGCTTCTCGGACTCTTCCTTGCGCGCGACCGGATCGGTGATCGCCTCGAGGCCATCGCGCATGATCGTAGTGATGTCGGTGAACGCCTGGGCCACGAACACGCGCTCGGCCGGACCGGCAGACTTCTCGTCGGCACGAGTCTTCGCGAGGAAGCCGTTCTCGACGAGATTCGACTCGGGCTTCGAGTTGACCTGCAGCGCGCTCTGCACACAGTGATGATTGGTGACGACCAACCCCTCCGGCGAGACGAACGATGCCGAGCAGCCGTTGAGCCGGACGATCGCGGCGAGCGGTGCCGCGAGCGGATCTGCGAGCCGTGCAGGATCGATCGTCACGCCGAGCTTCGCGAACGCAGCGGCGTGCCCCGGCAGCGTCATCTGCTGTGGCATCCACATGCCCCCGGGGTTCGCGTACTCGCGCCGCGCCACGAGGTGCGGATCCTCCGGCGCGACCGGCGGCTGCGTGACGACCGGTTCGGGCGGCGGTGCGGCGACCGTGCCCGCTGGGCTCTGGCTACCACCACACGCGACGAGCAGGAGAAGCAGGGCGCGAAGCTTCATGCCCTCGCATAACACGAACTTTCACGTGTCACCGCGGCCTTCACGGTTTGCAACCGTTGTTACGCCTTCTTGTACGCCGAGGCGTCGAGGCGATAGCGCGCGAGCCAGCGCTGCACTTGCGGCCGCACCTTGCCCATCGCGCGCGCGACCGCGCTGATGTTGCCATCGTGCTCGACGAGCAAGCGGATCAGCTCGTCGCGGCGCGCAGCGTCGTTCGCGTCGAGCGGCGTATCGTCGGCGTCCTCGGCGGCCCAGTCGGGAAGATGCGCGGGCTCGATCCGCGTGGTCGCGAGCGAGACCGCACGCTCGAGGCAGCGACGTAGCTCGCGCACGTTGCGCGGCCACGAGTACGCGAGCAGTGCGCGCGTGGCGACGGTGGACACGGTGAGCTCGCGATCGGGCGCTAGCTCGCGCAACAGCGCGGCGATGAGGAGGCCCAGATCGACCATGCGCGTCGCCAATGTCGGCAGCGCGAGCACGTGACCCGAGAGGCGCGCGAGCAGGTCTTCGCGGAACGTGCCTTCGCGCGCCATCGCTTCGAGGTCGCGGTGCGTGGCGGCGACGACGCGAACATCGAGTCGACGCGTGCGCGTGTCACCGACGCGACGGACCTCGCCGAGCTCGAGGGTGCGGAGCAGCGCCGCTTGCGCGTCGAGCGGTAGGTCGCCGATCTCGTCGAGGAACAGCGTGCCGTTGTGTGCGGTCTCGACGAGCCCCGCGCGATCTTCGCCCGCACCGGAGAACGCGCCCTTCTTCGCGCCGAACAGCTCGGACTCGATCAACCCCGCGGGCACAGCGCCGCAGTTGAGCGAGACGAGCGGGCCCGTGCGGTTCGAGTGCGCGTGAACGCGCGCGGCCATGCGCTCCTTGCCGGTGCCGGTAGGACCGGTGAGGACGACGGGTGTCGTCGACAGAGCGATGCGATCGAGATCGGCGAGCGCGGCGCGCAAGGATGGGAGCAGCGTGGTGGTGCCGACGATGGTGGCGTCGTCGCGGACTACGAGATCGGCGGTGTCGTCGGTGGTGATATCGACGGGAGGACCGAGCGTGGCAAACGTGTGACCGAGCTGGAGGATCGATCCGGGGATCAACGGCGCGCTCGTGACCTGGCGACCGTCGACCCAGATGCCGTTCTTCGAGCCGAGGTCGGTGACCGACCAGTTGCCGCGTTCGAGGCGAAGCTCGACGTGCTTGCCGGACATCGCGCCGTCGTTGCGACCGACACGCAGCTGCGTGCCCTCGCGCGTGGATTCGTGAGCGCTCGCGCGGCCCATCTCGACGCGCGTGATGTTCTCGAGACTGAACCGAGCGGCCTCGCCACGCGGGCGCTCGCTGTCGAAGATGATGTAGAGATGCTCGGCCATGCGACGCGGACGCGCGGTCGGGCCGGAGCTGAGCGTGATGGTCGCGTTGGTCATCGAATCGAGTCGAGTGCGGCGGTGATCTTGTCCACGATCGCAGCATTCTTGCCCGCGAGGGTCTTCGCACGGTCGAGAAATGTCCGCGCATCGAGTGCTCGCTTTGCGGCGACGAACGCTTGCGCGAGCTCGATCTGGTGCTCGAACGACGAGATCGTGATCGGGTGATCGAGCCCGTAGGCGACGACCATCGTCTCGGTCTCGTGCTGCATGTTCGCGAGTGCCTCGTCGAGCCTGCCGAGTCGCATCTGCGCGGTCGCGATGTCGCCGAGGAGGCCCGCGTACAGCGGGTGCGCCGTGCCGATGCTCGCTGCGTAGGAAGCACGCGCCTCCTCGAATGACTTCAGTGCACCTTCGTGATCTCCGTGATCGGTCTGCCCGACACCGATGAACTGGAGCGTTTGCGCGACCCCCGGGTGATTCGGGCCGTATGCATCGCGCTGAGCCTCGAGCGCGCGTTGGAGGTGCGTGACGGCGGCGTCGTTCTCGCCGAGCTCCATGAGCGCGGTGGCGAGCTCGAAGTGCACTTCGCCGACGAGCTTGTCGGGTTGGCGCGGCGGTGCGTCGGCGATCGCGACCGCTTGCTCGAGCTCGGTGCGCGCACCCGTGAAGTCGTCGGCCATGTACATGACGCGACCTAGATCGAGATGGAGCCGCAGCTCGGCTTCGCGGTTCGTACCACCGAGGCGCGTGACCGCCGCGCGTGCCGCCGTGGCGAGGCTGAGCGCTTCGGCGGGCTTTCGCTCGTGCACGCCGATGTGGACGATCAGCGTGCCCCATGCGTACGCCGCGAGCAGATCTTCCTTGCCGCGTGCAGCGGCGTCGACGGCTTCGCGCAGCTCGCGCTCCGCATCGTCCATCTTCAATAGAAAGCCGAGGCCGTCGCCCGAGATGATGCGCGCCTTCGCGAACACGCGATCGGAGTTGATCGCCTTCGCTTCGTCGGCGACGGAATGCGCGATTTCCACCGAGCGATCCCACGCGTTCGCGCTGCGCGCGACGCTCGCTTGCTCCAGCCGGGCAAACAACGCGTCCTCGGCGGGCGAGCGCGGTGGTGCACCCGCGGTCGGCTCCGCGGTTTCGCACGCGCGCGGATCCGCGAGGGCGGCCACGCTTCCGATCGAGCGCAACGGTTCGATGCCCGGCGGCCGCGCCGACCAGAAGTCGACGAACGCGCGTACGCTCGCGAGCGAATCGTCGAGGCACGACATGCGGTGCAAACGCGCCGGGCTCGCGGCCGCTTTGCACACGGCACCGTAGCTGCGTCGCCACGCCTGCGCGCGATCGTCGAGCGAATCGAGCACGCGCGGCGAGAACGCGCCGAGGCTCAC
>Ga0154020_10005062_pt1 | contig 15636 bp, 11 predicted proteins | sample Klosneuvirus_201_FD_109709 | JGI IMG/M metagenome (GOLD analysis project Ga0154020, IMG submission 109709) | Active sludge microbial communities from wastewater, Klosterneuburg, Austria - Klosneuvirus_20160825_MG | ecosystem: Engineered > WWTP > Aerobic digester > Activated sludge | place...
ATGATAGAGATGTACTTTACCAAGGACGTATCAATCCAATCAATACTACTATTCAAGATGGTGTATTAATCTGGGGTCAAAAAACTCTTCAAATTAAGCAATCTGCTCTTGATCGTATTAACATTAAGCGTCTTATTCTTCATGCACGTAGATTAATTGCTGCAGCTGCTATCACTCTTGTGTTCGAACAAAATGATCAGACAGTAAGAGATCAATTCTTAGCAAAAGTTCAACCTATACTTCTTCAAATGCAAAATCAAAGAGGTCTTTCAGCCTTCAGAGTAGTAGTTGAAGATGCAACAGGTGCCGGAACAACAGATAGCGAAACATTAGTAGGAAAAGTTCAAATCAAACCTACTCCTGCGCTTGAATTCGTTGATCTTACTTTCCAAGTATTACCAACTGGAGCCAGATTTGAAGATTTTTAAAGTTCTAATAATCAATAAATTAAAAGGGATAACCATTGGTTATCCCTTTTTTGTTTTATAAAAAAGTAACCATTGAGATCACTTTTTTGACATAATAAATAGAACTTATTCTAATGGAAGGCATTTTAAAGTCCGGCCATTAGATGATTTGTAATAAATGCTACTGATGTTTAACTCATCAAGATTAACAATTAGAACATCAGCCATGACCTGAATACCTTCCGGAATAGAACGTCTGTTTTGAGAGCCAGCAGGACGACCCGGACCTCTCTTTTTATCATAAAGTTCCTGTGCCCGGCTGGTAGAATTGGAAGGTACATTAGAAATGGCTCCCATATCTCTTCCTTTTCCACGGGATGAATTATTTTTTGAGCCAGCTGGACGGCCTGGGCTTTTACGATGAGTTTCTATACTTTTATGAGATACAGAACGATTTTTTGTAGGACGACCAACCCCTCTTGATTGTTCACCTTGAGTGTTTTTGTTTTTTGCACCTGGCGGACGACCTGGTTTGCGTTTTGGTTCATTGCTGCTTTTTGTTTGTGTTCCGGCAGTTTTGTTTTTTGCACCCGGTGGGCGACCCGGTTTGCGTTTTGGTTCATTTACGGGAGTTATTACAGCAACTGATTGATCATCGTTTGTGGTTTGAGCACTACGTCCAAGTCCTCTACGAGCTGCACTATTAGTGGGCTGCGAAGACTTTTTGATCTTTGAACCGGCATGTCTCCCTACTTTTTTCTTTTTGTTGTTTGTCATAATTTTTATCGTTTGAATTAATGAAATAAGAAATGAATTTAAGCAAAGTTAATATAAGAATATTTTATTATGCAAATATTTTGGCAAATATTTTTGAAATGTGCCAAAATTTGCTTTTTTAAGCCTTTTCTTTCACCTAACATCTTCATATGTTTACCTATTATGGATACAGGAGAGATTTACCTGATGTATATTAATGAATTAGCGGCATATAAAATTGGTGTTTCTAAGAATTCTAAAAAACGTATTAAACAATTGCAAACTGGCTGCCCGTATACAATTGAATTATTAACTGTTTATAATAGTACGTTTCCTTTTAAGATCGAAAAAGCTATTCATCGCTCACTTATAGGGTATAAACTGGACATGGAAGAAATATCATTATATGGAGAATGGTATGCAAAGCCTTTTTATAGTAAAGATGAATTCATTGCTCAATGTATTAAGTATGAAAAAAATTTACAATTTCTAATGGATGAAAATAATTTTTTTTTAAAAAAAAATGTCAATAGAAAATAATTAACGCATAAAAATTAAATTTTTTTTTTTCTAAGTATTTATAATAAATCAAATATAAATACTCATGGCAATATTAATGTTTCGTCCGGTTCCAATCGATCAAGAACCAAAATTGAAAAACAGATTCGTATTGGAATTTCCTACAGAATTAGGAATCGAATCTTATACTGTTCAAACTTCCAAAAAACCTTCTATTAAGATTGATAAGATCGAGATTCCTTACATGAATACTAAGAGCTATGTAGCAGGTAAATACTACTTCGAAGAAATGGAAATTACTTTCATTTCTCTTATTGGTCCATCAACAGACCAGAAGATCATGGAGTGGGTTCGTTTACATGCTGAACCAGCTACTGGTAAAATGGGTTATGCTGTAGGTTACAAGAAAAATCTTGTTCTTAAAGCTCTTGACCCAGTTGGAGTTGAGGTTGAAAAATGGACACTTGTTGGATGTCAGATTGTAAGTGCATCTTTCGATGAGTACTCTTACGAAGCAAATGAACTTTTAAAATGTTCAATTGTTATCCAACCTGATCGTTGTTTCCTTGACGCATAATTTTTTACTGATAATATTATAAGTAAGATGGTGATTTTAATTGCCATCTTTTACTTTCGATATATATCCCCAAAACTCAGAAAGAGATAGAAAATTCTATCTCTTTCTGTTTTTAAAGCCTATTTATTATTAAACTTTTAAATGGCAGAATTGAGATTGTATAGAGAGATTTATAAGATTCAACACACAGTGAATTCAGAAGTGTATTCATTGATAAATCCGACTTCTTTAACTGCTGCTGTATATAATCTTACTGATAATAGTATTGTAGAGATTCCAAGTATAACTAATACTTCAATTGGTGTTTATTTTGCATCGATGAATCCGGTCTTATATAGTTATGATAACATCTACGAATTACAATGGACAGTAAAGTATGTAACTGCTTCGCCAAATAAAATTTTAAAGACCAGATTCAAATTTCAACCAAATGTAATCGTTATGGATTACAAAGGTCAAATATTAATTGAAAAAGCTAAAGACTTTGAATATGAAGTTAAAGCAATTGATGAAATTGAAATTATAGTTAATACACATTCCTAAAAATGAACAATACAAAACCATTCATCATTAAATGTCACGATACTTTACCGGCACTTTCGGTGACGATCAGGTCTCGTGGTTTTATAAATGAGCTTATCCCTTTTTCATTAACAGGTGTAACTGCGTGCACATTTTCAATGACAGATGGAACCGGTAATTTAAAAGTTTCTTCTGCCCAGGCTCAAATTACTTCAGCCAGCGGAGGAACAATTCAATATAACTGGGCTTCAATTGATACTGATACGGATGGTTTTTATAGTGGTGAGTTTGAATTATTCTTTAGTGATGGTAATAAAATGTCTGTACCTACTTTGGGTGCATTAGATATTCATGTGGTTAAAGATATAAATGGAAGTTAATAAGAATGGGTATATATATTTTTCCAAAACCAACAAATTTTTTAAACCTTAGCGGAGGAACCGTTACAGGTAGTACTTATTTTTCAAGTGCTATCTCAGCTCTTACAATTTATTCTGGAACTACTAATTTATATAATATTTTTGGTCAAGGAACAATTCAAAACGGCCAAAATATTGGAAGTGGATTTCCAATATTTAGCGGAGTAAGTGGAAGTAATCTTTATTTTAGATCAATCTCTGCTGGGTCGGGTATATCGATAACAACAGGAGACACACTAATTATTAACAGTATACCTGGCTCTGACACAGCTATTGTTGTAAAAGCTGCAACATTAGCTAATGTGTCTGGTATTTATTCAAATGGTTCACTATCAGGAATAGGCTCCACTTTTTCTGCTACTACTAATATAGCATTTCCTGCCCAAGATTCAGTTTCGTTATTTGTTGATGATTTGGTTTTATTAAAAAATCAAAATAATCCTATAGAAAATGGTGTTTATAAAATTACACAAAAAGGTGTTGATTTATCTATTCCGTTCATTTTAACAAGAGATGTATCCTCTGATGAAACATCAGAGCTTTCTCCACAACTTGTATTTATTTCGTCAGGAACAACACAAAAAGGTCAGTATTTTAATCAAGCTATGGCTGATCCAATTATTGGAACAGATAATATTATTTATGATTTGCTTGGTGGAATAAATACATATGTTACACAACAATCGACCGGATCACAGGTTGATGGCCAAATACCTTCATGGTCTTCTACTGGAAGACAATTAAAAAAAGGGAGCACTGCATTTGTTCAAAATCCAACTACAGGATGGGTTGGTATATCCACTGCATTTGGTATTCCAATGTCTTTCTTTGATGTGCAAGCATCTTTTGCAGGTGGAGCAATTCATACAGTTACAGCTAACACATCATTAAATCATTTCTATAAAATGGTGTTGGTGAGTGCAACAACTGGTAATATAACAATTTCAATTCCAAATGCCAACACATGTAACAGAAGAGAATTAACAATTTCTAAAATTGATTCAACAGGATTTTCTATTATTATATCTCCTTCTGGAGGAAAAATTGATGGACAAAACAGCAGAACATTAACATCAGAATGGTCTACCACGACAATTAAATCCGATGGAATTAATTGGTATAGTATTGTACCAACCACATCTCTTTCAAACACCGGATCAACCTCTTTTGGTAATTTTTTACCAATTTCAGGAGGAACTGTAACTGGAAATACATTTTTTAGTTCCAACTTTAGTGCTGCAACAATATTTTCAGGGTCTACCAATTTGTATGATATTTTTACAACACTAAGTAGTGTGAATAATTATTGGATAAAAGATGGAAATAATAATTTATATTCCACAATAATAAGTTCTCCAGTTCTTACGTCTTCAAATTATGTATTTATTCCCCAAGGAAATTCAATGCGCATTGAATATTCTGATAGAGCAATTATTTTAAATGGTATTAACAACAATATATATAGAGCAAAATATGGTGCCGTTTTGAATGGTAATTCAAACATAGTTGGAGCCGGATCAATACCTGGATATTCTACATATGGATTGATTGGTAACGGTAAAGTAAACAGATTATATTCAAAATATGGAGCTATTATCAATGGTAAAGGAAATCATATATATTATGGTGCAGATTATTCTGTTGTATTAAACGGAAATGGTAATTATATTCATTTAAATACAATTTTCTCTGGTATTTTTAATGGGTTAGATAATAAAATACATGGTTCATTTGTATCAATTATTAATGGATATTTTAATTATATAAACAATTATTCTACATATGGATTAATCACTAATGGAAAAAATAATATAATTGGTACAAATTCAGTTTATTCCACAATTATCAATGGTAAAAACAATAAAATTAATAACAATATCATTGGTTCTACAATTGCGGCTGGATCAAACATTACAGCAGATACATCATATACATTATTTGCTGCTAATTTAAAAATCATAAGTGCCGCTACTGCACAAACATTTTATTCTAATCGTTTGTCTGGAGGAACAATTTATTCAGGAGGAACAGAATTAAGTTTGTTGTTTCCACAAAGAACAATAGTTCAAAATGGCATAAATACCACTGTTGGTGGTACATCGACTTTGCCATCTGTAAATGTTACAGCGTTAACAATTAATACGCTTGTGGCAAGTGGAAGTTCCAGGTTTATTTCTTTGTCTGCGACATCATTTAGCGCAGCAACTATTAATTCCGGTTCAACACCATTAGACTCAATTTTTGTAACAAATTTTTCAAACACTGTAGTTGGTGGAAATAAAATAATTGCTGGAAAAACTGGGAGCATATTACGGTTTAAAGTTTTATACGGAGGAGGAGATACAGTTGTAAGTGAAAATTCATATTCAATAACTATTACAACAAATATACCAACCACTTATAATATATTTAAAAGAGGAACCGGAACATCTTCAATCATACCAGTTGTTGGTTTAAATTATTCATTAGAATTATACAGCTCTGTATTAGGAGGAAAAGATGGACAAAGCTATGCCAGGTATTCCGCAATTATAAATGGTAGAGCAAATACCTTAGATCAATATAGTAGGAATTCTATTATTGGTAATGGTATCTCTAATTCCATTAGAACCAGCTATTTTTCTTTAATATTAAATGGTTCGCAAAATATAATTAATTCACTTTTGTCACCCACAAATAATTATAAAGCAATTTTAAATGGTTATAATAATAAAATTTATGGCAATTCACCACACTCAAGTATTTTAGCAGGAAGTGGAAATTATATTTTAGATGCTCAATATTCAACAATTATTAACGGTAAAAACCGAACATTATTACAAAGTTATACAACATTAGTTGAAAAATTAAGAATTGCTGATTTAACTAATAATGCTGGTAGTTATATGTTAGTTTCAGATACAAACGGATATATATTTAAAACAACATTACCATCCGGAGGAGGCTCATCAATCAATAATGGTATAAATACATTTACAGCTGGCACCCCAACATTTCAATCTGTAAATGTTACAGCTTTAACTATAAATAATTTATCTGTAAGTGCTGCAACTGTTTTGAATACATTATCAGCGAATACATTTAGTGCAGCAACTATTAATTCTGGTTCAACTAATTTGTATAATATATTTGCCACATTTGGACAATTATCTACAAATAACAATGGCATAAATACATTTACCGGAGGAACACCTACTTTTCAATCTATTAACATTACAGCTTTAACAATTAATAACTTAACTGTAACCGGAACAACTGTTTTAAACACATTATCAGCGAATACATTTAGCGCAGCAACTATTAATTCTGGTTCAACTAATTTGTATAATATATTTGCCACACTTGGTGCAATCTCAACATCTAATGTATGGACAGCTGGTACAGGGACAAAATCTATCAAACAAACTAATACATCAACTCTTGCAGCTGGTAATTATAGTTTGGCGTTTGGGAAAAGTGCATATGCTAATAGTCACTATTCAATAGTTATTTCTCATTCATCAACTTTATTTTCAACATCCACTCATTCTACAATTATAGGAGGAAGTGCATTATCAACGAGTCAATATACATCATATGAATCATTGATTGGAGGGAAAAATAACAGTACTATATTTTCTAATCTTTCATTTTTAGGCGGTGGACAACGCAATATTATAGAAGGTTATGCTAAAAATTATTTTTCAATTCGTTCAACTACGGTTGGCGGATATTATAATAAAATATATCGATCAATAAATTCAGGAATTTTTGCAGGAAATCAAAATACAATTGGTATAAAAACATCTACAGGACGTAGTGGTAATACAATCATAGGCGGTTTTAATAACACAGTTATATCTCAATACAGCTCTATTGTTGGTGGTAGCAACAATAGAATATTTAGTTATAATTCTGGAATTTTAGCAGGATCAAACAATATTATAAAATCAGCTTATGGTGATGCAGAGTCCGTTAGGAACTTTATAATTGCTGGTCAGAGTAATTATATTTTAAATTCTATAAATTCTGGAATAATAGGAGGGACATTTAATTCTGCTTTTACCGTTTCAAATTCAGTTATTATTGGTGGTACAAATTTAACTGTAAGTCAAAGTAATACTGTTGTTGTTCCAAAATTAAGAATTGCTGGATTAACATCTTCTACTGGTAGCTATATGATTGTATCTAATAGTGGTGGTTATTTAAGTAAATCAGCTATGCCTGTTTTATCTATATTAAATGGCATCAACACGACTACTGGAGGAACAATTACTGCAACAACTATAAATGTAACCGCTTTAACAATCAATACACTTGTTGCAAGTGGAAGTTCCAGATTTGTTTCTTTATCAGCAACATCATTCTCTGCAAGTACATTGTATTCTGGTTCAACAAATTTATATTCCATATTTTCTACAATTGGTAGTGGCGTTGGTGTAAATTATCAACCTCAGCTTGATACAAAAGCAAATTTATCAGGAGCCACATTTACTGGACAAGTTAACACTCCATCATTAAGTGCAACAACGATCAGTGGTGGAACCATTTATGGAGATGGCTCAAATATAACTGGTATTACCGGTTCGTTTGGATTGTCTATTGATGGTGCTGGGTCTGTAATTACCTCTGGTATAAAAGGATTTACAATTATGCCTGAAAATAGAACCATTATTGGATGGAGTATCATTTCAGATGTATCTGGAAGTTGTTCTGTTGATATTTGGAAAAATACAACAATTCCAACTTCTGCCAACACTATTACTGGTAGTGAAATTCCACAATTGAGCAATCAGCAAATAAATTCAGATAATAATTTAACGACCTGGAATACTTCAATTTTTGCAAATGATATAGTATATTTTAATGTAATAAGTGCGTCTACAATTACTAAATTGAATTTAGTAATAAAAACAATAAAGAATTAAACAATGGCAACAAAAGCAATAAATTTCAGATTTAACGGTATTACAACGGCTCTTACTACTTATGACTCAACTGTTACAAATTTAGGTAGATTAATAAAACAGTATTCAGGAGCATCTAATACAGATGTTTTTGCTGGACCGGCTATAATTGGATTAGCTCGACCAGCCGAGGCATCTATTGCTGTACCTGGTGTTTACCCACATGTGTTGACTTTTTCAGATAGTATTGATTGGGTATTTTTAGCTGATAATGCCACAGCAGCTGCTACCAGAAGAATTGTTGCATATGAATATAATAAAGACACTTCAAATTTTAATTTTAAAGGTGGCATAACAATAACTTTTCCAACAGCAACATTTCATACGATAAAAGGGTTTAGAATATCATTAGAAAAATATACAGTAGGAACTATTTCTGTAAATGGAACTACTGTAACTGGAATAGGAACAACGTGGTCAAGCGACCAAATGTGCGTAGGCTCAAGAATTGGGTTTGGAACAACCGCATCTACATCAGTGTCCACTTGGTATGAGATACAATCTGTGGATAGTGATACGCAAATTACTCTTACATCGAGTGCTGGAGTAAGTGCATCAACAGTTTATGTCATTGAAGATATGAAAGTATTACTTACAACTACAAATGCAACTACAACAAATGGAGGATTTTTTGTTGTAAAAGGATTAAGATATGAAAGCTTTAGTCCTGGTGGTACTGCAATTCCTGCTGCCACAACAGTTGATAATATTAGAGCTTGTTATTGGTTGGCCGATGCAGCAACAGTTACTAATATTACAGGTGCCGGAACAGCATTAGAAAATAGAGTCAATTGGACCACACAGTATGCTTATGTGTTAAATGTAACTGGAGCCAAAGTATATAAATATAATTTTAGAAATCCACTAACATTATCATCAGGTAAGGACACTACATCACTTGTGTTAACAACAGGAAATCAAGTTTTAACTGGTACATTATCTCAAGCAAACAATGGAAGAGTTGATGTTTTACAACATGGACCAGGTTCTGGAATAACCAGTTTATATTTTGTAACCACTACTAAGTGTTATAGATGTTCTTTATCAAATATAACCAATGGTTCTACAACTTGGACATCTGATGTGATGTCAGAAATTCCACCAGGAGGTACAAGTACATATCCACTAACAAATGTGTTTTCATGTGTTGAAATTGCTGGAGATATTGATAGATTAATTATAGCTTCAACCGGAGCAGCTGGAGCGAGAAGTTATGTTACTCAATACAATACTGTTGGAAATCCATTTGACCATATCTTCTTGGTCGATGATAAACAATATGACCAATCATCTGCGGATTCTGGAGGTGTTGTACATCCATCAATAGGGACTCTGCCTATGTCTATATGGTCACAAAATGGTATTTTATATCTTGCAAGAATAGCTACTACTTCTTTGCAAAGTCAATTATATTCACTCCCAATTGGAGCTCACAATACATATGCCTTTACAAATAATCAATTATTAATAACACCAGCATTTGACACTACAGATGTTGTTTCATTTTATAATGTTATTTTTAATTATATTCCAAGATTTGGAACTGATACATTTTCAGTGCCAAGTGAACCCTTTAGAAAATATTATAGAACCTCTGGGATAATTGATAATTCAGGAGCATGGACACAGTTAGATGATTATGGAGATTTATCAGCTGTTTCGCCTGGTACTCAAATACAATTCGCATTAGCTTTTAAAATATTAGGGACAACTTGTGTTCCAGCAAGAATTATGGGATTTGTTTTAACATATGAAGATAATACAACCGATTCTCATTATGAACCATCGGTGGCGAATTCATCAGTTACAAATAGGATATTTGCTTATAGACAAAAAACATTATGGAGTTCAAATGTGCCAGATTTAAGAATAAGATTATATAATATATCTTCGGGATTAAACGTACTTGATGATAGAGTTAGTACTTCTTCATTTGGAACATTTGAATATTCATCCGATGGTGGCTTAAATTGGATAACTTGGGATTCTTCCTCTGATGTGGTTGGAAATTACATAAGATATACAGCTACATCTTTGCCTAATGGAATTAAAGTAAGAGTACTTTTAACACAATAAAACAATGATTGATGATATAATTTTTGAATATAATACTATTCTATTTGAATTGGAACCAGGCGAACCTGGGGGAATTATTATTGCCTATTCTATGGACTCTGAAAATATGGACATTAAACAAATGGAAGTAAGTGGTGTCTTTATTTTTTAATATTTATTGTTGTAGATTACCGTTTAATGCATCGTTAAAGTTTTGATTAAAGTTAATAATTGTTCTTTCTTCACGAATATCAATTTCGCCATGGGTAAATAATTTTTTACGTTCGTAAAGATTATATTGACGATAAATATTGTTATTCTTATCAAAATAAGTAAGGATTCCTAACTCACGATCACGAGTAGAATTTCCGAATATACCAATTGCTATAGTATTTAAAGTATGTTCTACCATTTCTACTTCTACATAAAAAGGGTCAAAATAAGTATTTGTTAATAAAATTTTTTGCCCTCTGGTCCCAATATCAATCACTTGATTTCTTGAAATTAAACTTCCTTCATCCGGTGATACTGTTAAAAATAAATTATTACCATTTGGATCAAGAATATAAGTTACCGCTCCTTGATTCACTGAATTGTTGTTCGGGCTTATATTTACCAAATCGCTACTTGTAATAATACGTGATACATTTCTGATTTTAATATCGTTATTATCGAAATATTCAATTTGATATCCTACCAGTGAAGATGTTCTTAAAAATTGCAAAGTAGGAATAACTATTCCATTTTTACTAATTTGAATAGAATTATTATCATTTGTCACTACATACGAACAATCTAAAATGGTTGTTTCGAAAGATTTTGGTTTAATTAAAATTGAATAGAACCCTAAGTTTTTGAATATATTAGCTGGCAATCTTAATTTGTATAATCCATCAGCTCCAATAAATTTTTTAAAATCTACACTGGTAACATTATTAAAAAGTGGCTGCATTTGAACATCACCAATAGTTTCTCGATTGGGACTATATGCATATAAAATATCTAAATCATCAAATGTGATATCAGCCAGTTTCTTACTTCCAAATATTCCTATTGCCATTTTGTTTTTGTTTCTAAAGGTTATAATCTATAATACCTTATAAAAATAAGGTCAATTTGTTAATTATAAATATTATAAAATAACAATTTCTGAATTTTTAATTTATTCCAGGATTTTATCACTTTTTATCCTGATTTGGAGCCAAATAATCGTGTTTGTTGTATTAATGTGTCAAATGTGGCTTTGAAATTAGCGTCAATTTCTTCCGGAGTATTAAATTCACGACTAAATACTAAATCGTAATACGGCATTGCTATTGTAAAATCTTTTATTGTATTTTTTGTAATTAATTCAATTGCAAAGATTAATTTTCTAAATGCATGGAATAAATTTTTCCTTACAAAATAACTGGATTTTTCACCGCTTATAGTATTTCTTTTTGCTCTATTATAATCAACATATGCTTGTTCAATTGCAGAATCAGAAATACGCCTTGGATTTAAAGTCGGAGTAATTGAATAATTTTCCTGGATAATAAACTCATTCGGATAAAATATAGTTTCTATCAATGGAAATTCATTATTATTTATTTTTTTTTGATACTCTGCTAAGGTATAAATTTGAATATTAATATTCCCTAATCTAAAATTTTCATATGGAACTTTATATTTATTAAGAACCATAATATAATCTATATCTGAGCTTGCATTTTGAGTTCCATATACATATGATCCAAACCGGTATACGTTTACTATATTGTTAATGGAAGTTCGAGTAGTTTCAGCCAATAAGGTTATTACCGCACCATTGTTGTTAGAAGTGTTGTTGCCAACTCTTTGCACGGATGATGTAGAAGTCGGATTTGTTGAATTATCAATAATGGTTATATTGCTGTTATGCCATGGGCAATTTTCATTATCATTATAATTATAATCAACAAAACACCTAAGCATCAATTTTTTTCTAAGTTCGTCTTCTATTAATAAAAATGATTGATCAGTATATGTAGCTACTTCTATTGTTTCTTCTAATTTTATTATTAAAAATCCAACCGTTTCTCCAGTGGCATTATGTAAAGATAAAACCGCAGATTCTTCCTCTGTATAATCTTGTTTTAAGATCATTTGAAAACTGTAATCTCTTTGACCTTGTGCTATTACAGCAGTGTGTATATTTGTAGATGGGTTATTTTGATCAATAACAAAATCATTAAACAAAGTTGCATTAGAATATGGCTCAGCTTTAATTATAAAGGTTTCATTATTTTGGGCAGGTTGATTTAATTCAATTGTTATTGGAATTGAAATATCACCGGTTGATTTATCCCAATGAACAGCTGAATTAGCAACAAATCTTACATTAAACAAAAACGGTGATCCATTATATGAATAATAATATCCCTGTTGAGTGCTTGTTACTAAAAAACTATTTGTGACATATAAGGCATCCTGAGTAATGTAAGTCCCAGGCGTATGACTTGTAAATTCAGGAGTACTATAGTTAAAATAGTTTTTAAATTCACTGAATGAAAAGAATGAATAATCAAATGAATTTCCTTGCGAACCATTTCCTCTACCTCCAGTAGTAATTTGGGCTTGATAAGTTGGTGATAAATTATTAAATGGAGTAAAATCTAATATCCCAATTGTTCCAAATGCTGGACCCCTTCTATTATTTACATATGTCGAATTTCCATATACAATTTGTCCTTGTACATTATTTATCCAAGTATATCTCTTATAGGTATATATATTATTGGTGCAATCCTTAAAATATTGACTGTAATCTGCTCGATCAATTAATTTTCGTGTTTGTTCAATGTATAACGGTACATAATAACTGTCATCAGTTATGTTTTGAACTAATGCAGTTGAATGAATTAAATTTCTTGTGGTATTATTTAAAAAATTTGCACTCGAAGTTTGAGTGCTCGACATTCTGGCTAATGCCCCAGGAATGGCAATAGATGAATTGATTGAATTTGGTAATATATTATTTCTATAATATTCATTAAATACTGAAGATAATTTTTTATTATTATAAAAAATTTCTTTAAATTCTTCCAGTGATGTAGAGTCTTTTAAAAAGGTAATAAATTTTAAAGATAATTCTAAATTTTTTTCATCATCCAGATAGTCTCTAACATTATTGTCATTAACAGTATTTTTACCACGCTCCGATAAATAACTATAATAGTCATTATGTAATGTTAATTCAGCTCCAGGTATGTTTGTTATTGTAATTGCAGGGTCATTTGCAACTCCAAGGAATACTTGTTGGGATTGTGTGATGGAAGTCCAATTATGTTGTAAAACCTGTATCCGCTGCATTTTAGAATTTATTTAACGTTATATTGAATAATTTAGCTTTTTGCTCTACAGATTCTTGTGGGTTGGATACAGAGACAAAAGTATCACCGGTATTAGAAATTGCTTTTATTGTTTCAAAAAAACTTAATTCAATAAAGTAAGGATTGAAATTTTGTCTTAAAATAATACTCTTGGATTTATCTTTTTCGACATTAATGTAATCATCAAATTTTTTATATGTTCTGGTTAAAGGAATGTTGATATAAAAATCACCGGAATGGACAGTGCTTAAACCACCGTTTGGTTGAACGATACCATTGTTTCGTGAATCTAAGAAAAGTTTAATATGTAATATATTTGGTTCCATGTTAATAAATATGAATATTAAAATATAAGGTAATGCATTGGGTCATTAGGGCAGGATGGTACTGTTTGATTTGTATTATACCTGGTTGTAAAAATATTGGAGCCAGTATTTGCAATTACCATAATATTATTAGTTTTAATATTTTTTATTGCAAAACGAGTGGAATTTAAAAGCGGATTTAAACCACAAACAGGAGAATCGAATATATTAACTGGAACATTAATAAGCCTAATTTCATTTTCCATGTAATAAGTAGGTGTAAATTGAGCTATTCCTCCTGTAATTTGAAATTCGCCAAGATCAACGTTCATAGTAATGTTATTATAATTCCCTGCATCATCGTAAATAGGTACGTTTGTTACTTGTATGCGATAATGTGCAAATTGAAAACTATTAGTAATTGCCGAATATCCGCTATTGGTGGGGAAAAGTAAATTAATATTACTAAAGTTTAAATCAGTATTTTTATATATTGTGGTTTCGTTTATTAATATTTCTTTATTCATAACTGTAACATCTCGATCACCTAAATTGGTGATTCTAAATTCAACAGCATTTTTTACATTAAAATCAGTTCCAAGCCAAGTTTTAAAATATTTCCAATTGTTTTGCTGGGAACCTGAATCATATGAGCCCATAACTACTGGTTGTGTACTATATGCTGGAACAAATCCTGCTTGTACATATATTTGGCCAAATTGAATAATTGCATATTTTTCATTAAATGGCGGAGCCGGCAAATAGGCTAACCCAACAGGTAGTGTATTTCCAGAAGTAATACACTCATTTTTAATTTTCTTTTTGGAAAAAAGTAAATTGGTTGAAGTTCCAGTATAATGAGGAACTACTTGAAAGTTTGTAGGGACTAATATTGCTCCATTATAACGTATAATTGAATTTAAATTTGCTGCAGTGCTTGTACAAGTGTCATCAACTGAATTATATGAACTAAAAGCCGGAAATAATTCAGTTACTAAATAACATTTAGAGGAACCAGATGTGCTTCCACTAAAAATATCAACTTGACAGATTTTTGTGAAGCGATTTGCTTGGTCAACATTATTTTGTGAATAAGCTGGTAATCCGCTCGGATAATACTTGCTAAAATTATCAAATTTAAATTCGTACTTACAATATGTATAACAATGAGAAGTATTATTAAAACCGGTATTTGTTGGTAAATCAATAATAACATTATTAGTGATGGCACTAACTGCTAAAGGGAAGATAATGAATTCATTTGTGTTTATTATTTGGTTATCCCATATAATTCTATCGCCTAAATTTTTAACTTGTAAATCACAACTAAATTGATCAGTAACCCTTAACTCAGCGTTGCTATATGTAACTGATGTTAAGCTTGGAAGTTTTTCTAATTTTGTAGGTGTTGTACGTGTAAAGTTTGTTCCATTATATATTGTTTTAAACAGACCTATGTTTTTAGCCGGTTCGACAGGAATTATATATCTAACATATCGATATAACATTGAATCCTGAATTGTAATTTCTATATCATTTCCGGGAACTATATTTGAAGAACTTTGTTCTAATTTAAATTTAATCTTTCTATCTATATCATATGTTGTATTGCCGATTAGATAAATTGGAATACTAAGCTGATTTGTTCCTAATGGAAATGGTACAGTAATACTATCAGTTGATGATACGGCTTGTGTTAATGAATAGTTTTGAGAAATAGCTGCTGTAGAATTGTTAATATCAGCTCGCAATGTAATGGATTGTTCAGGAACTGTAACTG
>Ga0154020_10005064_pt1 | contig 15632 bp, 23 predicted proteins | sample Klosneuvirus_201_FD_109709 | JGI IMG/M metagenome (GOLD analysis project Ga0154020, IMG submission 109709) | Active sludge microbial communities from wastewater, Klosterneuburg, Austria - Klosneuvirus_20160825_MG | ecosystem: Engineered > WWTP > Aerobic digester > Activated sludge | place...
ATGAAAAGAAGTTAAAGTTATATGAGGGTAAACAAGATTGGATTCGTCGTGCAAAACAATTTGCAGAAAGATACTTTGACAATGATGTCAAGAAAATGACATATTGTTTAAAAGATGTTAGCAATTGGCATTATTGGTGTAATCTTCAAAGAGAGTATAAGGATGTAGATTTTAGTTTAATGGTCGAAAATCAAGATAATACTACCGTTGAAAAAACTATAGCGTGTGCTGGGGGACAATGCATGATTGACTATGCATAATTATAACTACATTTAATTACTCCTGTTGCATATATAATGTGCAATTTCAGTTATGTAACAGGAGTAATATGAAAAAATGCACAAAATGTAATACAGAAAAACAATTATTTGATTTCGGAAAAAGACATGACAAAATTAATACAATTTGTAAATCATGTACAAACAAAAGACAAGTTGAATATAACCATAAAAACGGAATAAACAAAAGACGTTTCAATCAACCTAAAAATGATTTAACTGGGATGAAATCAGGAAAACTTACAGTCATTAAAGATGTAGGTACAAAAAACAAAGTAAGATATTGGTTGTGTAAATGTGATTGTGGTGAATTTAAAGAATTTAAACATTCTCATCTTAATCGAAAAATGGTTAAATCTTGTGGTTGCGAACAATACCATCAAGGAAGTAAACATTATCAATGGCGAGGATGTGGAGAAATAAGTGGAAATAGATGGGATTCAATCAAAAGAAAAAGAAGACATGCGAAAGAAAGAGAATTTGATCTTACAATTGAACAATCATGGGATTTGTTTCTTAAACAAGACAGAAAATGTGCCTTATCAGGCATAAAACTTGAATTTGGCAAGACGAATAAAGATCCATTCACTGCGTCTCTTGACAGAATAGACAGCAACAAAGGTTATACAATTGATAATGTTCAATGGTTGCACAAACACGTCAATTGGATGAAGAACACATTTTCACAAGAATATTTTATTGAGATGTGCAATAAAATCGCTTTAAATTCAACAAACAGTAAGCTGATTTAGAATTGCAGTGGTGGATCTTGTACCTTAGAATATGTTTAGAATGGCTGCAAATGACCGATAAATTTATAAGTCTCATTGTGACAATGTTGCTTTTACTTTACATTATATTCGGTCCAATTGTCACAATTTGGAGTCTAAATGTTTTGTTTAGATGTGACATTGATTACTCTCTTAAGAATTGGATAGCCACATCATGGCTTTTAATCATTATAAACATAGTGCAAAGAAGTAGAGCAAATTAAACTACATTGCGTATTTTCTATTTGGAATCGTTTGTCTAACGACTTAAAACTTCCAAGTTGTATGCATTATAAATTAGACAATTCATTGAAAGAATTATAAATGGCTAAGTACATTATCGTGGTAGGAGGGGTAATTTCTGGAACTGGCAAAGGAATTTCTGCTGCTAGTATTGGGCTGTTATTAAAACTACGTGGTCATGATATTACACTTATAAAATTTGATCCATATCTTAACGTAAATTGCGGAATAATTCGCCCTGCTGATCACGGAGAGGTTTTTGTATGCAATGATGGTAGTGAAGTTGACCTAGATCTTGGCAGTTATGAAAGATTGGTTGGGATAGAAACGTCTGTCAAAAACATTTGTACATCTGGAACTCTTCACAAGGAGTTAATTGAAGAACAAGAATTGGGTAAATATTTGGGTTCAACCATACAATTAATACCACACATGACAGATAAAATTCAACAAAGGCTTTTGGAGTTAGGGGAAAACAAAGATGTTGTTATTGCTGAAATAGGTGGTACAGTTGGGGATAGTGAAAGCTTTAGTTTTTTTGAAGGAATTCGTCAATTTAAACAAAAACTAAAAGAAGATGTTTTAATTGTAATGGTAGCTCCAATATTGTGGGTTAATACCATTAAAGAATTTAAAACAAAGCCATTACAAAATAGCGTTAAGGAGTTGCAAAGGCATGGACTTCAACCTGATGTAATGTTTTGTCGAACAGATCGTCAAGTTCCAGAAAAGATATTAGATAAAATTTCCATGATGACCAACGTCAAGAGGGAATTTATCATAGAAGCTGGAGATGTTAAATCAATTTATCAAGTCCCATTAGAGTTTTACAATCATCATGTAGATGATCTTTTCGTTGACATGCTCAGATTGCCAAGAAGTGCATGTCGGATTAGTAAATATAGAGAATTAGTTGAAAAATTAATATTAAATGATTTGCCAATAGTTAAAATAGGAATTGTTTATAAGTATGATAATGTTGAAGAGTCTTATGTTTCTTTGAAAGAAGCTTTAGTTCATGCTGGCATTGCAAACAATTTAAAAGTTGAAATTGTTTGGATTAAAGCAGACGACTTAGAAGAGAAAAAGGATGTTTCTAATTTTATGAAAGATATTTCTGGAATCATTATTCCAGGAGGTTTTGGAATTAGAGGCATTGAAGGTAAAATAAAAGCAGCTAAATATGCAAGAGAAAATAATGTTCCATATTTGGGTATTTGCTTAGGATTACAAATAGCAGTAATTGAATTTGCTAGAAATGTTTGTGGATTTGAAAACGCAAATAGTACGGAATTTAATTCTAAAACCGAACATCCAGTAATTAATTTCATAGAAGGTCAAGAGAATTTACAAAAAAAATCAGGAACTCTTCGTTTAGGTGCATATGATTGCGAATTAAACAAAAATAGCATGGCTTATAGATTATATGGAAAAAAAATAATAAGCGAGAGGCATCGTCATCGCTATGAGGTTAATTCAGAGTATGTCGATGTTCTAGGGGAAAATGGGTTGTGTGTTGTTGGAATAAATCCAGAAAATAATTTGGTTGAAATAATAGAGTTGTCTAATCACAATTATTACGTAGGAACTCAATATCATGGAGAGTATAAATCTAGGCTAAATCTTCCACATCCATTATTTGTTGGTCTTATAGAAGCGGCAAAAACATATTCTGAATTACATGTGAAAGTTAGTTAAGCTATTACCCCATTTGTTCGCCCTGTTCGTCCTGTTCGCCCCCATCCATTTCCCCATCTTCTGCGGATGTAAGTTCCATATCATCCTGTGATGTATCTTCTCCACCTAATTCTGCTGCCTTATCCAACACTTCTCCGCCAGGTGTTTTAACACCTAATTTTGTGGAAAGTGACTCTAACTCTTGAGCAGCAGCAGGAATCAATTCTTTAACATTACCTTTATCTTCAATTGCTTTTTTAAGAGCTACACCAATTTTTTGTAATTGATATAAGTGTTTCTGTTGTGATGGAGACCATTGGCTGTGAATTATTTTTCTAATTTGATTAACTATATCATCTGCCAATCGTGCAACTTGTCGTATACCCATGTGTTCCATATCATCTTGCAAATCATTGGTTGCAGTGAGAACATTACTGATTTTATGACCTAAATGCCCTTTTTCTTCTAAAATCAAAAATGATTTAAATTCCATATCTTTCCTATTCTTCAATTATTGGGTAACTATTGTAGATTTTACTTTCTCCAAATTGGAGTTTCCAAAATCTTTCATTACTTTTATCAGGTTCTTTTTCTTGCGACCATTGATTATAGATGTTTAAGTATTTACTAGATTTACTGCTATTTGGTTTAATCCACAACCAAACATTTCTACCTTCTCTTTCTTCATCAGAAAATGTACTGGGAATATCAGATAGTTCATTTCCGTCAATAAAAATTTGTCTTTTATTTCTTTTTGTCGATCCACTGAATATTCTGGCTAGATACTTCCTTCCAGGACTGCCATCTGCATTCATGTAGCTTTTGTAATCATTATCAATCATATAGGTTGGCAAATTGGGATTGTAAAGATCTCTACTTTTTTTAGTCTTAGTCCAGCCATTTTTTGTTTGTTGTGAATTAAAAATGGCACTTGGGCGACTAATAATTAAATCTCCAATTTTAGGTTGCCCAATTTCTTTGTAATTAGACCATTCTTTGAAATCATATAACTTATTCTATCTATTCCAGTAATTAACTAAATTATATAGGATGTGAAAAAAAAACCCATTAAAAAACCCATTAAAAAGGCTGTTAAAAAAATAACTAAGAAAAAGCAGCGTTCTATGGGTAGAACTGAAAAAAGAAAGCAGTGGAAAACAGTTGCAGATGCTGTAAGAGAAAGAGATGGCAACGTGTGTTGTGTTTGTGGACAACCACATGTAAAGTTAAATGTACATCACTTAATTCCCAGAGAGGTGAAAGAATATTGGTTGGAACCAATGAATTTAATTTCTGTTTGTCCTCGACATCATAAATATTCTTACACAGAATCATTTCATAAAGCTCCTTTTTGGGGTGTCATTTATTTACAATATTATCGTCCAGAACAATATAAGTGGGTAATAGATACTATAAAAGGAATGATGAATGCGAAAACCGATATTATTAACTACAGGTCAGAAACTTAACTCTCTTACTTATATTGGACAAGAAAAAAGACAAGGTAAAAGACGGTTTGGGTTGTTTAAATGTGATTGTGGTACAGAAAAATGGTGTGCTATTTGCCATGTATATGCAGGAAAAATAAAAACATGTGGGTGTTGGAAGCGACCTCCAATCCAAACTGGCGAAAAAAACAATAAACTAGAATTTGTTGAGTTTATCGAATCAAAAAAATATGATAAATATACTTTAAAATACGGATTATTCAAATGTGATTGCGGCAATACAACAACCGCATCTATACCAAATTTTAGAAGTGGGGAGGTGCGTTCTTGTGGTTGTTTAGTATCAGAACAATCTAAGATAAACATACAATTTGCTGTAAAGAAAAATACTATATTTGGAGAACATACAGCAATACATAATATTTTTTGTAGATATAGAAAAAATGCTAATATTTCTAATCGACAATTTAATTTAACCGAAGAACAATTCGAAAAGTTTATAAAGAATAATTGTTTTTATTGTGGAGATAAACCAAACCATTTTGAAAAAACCGCTGGTGGAGAACTTACTTGGAATGGAATTGATAGAGTTGATAATAGTAAAGGATATTTTGAAGAAAATTGTGTCACTTGTTGCGGCAAATGCAATCGAGCTAAACATACCTTAACTTTTCATCAAATAAGTGCATTAAATTTCCTTGTTTTTAGTCATAAACCATTGTCGCGATAAATTCATAACTGCACCTTGGACTTGTTCCCATTCGAGATTTGATGCTTTTAATTCTAAAGTTGATTCTTTGATAATGTCTGAATTCATCCACTTTAGAAATGATCCCATATTTTGCATCTGCAATCCGCCACCAATAGCCACCAACCCTTGTTCTAATCTAGCTTCAGTAACAAACATAATAGCAAAATCGTTAATGTTTGCCAATATTTTTGGCTCAATATAAACAGCTTCTTTAACTTTTACAACTTGGTGTTTTTTACCTTTTGCTTTAAATGCAAAATTACTAAAGATCCTTCTTGTTAATTTATTTAATTGAGGATAATAAACTACACCTTCACAGATGCCTTCAATTCCAAAATTCTCTTTTATCCATGGATCACAATGTTCAATTTTATTAATCTCTGAATTAAGTAATTCTACAATTGGATTTAATGTCTCTTTGTCTAAAAAATTAGCCACAAAAGTAGGTTGGTCTGTCCATGGCAGAATGTAGATATTTTTTGGAACATCTCCTAATATATTTTTGATTTCTTCTGGTTCAACAATCCAGTCATTGGCATCTTCGATAGGGAAATTATTTCCATTTTCAACTCCAACACTGCCTTTCATAATTGCAAATATGACGAAAATTTTATTTTTCAATTTATTTACGGCAGTTCCTTTTAAGATCCCTGAACCACACCATTCACCAAAAATAGTCAATTCTTGTTCATCTTTTAATTGACTCCAGTAACCAATTGTGGATTCAACCCATTGAGCGAAATTTTTATTATCATCTTCTGATGTGATAATTCGTGTCATCGATTGGGCTATAACTTCTCCATTAAAAACCCTAACACTTGCTGAAGTGCCGTGTAATTTTATTTTTCCTCGATATTCAAAAGGAGTAGAAGCTAAATGAGGATAACTTTCCACTAATTTGACAATATTATGAAACCCTTCAATGGAAGGAAATTTAGTGAATTGCAATGTCATAATTTGTTTTCTAATGATTTAATATAATTTATCCAAGCTTCATATTGCCAATTAGCATAATCTCTATGGTCGTTGCCATACCAACCGCAAGCAAATGGTGCGTGAGACTCCACTATGGCTATTCTGCCATCTTTCAGTCTTCCGAAATCCGTCGCTGCGTTAAAATCCTGTGGCCATTCTATATTTAGCTCAGGAGCTGGTTCATCTTCATCGATGCCAGCATACCACCCAGTTGTGATTAGAACGCCTCCAGCGACGTAATAACGCCATTCCTGAACGAATTCAACGACTTCTGAGTAATAATAGAAATCATATGGGATTTTTTCATCCCATTCCACAATTCTAGACTGAAAATCAGATTTCCACTCTTGTGCTTTTTTAAGAAAAAATTTCTTTCTTTTAATTGGAGAATCGTGGTTACCGCCTTCTACTCCACCAAAAGTTGAAAATCCTATTTCTCTATGCCTATATTCTTTTAAAAATTCTGGGTAAAAATCAATAGTCTTATTTTGAACAGGTAAAACAGTTTCGCAAAATGGCACATCTCCAATGGGGATGTGATTTGGCGGACATGTTTTGTTGCAAATAAATTCGTATCCTAATTTCCTAGAAGCAGAAAAAATTGCCACTTTTTCTCTAGTAGAATCTCCTGCTTGTAGGCAAAATTTTAATTTAAATTCCATTTTAAATTCCAAAATACAAAATTGCAACCATGATAATAATTTCTTTAATTATCATGGTTGCATCTTCAGCATCTCTTTTTTTGGCTATAGAAAGGCAATGAGATTCGGACATTCCAAGGAAATTTAATTTAAAATCAAATTGATTTCCATTAATTTCCCCTCTTCTCCAGGAACGGATCAGTTCATAGGCTTTGTCATCTTGACTCATCTGTTTGCCATTCTTAGCAATAAGTTAAAATTTTAGACCACAATTTGAACAGAAATTAGCGGATTTTTTCTTTTTAGCACCACAACTTTCACAAAAGTTAACCTTAGTTGCGGTGTGTGTGTAAACCTTATCAGTTACATAACCTTGTAAAAATACTCGAAGTGACACATAGTCATTTTCGGTGCTAATATAAGTAGTACTGAAATTTTGTCCAGTTAAATTTCCTTCAACGGTACAACCATCCGCATTGGCGATTTCGGAGCCCAATTGTTGGGTATTTAATGAACAACTTTGCAATGACAGTTTGGTATCTGTCATTGCTCGTGAACTAGCATCCGTACTAGCGAAACATCTCAAAATATCATGATTATATGACGGTTGACACGGTGGTTGACCCCACAAGATAGGATAATCATATGGTCTGTCAAAAGGCGATGGGCTTTTCCAAGGTTTTGGTATGATGTTAGGTGAAACCCAAGGTGCAACTGGTGCATTCATTACTTTTTCCATAAAGAAGCGAACTTCGATTGTTCCCTTTTCTTTATCATCATTAGATCCATTTTTTCCAGCATCTACAGCTTCTGGACTGTCTAGATCGACAAATTTAAATGCACGATCTTTGTCATAATGTCGTTCAATATCAATATAATCATTTGCAGGAACGACATACCCATTTCCAGATACATTTTCTCCATCTACAAAGATCTTAACGACAGCTCGACTTGGATTTTTATTTCTAGCACGAATAGCGTACTCAGAACCAAATGGAATTTTCACTGTTCCATTTTTGAGTTCTTTTTGAACTTCTCCATTAATTAAAATACACAACACAAAACGACTTGAATAAACCATTTTACACCTCTAAAGCTCTAAAGTTTTGAAAGCCTTATTCCTCAATCAGGCAATTTTTGGAAGGAGAGCCACCTTCCGAGGAATTCGCATATTTTATTTCAAAAAATTCAATTTGTCAAGTATTTTCTGCTAAAATTATCTCTGAATTTGACATTTCCCAGTCTTCACCTAACAAATTAGCTGAATCATTATCAAACTTCTTAACAGTCACATAAGATAATTTCAATTCATGAATTAATTCATTCCAATCACTATCTCTATCTTCTCTATCCATTACGCATTTATGATCGCATAATTGTAGTTCACAAAATAACAATCTCATAACTTCTTGGTCTCGTTTATCAAAAAAACAAATCGCGATTGCATCATCTACAGTAAGTTGATTAAACCAGCTATAAGCAGCAAAAGAAGGAGTTTCTGACATGGTTAATGTCAAATTTTTAGTTGTACAATTCCAAGTTACTGATGAGATAAACTCTCTTAAATGAGTGCTTTTTGTTGGAATAGCCCAAAAATTATTCCAATCAGGAGATTGTATTTTAGATGTTTGATGGTCATTTAAATCAATTTGTATTTTATCATCTTTCATTTTAATCTTTCTTAATCGTAAATTTGAAATGGCATTCTATCTGAAATATAAGTATTACCACCAAATAATAATTTAAATGTTACCATGTACATCCCACAACTTAAATCTTCTGTGTCAAGTTGATAGTACCCATAACGTTTTTCTCTATAATCTACAGACTCTTCATCAACTGCAATACGAAGATCACGTTCAGCAGGCAAACAATTTCCACACTCTTGTTCAATAGTGATTTTCAAATCAGAAACAATTGCTAAATTCTGATAATATCTTTCCAAATCGCTTGCACGCGGAACATTAGGCACGATTTCAATAATTAAATACTGTTTAGAGCCTTTACGTAATTTGTTGGGTTGAAAATGAAAATCAAAGTCAAATACAATTGGAGTAGGGGCAGTATACCATAAATCTGGATATATTTCAAAACTATTTTCAATTGTTTGAGAAGGTTCATCTTCTTCAAGATTTATGGTCCAAATATCAACATATTTACCAATGGTATATTTTGCTGTTTCGGCAGTGATTGTAATTAAGTGAGTGCCTGTATTTTCAACTGTTACTGCTGAACCTGATATAGTTTCAACTAATCTTCTGCCATCTATGTTGTCATCAGTGATGTTGTATGGGTCTAAAAAATATATTTCTACTTGTTCTACACTCACCACATCTCTTAAACTATTGCTATTGTAAGTAAATAATCTAAGGTTAATTTCATTGCCAATTATTGGATTTTGATATCTTTCAGTCACATGTGTTCCTTATAAGAGATTTAATTACATTTGGTAGCCAAAGTTTGCTTTTTTTGCTTTTAGATCCACTGCCCAAAGCTTGAGTGATAATAATTTGAAGTGTATCTTCAAATTTTGCTTTATCTGATTTTTCTCTATTTTTTTTGATCCAAAAGTTTTGCATTGAATTTCCTCGGTTGATACTATTTGCAACTTTATTTATCTATCCTCGGATCAACTACTTTCTATCAAAACAAATTGAGTGTGTGTTAGAAAGAAAACTATGATATGTGACTTAAAAATAAGTTATTTCTTCTTTCTTGCTTTCTCTATTGCGTCATTTTCCTTGCGCTTTTGCTCCACGAATCTTTGAATCAACCATTTGCGCTCATGCACTGGAATGGTCATACAATCCTTTTTAGACATATGCATATGATATTGGAAAAAGAAAAGCTCTTCCATCAGCGTTTGCCAAAGCTCTACGCTGGGGTTCTTGTCTCCTTCTTCCTTGGGAAGAAAAAATTGGTCTCCAATGGAAGTTCAATTTTAAACTCCTCTGCACAGCTTGGACAAATCATATCAATATTGGTATTTACGCCAAATGGAGGTTCATTAATTGTGTTTCTTAAATGAGACAAGTCGTTAATGGGTAATCTTTTCAACAAAACTTGAATTTCTTTAATTTCTGTAACACCTTCAACCCATTCCAGTAACATAGCTGTTCTATAAAGTAGGGTATCGTCATCACTTTGATCACCAAACATTTGAATACGTCGTTCTCTATATGCAGTAATTGCTTGTTCATCTTCACCAGTTGCTAATCGATAACGAAATCCAAAACCACTGGTTGGCAATACACCTGTCAGTTTATTGAGATCAAAATCTTCAGGGCATGTTTCTACTTCAAGTGAGTCTAAGTTGATCACTGTAGCAAAGTTAGTCGAACAGTTTGGACATTTAATTTCCACATCATATTCTGGAGTATAAGATATACCTCTAAGGAAAATTAATAAATAATTTCTATCGACAGATAACAGTTGGGTTGTGTTAATTTTTTCCTGTAGACATTTTTCAAAAATCATGTCTATGGCTTTCCCCTTCTTAACAAATCTAGGAGTTGCCAAAATTTGTTCTTCTTCTCCAGTCATAGCTCGAACATGAAGTACATTAGGGATGTTTTGATAAAATTTACCTTTGGATGGTAGTTCTAATTCCTCCCAAGAACTATGTTCTGCTAATCGTTGGAGTAACCCTTCTAACTCCCCACTGCCTTGTAGGCGAATTTGATTACTTGCAGCAGAACGTGGCACAACAGACGGACTATTCACCTTACCTCTTTTTTGCATAGCTTCACGAAATTCTGGAGGTATATTACCTTGAATTTTTAAGTCATTATCTGGGTTCGAGATCGGAACATATGTTTCACCAGCTTCTTGTGCATAAGCTTGTTGCACAGCCTTTACTGATTCCAATGGATCTTCCTCATAAATATCATTTTGCGGAATATCATTTGAATCAATTTTTTTTCGAGTTTGTCTGTAAACCTCATCGGACATATTTGTTTCTCCCATACTATTATCATTGTAACGGCACTGTGCTATTTAGGATGCTAAATATTCACACTAAGTACCTTAGAATAATAGAGTAATGCTATATTTAAATCTTACAACCGCTGAAAATTTAATTTTTGAAAATAAAGATGTTCAAAAACTTCTTCCAATTCACATGTTTAGTTATTTTGAACAATGGAGACTCGGAAGAAGAATTCCCATGCTTCGCCAAATGGGAAAAATGGCTATAGTGGATTTTTTAGACCAATTAAATGATGAACATATTTCTATTTTAGAGTCACATTTTTCTGAAAGAATATTTTTAGAGAGACTCAATTATCGTACTGTTGAAAATTACAAGATATCTCTGTCTGAAAAACAAATCTGCGAAGAGTTGTGCAATATTATAAGTTTGCCTTATTTTAGCACTTGGAGAGATGCAGAATATCTTTATATTTCATTTTGGCGTTAAATATAATAAAGGTGTAAAATGTTAAAAGGCGTTATGATGGTTTATGTGAATTATTTCCCAGAGTTAAATCAGACTTTGGAAGGTACAGTAAATTTTGCTAAAAGCATAAATGCTGAACTATATGATAAAATTCGGGAAAATGGTTATGAAGTCATGTTTATAGGTACAACAAAAGAGGGTACTCGTGTTGAGAAGATTGACTTTGATGCACCTTTTCCAAGATCTATTTTGCCAAAAATGGACATTGTAGATTACTCCGACATTGAAAAATCTATCAAAACTAGATTAATCAATAAAAACATATCTTTAAAAATGAAAAATGTTGATGAAGATTTAGATGATGATGAGAGCAATGAAGATGGGGATGATTAATGAATCTATTGTTATTTATTGGTAGTGTAATCGGAATGACAAATATTGTTGTTGATAGCACGATTATTGCTCCTATTCGTAATTGGACAAAAACTAAGTGTCCGAAATTAGGAGAATTAATGACCTGCCATCAGTGTAGCGGTTTCTGGTGCGGGCTAATTTGTGGCTGGATATCAATTTCTAATAATGTGACAACAATATTTGTTTGTGGTTGTGCAGGTAGTTTTTTAGCAACAATAAACCTAATTTTAACTGATTTATTGATTTCTAAAACCGAATATGTGTTAAATAATGAGGAAAAAGACAGTGAATAATTTTCTCTTATTTTGTGAACCTTGTGCATATAAAAAAATAATTACTGAAGATATAGCCCATGAAGATATTCCAAGATCCAAGATTCCAGGAGGCATCCCTTATAAGGACTTGGAAACTAAGTCTATTAAAGAGAAAAAACAAATAAGCCAACCTCTAATGCGTAAATGTCCTAATTGTGGTCGTGGTGTAATTTTAAAGCGTTTAACAGAAGCTTACACTAAAGCTCAAACTGAACAGGAAAAATTGCAACATGAAGAAAAAGAAAGAGTGAAAAAATGTCAACAGAACCAATAAAAAAACAAAAATTAAAATTATTGGATGTTAAACAAGCTTTATTAGACGATCGTTTCAGAGAAGCTTTACCAGAAGAACTTACTGCTGACATTCAAAAATTTTTACAGAATCCAGGTTGTGCTTGCAACCATCCCATTTATAGAAAAGTCATGCAAGTGGCTTCCAAACAATTATCAGAATATTTTCCAACTAAAAGCCCAATTGATTTGAATGAAATGGAAGATAAGTTAAGTCAAAATGAATGGACTGTAATTAATTGTTCCATTCATGAATTAGCTGCCAAATTACGAAATCTTGGACCAGGAAGAATGCAATTAGATCTTGCCAGATGGGAAGATCAAGTTACGATTGTCATTAATCGTCTTGACTTTCAATATTAGCATAATGCTGAGGTGATTCCAAAATTTGATTACAGCTTTTAATCATTTTATTAGGATAAGATTTATATTTTGCTATATCCATTGGCCATTTATCGTTTTTAAGACGATTAGCCCCTAATACAATGGCATTTTTATAAAATATTTTTGCTTTTGTAAAGTCACTTAAAATATGATAATGAACATCACCAATTAAGCACCAGAATTCTGCCATAAGTGGATTTGCATGCAAACACAAGGTTAAATTTTGAATTGCAGGTTTAGCATTTTTTTTCAATATTTGAACTAAAGCATAATAATAACTATTCATGGTAGATGACATGGAAGCTTCTTTATTTAAAAACATATAATGTTCAGAAATTTTTATAAATTCATCATATTTGCCTTCTGTGAGTAACATACATGTTTGGTAATAAAAAGGCTCTGAACTAAGTGGTTCGTGTTTTTTCCATGATTCAATTCCTTCCATAGCATCTACATAAGATAATCCACCATCTGAATAAATTATTATATTCAATTCTTGGTTTGTATAAGTCTTTAAATGTTCAAAGATGGGGTTAACAAATTTATAATTTCCATTCCATAATCTTATTTCTTTAGTTAATGTTCCATTTTGAACAATGGTCACATAATATGCACCATGTGAAACTTTTGTAAGATCTTGATGCCCCATTGTCAAAACTTCCCAAGGTTCTACATACATCTGCCATCCTGAATTTTTAGTGATTATATGATTCCTAGCATCACATCTAGACATATAAGGAACTCTAAGGACATCAATGCCATAATTTTCACAAATTGATACGGTAGCATCACTACTACCTAAATCAGCTACTATAATGTGGTTGTTCTTTATTGAACTTAATGAAATTAATGCTTTTTCAATAGTTTTTTCATTGTTTTTCGTCAATATGTGAGTTGTTAGGTCCAAATTCATCCTTTAATAGATTCACAAATGCATTGGATTCATTAGTCATATTATGCGATCTGTAATATTCAATTAATCTTCGATAAATACGAATATTTTTAGGGTTAACAATTAATTCTGCATATAACTTAATAAGTTCCATCAATTATACTCTAGTTAATGATAGGTAATTTGTGGATTAAAATTGGGGGAAATTTGACCAACGAGTATATTAATAATAAGACATTTGAATCAACCATTCAATCCTTTCAAACACTTAAAAGACAAAGAAAGAAATATGAACTCATTGTAGCAGACTTAAAAGAAACTCATGAACGACGCATTCTTAAGTATGAAGATAATTTAAAGCATATACCATTTCAAGAAAAGTTAAGTGAATATAATAAAATTTGTAATGATTTTAATGATTGTCAAAATTTATTAGCTGCTGGTTTTTATATTCTTTCAGAAAATATAGCGAATTATGCAAAATTCAGTGGAATTGATATTGATGATGCTATTCAAGAAGGTGTTCTCATATGCTTTGAAAAAGTAGATAGATTCAACCCAAATTACCGTGGAGCAAATGGACAAAAAGCTAAAGCTTTTAACTATTGTACCACTTGCATTTTAAATAACATGCGTCAGCTTTATCGTAGTGCTCGTAATTATCATGAGTTAAAAAAGAAATATCAAGTGCATTTACAAAACAAATTAGAAACTTTATTTTACAAAAATGGAAAAGAAATGTTTTTAAATTGAAAAATTATTTTACTTTAACTACAATACTAGTATGAGCAAACAAAAACAATCATTAGAGAGTGAATGGCATGTCACCAAAAATGGCAATTTACAACTCTCTGATTTTTCAGAGAGTTCAGCCAAAAAGGTTTGGTGGCAATGTCTTAAAAATCCACATCACGAATGGGAGGCGAGAGTTTTTTCTAGAAGAAAACAAGGAGCTGGATGTCCATATTGCAAGGGAAAGAAAGTTCTTCCCGAAGATAGTTTGTTAAATAATTTTCCACAATTATTATTAGAATGGAATTATAATAAAAATAAATTAAATCCAATAAACACTCATTGTAGGTCTGGCAAAAAAGCTTGGTGGAAATGCGTAAAAGGACATGAATGGCAAACTATGATCATTCATAGAACTAAAGATAAAACATGTTGCCCTTATTGCTGTAATCAAAAAGTTTGTAATGATAATTCAATTTTAACAACCAATTCTCCCATCCTTAATGAATGGCACCCATCTAAAAATGTCAATATAGATCCGTCTAAAGTAGTTAAAAATAGTCACAAAATAGTTTGGTGGAAATGTCCAGTAGCAGAAGACCATGAATGGCAAGTATCTATTGCTAGTAGATTTGGTTCAATGAACAGAAAAAAATCTGGTTGTCCATGTTGTGCTGGCAGAAAAACTGTCCCTTCTAATTGCCTTACAACAACATATCCAGCAATCGCTAAAGAATGGCATCCAACTAAAAATAATATATCTCCAAATGATGTGACATATGCTTCCAACAAAAAAGTATGGTTCCAATGTAGTAACGACCCGTCGCATGAATGGAAATGCATAATATTTTCTAGAACTGTAAATGGACACGGTTGCCCTATTTGTTCATCATCTAAAGGTGAGAAAAAAATTAAATCATATTTAGATGAACACAACATGGAATATAAAAGAGAATATAGAATATCTGAATGTCGTTATATAAGACCTTTGCCCTTTGATTTCGCTTTACTTAAAAATGATAATTTGTTAGGATTGATAGAATATCAAGGTCGTCAACATTATACACCTAATTCATATTTTGGTGGAATTAAAGGATTTAAAGTTGTTCAACGTAATGATAATATAAAACAAAAATACTGTAAAGAAAACAATATAAAATTACTAATTATACCGTTCACGGAAACTGATATAGAACAAACAATAAATAAATTTATAGGAGTAATATGAGTGAAAAATTGTCTTCTTACGTTGACCCATTGGCTAATCTTGAAACTCAAGAATTGATTCAAAAATTAATAGACAATGGATATGGAGAATTAGTAGAGTGTTTGTTAGGTGATGAAAGTGTTGTTTATACTAAAAAAGGTCGTTTAAATAAAAGCAGTACCTGTCGTAAGATGGGTTGGAAAAATAAACAATTGGAAG
>Ga0154020_10005065_pt1 | contig 15631 bp, 7 predicted proteins | sample Klosneuvirus_201_FD_109709 | JGI IMG/M metagenome (GOLD analysis project Ga0154020, IMG submission 109709) | Active sludge microbial communities from wastewater, Klosterneuburg, Austria - Klosneuvirus_20160825_MG | ecosystem: Engineered > WWTP > Aerobic digester > Activated sludge | place...
CTCCTGCTATGCTCGGTTTCTGCGCCTCGTCTGGTCGCCAAACCCTCCTCGTTGCGCGCTGCTGCCCAAGCCTTGGCGGCAGCTGAAGCGTTGGGAGAAACGGGTTTAAGAGTTGCGCACTTTTGAAACCGAAGGAGCTACACAATGAACCAAAAGGGGAGCGGGGCCTGGATACGATGCGCCCGCAATTGGTTTGGCTGAATGCCATTGAAGCCAGCACCGGTTCGATCTGCTCCACTTGGTAGCCGGTGCCGTGCAAGAGCATTTGGAGGGTGGGGTAGTTGGTGGAGCGACGGAGTAGGTTGGGCATAGGGACCTGAGGCGGAAACCCTAGAAAGGTTTTAAAATAGCTTAATGCGCTCGCATAGGAACACGATCGCATTGCCGAGCTTGCTCAATTGCTCGGGCGTGTACAGGTTAACCGATCCTTTGTCTTGGCCCCTCATGGCTCCTTTGACGGCTTAACCGTCAGCCTTGTTGCAGCAATCTAAGGCATTGCAAAGGTAGGTTCCAACTTCCGCTGGCTGGGCTGCTCGACTCTTAGCCCTTCTTGGGCTCGTCCTGCGGTGCTGGTGGGTCAATGATCCCCCGAGCCACTAGGGCCTTCTCCAACATCGTCCGGTCCATAGGGCAGTCCACGAGATCCTTGAATTGACCAGTGGTCAAGTGGCACTGTTTGGCCATCTGGCCCAACAGGTTATCACCTATGTCGAAGCCCTTACCGTGACTTGTCTTGGTCCTCGCCCGCGTCTTCTTCCCTGCTACCGAGTGGTAGATGAAGAAGTCATGATCACCTCCTCCAGATAGAAAGCCCTTGCGGAGCAACGCCGCATCCACATCGCTCTTACTCCTAGGCATGCGCATTGAATTTCAGGTCATTCTGCAACCGTTGCTTTAGCTCAACTGCTGGGCCATCGAGCGCGGCTTCCTCCTCCATCGCATATTCGGTCCATAGCATCGCCATGTGCGCGCGCAATTCCTGGCTCAACTCCTGGCGTGTTTGAGCATAGACCAGCAGGTCCCAGGGCTCGTGTTCCAAACAGAGCAGTTGCTCATCCTCGCTCAAGTACGGTTGCAAGAGCAAGGTCTCACGAAGATTCAATGTCCCAGCTGCGAGCCGGAAGGTGGTAAGCCGGAATGGTGACAGGTCCAGCTCCATGATCTCTTCTACGTCATCGATGCGCTCCGGGTGCCCGTCAAGATCCAGAATGACCTTGCCGCGTACTTGGATCAGATCACGCCGATTCTCCCACAGCATGGGTTCCAGCTCGTCACTATAGTTGCACTCTAGCTTTCGCCGCTTTGGGGAATAGAAGAGATCCAGCTTGCGCTCATTGAAACGGATAGCATCGAGCTTACCTGTAACCGTTTGCATTTCCGCGCGATCCTCAGGGGTGCTGATGGCTTCGTCGATGCTTTGTTGTGTAGCCTCTGTGAGTATGAACCCGGCACCCGTGCCGTTGAGCAGTTCGATGCTGTAACCACTACCGGCGGGCGGGCATAAACTGCTGAAATCGCGCAGGATCCTCTCCCGCAACCGGCTCTCCTGCACAATGCTCGCATACTGCTCCCGGCGACCAGCTTGAATGGCTTTGCCGAACTCTTGGAAATTGTGTACCACCTTGCCATGCTTCTCGGCATCGTAGAGTTCAGGGCGTTGACTGGTGAGGGTCCCGGCCATAGCGTAGCTGCCGGCCTTCGGCACTTGCATGCGCAGCTCATAGCGTGCGAGCAGGTCCGCATTCGGGCGGAAGCGATGGCGAAGCACATTCCCCTCCTCCTGGAACGCGAACAGGTGGATAAGCTCCTCCAGCGTGCCCAAGCTCTGGATCAACAGGCTTACTGGTACCTCGGAACCACCATCTGGCGGGTGGATCTTGAATGTGATCTCGTTGGTCGGCATCCGGGACGAAAGTTAGCGCACTTCGTTATTCGCGCCCACATTATATGTTCAGCCCCCCAACTGCCCCAGCTTGTAGCAGTAGTCTGTGGACAGTTCTCTGATATAGTAAGTGTGATCCTCGATGAGAAGTTCAAGACGCAACGGGTCGATGGTTTGTCCTGATGCCGAACTGGCATCATCGCCGATGAGCTCTGCATTCTTACGCGCTATCTCCTCAAACTCGGCGATACGCCTGCTATACTCCATAACCAGCCGGGTGACATCAGTACTGGTTCGAGCAGTAGTCACTCCGCCCCCAATAGATGTGTAAACCGCTCCCGGCTCAACCTGAACCAGTGTATTTACTCCCATTCCTCTCAATTGACCAATTTCTCCCTCGGACGCATCGTGCTCAATTCCTTCGATACCCCTGAGCCTATAGTCTGCAATCGTGTCTGGCCAGTTACGATGGAGGATTAGCAGAATGTCCTTCTTAGTCCATGCCCCATGAGCGTATACATTGATGAGATAGGCGTTCTTTTTGTCGAAGCGCACGAACAACAACGGCCCAGTGCGCTGCATGAAGCCATCGGCGCGTACAGTGGTCCCTAGATGCAAATGATGAATACCCCAATCATTGAGCATTGGATCCGAATAGTCCAAGTTGTGCAAACGTGCACTCAAGTACGCGGTGATCTCGTCGCCGCGACCGAGCGTCTCTTTGATGGTATCCAGCGCAGCCTGATGGACAGCGGGACAGGTGAATTCATTTGAGATGTGTACTGTTCTCGGTACTGGTTCAACCGCGCGCTTCTTGTAGTTGAAGTACTTCCTGCGGATTGTATCCGAAGGTTCGCTTGGGTCCACGACCATTCCGTGAGTTGCGAGCTCACTGATAAGAATGGTGTCAAAGTCCCGGTTGAAATCGAGTTCTAATGTATAGGCCATGCTGAAGTCATTTGTGCGTTCACTGTTCCTCCGTGTTGAACAACCCTCCCTCCATAAACAACCCCGCCTTATACTCCTCCTGTGGCTCACTCACCACGTTCGGCGAAATCTCTTCAACCGGCTGCTGCAACCGCTCATACTCCACCCGCAACCGTTCCAAGTGCGCGGGCATATCCCACGTTGGCCGTAGCCGGTCGTATGCCTCCAGCACCAAGCGGCGGGTACGGTACTCACCATGTTGTTTGATCTCCTTGTCCTTCAGCACGCGGAAGGTCTCGCCGGGGAAATCTTCGCCGTGGACCTCTTTGGGGTCCAGGATGTAGCGGAGCTCATCGCGCTCCAGGCCGTAGAGCAGGGCGTAGTAGGCATCCAGTTCGGCGCGGAGGTGGGCGCGGCGCTCCTCGTCCCACTTGAAGGGCGGGAAGGGGATGCCGCCTTGGGCGCCTTCTTCATCGCCTTTGCTGAAGGCCCAATCGATCTCGGGGTAGGCTTCCTTCCAATCGGGTTGGACCCAGCCGTGGCCGCCGGTGGCGCGCCGGTTCTCCTCCCATTGCGCGCGCAGCGTTTGGCGCAGTTCACCATCGGCCTCGCGCCACAGGTCGTCGGCGAAGGCTTTGATGTCCCAAGAGGTGTAGGTGAGTTCGGTAATGCCCGAAACAAGCTGAGCTTCCACGCCCTTGTCCAAATGGAAGCTTGCAGGTGTGAGGATTGGGATTTGCTCGACAATATTGAACGCCACATGTAGGCCCGCAAGCTTCTGCCGGACCACATAGTCCACAACGAGCGAACTCCACATAGCGCTGAATAGTGCCCTTTGATTGACACGACCGTCCGGGAAGAAAAGACGTATCGTGTTGCCGATCCCCGCGAGAGGCACAATCGTCGGAATCATTGTCCTCTCATTCGTTGCCGCTGAAATGTCTTTGAAAGTGATGTACCATGCATCAGTGCGCTGAGAAAGCACATCCGTATGATTGACAAAATATCTTGGAATGGGTAGGCGAGTGCTGTCCTGTAGCTCGTCATTTGTGAGCATCTCCGGCTGGCCCGCGCGATTCACATTGGCTGCATTGACGACTACATCGGCAAAGCGATGTTCATAGAACGCAAGCATCTTGCCCTCATACAGCGGTAACCATCTTGATTGACCCTTCACATAGCGATTGCCCTTAGGTGGACCAAATTCCGTGAGTAGCATCTCACCTGAGCGAAAGAGCCGCGAATCCGTTGTCATGTTAAAGAGCCCCTGCTTAAAGGTGACTCCCCATGAATTCTGACTAGTTGAGGCTGCCTTTAATACCGGCAGGCGATTGTAGATAAGCGCGGTTAGGTGAGCATCCTGCACTGTCCGGAATATGGGGCAAGTCAAGCTGTTAGGATTGATGCGCTGGAAATCTGCTTTCGCGAGTTCGAACACGCGGCGCGTATCGTTCAAGTCTAGAACGTCCTGTAGGAAGAAACCAAAAGAAGAGGCCTCCACCGCAAGCCCCCCGGTCAATGTCAGTAAGGTGAACTTGAACTGTGGATGGACATTAGGAAAGAATCGGGATGTGGACGTGGAGTTTTGAAAATCGTAAAGCGAAACAAGTCGCTTCTGGTCGACTAGAAAGCCGAAGAACATCTTGTTGCCGTCCTCCGTGGCTATGCCAGTTGGAACAATGAAGCCGGCGCGGCCCCTTTCATTCAAATGCTTCATAATACTCTCAGCGAAGACCGAATACAGATTTGTCCGACCTGAAATAACCAGGGCGAGTACTCCGCTTTCGCAAATGAACTTTCGCTGCGCGTTGAAGGCGTGTAGCGCATCCACATATTCGACATGCAATGCTGCATTCGTTTCAACAAGTGAATTGATCAGTTCTTTGCGCTTCGCCCCTTCGGCTGCTGAAATCGTTGCATCCCGTTCAGCGAAGAACTCTGTCTCCTTCAACTCAACTTGCTCCCACGGTGGGTTGGCCAGTACCACATCGAAGCCACCGCGCTTCCACACATCCGGGAACTCCAGTGGCCAGTGGAAGAAGCGTTCGCGCTCGCTCAGTTCAAGGGCCTTCGCTTCCAGCGCGGCGTTCGAGCTGCCCGCGCTGTTCAGCTGTTTCAGCAATAGCTCGGTATCCACAACGTCGGTCTCCTTCAGACCTTCGGGGTAACGCTGGAAGAAGGCATAGGTGAAGAGGTCGCAAGCCACTTTGTCCTTCCACCAGCCCGGTGTTTTCTGACTCTTGAAGGCACGGTAGCCCTTCTCTTGATCGGCCTGTTCCGTCATGCTGTCCGTCCGCACATCACTCACCTTACGATAGTGTTCCACGAAGCGGTCCATGTCGGCCTCCAACCTCAGTTGCTCCCCAAAGAGGCCGTACTGCTTTGTGGTGCGGAACTTCTTGTTGCGCTTCTTGAAGGCGCTGGCGGTCTTCTTGTCATCGCCCGTAACAGCATTGAAGGCACCGTCGGGTATGCCTTCGCGCAGGCGCTCCAGCTTGTCCACACCCACCAGCGCATCACCGGGGCGTATGCGGTGCTCCAGGAAGGTGAGCGGCTTGCCGACGGTGTGTGCCTCGAGCCACAACGCAAGTCGGCACAATTCAATGGCCGCCGGGTTCTTGTCCACACCGTGTATGCAGCGGCTGATCACATCGCGCCGCGCTTCGATCAGTTCGCGTTTGCTGGGGTTCTCGCTGCCCGTGCGTACCTGTGCAAGAGCCTCGCTCAACTTCCGCGCAGCCGCCAATAGGAAGTGGCCGCTGCCGCAGGCGGGGTCCAGCACGGTGATGCTGAGCAGTGCTTCCTCCTTTTCCTCCTTGGTGCGCTTGCCCTTCAGGCGCTCCTCCATCACGGGCAGCAGCGCGGTGCGTATCAGTTGCGCCACTAGATCGTGCCGGGTGTAGTAGCTGCCGGTGAGCTTGCGTTCGCTGCCTGCGGTAAAGCTGAAGTGCGGCGTGCCGGTGCTAGTATCCAGCACGGAGTGCAGTTCCAGCAGCCCTTCGTAGATGCTGCCGAGCTCCTCTACGTCCAGGTCGTTGTAGTTCACCGCCACCAATGCGCCTTGCTCGCTGCGCGTAAGGGTGAGGCCGCTGAGGATGTCGAGCAGCCGCTTGTTGTCCAGCTTCAGTCCATGCAGGTCGTGGGCATGTACCTCCAGCGGCTTGCCGAAGAGGTCGCCACCCAAGGGCGCGATGCCGAGCGGCGCGCCGGAACCTTCGCGCTCGAACAGTCTGAAGGTGCTGAGCAGGCTTTGCCACAGGTCGGTGCGGCGCGGATCCACGTACGCGGCGCGCAGGGCCAGCTTGCGCAAGCGACCGAAGCTGTAGTAGCGGAGGTAGATGTCGCGTTGGCGAGCAATGGGGTCCGCCTCGTTGGCTGGTTCGGGGTGTACTAGGTCGCGCTCTTCGATCACAATGAGGAAGAGCATGCGGTACACCGTGCGCAAGAGCACTTGGTACAAGGCGGTGGCCTGCACCTTGCCTTCCACGGCAGCTTCGGCGAAAGCGGGGTTGTGCGCGAGTAGTCCGTTGGCCAAGGTTTCCATGGCCTTCTTCACCTCCAGGCGCAGCTTCTCCCGGATGCGGCTGCCGCTCTCGATGCCTTGTTGGTGGTAGCGCTCGATCAGCGCTTCCTCTGTAGCCTCGGCCTTGCGCGGCAAACGGCTGGCATGCAGCAGCCGGTACAGCGCCTGGAAATCCGGATAGATCTCGTCCACGAGGATGCGCTCCAGATCGAACTCCACGTACGCGAGCCGACCGAGGCGTGTGCTATCGCGCAGCAAGCGCAGTTGCAGGCCGTTGGTCACTAGCCCGTACACATGCTCGCTGTGGTTCAGGTATTCCTGGAGCAAGGCATGCGCGCTTTGCACGCGACCGCCGTTGCTGTAGCGCTCATCCAGCGAGTAGCACATACCCACCGCATGTACAGGGAAGCCGGACAGGCCCTCGGCGCGCAGCGAAATGGGATAGGGCCGTTCGCTGCTTTCCAGTAGCTCCGGTTCGGCCCCTTCCAGTTCGTAGCCCAACTCCTGGAACAAGGGCTTGATCCAATGCTTGCGCGTTTCAGCGAAACCATTGGTGGTGATGCGACCGCGTTTCTCCTGGAACTGCTTCCACTTGGCGCGCACGGTGGACCATGCTTCGCCGATGGCGCGATCCACAGTGGTGTCGGCAGCGAGGCCGTAGTCGGCAGGTTTCTGCCCCGGCAGTTCGGCGCGCAGCAACTGGTCCAGCACTTCGGCGCTGATCACGTTGCCTTGGAGGTCGGTGCTGGGATGGTTCATGCGCGCGCGGCGGCTGGGCGTGGAACAAGGATGTATACACCCATCACATCAGGCGGCAATACCGGATGCATGGCTTCGAAGCGACGGCCACCCACCAGTGATTTGAAGCGGCCGTGCGCTTCCACCAGATGCTTAGCGCGGTCCTCGGCCAATACATGGAACTCGGGTTCTCGTTCGTTGAAGGCGCTCAGTTCACGGTCCCACCGCTCTACTTGCTGCTCGTGGCTGAGGTTGGCCACGGCCTTGGTTTCGAGCAGGAGTTGTTTGGCTTCGGCGTAAGGAAGGGTGCGGCTATCCTTGCCACTGCCAGCGTACCCCCAGAGGTACATTTCTTCACTGATCACCTCCTGCTGGCTTTGCACTTCGCGGATCACGTTGCGCACACGGAACTGCACCAAGGTGGTGCGCGTGCTCACGGCATCCGTGACCACTACCGCGGAGCGCGCCAAGCGCATGGCTTGCGGATCATCGGGCTCCAGGCTGCGCGAAAGCATGTACTGGCAGAGTTGCTCCACGAAGCGATGGTTGCGGCCGAGGTAGTGATAGCCTGCGGGCGTAGGACTGCGGAAGGTGATGCGCACGGCATCCTTCTTCACCCCGAGTTCCGTTCGCAGATGCAAGGGCAGGTTGGCGATGTGGATGATGTGGTCCTGAAGCTCGCGCTCTACGCTGCCTCCCAAGTGTACCACCGCTTGCAACACAAAAGCCTCTACGCTTTTGACGTCGCCGATGGCCTCATCCACTTCTTTCAGTTCATCCTCGATCAGTTCCTGTTTCACGCTGTTATGGGCATATATCGCGCGCAGGTTCGCGGCCCGTTTCTTCATCTCGTCCAGCTCCTGCGTCATCGCGTGCTCGGCGGCCAGCAGCTCAGGTGCGCTTTGGCCGAAGTCGATCTTCAATTGCCGTACTTGGATCGCATCGGGATCCAGGATCAGTTTGCGTACCGCTGCGTCCATGACGGCGGCGTTGTTCTCACCGATGCTGATGCTCACACCTATGTCGCCTTGGATCTGCTTCACCTTGTCGATGAGCACGCCGAGCACGAACTGGTCCACGGGGTTGTCGCTGCCGCGCAACAACACGGTCTTCACGGTCTTGCTCGGTTGGCCGAAGCGGTCCACGCGGCCTTCGCGTTGCTCCAAACGGTTCGGGTTCCACGGCAGGTCGTAGTGCAGCACGGCTGTGAACTGCTCTTGCAGGTTGATGCCCTCACTGAGGCAATCTGTTGCAACGAGTACGCGCTGGTCCTTGGTGCCCATTTCGAGCACCGCCTTCTTGCGGTCCTCATCGGGCAAGGTGCTGGTGACGGCGCGCACGTCCACCTTCTTCGGCAACGCGGCGCGCAAAGCCGCAGCCACGTATTCGGCGGTGGCGATGTATCGGCAAAAGATGATGGGCTGATAGCCTTCCTTCAACAGCTTCTTCACCTCCTTCACTGCCACGCGCAACTTCAGGTCGTTCTCTTCGCCGTGCAGGTCCTGCACCTCTTTCCCCAATACGGTCAAGGCCTTCAGTTCCGCCTCGTCGAGGTCGGCCAACGCAATGATATCCGTTTCAGTAGCATCGCTGTCGGTCTCCAACTGACGCAAGAGAGAAGTGCCTTCTTCGGGAACGACGCTATCGCCATCCTCCAATTTCCTTTTGTATCGATTGTCCAACAAACTGAGCGCACTAGCTGGTGAACTCACGCAGCCACGCAGCAGGGAGAGCGCCGCCCAGTAGCGCATGCGCTCCTTGTTCTCAGGCCCCTTCTTCTGGCTGATGCCACGCGCATAGCGCACAACATTGGCATAGAACGCGGCATAGCCTGCACCGAGTTCATAGGTCACTTCGTCCGGCACACGCTTAGGAAAGGGTGTGTTCTCACCCGCCCAACGCAGGATGTGTTCGCGATTGCGCTGGATGAAGTGCTCCGCGATGTGCTTGCGCTCCTTCTGCTCCGCGTTCGGCAGGTCGATGGCTTGCAGGTCTTTGTTGAGCAGGCCGAGCAATGCGCTGAACTCTTCGTCCTTGCCGCTGTGCGGTGTGGCGGTAAGCAACAGCAAGTGCTGGTCGAGCTTCTTGGCCAGATCGTTCAGCAGGTTGAAGCGCATCTGCTGGCTTGGGCTCTTGCTGCCTTGTGGTAAAGCACAGGTGTGCGCCTCGTCTACGATGATGAACTCCGGCCGTTGGTCCAGGAAGAGCTTTCGGTTCTTGTCGCTCTTGATGTAGTCGATGCTGATGACCTGATAAGGGTAGTAATGGAACAGTCTCTGCCCAATTGGAGCCTTCCGCTGCAGACCAAGTACAGTGCCCGAGCGGAATACTACGGCCTCGATATCCAACTTGTCACGTAATTCCTGTTGCCACTGGTCGCAGAGGTGTGGTGGGCACAATACGGCGAAACGTTTGATCTCGCCGCGCTCCATCATCTCGCGCAGGATCAACAGGGCCTCGATGGTCTTACCGATTCCGACGTCATCCGCGATCATAAGGCGCACGGTGTCCTGTTTCAAGGCCATCACCAAGGGCACCAACTGGTAGTTGCGGGGTCGGAAACTGAGGCGGCCCATGCACCTGAACGGCCCACTGGCATGGCGGAAGGAAAGTCGCGCCGCATTGAAGAGCATGCGTGCAGTGGAGAAGTCACCGAGATCGGAAGCGGTCGGTTTGGGAAACTTGCTTTTCGTGTCCAGTACCTCACCGGGTAGCTGCAAAGGCAGGTATACTGCAGTGATCTCCTCCTCGGCACCACCCAGCGGGCGGAGCAGCACTAGGTCCGGGTCACCGCTTGGCAGTACTATCCATTGCCGATCCCGGAACCCGACCAAACTGCCCGGCTGTACGTCCTCCTGCTTCATTTCACCTTCTGGAATATGTCCTTGCGGCGTTCCGTCAGCACCTCGAACGCTTCGAGGTAGTGCCAAGCGATCACGTCGTATCCGGCATCGCGCAGGATGTCGCGCTTCTTGTTGTCCTCGACCTTCTGCGCGGGATCATCATGCACGCTGCCATCACAGAACACATAGCTGATCTGTCCATCCAGTTCGTATTCGAAATCGGCACTGATGTAGTGCCCTGTCACGGCCTTCAAACTCACTTGTGCGCGGCTGGGTAGTCGAAGTCCCTTGGCGTGTAGGTTCTTCAAGAGTTTGCGCTCCAGGTCCGAAGAGGCATCGGTATGGCCAAGCAGCCAGTGGAAGTGCGCATCATAATCGCGCTCGCCTTCCTTGGGTAGCACCTCGCACTCCATCAGCTTTTCCAATGCGGGTTTCACTGCGTGGCGGTCGATCTTGTCATGGTCGCGCTGATTGAAGTAGCTGAGCAGGTTGCGGTAGCTGGCTTTGGGTTCCGTAGGCTCGGTGTCCTTCTTGGTATCTGGGTCGAAGTGCAGCAGTTCATAGGCCGTGGTGAAGACCTGCTTCATGTCGTCGCCCTGTTTTACCAAACGCGACAATACGCCGAGCGTGCCTTCGGTGGCTTCGTACAACATAACGTTCGGCACATCGCCCTTGCCCATCACCGTCATACCGATCTCGTTCTCTTCGAGCGAGTACTTACGCTCGATGGCGCGCTTCAGTGCATAGCCAAGCGTCACCACTCCATCAGCATCCAGCTTCAGGTCGGCCATGGGTTGCACGTAGAGCGTGTCCGCCGAGATGGTGGTGTAGAGCCGCACTTCCTTGTTCGCTCTTGGCGGCACCTCCTTCTGGTACTTCTCCACATCCGTCTTCGAGAGCCACTTGCCGTTGGCCGGGTCCACCGCGAAGCCGTTCTGGACGGAAGCCCTGCGCAACCCTTCGTTCACCTTCACCAGTTTGGTGGCGGGTCCGTGGATCAGGTTCACCAGGTCCGCACCTTTATACTTCACCACGGCCTGCTTCGTACCGGCGATGCCTTTCTCATAGTGGAAGTAGTCTGCGATAAGGAAACCGGTGCGCATACGGTCCTCTTCTTCGCAGTTGATACGCTCGTAAGGCCGTGCCTCGATCTCGTCGAGTTCGACCAGGTTCGATTTCATTTCCACCGAAGTACCTTCCAAAGTGCCTTTCGTGATAGGGTCAACATTGGCACCGATGATCTGGTCATCCAGGAAGGCATAGCCGGTTTGCGCCGATACCTTGAGATGATGGAATCCCTCACTGAAGTGACTGGCCAGCATGCGGTCCACGCGGAACTTGCCGCCGTTGTGGTAGATCACGCTGCGCGGCCCGAACTCGCCTAAGGCCACAGTTCTCGGTCGGCTTAGGAACACGCCTTGGTCCTTGTGCTTGTAGCCCACGAAAGCGCGCACCGGTAGTCGCGTGAAGTTGTAGCCCGGCAGGAAGCCCTCCGCAGCGAGATAGCGGAACACATAGAATTCGCTCTCGCCGCCGTGTTCGCGGTTGCTGTCGTTCAGTAGTAGCGACCGTTGCCGAATACTGAACGCTTGATCGCGACGAGCATCCCGGTGCTCCGGACTATCCGCTGAATAGGTACTGTCGTTGATGACAGCATGCGCCTTCGCGCGCAAGGTCTCGGCGTGGCGGTAGAGCAGGCGCCACCGGTCCAGCGCTTTATCGAAATTACGCCGGAAGTTGCGCGTCTTTTCGCTCAGCCAATTCTCGCCGTAGCCCCATGTAGAGTCGGCTTTCAGTTGTTCATGCACTGGTCCAAGCATCTCCTGGTACGCGATCAACCACTTGGTCCCATTCGAGGCCAGTTGGTCATCAATGTGTGCGACGATGTCCTCGCGCAAAGGATACTTCGGCCCCTTGTCCAATTGCAAGATGTCGCTCACCGAAGTATGCAGCTCCTTGATGCCCATGTTCATGAGCATGTAGGCATTGAAGTGTGTGGCGATCAGTTCCTCGTTCGCCAGTTCGATGCGTGCGGGAACGATGCTACCGCTCACCAGTTGCTCGCGACGTTCGAAATAGTTGCGGTCGTGCGGGCTCTGGCTGCTGCAATAGGTGAACACCAAAGCGGTCTGTCCGCTTCGACCTGACCGGCCGCTACGTTGCGTGTAGTTCGCTGCATTGGGCGGCACGTTGCGCATGTGTACCACGTTCAACTCGGCGATGTCGATGCCCAGTTCCATCGTAGGCGAACAGAACAAGGTGTTCACCTTACCAGCCCGGAATTCACGTTCGCGTTGCTCGCGTGTTTGCGCGTCGATCTGCGCGGTGTGCTCACGGCCAACAACGCCTTGTCCGGCGGGTAGCCCTTCGCGATACAGACGTTGGAAGAACCTGTTCGGCAGACTTGCTTGTTCCTTGTAGCGGTATTGGCGCACTTCATCCACCTGCACCTGCTCGCCATCGCCGAGTTTCCAGAGCACCTTGTCCAAACGCAATCGATACCCTTGGACCTTATTGGGTCTGGTGTTCAGTTCCTCCTTCGCTAGGAAGTGACCTGCCACCAGCTTTTCGCAGAGTTGGATGATGAACTCCAAGTAATCCGCACCCGTCATCACGGACATCCCCTTCTCCCTGTGCTTGCGTTTCACGTAACGACCCACACCGCTCAAGAACCCGATGCTTCGTGTGAATATGCGTTTCGCTTTCTCCTCGGCCTTTTCGTAGGCCATGTAACTGGGCACCTCGATGTGCTCGTCCTGGTCCAGTGACCAGAGCTTGCTGCGGTCCAGCTTCTCGTTCAGGAAATCCTCCGTGGTTGCCCGGTCCCGATCGATCTTATGATGGGTGATCGCATAATTAGTGCGGAAGAAGGTGAGGATCTGCCGAAGAAAGTTGGCGCGTTCCGGCGCGGGCATCATGGCAAGCAACGGCAAGTTGGCCCACCGTTCATCCTGCGCGGCGTACTGGTCGAGCCGCTCGTAATCGATGTCCAGCAAAGCGCACTGCTCCAAGTTGGGCAGGTTGAAGCGCCAGCCCCGCTTGAGGTCGTAGATGATGCGGAGCAACAGGTAGTCCTTCAGCGCACGCTCGTTGTCCGGATCAGGCCATGTTGGATCCGGAGAAGGCATGGTCGCGTACTCCGTTTCGGGCAACTGCAATTGTTTGGCGACCGCGTCCGCGATATGCTCAACAGAAAGCGTCTTGCCCGGAGCACTCGCTAGCGCTGCATGAATGGCCGCGCGCAAGCGACCCGTGGTAATGAAGTCATTGAAGTGACCGCTTTGCAGCGATGCGTCCTGCCGGTTGTCGGTGAAGCTCAGCAGTCGGCGCTTCTCCTTCTCCACATTCTGCGTGGCCATACCATTGATCACGGAATAGCTCAGGATCGTGGTGGCCGTGCTTCGGCCTTCGTTGCCGAGGCGCATGAGCTTGCCGTTCTCGCTGGCGCGGTCGTCGTAGTAAATGATACCCGATGTCGGATCCACCAACAACTTGGCACCCATGTACCAACCCGTGAACGGGAACTTGGAAGCATTCTCCTCAGGCGACCATTCGCCCTTGGCGTTAAAGAAGACCTTGTGCGGTAGACGGGCTTTGTAGTAGTCATCCAACACATACCTGCTTTTACGCTTCTTGAACCACGAGGCTGGGAGGTAGTCCTCTTCGTCATCGGACCACAAAGGCTCTTCATCCTTCCCCGCCCAAACAAGGTAGCCCTTCGGGAACTGGAGCATGTCCATGGGCTTCCCGCTCAACTTCACCTGCTTCTTGCGGTCCGCCTTGGGCAGCTTGTCCGGCATATTATCCGGATCGCGGGGCTTGAGCAAACCATTCTCCCCATCGAGTTCAACGCACAAGAACTCTCGCCCAGAAGTACGGCTGAATAGCACAGGGAAGAGTGAACGGTCCTTGCCGTCAACGTTCACATAAAGTGCGTCATCGAAGATCACTTTGCGTGTCTCCTTGGCATCCAGCGTCACGCGCACCGTGTTAGTCTGCGCGATGAACTGGTGGACCTTCAGCGGCAAGTAGCTGCGGCGTTTCTCCTCCAGGATAGCATTCTTGTTCAACTGCTCGCTCCATTGGAACAGCTCACGGAGCCGCTGTTCGCAGCTGTCGAGCGGTGAACCGGTCTCCTCAGCCAAGCGTTTTACGATGGCACTGATGGTGAAAGGTGCTTCACGAATGAATCGTCCATCACCTTCCTCCCTTAAGGCAACGGTCCTCTCCAACCATGCCGCAAGCGGATGATCAAGAAAGTCGCGCGAAGGGCTGTTCGCGAGGATAGGCTCCTTAATGGCGATCTGTAGTTGCGCTTTGCTCAGGTCTGCCGCGCTGATCGTAGTGATCGCATTGAGCGTCTCCTCAACGATCACGTCATGGGTGAAGCTGGTCCCGAAGATGGACGTTGCCACTTCCGCAACAGCGGTCTTCCGGGCCAATGCATCCTTGCCTGTCGCCATAGTAGCCGACGTGCCAATGCAGACCAACTTCTGTTTGGTCGCGCCATGGATCCGCTTCATGAGCATCGCGATATCCGCACCCTGTCGCCCGCGATAGGTGTGCAACTCATCCAACACAACGAACCGTAAGTGGTCCTTCATGCTTGCGCGCATCCAATCCTCCCGCTGGCGCGTCATGATCAGCTCCAGCATCATGTAGTTCGTGAGGATGATATCCGGCTGCTCCGTGCGGATACTCTCCCGGGCTTCATCACCTTCTTGTCCGGTGTACTTGCGATAGGTGATTGGGAACACCTTTCCGGTCTTCGCTCGCAACTCCTTAATCTCTTGGTCCACTTGCGCGGGTTCGCCTACCTCGGATCCACTTCCGCCAATGAACGAACGCAAGTACCTCAACTCATACTTCCTGATCTCCTGCTCTTGGGAGTTGATCAGGGCGTTCATGGGATAAACCAGGAAGGCCTTAATGCCTTTCTGCTTCGGTTCCATCTTCAAGATGTGGTCGAACACGGTCGTCAAATACGTGAGTGACTTACCCGATCCGGTTCCAGACGTAACCACGAAGCCTTCACCCTGTGTGCCCTTCCGGATCGCCTCCACTTGGTGTTCGAACAAGCTGATCTCTCCGAAGGCGCGCTTGGTGTTCTCCGTGATTACACCCTCGGCAACCAAGTCCTTCAGTTCCGTGCTGCTCTTGAACGAAGGGTTGAACTGCAGCAGTGACTCGGGAATGAAGCGTCCCGAATCCATCGCCTTCTCAACCTCCGCCTTCATCCACTCATCCATCGGAGGGAAGAAAGAGCGGAGATAGGAGTCGTAGTTGGCGGTTACGTTCTTGTGGAGGAGGAAGGCGTCCATTCGTCTCAGATTCAGTCTACGTTAGGATGAATGCGAGTCATGGCATGCGCGGCTGGGTTTGGAGTCAGGTTTCAGAGCAGAGGCCGAAGTACCAAGAGGCTCAGCAGCCATTGAGCTGTTTGCCCCGGGCGACGACCCGGGGTTGGCCTCTAAGCCTTTTGCCTCCGCCAACCGCAAACTACCACCACGCCCTTTGCCAGTGGCCACTAGGCCTTGGGCCAAGAGGCTTGCCTTCACGATCTCGTATTGCGGTTCGCTCCATTGCAGTGTTTCGCGTGCCTTGCCATTGCCCATGGGGCCTTTGCTGTGCAACAGATCCAATAACAACTCCTCGTTCGTCGGCATCCTTCCTATTCGTAAGCCGTGCAAGGTATCCGTATGGACCATACGTGCATCA